>OLFX01000199.1_pt1 | contig 106880 bp, 89 predicted proteins | sample 1605091 | NCBI WGS metagenome assembly OLFX01 (sample SAMEA3888906, study PRJEB22519) | human gut metagenome | biome: human gut; feature: human-associated habitat; material: faeces | place: Denmark | collected 2012 | reverse complement strand
AAGTGGACCTTCTCCACCAACGGCGTGTCCATCCAGGGCCGCTACGGCATCCCCTGCGTAGGCTTCGGCCCCGGTGCCGAGTCTCAGGCCCACGCCCCCAATGAGATCACCTGGAAGCAGGATCTGGTGACCTGCGCCGCTCTGTACGCCGCCGTTCCCGGCCTGTATAAGCCCGAGAACAAGGACGGCTCCGCCACCAGCTTCCGTCAGGAGCTCACCGGCAACGACATCAAGTAAAACAACTACATATAATATTACAATATTACAAAGGAGAAATACCATGAGCAAGACGCTTGAGCTGGCACGTCATCTGGAGACGCTGCACATCAACGATATGTACAAAACCGACTTCTACTGGACCTGGGACAAGACCGACGACGAGATCGACGCCATCTTCACCGTGGCCGACGCCCTGCGGGATCTGCGGGAGCGCAACAAGAGCACCCGTATCTTTGACTCCGGTCTGGGCATCTCTCTGTTCCGTGACAACTCCACCCGTACCCGCTTCTCCTTCGCCTCCGCCTGCAATCTGCTGGGTCTGGAGGAGCAGGTGCTGGACGAGAAGAAGTCTCAGATCGCCCACGGCGAGACCGTCCGTGAGACGGCCAACATGGTGTCCTTCATGGCCGATGTCATCGGCATCCGGGACGATATGTATATCGGTGAGGGCCACAAGTATCAGAAGACCTTTATGGACGCTCTGGAGGAGGGCTACCGGGACGGCATTCTGGAGCAGCGCCCCACGCTGGTGAACCTCCAGTGCGACGTGGATCACCCCACCCAGTGCATGGCCGATATGCTGCACGTCATCCACTACTTTGGCGGCGTGGAGAATCTGAAGGGCAAGAAGGTGGCCATGACCTGGGCCTACTCCCCCAGCTACGGCAAGCCCCTGTCCGTGCCTCAGGGCGTCATCGGCCTGTTCACCCGCTTCGGCATGGATGTGACGCTGGCCCATCCCGAGGGCTACGACGTCATGCCGGAGGTAGAAGCCATCGCCCGCCAGAACTGCGAGAAGTACGGCTCCCGGTTCCACAAGACCAACGACATGAAGGAGGCCTTCCGGGATGCCGATATCGTCTATCCCAAGAGCTGGGCGCCCTTCGCCGCCATGGAGGAGCGCACCAAGCTGTACGCCAAGGGCGATCAGGCCGGCATCGATGCGTTGGAGAAGAAGCTGCTGGCTCAGAACGCCGAGCATAAGGACTGGGCCTGCACCGAGGAGATGATGAAGCTCACCCGTGACGGCAAGGCGCTGTATATGCACTGCCTGCCCGCCGATATCACCGGCCTGAGCTGCGAGGAGGGCGAGGTGGACAACTCCGTCTTCGACCGCTACATCGTGCCTCTGTACAAGCAGGCCTCCTACAAGCCCTATATCATCGCCGCTATGATCTTCATGTCTCAGGTGAAGGACCCCGTTCGTACGCTGATGGCCATGGATGAGGGTAACGGTAAGCGTAAATCCTTCTAAATCAGGCAAACTAATAGCGGGGGCCTCGGCTCCCGCTATTTCACTCTAAGGAAAGTTTTGAGGTAACAGCTATGTCCAAACGCATCGTCATCGCCTTAGGCGGCAACGCCCTGGGCAATACCGCCGCCCAGCAGCTGGAGCTGGTGTCCCTGACCGCTAAGCCCATCGTGGACCTCATCGCCGCCGGAAACGAGGTCATCATTGCCCACGGCAACGGCCCGCAGGTGGGCATGATCAATCTGGGGCTCTCTACCGCCGCCGAGGCCGGCGCCATCAAGTCGGATATGCCCTTCCCGGAGTGTGGCGCCATGAGTCAGGGCTATATCGGTTACCATCTGCAAAATGCCATCGGCAATGAGCTGACCGCCCGTGGCCTCCGGAAGGACGTGGCCACCGTAGTCACGCAGGTGCTGGTGGATGAAAACGACCCTGCCTTCCAGCACCCCACCAAGCCCATCGGCTCCTTCTATGACAAGGTGGCCGCCGACCGCATCATGGCCCAGCGTGGCTGCACCATGGTGGAGGACGCCGGTCGTGGCTGGCGTCAGGTGGTCCCCTCCCCCAAGCCCGTGGATGTCATCGAGAAGAATACCGTCCGGGCGCTGGTGGACAGCGGCACCGTGGTCATCACCGTAGGCGGCGGCGGTATCCCCGTGGTGCGCCGCAACGGCCGTCTGGTAGGCACGCCCGCCGTCATCGACAAGGACTTCGCCTCTGCCAAGCTGGCGGAGCTGCTGAACGCCGATATGCTCATCATCCTCACCGCCGTGGAGAAGGTGGCCATCAACTTCGGCAAGCACGACCAGCAGTGGCTCAGTGACCTGACCCCGGAGCTGGCCCGGCAGTATATCGCAGAGGGCCAGTTCGCCCCCGGCTCCATGCTGCCCAAGGTGCAGGCAGCCCTGTCCTTTGCCGAGTCCGCCCCCGGTCGTGTGGCTCTGATCACTCTGCTGGAGAAGGCCAAGGACGGCATCGAGGGTAAGACGGGTACGAGAGTGCATCTGTGATCTTCCCCCTTCCCTGTCCCCTTACACCGCAATGACCTCCGCCCCTCGATGGCCGTCCTGACAGTCTGATCCATGGCTCCCGGCGCAGCCGGCAGCCTGTGGGCGTGTCCACGGCATCGAGGGTAAGACAGGTACAAGAGTCCACCTATAACACACATCGCCTTCCTGATAGGGCGGGACACCTTATGTGCCCCGCCCTATTAGTTTACCCAATTCCTGACAGTGCAGATCCATATCACCGCTCCGGGTTTTTCTCCGCCCATTATAAATTCTCACAAAAATTCTCCTCTTTCTTTGTGCTGGTGGCCGTAAATTTGTGATTTTCCTCATTCCCCGTTGAAATCCCGGCGCAAATCCTGTATAATAACGCATAGCTGACAGGGGTGTTCTCCCTGTCCGCAGCATTCGCACAGGTTCGGTTCAAATGTGCGTCTGCCAACAATTAAAGGAGGAAAATTGAATGAAAAAGATCCTTGCGCTGATCCTTGCGCTGGTCATGGCTCTGAGCCTGGTGGCCTGCGGCTCCAAGGACAACAATGACACGCCCGATGATGGTAAAAAGACCAACACCATCAAGGTCGGTCTGATCTGCATCGGCGACGAGAACGATCAGGGCTACACCTACAACTTCATCCGCGGTAAGGAAGCTGCTACCGAGGCACTGGCTGCCAAGGGCATCAACGTGGAGTGGGTCATCAAGTACAACAAGGGTGAGAACGACGACTGCACCAACGCCAACATCGAGTGCGCCGAGGAAGGCTGCCAGCTCATCATCAACAACTCCTACGGCCATGAGCCCTTCATGCTGAAGGTGGCCGGCAAGAGCGAGTACAAGGACATCCAGTTCATCGGCTGCACCAACTGCGGCTCCTACGGCGACAACTTGGAGAACACCCACAACGCCTTCGCCAACATCTACGAGGGCCGCTATGTGGCCGGCGTGGTGGCTGGCATGAAGCTGCAGGAGATGATCGACAACGGTGACATCACCGCCGAGCAGGCTGTCATCGGCTACGTGGGCGCCTTCTCCTTCGCTGAGGTCATTTCCGGCTTCACCGCTTACTATCTGGGTGCCAAGAGCGTCTGCCCCTCCGTCACCATGAAGGTCCAGTTCGTGGGCTCCTGGTCCGACGCCACTGAGGAGGCCAACGCCGCTTCCGCTCTGTGCGATGCCGGCTGCGTGATGATCTCCCAGCACTCCGATAACACCACCCCCGCCACCATGGCTCAGACCAAGGGTGCTTTCCACACCGGCTACAACAACGACATGACCGGCGTTGCTCCCGATGCCTCCCTGATCGGCACCCGCATCGACTGGGCTCCCTACTTTGAGTACGCCATCGAGACCGTCTACAACGGCGGCACCATCGATCAGGACTGGTGCAAGGGCATTGCCGACGGCTCCGTGGTCATGACCACCCTGAACGAGAAGATCTGCGCTAAGGGTACTGCCGAGAAGGTGGCCGAGGTGGAGAAGGCTCTGAAGGACGGCACTCTGCAGGTCTTTGATACCAGCAAGTTCACCGTCAAAGGTGAGACCGTCACCCACGCCTTCGCTCTGGATACCGACGGCGACTTCACCCCCGACGCCGAGGAGGCCGTGTTCGACGGCGCTTTCCACGAGTCCTACTTCCAGTCCGCCCCCTACTTCACCCTGCAGATCGACGGGATCGAGTGGCTGAACTCCGCCTACGGCAACTAAGCCTCTCCCTCCCCAGCCAAGCGGACAACAAGCTGTAAACTGAAAAAGGGTACGGCTGCACACAGGCAGCCGTACCCTTTTTTCGTGGTGGTATCTAAAAAATTTTTAGTTTTCCTGACGATTTGTTGATTTCTCCAAAAAATCAGCGGTACTTTCTGCATAGCAGCCGCCCAGTTTTTATTTACTTTTTCGGCTGCTTATGATAACATATTTATATTATATATTGTCCGGAAACCGTACCGGGGCGGCAGCGCCCCAATTCACAACGAAAGGATGACAGCCTTGGAAACTGTTTGCGCCATTGAGCTGAGAAACATCACCAAACGTTTCGGCAGCGTCGTCGCCAACGATGGCATCAATCTGGCCCTGAACCGTGGTGAGATCCTCTCCCTGCTGGGGGAGAACGGCAGCGGTAAGACCACCCTGATGAATATGCTGGCCGGCATCTATTTCCCTGACGAGGGCGAGATCTTGGTAGAGGGGAAGCCCGTATCCATCCGCTCCCCCAAGGATTCCTTCCAGTACGGCATCGGCATGATCCATCAGCACTATAAGCTGGTGGACGTGTTCACCGCCGCCGAGAACATCGTGTTGGGTCTGGACGAGGGCGGCCGCCTGGACATCAAGGCCGCCAACGCCAAGGTCAAGGAGATCTGCGACCGCTACGGCTTCGACATCGACCCCACTCAGAAGATCTACGATATGTCCGTCTCCCAGAAGCAGACGGTGGAGATCGTCAAGGTCCTGTACCGTGGGGCGGATATCCTCATTCTGGACGAGCCCACCGCCGTGCTGACCCCGCAGGAGACGGAGAAGCTCTTCACCGTCCTGCGGAACATGAAGGCCGACGGCAAGGCCATCGTCATCATCACCCACAAGCTCCACGAGGTCATGGCCCTGTCCGACAAGGTGGCCGTCCTCCGCAAGGGCAAGTACATCGGCACCGTCAAGACCTCCGAGACGAATCCGCAGGCCCTGACGGATATGATGGTGGGCCACAGCGTGACCCTGAACATCGACCGCCCCAAGTACGACGCTCCCGTCCCCCGCCTGACCCTGAAGGGCATCACCTGCTACGACGGCGAGGGCGTGAAGCGGTTGGACAACGTCTCCTTCACCGCGCTGGGCGGCGAGATCCTGGGCATCGCCGGCATCGCCGGTTCCGGCCAGCGGGAGCTGCTGGAGGCCATTGCGGGCCTGCATCCCGTGGCTGAAGGCTCCATCCAGTTCACTCCGGAGGGTAAGCCCGCCTCTGAACTGGTAGGCAAGACCCCCATGCAGATCAAGAAGGCCGGTGTGGCCATGGCCTTCGTGCCGGAGGACCGTTTGGGCATGGGTCTGGTTGGCTCCATGGGCATGACGGACAACATGATGCTCCGCTCCTGGCGAAAGGGCAAGGGCATCTTCGTCAACCGCAAGGACCCCAACGAGCTGGCCATGCAGGTCTGGAAGGAACTGGAGGTGGTCACCCCCAGCACCGACTTCCCCGTGCGCCGGATGTCCGGCGGCAACGTGCAGAAGGTGCTGGTAGGCCGTGAGATCGCCACCGCCCCCTCCGTGCTGATGACCGCCTACGCCGTGCGTGGTCTGGATATCAACACCTCCTACACCATCTATAACCTCCTCACCAAGGAGAAGATGCAGGGCTCCGCCGTCATTTACGTCGGCGAGGATCTGGACGTGCTGCTGGAGCTGTGCGACCGCATTCTGGTGCTGTGCGGCGGTAAGGTCAGCGGCATCGTAGACGGTCGCACCACCACCAAGGAAGAGGTAGGCCTGCTGATGACCCGTGTCGGCGGAAAGGAGAAAGCCGCTCATGAATAACTCGATGAAAACGCCCCTGATCCGTCTGGCCAAGCGAGAGGGCATGGACAAGCGGACGGTGTGGGCCATCCGTGTGGGCTCCATCCTGCTGGCGCTGCTGCTGGGCGCACTGGTCATCGCCATCTCCGGTGTGAACCCCTTCAAAGCCTACGGCACCATCATCACCGGCGCTTTGGGCAAAAAGACCGCCATCCGCCAGACGGTGAAGATCGCCGTCCCCCTGTTGGGCTGCGCCCTGGCCATCGCTCCATGCTTCAAGATGCGCTTCTGGAACATCGGCGCCGAGGGCCAGATCACGGCCGGCGCCATCGCCGCCTCCTACTTCGCCCTCTACTGGGTCGGTAAGGTCCCCAGCGCCGTGCTGCTGCTCATCATGGGCGCTGCGGGCGCCGTGGCCGGCGGCATTTGGGCGCTGATCCCCGCTTTCTTCAAGGCCCGCTGGAACACCAACGAGACTCTCTTCACCCTGATGATGAACTACATCATCATCGGCGTGGTCCGCTGGCTGCAGGGCGGCCCGTGGGAGGGTCGTCCCGGCTCTCAGATCATCCCCATGTTCGATCAGTCCGCTTGGCTGCCGGAGGTTTTCGGCGTCCACTGCGGCTGGATCATTGTGCTGGTGCTGGTGGTGGTAATGCACCTCTACATGAACTACACCAAGCACGGCTACGAGATCGCCGTCATCGGTGACTCCCTGAACACCGCCCGCTACGCCGGTATGAACGTGGGCCACGTCATGATGCGTACCATGTTCCTCTCCGGTGCCATCAGCGGTCTGGTGGGCTTCATCGTGGCCTCCGGTGCCAACAACACCCTGTATGACGGCGTGGCCAACGGCGTGGGCTTCACCTCCATCACGGTGGCATGGCTGAGCCAGCTGAACGCCTTCGCCATGATCGTCATCTCCGCCCTGCTGGCCATTCTGGAAAAGGGCGCTGAGACCCTCCAGACCGCCATGCAGGTGCCTACCTCCATCAGCGACATCGTCACCGGCATCCTGCTGTTCTGTATGCTGGGCTGCGAGTTCTTCATCAACTACCGCATGATCTTCCGCCGCAAGCAGGCGGAGGCTCCCGCCGCCCCCGCCGCTGCGGAGTCCGATCAGACCGAGAGTAAGGAGGATGCGTCATGCTGAATACCGTGAATCTGTTCATCGCATTGGTGGTGGCCGCCATCACCTACGGCACGCCTCTGCTGTTCGGTACGCTGGGCGAAGTGCTGACGGAGAAATCCGGCAGCTTGAACCTGGGCGTGGAGGGCATCATGTTCATGGGCGGTGCCATCGGCCTTGGCGGTGTGTTCTACTACGAAAAGGCCGTGGAATCTCCCAGCGCTTTTCTGGCGGTGCTCATCGGTCTGCTGTGCGCCTTTATCGCCGGCGGCATCGCCTCTCTGATCTTCAGCTTTCTGACCATCACCCTCCGGGCCAACCAGAACGTCACCGGTCTGGCGCTGACCATCTTCGGCACCGGCGTGGGCCAGTATATTGGCGAGATCATGCGGATCCGTGAGGGCGGTTTCGTAGCCGTGGGCAATGACCTGAAGGCCGTATTCATCAGCTCCCCCTTCCCTCAGGCCATGCAGGATATCCCCTACGTGGGCAAGATCCTCTTCGGCAACAGCATCTTCTTCTATTTGGGGGTGGTGCTGGCCATCGTCATGCACCTGTTCCTCAACAAGAGCCGCACCGGCCTGCAGCTGCGCTCTGTGGGCGAGTCCCCGGCTACTGCCGATGCCGCCGGCATCAACGTCAGCCGCTATCGCTATCTGGGCGCCATCATCGGCGGCGGCATCTCTGCTGTGGGCGGCATGGTGTACATCACCACCATCGCCGGCTGCGTATGGAACCACGAGGGGCTGTCCGGCGTGGGCTGGCTGGCCGTGGCGCTGGTTATCTTCTGCCTGTGGCGTCCTCTGTCCGCCATTTGGGGCTCCGTGCTGTTCGGCGCTCTGATGATCCTGTACCTGCGTCTGACGATCCCCTTCATCCCCACGCAGCTGTATAAGATCCTGCCCTATGTGGTGACGCTGGTGGTGCTGATTATCGTGTCCCTGCGGAAAAAGCGGGAGGATCAGCCCCCCACCTCTCTGGGCCTGAACTACTTCCGGGAGGACCGATAAACCGACCCGAATATCCCCCGATCCTTCGGGGGATATTCTTCTGAAAGGAGTAATGATCTATGGCGAGCCTGCTGATCCGCAGCATCCGCTATCTGGTGACCTGCGACGATAAGGACCAACTGCTGGAGGACGTGGACCTCTACTGCGAGGACGGCCTCATCCGTCAGATCGGCCCCCATCTGGACATCACCGCCGACCGAACCATCGACGCCAGCCATATGCTGTGCTATCCCGGTCTGGTGAACACCCACCACCACCTGTATCAGGTGTTCTCCCGCAACCTCCCGCAGGTGCAGAATATGGAGCTGTTCGACTGGCTCAAAACCCTCTATGAGATCTGGAAAAATCTGGACGAGGACGTCATCCGCCTCTCCTCCCTCACCGGCATGGGCGAGCTGATGAAGCACGGCTGCACCACCTGCTTCGACCACCACTATGTGTTCCCCACCCACGCCGGAGACCTGATCGGCGCCCAGTTTGCCGCCGCCGACACGCTGGGCATCCGGATGTATGCCTCCCGTGGCAGCATGGATCTCAGCGTCAAGGACGGCGGCCTACCGCCGGACAGCGTGGTGCAGACGGTGGATGAGATCATGACGGACTCCGCCCGGCTCATCGAGAAGTACCACGACACCTCCTACGGAGCCATGCACCGCATCGCTCTGGCTCCCTGCTCTCCTTTCTCCGTGTCGGCGGAGCTGCTGCGCCAGAGCGCCATTCTGGCCCGCCAATACGGCGTGCGGCTGCACACCCACCTGTGTGAGACCAAGGACGAGGAGAACTTCATGCTCCAGAGGGAGGGCATCCGCCCTCTGGAGTACATGGAGCGTTTGGGCTGGACGGGCAGCGACGTGTGGTTCGCCCACGGCATCCACTTCAACGACGAGGAGCTGCGGGTGCTGGCCAAAACCGGCACCGGCGTGGCCCACTGCCCCATCAGCAACATGAAGCTCTCCTCCGGCATCGCCCGGATCCCGGAGATGCTGGAGCTGGGCGTTCCCGTGGGACTGGCCGTGGACGGCAGCGCCTCCAACGACGGCTCCAGCCTTATGGAGGAGCTGCGGGTGGCCTTCCTGCTCCACCGCCTGAACGCCAGCCGCCTGGCCCCCACCGGCTACGACGTGCTGAAAATGGCCACCCGTGGCAGCGCCCGGCTGCTGGGCCGGGACGATATCGGCCAGCTGGCGGTGGGCAAGTGCGCCGACCTCTTTATGATCGACAGCCGCCGTCTGGAGCTGGTGGGTTCCTGCTTCGACCCCAAGTCTGTGCTGGGTACCGTAGGCGTCCGGGGCCCGGTGGACTACACCGTGGTTCATGGCCGTGTCACCGTGGCCCAGGGCCATCTCATGACGGTGGACGAGGAGCGCCTGGCACAGGAGGCCGAGACCTGCTGCCGCCAATATCTGGCCCGCTGAAACAAGATCAGCACCCACCCGCTTGGCGGGTGGGTGCTGATCCTTTCATTTTTCCGCTCTTTCGCAGCCTCTTACGCAAACCTGCCCCGGTATTTCCGCATACTCTCGGAAAACAGCTCGGCGCTGGTGGGCGGCGTGTAGGTGATGGCATTGGCCCCAGCCTCGATGGTAGCCCGGATGGTGTCGTCCGTCGGCCCACCGGTAGCGATGATGGGAACCTCCGGGAACTGCTCCCGGATATGGGCCACGATCTCCGGCGTCCGGGCCGCCCCGGATACGTTGAGGAAATCCACCCCCGCCGCCAGCTTCCCGGCCACGTCCGCCTGCTCCGACACCACCGTGTACACCAGCGGGATCTCCACCGTCTCTTTGATGGCCCGGATGGCCTCCTCGGTGATGAAGGTGTTGCACACCAGCCCAAAGGCCCCCTGATGCTCGGCATAGGCGGCGATGCTGGCCGACCTCTGCCCATTGGTGAGGCCACCCCCCACCCCGGCAAACACCGGCACCTCCGACACCGACAGAATGGCCTGTGTGATAGCCGGCTGGGGCGTAAAGGGATACACGGCGATGACGGCGTCGGCGTTGATGTTCTTGATAATGGCCACATCCGTGGAAAACACCAGCGACTTGATGCGCCGCCCGAAAATGCGGATGCCGCTGCACTCGCTGATGCAGCGGGGAACCTGAATGCTGTGCTTGCGCAGTTCCCCCTCATAAACCGGTACAAACTTCTTCACCGTCATCCCTCCATGTCTTGTATTATTAGACACATTGTAGCATATCTCCCCGTCTCTGTAAATATTTCCCAAGTTATTCGTCAGATTTTTACGTTTTGTTCATTTTTGTAAAGTCCCTTAACAGGATGCAGCTTATAAGGGATACGTCCCCCTGCCGATCACTTGCGATCGAAGTTCGTGTGTGCTATACTGAATATCCATTCGGCAAATCGGCGTCTGTGGAAGTAATTACGCTTGCTTTATATGAGCCCAAATATGAGGACTTGTGGTTTCGGCAAATGATGCTGGCCGATGAAGATACCATGTCCTACCATCGTGCATAGGGTGGGACAATTCCCTGGCCGGAAGATAAATCCCCGTCTATCGGTTTGACCTGCTCCCTTTTGTCCATTGTTTTCTCCTTGGCCGCAATTTCCTTTGCTCCGGAAAACGTTAAACACCATCTCAGGAGGCCGTCATGAATCTCTCCATCGTACAGGGTGACATCACCCAATTCCACGCTGATGCCATCGTCAACGCCGCCAACACCTCCCTGCTGGGCGGCGCCGGGGTAGACGGTGCCATCCACCGGGTCGCCGGGCCGGGCCTCATGGCCGAGTGCAAAACGCTGAACGGCTGCCCCACCGGCGAGGCCCGCATCACCGGTGGCTATGACCTGCCCTGCCGGTACGTGATCCACACCCCCGGCCCTATCTGGCGGGGCGGCGGCCACGGCGAGGCCGCCCAACTGGCCTCCTGCTACCGCAGCTGCCTGACGCTGGCACTGGAGAACGGCTGCCGCACGGTGGCCTTCCCCTCCATCAGCACCGGTGTCTACCACTATCCGCTGATGCAGGCGGCTCATGTAGCCCTGAAGGCCATCACGGACTTCCTGCGCCTTCATCCGCAGCTGTCCGTCACCATGGTCTGCCACTCCCCCCAGGCCCTCCACGCCTATCAGGTGGTGTGGAATATGCTCTATCAGGAGACGAAGCCCCATGAGGACTGACCCGCAAAGCCCCATAGCGTGCGCCGCCCGTAAGCAGCACACCCTCCGAAGGGAAAGCGCCGCCCCACCGGGCGGCGCTTTCGTCTATCGCACTCTTCAGATCTTGATAAGCTCATACGCTCTGGTGCCGATGCCGATCTTCTCGGCGTGCTCCAGACAGCTCATCCAATCCGTCTCCGGATGGATGCGATGGAAGTGGTCGTGGTCATGGGTGTCACCGCCGTCGGCCGCAGAACCCCGCATCACCGGCTGAGCGTTGACGGCATCCACACAGGCCATATCCAGTGCCACCGGGTCGAAGGAGGCGAACATTCCCACATTGGGAACAATGGCGGCGTCGTTCTCGGCGTGACAGTCGCAGTTGGGCGACACGTCGATGACCAGTGAGATATGGAAGCAGGGCCGCCCGTCCACCACCGCCTTGGAGTACTCTGCGATCTTTCGGTTCAGATTCGTCACCGTCTCATCCCAGTCGATCTGGATGGCATTCCGGGGACAGATGGCGATGCAGCGGCCGCAGCCCACGCAGCGGCTGTGATCGATGTTGGCCTTTCTCTCCGCAACGGACAGAGCGCTGTGGGCGCAGATCCTGGTACACATCCCGCAGCCCACGCAGTATTCATGGTTCACATGGGGCTTTCCGGCGTTGTGCTGCTCCATCTTCCCGGCCCGACTGCCGCAGCCCATGCCGATGTTTTTCAGCGCCCCGCCGAAGCCCGCCTCCTCATGGCCCTTGAAGTGGGTCAGGGAAATGAACACGTCGGCATCCATGACGGCCCGGCCGATCTTGGCCTCCTTCACCAGCTCACCGCCCGCCACCGGCACAGCCACCTCGTCGCTGCCCTTGATGCCGTCTGCGATGATGACCTGGCATCCCGTGGTCATGGGATTGAAGCCGTTGAGACACGCCGTATCCAGATGATCCAGCCCGTTCTTCCGTCCGCCTACATACAGGGTGTTGCAGTCGGTGAGGAAGGGCTTGCCACCCCGCTCTTTCACGAAATCTGCCACCGTCTTGGCCCAGTTGGGCCGCAAGAAGGCCAGATTGCCCGGTTCACCAAAGTGCATTTTGATGGCCACGAACTTCCGGTCGAAATCGATCTCGCCCATCCCGGCGGTTTTCATGAGGCGGGTCAGCTTCTGCTGGAGATTCTCGTGGAAATCCGCCCGCAGATCTGCCCAATAAACTTTTGATGCCATAGGGATCCCCCGTTTTCTGTAAATTGATATTTTCAGTCTACCACATTTCCCGAAAATATGGTAGACTGAAAGTATCCATAAGGAGGTGTTTTTATGCGTCTCTTGACCCACACCGTCACCCCGCAGGAGGCCGGTCTGCCGGTACGAACCCTGCTGCGCCGGCAGCTCCGTATCTCCGGCAGCTTTCTGGCCAAGCTGAAGTGGCGGCCCGGCGCCATCACCCTGAACGGCATCCCTGTCATCGTCTCCGCCCGCACAGAGGCCGGAGACGTGCTGGCGGCGGACGTCTCCGACCTGCCGGGAGAAAACCCCCACATCCGCCCCGTGGCCTATCCGCTGGATATTCTGTGGGAGGACGAGGACCTCCTCCTGCTGAATAAGCCCGCCGGCATCGCCATCCATCCCTCCGCCCTGACGGAGGAGACCGTCACCGTAGCCGGTGCCGTGTGCCACTATCTCCGCACCGGCAGCTTCCACTGCGTCAACCGTCTGGACCGTGGCACCACCGGCGTCATGGCCGTGGCCAAGACCGGCTATATCCACCGCCTGTGCATGGAGTCGCTGCACACCGATTCCTTCCTCCGGGAGTACCGTGGCATCTGTCTGGGAGCGCCTCAGCCCCTCTCCGGCAGCATTGATCTGCCCATCAGCCGGGACCCCGGCTCTCTGCTCCGCCGCACCGTGGACCCTATGGGACTCCCCGCCCGAACCCTCTACGAAACGCTGCTGCTGGGGGAGCTGTCTCTGCTGCGGCTGCTGCCCCAGACGGGCCGCACCCACCAGCTGCGGCTCCACCTCTCCGCCGTGGGCCACCCGCTGGCTGGGGACTGGCTCTACGGCACCGAGGACCCCGCCCTCATCCCCCGTCCGGCGCTGCACTCCTACCGTCTCCGGCTCCTGCACCCCGTGACCCGCCGCTGGCTGGATGTCACCGCCCCGCTGCCGGAGGATATGCGCCGCCTGCTCCCGCCGGACTGCGATCCCGCATAAAAAGCTGCCCCGCCTGCGATGCAGGCGGGGCAGCTTTTTCCCATCAGCCGTCCGCAGACGACCCTTATTCCATCATCTGCCGGGCAAAGCGCTGTGCCTTCTCCCGGATTCCCGGCAGGCGCACCAGACTCCCCCGCTCATTGGCTGTCTCCAGCAGGCAGAACCGTGGCGGCAGATAGAAGGCCTTATTCATGTTCAGCGCCGAGATCAGTTGCCGGGCCAGCAGATCGCCGCCGGAGTAGCCGGACACCACCAGTCCGTAAAGCCGCTTGTCATAGAACCGGGTCTGGCGGAACAGCGCCGTCAGACGGTTGACGCAGGCGGTGAGATTGGCGGAGAGGGCATCGTTGTAGTTGGCGCAGACCATCACCAGCGTGTCGCAGGAGCGCACCGCCGGATACACCTCCTCCACCATCGGCCCGCCATAGAAGCACCCGCCCCGCTCCCCGAAGTGCATACAGGCGGTGTAGCTGCATCCGTTGCAGTCGGCCATGGTCCCGTTCCGCAGGCAGATCTCCTGCACCTGCACCTCCGGCGGCAGGGATCGGCGCACCATCTCCCACAGCGCCAGCGTGTTGGAGGTGCTGCGCTGGGAGGCGTGCAGCGCCAGCACCCGCCCCACAGGGGCAGGCCCCTCCCACGCCGTCAGCCGCTCCAGCAGCTCCGATACGGCGGCCCGGAAGGCCGTCTCCTCGTCGGTGCCGCCGATCTGGGCCTGCACCCGGAAGTTCCGCAGGGAGCCGGTGGCCTCCACCAGCGGGCGTCCCAGAAAGGCGCAGCCCGCCTGATTGGCGGCGAACACCAGATCACGGGCGGCGTCCTTGGTGTATAGCTCTCCCCGCCCCGTCACCACCAGCCCCGCTACGCAGCCCTCCAGCAGCGTCCGGCTCCTCCGCAGGGTCATCAGCATCCGATACCCGCTCTCGCTGCATCCGCTCTCGTCCAGTGCCAGAGCAAACAGCAGCCGCTGTCCGGCCAGCCCCTCCAGCCCCGCATCCGGGTCACGGATCTGGCTGTCCGGCGGCAGCAGCGGTGTCAGCAGCGCCAACAGCTCCCGGCTGTATGGATTCTCCGGCAGCAGCACCGTCAGTGCCATCCCGCTCCCTCCTTCTTCATCGGATCGCCCGCAGGCGCTCCATGGTATCTCTCAAACGCTCCTGCAAGGCCTCCGGCAGGGGCAGCCGCTCCGGCTCCGTCCCCGTGGGGAGCAGCCGGTTTCTGGCCCCCATAAACACCCCATCCAGATAGGTGGACGAGCAGTGCCACTGCCCCCGCAGACAGGCCAGCAGGCTCAGCGCCCCGGAGCTGAGGGCCGGGGCCACATAGGGCTTGAAGCCCAGCCGCCGCATCTCCAGATTGGCTGAGACCACCCGCTCCGTCAGCTCACGGGACAGTGCGTCGTCGTAGTGCTCTATGGAGTTGGCCACCACCAGATCGGCCCCGTGTGGGCCGTAGGTGCGCCCCTCCGTCAAAAAGGCGGCAAACCGTGGCTCCTTCTGGGCATAGTACATGGCTCTGGCCTGCATGACCCCCAGTCCGAAGCCCCGCACCTGATGGGAAAACAGCCCTCCGCCGTCCCACCGGCCCGTCTCGTCCCGGTTGCTCTCCTCCAGCACCGCCCGGCACAGGGGATCCACCGGATCGCTGACCACGCAGAACATTCCTCCATAGCGCCGCTGCCGGGCCATGCGGGCATAGCGGACCGCCAGTTCCCGGTTCACCTGATACTGGGCCATGCGGACGTCCCCGGAGGTAACGGAGGTATCCGGCACGAACCGGGAGGCGCAGAACAGGAACACATCCCCGTCAAACACCTCCTCCGGGGAGACGATCTCCACCGGCGGCAATCTCTCCCCCTCCGGTGAGACGATCTGGTTCAGCTCCATCTCCCACCGCTGGGGAACGTTCTCCCGCACGTCGCAGATGCCGATGGAGTCGATGACATCGCCTCCCAGCAGCCGCAGCCCCATGAGAAGGGTACTGCCCACATCGCCCAGCGCCAACAGGTTCACCCGCACACGCTCCCTCCTCCGGAGGGGAGGCAGCAGCTCCTCCTGTCGGGGGTGGGCCAGATTTACCGCCCGCACACGCCCGGCGGCTATGGCCGCCGCCAGCGCCGGATCTGTCTCCGGCTCCTCCGCCGTCACAAGGGTCGATACCCCCTCCTCCGCGGTCAGCAGGGACGGCGCCGTCACCGGGAAGGTATCCCGCCCGATACCGGGTGTGCGGTGAAATCCGAACAGCACCTCCCCCGTCTCCGGCAGAGCGTGCAGCGCCGGAAGCGCCAGCACCTCCCGGCTGCACAGGGGATAGCCGCCGCAGTCATAGTATCGCACGTTAGCCTCCTTATTCTGCGGGACGCACCCGCTTCAGCAGCTCGATGTCCTCCTCCAGATAGGTGGAGGCGGTACGGCTCAAATCATAGGTCATGCACCCGCCCTTATCCGGATACAGGGGCAGGATCACCGCCTCGCTGAGGCGGTTCAGCGTCAGGTTCCGGGCGTAGAGGGAGCGGTACTCCGCCTCCAGTGCCAGCAGGATGTCCCTTGCGTTTTCCAGACAGCACAGGCTCAGCCGCCACGCCACATCCGGGGCAATGGGGGCAAATTCCGGGGAGGCGTAGGGCAAGATGCGGTTGACAGAGGGCTGAAGCCCCTCCGTGGGCCGATCCCGCCGCCGCACGGTGTCTCCGCCGATGAAGGGGTACAGGGTGGACTCCACGAACCGCATCCGCAGATTGGGCAGATAGTAGATGCTCTCCACCGGATACCCCAGCTCCTCCATCAGATCCCGGCCCATGCCAGTTAGATAGCCCACCAGCACCAGATCCACCTGCGTCCCCGTCTCCTTCAGCAGCGGCGACAGACTCCGCAGCCGCTTGCCGTCGTGGAGCAGATCATCCACCAAGATAACGGGCCGGTCAAAGGCCCGGATGGTCCGCACCTGATCCGGCAGCGGCGAATACTCCGGGTAGGCCTCGATGGCATAGTCCGACAGATCCGCCTCATATACCTTGTCGGTACGCAGGGTCTTGGTGACGGTATTAGGCACCGCCACGCCCCGCAGCAGCTTTCCATAGGGGACGCAGATATCCGGCCCCTGCCGCCGGGGCGTCACCGGCTCGGCGGGTACACCGTTGCGTGCGGTGATGCGCTGGAGCAGCCGGTGATAGATGATCCCAGCCGACAGGCTCAGCACCAGTGACCCCGGCTGCAACTCCGTCAGCGCCTCCTGCAAGCGCCGATGGGCGACGGCCACCGCCGCCGTCACACGGGGCATGGAGGCCAGCGGAGCCTTGATGGAGGTGTCCACGTTGTGGCTCAGCACGATGGGGCAGCGCATATCCACCTCCAGCACCGGCCGCCCCGACACCGGAGCCGGGACAAAGCCCTGCCGCCGCAGCAAATTCAGCACATAGCTGTGCTCTGCACCGGGCAGCGGATCGTACAGGGCGCAGGGATACTCCCGCCCCAGTGCCATGGTAAACACCTCCGTCAGCAGCAGCTGCCCCAGCTCCCGCTGCTGGCTGCCGTCCGGCACCCACAGTCCGCTGATGAGCAGCGCCCGACCCCCGGCCTTCTGCCGCACATAGCCGGAGAGCTCCAGACTCCCCAGCCGGTCATACAGCTCACGGGACTCCAGCTGCCGGTAGCTGACGGCTCCCAGCACCTGCCCCTGCATCCCGTGGCGCAGCAGCAGGAGACTGTCGCCGCACTGCCACAGCTTCTCCACCATGGCAGCGGGGCAGATCCCCTCCAGCATGGCCTCCATGGACGCATCCGGCCGGGGATAGTCGGTAAAATCCAGATCCTCCGTCCGCAGCAGGGGCTTGTCCTGCGGCTCCCGCAGATACAGTCCCCTCCGATAGATGAACTCCTGCACCGCCGGATCCACCAGATTGCTGATGTCCCGGTTGGCGTCCACCGCCTCCCGGATGCGGGTGGAGCTGATCTCCTCCAGCGGCTCCGGCAGCGTCAGCTCCAGCACCTTGCCGTAAATGCCGCCGTAGCCGCCCCCGGCCTCCTGACCGGGCCGGCGGAAGATGATGTGGTCAAAGGTATGGATGGAGTCCGGCTCCACGGGCTTGCGATAGGAGGAGGCGTGGGCCACCACGTCGCTTCCCACGGCGATGGATACCTTCCGTCCGGGGAAGGCCTGCCGCAGCCGATGGAGGTTCTCCGGGTTGGCGATGTTCACCGGGAAGTCCTCCGGGAAGATCTGCACATGGAATTCGTCCGCCACCGACATGGCGGCAATGCGCCGCCGGATGCGGTAGGGCTGGGTGCGCTTGGACCACGAGAACTCATCGATGGCCAGCAGCACCTCGAAGCCCCGATCCCGGATGGTGCGGACGATGGCCTTGTGGGACAGGGTGAATGGGTCGAAGGTTCCGGGGAAAAAGGCGATGGGCCGTGGCGCTTCAAAGGCAAAACCGCCCCGCAGCCGCTGGGCCGTCAAAAAGCGGTACAGCCTCCCCAGCATGGAGGCCCGATAGTAAAAGGACAGTGCATCCCCGTCCTCCTGACGGCAGGTGGTCAGCAGCTTCCGTGCCGTCAGGGGGAAGGCTCGGCTCTTCTCGCCGTTGCTGAGCTGTGCCGATCCGAATACCCGTTGTCCCAGCACCAGCATGGCCTCCTGCCGGGTCTCGCCGTCGATACCCGCCAGTCCCCGCATCAGCATCCCCAGCAGCCGGTCCCGGCGGCGCAGGCACGCCTCCTCCGGCTCCTCCGGGAACCGCTGATGATAGACGTCGTACTCCTCATAGATGACGCCCACGGTGTCCAGCACCGGAGTCACGATGCGGCTGCTGGAGGCACTGAGAGTCACCCCCAGATCCGCCAGGCACTCGTCCAGCTGCTCCGGCGGCAGCCACAGGGCAAACCGCCCCAGATAGTCGGGAATGTACTTGGTGAACTCCTGCTGCCCCAGCTCCAGCCCCCGGCACAGCTCCACGGAGACCTCATTGCGCTGATCCACCGTCAGCCGGGGAGCGATCTCCAGCAGCGCCAATCCTGCGCCGTGGCGCACCGTGACCCGGTCGCTGACCTTGATGAGGTTAGAAAGATGCGTGGCGATGTGCAGGGCCGAGCCGTGGTCGTTCCGTGCATCATCCGTCAGCAGCCGCAGGTTCACCTGCTTGATGATCCACGGCGTGGCGGTCTTGAGGTTATCCAGAAAAATATCCGATACCTGCGTCTCCTGCAAGGTCAAGCCTCCGGCGCAGATATCCTCCCGCAGCAGGGCCAGCGACATATTGCCGCAGTCCATCTCCTGCAAAATTTTCAGGGGCCTCTTCTGCCGGGGCATGGAGGTGTGGACGTGATCCAGCAGCAGCATGGCCGCCGCCTGCACCGTCAGGCTCTCCCGCCCGGACAGTACCTCCGCCGCACGGAGCAGTGCATTCAGCTGGGGCCGGGTACACAGCTCCAGCGGCAGGTCCGCCGCCGCATCCAGCAGCTGCAATGCCACCTGATCGTCCAACTGCTCCGGCCGCCGCAGATACGCCAGCACCGGCGCCAGAAACCGCTCCTCCCGTCCGGGGCAGCGGGAGAGCAGGGACTTCACGCAGAATTTCAGGGTGAACCGGATCCACCCCCGGTGCTGGGGCATCAGCTTATGATCCGGATAGATGATCTTCTCCAGATACAGCCTCCACTGATCCAAATCCGTCACCGTCCGCAGGTCGGGACGGCTGTCCGCCGGACGCTCCTTGGCGTAGCCTGCGTGGAACCCTGCGATGATCTCTCCCATGAGGGCCGCCGCCTGACGGCGGATGTCCCCCTCACGGTGCATCAGCAGCTCATAGAGAAAGGCCAGCGTCTGCACCTTCTGGGGAATGTGCAGATACAGGGAGTAGGACTCGAACACCCCCAGATAGGCCCGCAGCCGCCGCCAGTTGGTCTCACCACGAGCCTGCTCCAGCAGGGAGGCAAAGCTCCGCTGCCCGGTAAGCCGGTCCATCAGCTCCATGTTGTGGGCCACACACTGCATGGTCAGGGACTCCAGCACCTCCGCATCCTCCATCAGGGCCACCGCCCGCTCCGGCAGCGGCTGCGTGTCCGCCCCCTGCATGGTCACGTCCACCCCCCGGCGGATCATATACGCCTCGAAGTCCTGCAAGCGGGCATAAACTCTGGTGTAGCGGCGGCGCTTCTCCCCGTCCACGTCGTCTAACTTGTTCAGGATCACGTCAAAGGCCTCCGCCAGCGACGAGATGTGGGTGATCTCATGCCCCTCCGGGTCGTGGGTCTGCTTCACCCGGAAGTCCGCATAGATCAGCAGCAGCGCCTCCGCCGACAGATACTCCGGCTCCAGATCCCACACCGAGTGGTTGGCGGCCACATGGCCGATGTCCGTCAGCCGGTGGCGGCGGAACCACAGATCCGTGTAGTAGTAGTGCAGATACGCCACCCGCTCCCCCGGATGGCAGCCGAACTTGCCGATGTCGTGTCCGGCGGCGCTGCCGGATACCAGCGCCAGATCCACCGCCGTGCCGCTGCGCCGCAGCGCCCGGCCGCAGGTCAATGCGATGTGATGTACCCCGGCGATGTGCTCCAGCGTGCGGTAGGGCGTCACCTCCAACCCCAGCCGCATCATCTCATAGACGTACTCCCGCTTCCACTGCCGCAGCATCTGTCGATAGCTGGCGCCGCAGGCGCACTCTGCCGCCTCCGCCTCCGACAGGAAGGCGAAATCCCACGCCGGGTCAAAGGGCAGCTTCTCCCGTTCGGCGGCAAAAAGCACCTGTAAAAGCGACAGGAAAAACACCGCCCCGGCGTCATAGGTCGTAGGGGCCTCCTTCTCCGGGAACAGCTGCCGCCGGGCAAAGTCATAGGCAAAGTGCGGCCACCCCACCTCCGGCTCCCCGCCGGAAAGCTCCGCCAGCTCCGGGCGGCACAGCTCCAGCACGTCGCCGCAGCGCAGCCGGGTGCCGTCGTAAAGGGGCGCAAAGCGCTGGATGTAGTTCTCGCTCTCCAGCCGCTCCAGCAGGGGCTGGCCGCTGAAATACTCCGCCGTGGGGCGGCCGGTGAGCCGCCGCAGCAGGGCCGTGTTCATCTGTCGGATGCGTTTTCTGTTCATGGTGTGACCTCCCGCCGGATGGATGCTGTTTTTTCCATTATGCCACAATTTCCCTCCGCCTTTCAAGGCACAACCGGGATTTTTTCACAAAAATCCGCCCCTCCCGCTTCAAAGCACACCCCCCTTGGCCCCGCAAAAAGCCTCGCAGAGTTTGCCGCCCGCAGGCGGCAAAGAATTGAAATCATTTTCTCTTGCGACATGTGCGTGAGAGAAAATACTTCTCAGGCTGCAAGTGTGGAATTTGTGCGCCTATGGCACACAAATTATGTGCGCAGCAGACTGCAAGCCTTTTGTCGAAAAAACCGGAGGGTTTATCGACAGTCACAAGCGGCAGGAGGGTTATCCCTCCTGCCGCTTTTCGGATACGCCTTATTCCGCCGTCTCCAGCGATGCCTGCACAAAGCCCCGGAACAGGGGGTGTGGCCGGTCGGGACGGCTCTTGAACTCCGGGTGGAACTGCGCCCCCACGAACCAGCGGTGGGCAGGCTCCTCCACGATCTCCACCAGGCTGCCGTCCGGGGACAGGCCCGACAGCCGCAGCCCCGCCGCCTCCATTTCGCAGCGGAAGCGGTTGTTGAACTCGTACCGATGCCGGTGGCGCTCGGAGATATCCTCCGTACCGTACTCCCTCCGGGCCAGACTCCCCTCCGCCAGCCGGCAGGGGTACTTGCCCAGCCGCATGGTGCCGCCCTTGGCGGTAACGCCCACCTGATCGGACATCAGGTCAATGACGGGATGGGCCGTCATGGCGGTGAATTCGGCGCTGTGGGCGTCGGCCCAGCCCACCACGTGGCGGGCAAACTCGATGACGGCGATCTGCATCCCCAGGCAGATGCCCAGATACGGCACCTGATGCTCCCGTGCATATTGAGCCGCTAAAATCATCCCCTCGATGCCCCGATCCCCGAAGCCGCCGGGGACCAGCACGCCGCCGCACCCGGCCAGCATCTGCTCCACGTTCTCCGGTGTCAGGGTCTCGGAGTCCACCCACCGGATGGTCACCTCTGCGTCGCAGGCGGTGCCTGCGTGGAACAGGGACTCCACCACGCTGAGATACGCATCGTGCAATCCCGTGTACTTCCCCACCAGCGCAATGGTCACATGGCGGTGTACCCCGTGGATCTTCTCCACCATGGCCCGCCACCGGGCCATGTCCGGCTCCACCACCGGCAGCCCCAGCTTGCGGCAGGCCACCCGGCACAGCCCCTCCCGCTCCAGCAACAGCGGCACCTCATACAGGGTGGAGGCCGTGACGTTGGGAATGACGCAGTCCTCCTCCACGTTGCAGAACAGGGCGATCTTCCGCCGGATGTCCCCGGTGATGGGGCTGTCCGTGCGGCACACCAGAATGTCCGGCTGGATGCCGATGCTCAGCAGCTCCTTCACCGAGTGCTGGGTGGGCTTGCTCTTCAGCTCCCCGCTGCCGGGGATGGACACGATCAGCGGCACATGGATGTACAGCACGTTCTCCTTGCCCTTCTCCGCCGCCACCTGCCGGATGGCCTCCAGAAAGGGCTGGCTCTCGATGTCGCCCACCGTGCCGCCTATTTCGGAGATGACCACATCCGTCTGCCCGTCATCCATGGCGTAGATGCGGTTTTTGATCTCATCGGTGACGTGAGGGATGATCTGCACCGTGCCGCCCAGATAGCCTCCCTGCCGCTCCCGGTTCAATACGCTCCAGTAGATTTTCCCGGAGGAGACGGAGGAGTTGGCGTCCAGTGCCTCGTCCACGAACCGCTCATAGTGGCCCAGATCCAGATCCGTCTCCGCCCCGTCATCGGTGACGAACACCTCCCCGTGCTGATAGGGACTCATGGTGCCGGGGTCCACATTGAGGTATGGGTCAAACTTCTGGTTCCTGACCCGCAGGCCGCACTGCTTCAGCAGCCGCCCCAGAGATGCGGCGCAGATGCCCTTGCCCAGTCCGGACACCACACCGCCGGTGACAAAAATATACTTCATGGCTCCCTCTCCTTTTGACAGCGGGGCGCTTCTCCGCCCTCTGATTTTTTACCCACCGATTTTACCGCCGGAGAAAAACGCCGTCAAGCCCGCAGAATCATCAAGATTTTTCCCCTCCCGCCCCCTGTGCATGGGGCAGTCCTCTGAAATTTCCCTCCCGGAGAAAATTTCTCTTGCATCCCGGCCTTCGGCGTGATATGGTAGATTTGAACCCGCCTTTTCCGCCGGGTCCTTTTCCGCATAAAAACAGCCCTCACGGCAGCGCCGTGAGGGCTGTTTCACCTTTTGTCATTCCTCCTGCCGCAGCAGGGCCGTCAGTGCCTGCACCCGTCGGGCCAGCCGGGCAAATTCGCCGCAGGTCAGGGCCTGCCGTCCATCGGAGAGGGCCTCCGCAGGCCGGTCATGGACCTCGATCATCAGTCCGTCCGCCCCGGCGGCTGCCGCCGCCAGCGCCAGCGGAGCCACCAGCCCCCGCCGCCCGGCGGCATGGCTGGGATCGGCCAGCACCGGCAGATGGGACTGCTCCTTCAGGGCGGCAATGCCCGCCACATCCAGCGTGGCCCGGCTGTCCGTCTCGAAGGTGCGGATGCCCCGCTCGCAGAGGATCACCCGCTCATTGCCGCCGGCAAGGATGTATTCCGCCGCCTGCAATAGCTCCGTCACGGTGGCCCCGAAGCTGCGCTTCAGCAGCACCGGCTTCTCCTGCCGCCCCAGCTCCCGCAGCAGTTCGAAATTCTGCATATTCCGTGCGCCCACCTGCAAGACGTCCACCTCCCGGAACAGCGGCAGCTGCCGGGGATCGGTGATCTCCGACACCACCGGCAAGCCCGTCTCCCGGCCCGCACGGCACAGCAGCTCCAGCCCCCCGGCCCCCAGCCCTCCAAAGGTATAGGGGGAGGTCCGGGGCTTGAAGGCGCCGCCTCGCAGCAGCTGCGCCCCGGCGGCGGACACCTGCCGGGCGATGGAGGTCACCTGCTCCGACGACTCCACGGCACAGGGTCCGGCAATGAGGCAGAAGTCCTGCCCGATGCGGGCCTTGCCCACGGATACCACCGTGTCCTCCGGATGCCCCGTCCGGGCCGCCAGCGGATACGGCTCCGTCAGCCGCTGTACCGCCCGTACGCCGGGCAGAAGCCGCAGGCTCTCCCCGTCCAGCCGAAAGGTCTCTCCCTCCAGCACCAGCACTTCCCCGCCGGGATGCGCCACCGTAATGCCGGTGTCCTTCAGCCGCTGCCGCAGCGCCTGCTGCACCGCCGCCGCCTGATTTTTCTCTGTGAGAATGAACATATGCCGCCTCCGGGATCATGATCTGAACCTTTATTATATCGGACTGCGCCCCGGATTGCAACGGGGAAACCACAGGGACTTTTCGTTGACACGGCGGCGAAATGTGATATAATAGACAGTGTGTTGCAATATACCTGCCTGCGTGCGTATCTTGTGTATTGACCGGAGGAGGACATATGGAACGTAAATTCATTCTCAGCTGCTGCTCTACCGTGGACCTTCCCTATTCCTATATGCAGAGCAGAGACATTCCCGTGCTGTTTTATACCTACGTGGTGGACGGGCAGGAGTACGTGGACGACATGGGCCGTGACCCGGAGGCTCTGCCCCGGTTCTACCGTTTTCTGGAGGCGGGCAAGCTGCCCCAGACCTCCCAGATCAATGTCGGCACCTATCTGGACTTCTTCGAGGCCCAGCTGGAAAAGGGCGATCTGCTGCACATCGCCTTCACCTCCGGCCAGTCCGGTTCCGTCCACAACGCCGTGGCGGCGGCCAAGCTCCTGCAGGAGAAGTACCCTGATAAGAAACTCGTGGTCATCGACTCCCTGTGCTCCTCCTCCGGCTACGGCCTGCTGGTGGATGCGGCGGCGGACCTGCGGGACAGCGGCGCCACGCTGGAGGAGACGGCTCGGTGGGTGCTGGAAAACCGCAACAAGGTTCACCACCAGTTCTTCTCCTCCAACATGACCCAGTTCCGCCGCACCGGCCGTGTCTCCGGCGCAGCGGCCATGGTGGCCACCATCATGAACATCTGCCCCATCATGCGGCTGGATGATAAGGGCGCCATCAAGGCTTACAGCAAGGTCCGGGGCAAGAAGAAGGCAGTGGAGACCACCGTGAACGTCATGGAGCAGCACGCTCAGGGCGGCCGGGACTATGACCAGCGCTGCTTCGTCTGCCACTCCCGGTGTCCGGAGGACGCCGCCCTGCTCATCACGGCGCTGGAGGAGCGCTTCCCCCACCTGAAGGGCAAGATTCGCCTGTGCGACATCGGCACCATCATCGGCTCCCACAGCGGCCCCGGCACGGTGGCCGTGTTCTTCCTGGGCGACGAGCGCCCCACTATGGACTGACCCCTTATCCCCCTCAGCGGTACATGGCAAGCCATGTACCGCTTCTTTTTCGCCCCCACTGTCCATCCTCCCGAACGCCCCGCCGCACTTGTGCAGGATACCGAACAAAACCGCCATTTTTCGTTGCAAAAAGGGGATTGCCATGATAGGATTCGTGTGATATAATATTTCTGTTTCCAATTTGCGAGATTTAATAATATACAGAAAGGCATCTACTAATCATGAATATTAGAATATCCGCTGACAGCACCTGTGATCTGTCCCCGGAGCTTATTGAAAAATACGACATCCGCATCACCCCCCTGTACATCGTCCGGGACGGCCAGTCTCTGGTAGACGGCAAGGACATCACCCCCGACGAAATTTACGCCCACGTCAATTCCGGCGGCGGAATGTGCAGCACGGCGGCGGTGTCGGTGTACGACTATACCCAGTTCTTCCGCCGCCAGCTGGAGGAGTGCGACGCCGTGGTGCATTTCCACATCTCCGGCGATATGTCCGCCTGCTACCAGAATGCCTGTATCGCCGCTCAGGAGGTGGGGAACGTCTACCCCGTGGACTCCCGCAGCCTCTCCACCGGCATCGGCCAGCTGGTGCTGGAGGCGGTGCAGCTGACCCGTGAGGGCAAGCTCACCGCTCAGGAGATCGCCCACGAGATGGAGCGCCGCCGGGAGCTGCTGGACGTCAGCTTTCTGGTGGAGCGGCTGGACTTCCTGCACAAGGGTGGCCGTTGCTCGGGCGTTGCCCTGCTGGGGGCCAATATGCTGAGCCTGCGCCCCTGTATTCAGGTGAAGGACGGCCAGATGATGGTGGGCAAGAAGTACCGTGGCACCTATGTGGGCTGCCTGCTCCAGTACATCCGGGAGCGGCTCAAGGGCCGGGATGACATCGATACCCGCCGCATTTTTATCACCGAATCCGGCGGCTTCACCCCGGAGGAGCTGGCGCAGGTGGAGGCCGCCGTCCGCAGCTACCAGCCCTTTGACGAGGTGCTGCACACACGGGCCGGCTGCACCGTCTCCAGTCACTGCGGCCCCCGCACGCTGGGCATCCTCTATTTCCACACCAAATAATTTCCCTATCATCAACGCCCACCGGAGAGCCGCTGCGCTCCCCGGTGGGCTTTTTCCGGAAAAGCTGCCCCGAAATTTTTCGCAAGACAACTGTCACGGCGCTTGCTTTTCCTACCAGCTTAGTGGTATAATAGGCTGAATAAATGAGGAGGCTTACACCATGATTTCCACCAAAGGACGTTATTCCATTCGGATCCTGCTGGATCTGGCCGAGCATCGGGGCGTGGGCTATACCCCCATCAAGGACGTAGCCGCCCGGCAGAGCATCTCCCTGAAATATGTGGAGAAGCTGATGCCCGCCCTGAAAAACGCCGGCCTGCTGGACAGCAGCCACGGCATCGGCGGCGGCTACCGGCTGAACCGTGACCCGGAGCAGTACGACCTGTGGGAGATCCTGCGGGTGACGGAGGGCGAGCTGGCCCCGGTGTCCTGCCTGCAAACGGATGCCTCCCCCTGCCAGCGGGCCGGGGAGTGCCGCACCCTCTCGGTGTGGGAGGGCTACTATGACCTGACCCGGAAATATTTCTCCGGCATCACCTTGGCAGATCTGATGGCCGTTCCGCAGGGCGACAACTACGTCATCTGACCTCCCATCCCTATCTTCCCCCCAAACGGCAAGGTCCCCGAAGCCATTCGCTTCGGGGACCTTGCTGTCTTTTACTTCTTCCGCAGCACCATGGCGATGAAGTTCAAATACCTCCGGCCTCCATGACCTTGAGGTCGCCGATGGCGTATTCGTTGTCCTGCCGCAGCCAGTCGGCCCAGAACTCCTCATGGCTCTCCATCTCCCGGACCTGAAGCACCTCCGCTCCCTGACGCCGCCCCAGCAGCGCCCGCCAGTAGGCGGCATCGTGCAGATAGTTCACCTGTTCCGGCATCCATGACAGCAGCAACTCCGCCCGCAGCCAATCGTCCTCTACCCGTCCCGCTCCGCCCCTTTGGCTTTGGCGGCCCGGAGCTTTCGCAGGGTGTACACCACGCTGCACACCACCAGTACCGTGTTGATTCCCAGAAAGATCCAGAACACCGGTGAACTGAAATCCAGCGAATTTCCGGCGATGACCAGACAAACCATCCCCGGCGCAATGGCCAGCCACGACCCTGCCAGATACGTCAGGTAATCCACCCGCAGCATCCCCAGCAGCAGGCCCAGCACCTCCATGTTCAGCCCCAGCATATGGATGGCAAAGCACATGGCAAAGCCATATTCCTGCGTGGCGCTGAAATAGCGCTTGATCTTGGGATGCCGGTCCAGCACCGACTCCAGACTCTCCGTCTTGGTGAACCGCCCCATGGCGTAAGAGATGGATAAGCACACCGCCGTCCCCACGCCGTTGACGGCCAGCGCCGCCGGCAGCGGCAGCACCATGGACACCACGACCACCAGCGCATTGTATACCACCACGCCGGAAAAGCCCTTCAGCACATATAGTCCCAGCACCACCAGCACCGCCAGCACAGGCCGGTCCGCCACCAGCTGCGGCACCGTATCCAGATCCATGACCCCTGTGGCCAGCAGCACGCCGAATATCACCGCACACAGGACCATGATCAGCACCGGCAGGTAATCCCTCAGCCGGAATTTTTTCATACAAGCCCTCCTCACGGCGTCCATCCGCTAAAGTGTAGGATATAATGTACCATATCATTATGAATAAAGTGTGAACTTTCGCAGCCTTTACGCTCTGTTCACACTTTTTCGCCAAGTCCCGGCCCCCCATTCCTGCGGGACACAGCAAAGCCCCACTTCGCCAGATGGCGAAGCGGGGCTTTTCCCATAATTTGGAAGTTTTCTCCCTTTCGGCGGCCGGTTCAGATGCCTCCGTGCGGCGGGGCAAATTCCCCTGTCAGGGCGTGTCCATTCTGCCGGAAATATACGTCCACCGAGTCGTCCGGTTCGTGTCCGGCGGACGTCCACCGGACTGTCCGGCAGCCGCCCGATAAGCATCCAGCCGTATCCGGCAAGTATTCCGCCGATGTCCGACCATCGTCTGGTAGGTGTCCCATCGGGATCGGTCAAGTATCCCGCCGGTGTCCGGCAGAATCATCGACTGGTATCCGGTTTTGGGATAGCACTCGGTCAGGTGTTGAGGAACGGATCGTCCAGACGACCCAAGCGGCGGAGCATGGTTTTCTTCACCGCCTTGAAAATATTCTCATATCCGGTGCAGCGGCACAGGTGGCCCGACAGCAGCTTGCGGAGCTGGTCATCGGTATAGTATACCCCACGATCCAGAATCTCCACCGCCGTCATGATGAAGCCGGGGATGCAGAAGCCGCACTGGATGCTGGTCTCCTCCATAAAGGCCTGCTGAATGTCGGAGAGCTCGCCGTTGGGACCCATGAGACCCTCCAGCGTGGTGATATGCTTGCCCTCGGCCCACACCGCCAGATACAGGCAGGAGTTATAGCACTCGCCGTCGATGAGGACGTTGCAGGCGCCGCACTCCCCCACCTCGCAGCCCTTTTTCACGGAGGTCATGGAGAAGTCGTTGCGGAGCATATCCGTCAGAGAGGCCCGGACGTCTATCATCCGCTCCACCTCCTTGCCGTTGAGGAAGAAGGTCACCAGCTGATACTGATTCTTTGCCATTACAGCTCACCTCCCGCCAGCTTCACAGACTCCATGAGACACCGCTTGGCGCTCTCCACGGCGATGTGAGAGCGGAAGGCCTTGCTGGCCCGCCACGAGTCACGGGGATGGATGTCCTCCAGCACCGCTTTTCCGAAGCCCTCGATGTTCTCCAGCGTCACGGGCTTGCCGTTGATAAACTCCTCGGCGTGAGGCGCACGCATAGGGACGGGCCCCGCCACGCCGAAGGCGATCCGCACCCGGTCGAAGGTCTTTTTGTCCTCGCTGAGCCGGGCGTTAACGGAGGTTCCCAGCGTGGCGATATCCATGGCGTTGCGCATGGCGTACTTGATGTAGTGGCCGAAGGTGCGGTCGTAGGATGCCTTGGGGATCAGGATGGCGGTCTGAATTTCGCCCTCCTCCACCCGCAGATCCACGGTGCCGGCCTTCAGGTAGAAGTCCTTAATGGGTACCCGGCGGACGCCGTTTTTGCCGGTGATCTCCACCATGGCCTCCCATGCGTGGAGGGTGGAGGCGGAGTCGGCGGAGGTAACGCCGTTGCAGGTGTTGCCGCCGATGGTACCGGCATTGCGGATCTGAGGACCGCCCACCATATCCACCGCCTCGCCCAGCACGTTGATATACTGTTGGATCAGAGGATCGGCGGTGATGTGGCTGAAGGTGGTGAGACTGCCGATGCGGAGGTTCTCCTCCTCATCCAGCGTCACGCCTCGCATTTCATGGCAGCCCTGAATACTGATAAGGGCCTTTCCGGCCCGCTTGCCCTCCCGCATCTGCACCAGCACGTCGGTGCCGCCGGCGATGATCTGGGCCTCGGGATGCTCCAGCCGCAGGCGGATGGCGTCCTGTACGCTTTCCGCCTGATAGAGCGCTGACATATCATACATAGCGGTATTTCCTCCTTAGTCCCGGATCAGGCCCTCTTCCGTAAAGCGCTGGAAGAGGACGTGGGGGGTGATGGGGTCCTGATCGATGGCCACGCCGGTGGCGTTGTAGATGGCGTTGCGGATGGCGGGCGCACCGGAGCAGGCCGGGGGCTCGCCCAAGGCCTTGGTGCCGAAGGCACTGGTGGGCTCGGCGTTCTCCACGAACTGCGCCTCCAGATGGGGGTGGTCCATGATGGTGGAGAGCTTGTAGTCCAGCAGGTTATTGTTCAGAGGCCGGCCGGTCTTTTCGTCGAACAGCAGCTGCTCTGACAGACCGTAGCCAATGGCCATGGACATACCGCCGTGGACCTGCGCCTCTGCCAGCGCCGGGTTCACCAGCTTGCCGCAGTCGTGGACGTTGATGATCTCCTGAAGTGTCACCTTGCACATGGGGATGTCCACCTCCACCACGGCAAAGGTGCAGCCGAAGGAATAGGCGTTATTGCGGATGGTATAAGTACTCTCGGCGGTGATGTGCTGGGAGTCGGCGGGGTCATACTGGGCGTGCATAGCCAGCTCTGACAGGCTCATGAGCACCTTGCCGTCGGTGTTGCGGACGATATTGCCGTCCACGATATCCATGTTGTACACCGCCTGACGGGTGAGCTTGGTGGCATAATCCAGAATCTTCTCCTTCAGCATCAGGCCCGTCTGGCGGATGGAGAAGCCCGCCACATACGTCTGGCGGGAGGCATAAGCACCCAAGCCCGTAGGCGTGATGTCGGTATCCTGACAGGACACCACATGGACCTTACGGTAATCGCCCAGACCCACCACGTCGGAGGTCATCTGGGCATAGGCGGTATCGGCGCCCTGTCCGATCTCCGTCTCGCCGCACTGCATGGTGACGCTGCCGTCCAGATTCAGCAGCATCCGATTGGAGGACGTCTCCAACGAGATGGGATAGACGGCGGTGTTATACCAGAAGGTGGCCACGCCGATGCCGTGGCGGATGGGGCCGGTCTCCTTGGCGAACTCCGCCTTTTTGCGGTCGTAGTCGATGTACTTCTTTCCCACCTCCAGACACTGGCGGAAGGAATCCTCATAGTTGACGTTGTGGGAGAAGCTGTCCTCGAAGCCCTTGGGCATGAGGTTCTGCATCCGGAAGGCCAGCGGGTCCATACCCACGGCCTTGGCGCACTCGTCCACGTTGGACTCGTCGGCAAAGGAGGCCTGAGGCATTCCGTAGCCACGCATGGCTCCGGCGGCGGGACGGTTGGTGAACACCGTCCACGCATCGCACTCCATGTTGTCACAGGGATAGTGCTGGGAGAAGGAGCCCATGGCCTTGGCCACGATGCTGTGGCCGTGGGAGGCATAGGATCCCTGATTGGAGTAGAGCTCCACCTTCCGGGCGGCGAAGGTGCCGTCCTTGCGGAGCCACGAGACGATGTGGAAGCGGATGGCGTGGCGCACACGGTTAGAGACGAAGGTCTCCTCACGGGAGCAGTCCACCCGGACACAGCGACCGTGGACTTGCGTGGAGCACCAAGCGCACAGGGGTTCATAGAGGGCGTCCTGCTTGTTGCCGAAGCCGCCGCCGATATAGGGCTTCACCACCCGGATATCGCTCCACGGGCGGCCCAGCGCCTGCCCCACCACACGGCGGATGATATGGGGGATCTGGGTGGAGGACACCACCGTGATGCGGCCGTTCTCCTCATAGGCGAAGCAGCCGTGGTTCTCGATGTGGCAATGCTGCACCGTGGGCGTCTCGTACCAGCCCTCCACCTTGATGAGGCCCGGCTCCCGAATGGCGGCCTGATAGTCGCCCGTCTTCATATCGGTGTGCTTGAGGATGTTGTTGGGGTATGCCTCGTGAAGCTGGGGAGCGCCGGGCTCCATGGCCTTCTGCACATCCAGCACGAAGGGCAGCTCCTCGTATTCCACCTGCAGCGCCCGGACGCCCTGCATGGCGGCCACCTCGTTTTCTGCGATGACCACCGCCACGTCGTCGCCATAGTAGCGGACGTGCCGGTTCAGCAGGTGGCGGTCCGCCACGTCCTGATGGCCGGGGTCCATGGACCAGGGGTGGCCCGCCGTGGGGAACGGGTGCTCCGGCACGTCGAAACAGGTCAGCACCTTCACCACGCCGGGGATCTGCTCCGCCGCCGAGGTGTCCACCGACTTGACGAAGCCGTGGGCGATAGTGGCGTGCTTGATGCGGACATACAGTGCATCACGGGGCATGAGGTCCTCGTAGTATTTGGTGCGGCCGGTGGCCTTGTCAAAGGCGTCTACCCGCACCTCGGCTTTTCCTACTTCAGCCATGTAGTGTTCCTCCTTATGTCAGCGTCGCTGCGATAGCCGGAGTTACCGGCAAAAGTACCTATAAATTTAAGATATCATAGCATAAAATTCGTCATTTGCATAGTCCTTTTCGTAATACTAATTATAGGATAACGGTAGTTGACTGGAATGGGCATTTCCGGGTATACTGTAAGAAAATGACGGGACAAAGGAGGAAGCGGCATGGCACAGCTGCGGATCGGATGCGTGGTGATGGCGGCGGGAAATGCCCGGCGCTTCGGGGAGAACAAGCTGGCGGTGCAGGTGCAGGGCAAGACGCTGTTCCGCCGGGCGCTGGAGGCTGTGCCGGCGGAGCGGTTCGTCCGGACGGTGGTGGTGAGCCAATACCCGGAGGTGCTGGAGCTGGCCCATCGCATGGGCTTTGTGCCGGTACCCAACCGGCATCCGGACTGGGGCATCAGCCACACCATCTCGCTGGGGCTGGGGAAGCTGCCGGAGATGGATGCGGCGCTGTTTCAGGTGGCGGATCAGCCCCTACTGCGCCGGGAGAGCGTGGGGCGCCTAGTGGACTTTTACCGGGAGCATCCGGAGCACATCGCTGCGCTGGGTCACGACGGTGTCCGGGGGAACCCCTGCCTGTTCCCGGCACGGCTGTTCCCGGAGCTGCTGGCTCTGCAGGGAGATCACGGCGGCAATCAGGTGATCCGCCGCCATGAGGAGGACCTTCTCTTATGGGAGGTCCCGGCTCCGGAGCTGACGGATGTGGATACGCCTCAGGTGCTGGCGCAGCTGCGGCGGGATATGGCGGAGGAGTGAGGGCCTCCGACAGATCGATCATCGCTTTGAAAAAGGCACGGGGCTGCGGTGCAGCCCCGTGCCTTTTCAGGTTTTGATCAGAATGCGGCGAGTGGAGACACGTTGGGGAGAATCAGTCCTCCTTCTCCTCCTCCACCAGTTCTTGGGCTTCCTCCACCAGTTCCTCGGCTTCGCCCAGAACCTCCTGCTCCCGGATCTGTGCCGGGGTCAGGACACGCTCCGTCTGCTCCTCCCGGAGCACCAGATAGTAGGCCAGTGCCAGCTGAGGCAGCACGCCCCAGACGCCCCGCACGTCCAGCCACTTCACCGCCAGCCAACTCCAGACGGCTCCGGCGTGGAAGGCCAGCAGGGTGGAGCCGTAGAACCACAGCTTTGTCAGCTGCTCCCGCTCTCCCTCGCACAGGTAGTGGGCCAGCGCCAGAGATGCCTGCTTGGTGTTGTTGCTGTTAAAGATCGTGGCGCTCTGGAAGCCTCTGGCGCCGGCAAAGGTGCTCCACTGGATGCTCATGGAGAAGAACACCGGATACAGTGCCACCAGCGGAGTCATATCCGCCGGGAAAAAGCCCATGGCGATGGCAGCAGCCGCTGTGATACACGGGGACAGCCGCCGCATATCCACATGGAACACGTGGGGGACGATGACGGAGAACATGACGCCCACCACGTAGATCACCAGACACAGCAGATGCAGCAGCACACTGCTCCCCCGGCCAAAGAGTGCGTCGCTGACCAGCTCCAGCAGGTTCATGGTCTGGGAACTGCCCAGTATCCCGCCGCGGCACAGCAGGGCGTAACCGCCGAAAAAGCCGCCTATTGCAGCAAAGGCCAGATGGCGGCAATGATCGATAGGAAGAAGCTTCTGTTCCGTCATGGTATAACTCCTATAAATAACGACAAAATAATCCTTCGTTAGTATATCAGCCTGCGGCGTTTCCGCAAGGGAAAAACTGCATAAAAATCCCGCAAAAATGCGGCGTTTCTTGTGTTGACAACGGCGGGATCTGTGGTAAAATAGAGAGCGTGAAATGCGCTGACGAAACGAGTCCGCCATGTGCCGCCCAAAGCGAGAGGGGAAGCGGTGAAAGCCCCTTGTCCGGCCGGTGTGACAGCCACTTCCGAGCAGGCGGCGACGAGCCGCACGCCCCATCCCCGTTACCGGATGACCGAGATGGCGGCCTTGGCCGTTCAATTAGGGTGGTACCGTGAAGCAAGTCTTCGCCCCTATGTGTGGGCGGGGGCTTTTTGTTTTTTCGGCAGCCCTCCTGCGTCCCGGTTTTCCAGCGTTCCCGTATTCCCCACAGCCCTATGTTACAGGAGGTGGCCTGTGAGCTATCAGCTGATCGACATGACCAAGGACCCACGCAGCGGACAGTTTGCCTATTTCCGTCAAATGCTCTTTCCCTTCGCCGGGGTCACGGCGGAGGTAGACATCACGGACTTCGCCGCACGGCGGCAGGGGCGGCCCTTCTTCCTGAGCTTCCTCTATGCCGTGGTACGGGCCGCCAACGCCGTCCCCCAGCTGCGCCGCCGCATCCGGGCGGATGGCAGCGTGGTGGAATACGACTGGTGTCCCCCTTCCTACACCGCCATGAAGCCCGACGGGGTATACGTATACTGCACGGTGGAGGGGGATCTGCCCTATGAGTCGTTCGTAGTGCTGGGTCAGCGGCGACAGGAGGAGGTACTTCGACGGGGTACCCTCACCGAGGACGGAGACGCTTTGAGCTTCTTCTTTGTGTCCAGTCTGCCGTGGCTGCACTATTCCCAGCTGGAGCATCCCGCCGTCAGCGCCGACGACTCCAACCCCCGCATCAGCTGGGGCAAGGCTGTCACCAGTCATGGACGCACTACCCTGCCGGTGTCGCTGTTTGTAAACCACGCCCTGGCAGACGGGCTGCACATCTCACAGTTCTTCGCCGGTCTGGAGCGGGAGCTTCAGACGCTGGCAGACAGCTGGCAGGCAGAGGAGTGACGGCATCCAGTCACAGAGGTCTGTCACAGGAACTGTCACAAAAGAAAATTCTGCAATTCCGATTGCAAGCAAAAGGAGTAATGTATCATGTCTCATCCCTATCACGGGCTTAATGAGCTGCGGGAGATGTTCCTGTCGTTCTTCGAGTCCAAAGGTCATCTGCGGCTGCCCAGCTTTTCTCTGGTGCCGCAGAACGACAAGTCCATCCTGCTCATCAACGCCGGCATGACCCCCATGAAGCCGTGGTTCAAGGGCGAGGAGGAGCCGCCCCGCCGCCGGGTCTGCACCTGTCAGAAGTGCATCCGCACCGGCGACATTGAGAACGTGGGCAAGACCGCCCGCCACGGCACCTACTTCGAGATGCTGGGCAACTTCTCCTTCGGCGACTACTTCAAGCATGAGGCCATCGCATGGAGCTGGGAGTTCCTGACTGAGGTGGTGGGGCTGGAGCCTGACCGGCTGTACCCCTCCATCTATCTGAACGACGACGAGGCCTTCGACATCTGGAACAAGGAGGTGGGCATCCCCGCCGAGCGCATCTTCCGCTTCGGCAAGGAGGACAACTTCTGGGAGCACGGCTCCGGTCCCTGCGGCCCCTGCTCCGAAATCTACTATGACCGTGGGCCGGAGTACGGCTGCGGCAAGCCCAGCTGCACCGTGGGCTGCGACTGCGACCGGTACATCGAGATCTGGAACAACGTGTTCTCCCAGTTCGACAACGATGGCCACGGCAACTACACCGAGCTCAAGCAGAAGAACATCGACACCGGCATGGGTCTGGAGCGTCTGGCCTGCGTGTGCCAGAACGTGGACAGCCTCTTCGACGTGGACACCGTGATGAATATCACCCACAAGGTGTCTGAGCTCACCGGCGCTCACTACGGCGAGACGGAGAAGCGGGATGTGTCCCTGCGGGTCATCACCGACCACATCCGCTCCGCTACCTTCATGATCTGCGACGGCATCCTGCCCTCCAACGAGGGGCGGGGCTATGTGCTGCGGCGTCTGCTGCGCCGGGCCGCCCGCCACGGGAAGCTGCTGGGCGTCAACGATCCCTTCCTGTATCAGGTGGTGGACACCGTGATTCATGAGAACGAGGGGCAGTACCCCGATCTGCGGGAAAAGCAGACCTATATCACCAAGGTCATCCGCACGGAGGAGGAGAATTTCGGCCGCACCATCGACGGCGGCATGAAGATCTTCTCCGACCTGCTGGCAGAGCACAAGCAGAAGCTGGAGAAAATTTTCTCCGGCGCCGACGCCTTCCGGCTGTACGATACCTTCGGCTTCCCCATCGACCTGACCATGGAGATGGCGGCCGATGAGGGTCTCAGCGTGGACGAGGGCGCTTTCCAGAAGCTGATGAAGGAGCAGAAGGAGCGAGCCCGTGAGGCCCGGAAGGCTCTGGGCGATCTGGGCTGGGCCGGTGTGGAATTCGGCAAGGACGTGCCGGCCACGGAATTCGTGGGCTATGACCACAACGAATACGACGCCAAGATCGTGGCCATCGTGGCCGATGAGGAGCTGCGGGAAGAGGTAGCCGCCGGAGCCGAGGCCGTGGTGGTGCTGGATCAGTCCCCCTTCTACGCCGAGATGGGCGGTCAGGTGGCCGACCACGGCACCATCACCGCCGACGGCGTGGTGTTCACCGTGACGGACGTACAGAAAAACAAGGGCGGCAAGTTCATGCACTACGGCCATCTGGCACAGGGTGTGCTCCACGTGGGAGACACCGTTCACGCCGCCATTGACATGGAGCGCCGCAAGGCCATCCAGCGTGCTCACAGCACCACCCACCTGCTGGATGCGGCGCTGAAGAAGGTGCTGGGCGACCACGTCCATCAGGCGGGCTCTCTGGTGGAGCCGGATCGCCTGCGCTTCGACTTCACCCACTTTGAGGCCATCTCCCCGGAGGAGCTGCGGCAGGTGGAGGAGCTGGTGAACGACGCCATTCTGGAGGGCTATCCCGTGGTGACGGAGATACTGCCCATCGAGGAGGCCAAAAAGAAGGGCGCCGTGGCCATGTTCGGTGAGAAGTACGGCGAGACCGTCCGGGTGGTAGAGATGAGCGACTTCTCCGTGGAGTTCTGCGGCGGCACCCATGTGGACAACACCGCCAAGGCCGGTCCCTTCCGCATCAAGAGTGAGAGCAGCGTCGCCTCCGGCGTGCGCCGCATCGAGGCCACCTGCGGCAAGCTGAGCCTGAAGGCTATGGAGAGCAGTCAGGGCGTGCTGAGCCGGGCGGCCCAGTTCCTGAAAACCGCCCCCTCCGGGCTGCTGGAACGGATGGAACAGCAGGCCAACGAGATGAAGCAGCTGCGTCAGGCGCTGGAGAAGTTCAAGGCCGAGGCGTCTCTGGGCGAGGCCCGGCAGTTCCTGGCCTCCGCCAAGACGGTGAAGGACCTCCATGTTCTCGCCACCACCCGCAACGGCGTGGACACCGCTGAGCTGCGGACCATGGGCGATTTCCTGCGGGATAAGGACCCCAAGGCCGTGGCGGTCATCGCCAGCATCAATGGCGAAAAGATCACCTTCCTGGCCGTGTGCGGCAAGGAGGCGGTGGCCCGTGGCATCAAGGCCGGTGATCTGGTGCGGCACGTGTCCGCCATCTGCGGCGGCAAGGGCGGCGGCAAGCCGGATTCCGCCATGGGCGGCGGCAGCGATCCCCTGAAGGTGGACGATGCGCTGGCCTCCGTGGACGATTTCGTGTCCGAGAAGCTGGGCTGAGACGAAAGGAGCATCCTATGAAAAACGATTGCCTGTTCTGCGCCATTGCCGGTGGGGAGATCCCCTCCAACAAGGTGTATGAGGACGAGCTGTGCTATGCCTTTTATGACATCGCCCCTCAGGCGCCCACCCATTTTCTGGTGATCCCCAAGGCCCACATCGCCTCCGTGGCGGAGGTGGATGGCGGCAACAGCGCCGTGGTGGCCCACATCTTCGAGGTCATCGCAAGACTGTGCCGGGAGAAGGGACTGGAAAGCTACCGGGTGGTATCCAACATCGGGGAGCAGGCGGGGCAGAGCGTTCACCACCTGCACTTCCATGTGCTGTCCGGCCGGGATATGACCTGGCCTCCGGGCTAAGAGCACCGAGAAGCAGCGTAGAATTTCAGAAAGCCCGTCCGGCCCGCTGAATGCGGGCCGGACGGGCTTTTACATTATCATATATAGAGGACTTGGGATCGTTAAAACAGCTCCGGATACAGGGCGGTGATCTGCTGATACCAGTCCTGATAGTCGTGCAGGTCGTCTCCCTCGATTACATATACCTCCCACGCATCAGCGGTGTCGGAGGCGGTAAGGGGTTTGTCCGTCAGGGGATACTTGCCCTTCTCCAGTTCCGTGGGGAAGTACATCCCGGCGTAGACGGAGTCCCTGTCGTAGGCGGTGAGGAACAGCAGATAGGACTCGCCCTCCTGCATGGGGAGGTAGCCGCCCTGCGTCCAGAGGACATTGTTCACCAGATAGCACTCCTCAGTGATGACCAGCTGCTCCGGGGACTCCCCCTTCAGCACCTGCGATACCGTGCCGGTGGTCCTCGTATAGCCGCCGGAGACATTGCCGTCACTGAAATAGGACAGGATGTTCTCCTGACGCTCCGGTGTGAACACCACAATGAGGTCGCTGACCTCCTGAAGCTGAGCAACACTCTCGGCCTGTGTGATGCGGTCCGCCGCCATCCGCTGTACTGTCTGGCGCTGGCCGCAGGCGGTGCAGGTGATCAGGAGAAGGAGAAGCAGCACCAGGGAAAGGTGCTTTCTCATAGGACAGACCTCCTTTTTTCTCATTCTATCACAGTCATTTTCTGGATACAATGGTTGAAAAGGAGATTTCCTGCAACAAAAGCTGTGTATTCTGTACAGGGGCTCAAAAGCTGCCGATGGGGATGGAGCCGTCGTCGGTGCCTTTTTCGATGGAGCGGATGGTGATCCAGTAGCTGCGGCCGCCGCCCATATCCACCTGTACCCGGTCCCCGGCCCGGCGGCCCAGCACGGCCTTCCCTACCGGGGACTCCTTGCTGATGAGGCCCTTCAGTGCATCCTGTCGTAGGGTGGTGACCAGCTGGATCCTCCGGCTCTTGCCGGTGTTTTCCATGAAGATCTCCACGGTGTCGTAGAGGCCCGCCGTGTCCCGACCGGAGCGGTCGTCGATGATGCGGGCGGTCTTGATCATCCGCTGCAGGTAGCGGATGCGGCTGTCGTTGCGGTTTTTCTCCTGCTTGGCGCACTTATATTCGAAGTTCTCGCTGAGGTCACCGAAGGCCCGTGCCGTCTGCACGTCCTCGATGAGCTTGGGACGCAGCACCTGCGTCCGGTAGTCGATCTCCTCCTGCATCTTCTGCACGTCGCCACGGGTCAATTCATCGTACATCGTTATTCCTCCCAAGCTTGCGCCAGACGGCGCAGTCCCTCCGGCAGACGCTCCAGGTCGATGCCGGAATAGTTTACCACCACGATATGCTGGGGCGCTGTCTCCGGGACGCTGTAATAGTCCGACAGCAACGCCAGACGCACCCCCTGCTCCGCCGCCCGGCTCCGCAGCGCCGCATCCGGCAGACGGGTATCCAGCCGCACCAGAAAGTGCAGACCGGCGTCCTGCTCCATGATCTCCACCCGGTCCGCCAGCGGGCTGGAGCGCAGCATGGCGATGACGGCGTCCCGCTTCTGGCGGTAGCGGGCCTTCATGCGGCTCAGGTGCTGCTCATAGCGGCCCTGCGCCATGAATTTGGCCAGAGTATACTGCTCGAAGCCCGACACCGTGCAGGCGTAGAAGCCCAGCTTCTCCCGATAGACCTCCATGAGTCGGGGCGGCAGGATCATGTAGCTGATGCGGATGGAGGGGGCGATGGTCTTGGAGAAGGTGTTCAGGTAGATGACCCGCTGGGCCTCATCGATGGAGAACAGCGTGGGGATGGGGCGGCCCACGAAGCGGAACTCGCTGTCGTAGTCATCCTCCAGTATCCAGCGTCCCTCCTGCTCCTCCGCCCAGCGCAGCAGCTCCTGCCGCCGTCCGATGGGCATGACGATGCCCGTGGGATAGTGGTGGGAGGGCGAGAGGTGGACGATATCCGCCTCCTGACGGCGCAGAAGCCGGGTGGAGAGGCCCTTTTCATCCAGTCCCACCTGCCGCAGATTCACCTGATGGCTGCGGTAAATTTCCGCAATTTTGCTGTATCCTGGGTCCTCCACGGCGTAGCACTTCTCCCGGCCCAGCAGCTGGATCAGCAGCGAATACAAAAACTCCGTACCGGCGCCGACGATGATCTGGCCGCTGTCCACGTTCATGCCACGGAACTGGCGCAGATAGTCGCTGATGGCCCGGCGCAGCTCCTCCGCCCCGTTATAGGGGGCGGCCTGCAGCAGGGCCTTGTCCCGCTCCAGCAGCGTCTCCCGCATGAGGCGGGCCCAGACGGTAAAGGGAAAATACGCCCGGTCGATGGAATTGGTCACAAGGTCCAGAAAATAGGTCTTCTGCTCCGGCTCCGGCGGCAGTGGGGCAGGCTGCCGGGCCGCCGCCTGCAAGGGGCGCTCCACGGGGCTGACGTAGTAGCCCCGCTTCTCCTGCGAGTAGATGTAGCCCTCCGCCGCCAGCTGCTCATAGGCATTCTGCACGGTGATGATACTGACCTCCAGATGCTGGGCCAGCGCCCGCTTGGAGGGCAGCCGCTGGTGGGCCGGCAGCGTCCCGGACAGGATATCCCGGCGGATGCCCTCATATAACTGCTCATACAGGCTCCGGCCGCTCTCTTTGCTCAGGGGATAGGTCAGCATAGTTCCTCCATCTGGTATTATCCGATAATATCGATATGGGCATTTTAATAATACCAATTCCTACTATAATACAGACAGTACATAAAAGCAAGGAGATTTTTCCCATGAGAGATGCGAACATCAAGAAACTGGTTCTGGCGGCCCTGATGGCCGCACTGACCTATGTGGCCACCTCCATCGTGCAGATTCCCTCCCCCATGCAGGGCTTTGTGAATCTGGGTGACTGCATCGTGCTGCTGAGCGGCTGGATCCTCGGCCCGTGGTGGGGCGCTGCGGCTGGCGGCATCGGCTCCATGCTGGTGGACCTGCTGGGCGGCTACGGTCACTATGCGCCCGGCACGCTGATTATCAAGGGCTGCATGGCTCTGGTGGCGGCCCTCATCGTCAAGGCCATGAAGGAGAGTAAGGCCTCCTACGTCATCAGCGCCGTGGTCAGCGAGGCCATCATGGTGCTGGGCTACTTCGGCTACGCCTCCCTGCTGCTGGGCAAGGGCTGGGGCGCTGCGGCCAGCATCCCCGGCAATCTGGTGCAGGGTGCTATGGGCATGGTCATCGGTCTGGTGCTGCTGGTGGTACTCAAGCGCAGTAAGGCGCTGGAAAAGCTGGCGTAAGAACGGTTGCAAAATGGCGCCGGACGTGGTACACTGAAGGTGCAGAATTGCTTTTGCGAAAAGCGGCGGAGCGATCATCCGCCGCTTTTCGTTCATGCGAGGAAAGGAAGATAGCTATGGCTGGGATCATTCATGAGGTAGAGCGCACCGACCTGCTGGAACAGGTGCGGCAGGAGGCGGCGGACGCCGCACGGCAGCTGGCGGAGGCAGCCCGGCTGCGGCGGGGCCACATTGTGGTGGTGGGCTGCAGCACCAGCGAGGTGGTGGGGCATCAGGTGGGCAGCTGGTCCACGCCCCAGATCGCACAGGCCATTTTCGACGGACTCAACAGCGTGTTTGCCCCCATGGGCGTCTACATCGCCGCCCAGTGCTGTGAGCACCTGAACCGGGCGCTGATCGTGGAGCATGAGGCGGTGCCTGGGGCGGAGATCGTCAATGTGCTGCCCCAGCCCAAGGCGGGCAGCTCCTTCGCCACCGCCGCCTATCAGAGCTTCCGGCATCCGGTGGCGCTGGAGGAGATCCGGGCCGACGCCGGTCTGGACATCGGCGGCACCCTCATCGGGATGCACCTGAAGAAGGTGGCGGTGCCGGTGCGCCTGCCCCAGAACCATATCGGCAGCGCCATCCTGCTGGCGGCCCGTGTGCGGCCCAAGTTCATCGGCGGCGAGCGCGCCATCTACGACGAGCATCTGAAGGACGGCTATCCGGAGTTCTGATTTGCATCACGAAGCATCCCCGGTCTGTAAAACAGGCCGGGGATGCTTTTATAATACCCATTATATTATAGATACCGCAGGAAGAGGCAGACCATGGCAATGGTGATGACCAGCACCGTGGCCGGGGCGCAGTACTTGCAGTAGGTACCCCATGTCACCGGGTGGCCGTTCTTGGCGGCCACGGAGGTACCCACCACATTGGCGGAGGCTCCGATGGGGGTGGCACTGCCGCCCAGATCCGTACCGATGGACAGCGCCCACGCCAGCAGGGAGAGGTCCACGCCCTGCGACCGTGACATGGACTGGATCACCGGCACCATGGTGGCGGAGAAGGGGATGTTATCCACAAAGGCGCTGCACACAGCTGACAGCCACAGGATGATGGCCACCATCACAGCGGCGTGTCCGCCGCTGATGCGGCTGATCCAGCCGGCCAGCACATCCAGACAGCCGGTGTCCTCCAAACCGCTGACCACCACGAACAGGCCGATGAAGAACAGCAGCGTGCGGTAGTCCACCTTGGCAAACAGCCCCGCTGCCGCATGGCCTCCGGAGGTGCAGAGGGTGGCCAGCGCCATCAATACGGCGGCGATACAGCCGATGGTGGCCACCGTCAGCTCCGTCTGTGCGTGGGTGACCAGCAGCACCACCACCAGCAGGAACACGGCGCCGCAGGCGATGAAGGCCCGCCGATCCGTGATGGCGGAGGCGGCGTCTGGATAGGTGATATCCGTGGGGCGCTGACTCTCACTCTCCCGCAGGATGCGGCGGAAGCAGAAGTAGAAGTACAGCACTGTGGCCACCAGACAGATCAGTACGATAACCCCGGTGTTGGTGAGGAAATCGAAGAAGGTCAGACCCAGCGAGGTACCGATGATGATGTTGGGGGGATCGCCGCACATGGTAGCACTGCCGCCCAGATTGGCACAGAAGATCTCCGCCAGGATCATGGGAACCGGGTCAAAGCGCAGGGTGCGGCCCAGCTCCGCCGTGACGGCGGCCAGAAACAGAATGACGGTGATGCTGTCGATGAACATGGACAGCACGGCTGCCATAACCATGAAGCACACCAGCAGCGGCACGGTGCGGTAATGGACCGCCTTGGCCAGCTTCAGGCACAGCCAGCGGAAGATACCCACACGGCCCATGCCCTCCACCATCACCATCATGCCCGCAATGAACACGATGGTGGACCAGTTGATGCCGCCGGAGGACTCCGATGCGCCGTACCAGAAGGTACTCTGGCCGAAGGCGGACAGGTTCAGGGTATCCCATATGGCCCCGCCATCGTGCATACAGATGCCGAATACCAGCACCAGCATCAGTGCGCCGCAGCCCAGCGTCACCCACTGGCGGGGGATGCGGTCCAGCACGATCAGCAGGAACATGATGACAAAAATTACCAACGCTGCCATTTCAGCTACCATAGGAAATTCGCCTCTTTTTAGGATTCTATCTCTCAAGCGACGCCTATTGTAGCACTCCGTTTCGGGAATTGCAACCCCCGGAGCGCTATGGAAGTGTTACAGAATTATGAATTTTTATTTCTTTGCAGATTCTTTATCATCTTCCACATTCTTCCATATCCGAATAGTCGAAAGACGGGAGAGCTTCGTGGTAAAAGAGAGGGGTCGCCCCGCAGGGGCGGCCACTGAGCCTGTCAAAAAGTGGGAACCTTTCGTCAACGGGGAGGAAGGGTGTGTGCGGGAAACCCGGAAGGGTGTCCTGCACGATGATGATCACCATTTTTCAGAGCTTTTTGAAGCTCTGAAAAATGCCTCAGCATGGCGAAAAGATTTTTTCGCCATGCTGAGGGGGCGCCCCGCAGGGGCGGCCCCTCTTGTACAATTTTGCATACAATTTCGTTATGTTTAATTGTGATGGAATATGTATTTCACAAAAACAATTGACAAATATAAATGTTTTTTATATAATGTGGCCACAATCAAGAAAGGAGGCCCTCACATGAAAAAAATTATCGTTCTTCTCTTCCTGATATGCGCCATTCCCCTCTCCGCCTGCTCCAAGGCGCCGGAACAGATTCCCGCCCCCACGGTGCAGCGGCTCACCTCGCCATTGGAGCTTTCCGAGGATGAGGCCGCCACCCTTATACAGTGCTGCGGGGAAAACAGTGTCCTGTTGGCTGTCGGGCATCGCAACACGGCTCAGACCGGCCCCCTTTATAATACCGATTATCTGCTTTACTGGAACTATTCGGACGGGACCACCAAGCAGTTTCCCGTTTCCTCCCCGGCCTATATCATCTCCGCCGTTCTGGACGGGTCCGATGTTCTGTACGTGGACTATGAAGCCGTGGATTCCGGCCTCAAATGGTCTCTGATCCGCTCCACAGACACAGGGAAAAGCACTCTCGCCTCCGGTCAAGCCGCTTCCTATGATCAGGTCCCTGCGTTGTTCTGCCTGAACGGTCAGCCCATGTATCTGCAATCAGAGGATACCGGCATATCCGTATATCGTGTGGACGGCAGTGCCGTTTCCAGCGTGCTGGACCTCACCGACTACACCATGTCCGATGTGACCGTTTGCACCAATGGTACGCAATTCGCCTTTTTGGCCTCTACCAATGACGACGCCTACTGGACGGCGTTCCTCTGCAATGCGTCCGGTATTCTGTACCAGAAGGAGCTTTCGCAGCAGGTCACGACCTTTGCCATAACGGGCGAGTACATGGTGTGCGGTTTGGGTGACCCGGAGACTCAAAAATTTTCCTATGAGACGATCCGCATCAGCGACGAAAAGGTATCCACCGCCGATTCCGCAGTGCCCCTGTGGCGTCTGGCCGGAAGCGGCAGCAGCTGTATGTATGTAGACGATACCTTTGCTGCCCATATCCTCTATCCGGATACGCAGCAGACCGATCCCCTTGTGATCAACGACTTTGCCACCTATCAAAACTGGCCCACGGTATTCTGCTCTGACGGAGTAGGTGGTTATCTGGTGGAAATGGATATCGAGGATACCGTCACCTACTGGCATATCACAATCTGACGCACAGCATGATCCAAGCAATGAAAGAAGGGCTGTCCCACAGCGGGACAGCCCTTCTTGATTCGTAAAGGGGATCGATTACTGAGCAGCCTTGGCAGCCTTGATGGACTCGATCAGCTCGGGAACGACCTTGAACAGGTCACCAACGATACCGTAGTCAGCCACCTCGAAGATGGGAGCGTTCTCGTTCTTGTTCACGGCGATGATGCACTCGGAGTCCTGCATACCAGCCTTGTGCTGGATGGCGCCGGAGATACCCAGGGCGACATAGACCTTGGGATGGACGGTCTTACCGGTCTGGCCGACCTGATGGTCAGCGGTGATCCAGCCGGCGTCCACGCAGGCACGGGAGGAACCCACGACGCCGCCCAGGACCTCGGCCAGTTCCTCAGCCAGCTTGATGCCGCCCTCGACATCCTTGCTGATGCCACGGCCCACGGACACGATGAAGTCGGCACCGATCAGGTCCACCAGCTTCTTGGCAGCCTTGACGGTCTCCACGACCTCGGTCTTGATGTCGCTGGCAGACAGCTCGAAAGCGGGATGCAGGATCTCAACCTTCTCGGCGCAGTCGGCGCAGAACTCACGCTTCTTCATAACGCCGGGGCGCACGGTGGCCATGGCGGGGCGGAAGCGGGGGCAGAAGATGGAGGCCATCAGGTGGCCGCCGAAAGCGGGACGGGTCATCTTGATGTCACGGGAGACATCGTGATCCTGACCGTTGATCTTCACGGTACCCAGCTTCTCGATACGCTCCTCAGCCAGCGTGGAAGCCTCACGCAGGAAGTTCTTGTAGATGGGCATATCGATGTCCAGATGGGTGCAGTCGGCGCACAGACCGGTGTGCAGGCGAGCTGCGCAGCGGGGGGCCAGATCACGGCCGATATTGGAAGCGCCGAACAGCAGGATCTCGGGCTTGATCTCCTCCACAGCATCGGTGATGACCTTGGTGTAGGCATCGGTGGTGTAGTCCTTCAGCAGGGGGCTGTTGTAGACATAGACCTTGTCGGCACCGTAGCCGCCCAGCTCCTTGGCGATGCCGTCCACGTTGTCGCCCAGCAGAATGCCGCACAGCTCAACGCCCAGTTCGTCAGCCAGCTTCCGACCCTCGGAGATCAGTTCAAAGGTAGTGGGCATCATCTTGCCCTGACGCTGCTCGCAGAAAACCCAGACGTTTTTGAAGGCAGCGGTATCAGCACTATTAAAAGCCATTTTCTTATCTCCTTCCTTAGATGATATGCTTGGCGGCCAGAATGCCAGCCAGCTTGTCGGTGGTCTCCTTGCCGGCGCCCTCAAGCATCATGCCGGCGCCCTTCTGAGGAGGCGTAAAGGAGGTGAGAATGTTGGTGGGGGAGCCCTTCAGACCGATGGTGGTGGCATCGATCAGGGGGTGATCCTTCAGCGTCTCGTAGGTCATGGTGACCAGAGGCTTGCTGTAAGCCTCGAAGGCGCCGCCAACGGACAGATAACGGGGCTGATTCAGCTCCTTGATGCAGGTGATCATGCAGGGGGTGTTGACCTTGACGGTCATGTAGCCATCCTCCAGCATACGCTTGACGATGAAGGTGTTGCCCTCCTTCTTGATCTCACCGGCATAGGTGACCTGAGGCAGATGCAGCTTCTCAGCGATCTGGGGGCCGACCTGAGCGGTATCGCCATCGATGGCCTGACGGCCGGCCAGAATGACGTCGTCCTCATCCACACCGTAGGTGTCGATGCCGGCGGCGATGATCTGGGAGGTGGCGTAAGTATCGGAGCCGCCGAACTCACGGGCGGTGATCAGGACACCCTCGTCCACGCCCATGGCCATCAGCTCACGCAGCATACCCTCGGCGGGAGGGGGACCCATGGTGAAGGCCACGACCTTGCAGCCCAGCTCATCCTTCAGAGCCAGAGCGGCCTCGACGGCGTTCATATCATCGGGGTTGATGATGGTCTGCATGGACGCACGGTCCAGAGTACCATCGGGGTTCACAGCCACCTTACCGGAGGTATCGGGAACCTGCTTCACAGTAACAATAACTTTCATTTTGCCTTATACCTCCTCAATTACTTAACGCCCAGATGGCTGGCGATGACCATGCGCTGGACCTCGGAAGTGCCCTCATAGATCTCGGTGATCTTGGCATCACGCATCATGCGCTCCACGGGATACTCACGGGTGTAGCCGTAGCCGCCGAACAGCTGCACGGCACGACGGGTCACGTCGGAAGCGGCATCGGCAGCGAACAGCTTGGCCATGGCGGCATCCATGGAGTAGGGCTCGTGGTTCTGCTTCTTCATGGCAGCGGAGTAGACCAGGAACTGAGCAGCCTGCATCCGGGTGTGCATCTCGGCCAGCTGGAACTGGGTGTTCTGGAACTGGGAGATACGCTTACCGAACTGGACACGCTCCTTGGTGTACTTGACGGCCTCCTCCACGGCGCCCTCGCCCAGACCCAGAGCCTGAGAGGCGATACCGATACGGCCGCCGTCCAGCGTCTGCATGGCGATCTTGAAGCCCTGGCCCTTCTTGCCCAGCATACGGTCCTTGGGGATGACGCAGTCCTCGAAAATCAGGTCGCAGGTGGAGCTGCCGCGGATACCCATCTTCTTCTCGTGCTTACCCTGCGTGAAGCCGGGGTCGGTCTTTTCCACCACGAAGGCGGAGATCTCCTTCATGGCACGGCCACGCTTGTCGGTGGTCTTACCGGTGACGGCGATGATGACGAAGGTATCAGCCACGTTGCCGTTGGTGATGAAGCACTTGGAGCCGTTGAGGATGTAGTTCTCGCCGGACTCGTCCAGTACAGCGGTGGTCTGCTGGCCCTGTGCGTCGGTACCGGCGCCGGGCTCGGTCAGGCCGAAAGCACCGATCTTCTTGCCGGACAGCAGGTCAGGCAGATACTTTTGCTTCTGAGCCTCGGTGCCGTGCTCGAAAATGGGAGCGCAGCACAGAGAGGTATGAGCGGAAACGATAACGGCAGTGGTGCCGCAGACCTTGGCCAGCTCCTCCACGCACATGGCATAGGAGAGGACGTCGCCGCCGGCGCCGCCATACTCCTTGGGGAAGTAAATGCCCATCATGCCCAGCTTCGCCATCTTCTCGACGGTCTCCATGGGGAAACGCTCTTCCTCGTCGATCTCGGCGGCCAGGGGCTTCACTTCGTTCTCTGCAAATTCGCGGTACATCTTGCGAACGAGCAGCTGTTCCTTAGTCAGATGGAAGTCCATACTCTTTTCTCCTTTACGAAATTTTACTTGGTATACTTAAAGAAGCCCTCGCCAGACTTGATGCCCAACTTGCCGGCGCGAACCATCTTCCGAATCAATACGTTTGCACGATACTTGCTGTCGTGGGTCTCATTGAACAGCACATCCATGATGTTCAGCACCACGTCCCAGCCGATGAGGTCACCCAGATGCAGGGGACCCATGGGGTGGTTGCAGCCCAGCTGCATAGCAATATCGATATCTTCCGCAGAGGCAACGCCCTCCTGCAGAACGCAAACGCCTTCGTTGCAATAGGGGATAAGGATCTTGTTGACCACAAAGCCGGGGGCCTCGTTGACCACCACGGGGGTCTTGCCGATCTCGGTGGATAGGTTCTTGATGTAGTCCACCAGCTCAGCGGGGGTATTGCCGCCGGCAATGACCTCTACCAGCTTCATGGCAGGCACGGGGTTAAAGAAGTGCATGCCGATCAGATGGTGCTTCAGGCCCTGACCCATCTCGGTGATGGACAGAGAGGAGGTGTTGGAGGCAAAGATGGCCTCATCCTTGCACAGAGCGTCCAGACGGCCCAGCAGCTCCTTCTTCACGGCCATGTTCTCAGCCACGCACTCGATGACCAGATCGGCGTCAGCGGCGGCCTCGAACTCCTCCACCAGCACACGGCTCATCAGATCGTCAGCGGCCTCCTGCGCCATCTTGCCCTTGGCCACACGCTTATTCAGAGAAGCAGCCAGCTTATCCTTGTGGCGCTGCGCACTGGCCGTGCTGGAAGCATACAGCAGGACGGTGTGGCCCTTGCCGGCGAACACCTGAGCGATACCGCTACCCATAGTACCTGCACCAAAAACAGCGATCTTCATAATGATTCCTCCTAATTAGAATATATAGGGTCCTTGGTTTGCTCACCGGGCGCTATGCCCGGAAAACAACGTTCTGACAGAGCTTTACCGGTTCTGGTAGGGCTCATGCTTGCGCTTTTCCAGAAAAGCACCCATGCCCTCCTTCTGGTCCGCCGTCTCGAAGCAGCTGCCGAACAGCTTCTCCTCGATGGTCACGGCCCGATCCATGTCCACCTGCAGGCCGTCATTGATGGCCTTCTTGCAGGCCCGCACGGCGATGGGGGCGTTCTTGGCGATGGTCCCAGCCAGCTTCTCCGCTGCGGGCAGCAGCTCCTGCGCCGGATAGATGCTGTTCACCAGCCCGATCCGCAGGGCCTCGTCGGCTTTGATGTTCTTGGCGGTGTAGATCAGCTGCTTGGCCATACCGGGGCCAACCAGACGGGCCAGCCGCTGGGTGCCGCCGAAGCCGGGGGTGATACCCAGACCGGCCTCCGGCTGACCGAACACGGCGGTGTCGGCGCAGATGCGAATGTCGCAGCTCATGCTCAGCTCGCAGCCGCCGCCCAGTGCAAAGCCGTTGACAGCGGCGATGGTGGGGATGGGCAGCGTCTCCAGCCGGCGGAATACGTCGTTGCCCTTCTTGCCGAAGGCCTCGCCCTCGGCCTTGGTGAGGGTGCTCATCTCTCCGATGTCGGCCCCCGCCACGAAGGCTTTCTCCCCGGCGCCGGTGATGACCAGTACACGGATCTCCTTGTCGGCCTCCACGGTGTCCAGCAGCTCCGCCAGATCCGCCAGCACCTGAGAATTCAGGGCGTTCAGCGCCTCCGGACGGTGGATGGTGGCCACGGCATATGGACCTTTTTTCTCCAACAGTACGTTCGTCACAATGGTTCCTCCTTACTGTGGCAGCCGCCGCCGAAGCAGCGGCAGCGTCATGGGAAAAAGCGCTTTCTACAGGGGTGTTTCACCCGCAAAATGCGCCTTCTCATATACCTTATCCATTATAGACGTTCGTCTAAAATTTATCAAGCACTTCTCACCCGGCTTTTTTCTTTTTAGAGGAAGTCACAAATTTCGTCGGATTTTTTGGTACTTTTCCAGCTTTTTGCCGCACCTGTTCTTCGATGCGCCGTCCTACGAAAACGTCGCTTCGGCGGCTCTCCCTTGCCGGGAGAGATTTTCCGGCGTTCCCTCTTGCTTTTTCACCGGAAAACCGGTATATTGGGTAGTTGGATACCATCGCCATGCGGCGTTTTCAGGAGGAACGACACCATGCGTATGCGGAAAAAGAAGAATCTACTGCCCCGGATGGAGGCCTGCCGGGCCTGTCAGGTACAGGACCCCTTCGCCATGCGGGGCCACTGGCGGGAGCTGATGCCCGATGCCCGTGAGCTGCGGGTAGAACTGGGCTGCGGCAAGGGGCGCTTCACCGTGGGTACGGCCCAAGCGGAGCCGGATGTTCTGCTCATCGCCGTGGAGAAGGTGCCGGACGCCATGGTGGTGGCCATGGAGCGGGCGCAGGCGGCGGGGCTGCACAACGTATTCTTCGTGGTGGGGGACGCCGCCCTGCTGCCGGATATGTTTGCCCCGGCGGAGGTGGACCGGCTGTACATCAACTTCTGCGACCCGTGGCCCAAGAGCAACCAGAAGCGCCGCCGTCTGACCCACGGCAATTTTCTCAAGTGCTACCGGCAGGTGCTGCCTATGGGCGGGCAGATTCACTTCAAAACCGACAACGACAAGCTGTTCCAGTGGTCCGTGGAGGAGATCCCCCAGTACGGCTTTACCCTGTCGGAGGTGACCCGTGACCTCCACGCCGACGGCCCCGTGGGGATCATGACGGACTACGAGGCCAAGTTCTATGAGCTGGGGAAGAACATCAACCGCTGCGTGGCTACCATGGAGCCGTGGACGGAGCCGGAGGAGGAACCTGCGGAGACTGCTCCGGCGGAAGCTTCTTCCGTAGAATGATATAAGAACAGCAGGATGGTATTGCCATCCTGCTGTTTTTTCATGGGGAAAAGCGCTCTTTACGACTCCTGCTTGAAATACTCCGCACCGGCGCCGCACAGCGGGCACTTATAATCCTCCGGCAGGGAGTCCCCCTCGTATACATAGCCGCAGACCTTGCACACATAGCGGTGCTGCCCCTCCGGCTTTTCCTCCGCCGGGGCCGCAGCCTGTACGTCCGCCGCCAGCATGGCCGCCAGCCGCTCCAGCTGCATGGTCTGATCCTCCCGCAGGGCGGAGCGGATGGTAAAGGTGTCCTCCAGCTGCTGCCACCCCTTCAGAGGCTGGAGGAGTTTCTGCATCTCCTTGCCGCTGGCCGGGGCCCAGGAGCCGTTCTCCAGCAGCACCACCCGGCGATTCTGGAGATTGTGGGCAGCGATATCGTGGAGCAGCTCCTCCATGGTGATGAACACCCCGGCATTGTAGGTGGTGGCAGCAAACACCAGATGGCTGTAACGGAAGGCCGCCGACAGAATGTAAGAGGTAGGCGTCACGGAGGTATCGAACATCTGCACCTTCACACCCCGCTCCGACAGTCGGCAGGCCAGAATGTTGGCGGCGTTCTCCGTGTTGCCATACACGGAGGCATAGGCGATGAGCACCCCCCGCTCCTCCGGCTCGTAGCGGCTCCAGAGGTCGTACTTGTGCAGGAGATACCCCAACTCCTTCCGCCACACAAATCCGTGGAGGGGCAGCAGCATGGCGATGTCCAGCTCTGCCGCCTTCTTCAGCACCGCCTGTACCTGAGAGCCGTATTTGCCCACGATATTGGTGTAGTAGCGCCGGGCCTCGTCCAGATAATCCCGGTCGAAGTCCACCTCATCGGCAAACAACCGGCCATTCAAGGCCCCGAAGCAGCCGAAGGCATCCGCCGTCAGCAGCAGACGATCCGTCTCATCATAGGTCATCAGTACCTCCGGCCAGTGGACCATGGGGGCCGCAATAAAGCGCAGCGTGTGCCGCCCGGTGCAGAGGGTATCCCCCTCCTTCACCACATGGATGCGCTCCTGAAGGCCGGGGCCGAAGAACTGGGTCATCATGGTCTTGGCCATAGCGCTGCAATAGATCTGCACCTCCGGGAAGCGCAGCACCAGCTCCTCCAGCTCCGCCGTGTGATCCGGCTCCATGTGGTGTACCACCACGTAGTCCAGCGACCGCCCCTCCAGCGCATGGAGGAGGTTTTCCCGGAAGGTGCGGCGCACCGCCGCATCCGCCGTGTCAAACAGTACGGTCTTTTCATCCCTCAGCAGATAGCTGTTGAAGGAGATGCCGTTGGGTACATCGAACACACCCTCAAACATGGCCAGCCGCCGCCCGTCGGCGCCTACCCACGTGTAATCGTCATTTACCTTTCTCGTGCAGTACATGGAAATGCTCCTTTCTCTTGGTACCATCGATGATGTGTTTCCCTGATAGTATACCAGATATTTCCGCCCTTTGCCACAGGAAAAAGCACGCCGCATATGCGACGTGCTTTTTAAGACAGTTACGCCTTCTTGGCGATGTCGCACAGGGCGGCGAACGCCGGGGCATCGTAGATGGCCATCTCGGAGAGCATCTTGCGGTTGATCTGGATGCCGGCCACCTTCAGACCGTGCATGAAGGTAGAGTAGTTCATGCCGTTGATCTTGCAGGCGGCGGAGATGCGGGTGATCCACAGCTGACGGAAGTCCCGCTTCTTCAGGCGGCGGCCCACATAGGCGTAGGTCAGAGACTTCATGACCTGCTCATTGGCCATCTTGAAGTGCTTGGACTTAGCGCCCCAGTAACCCTTGGCCAGCTTCAGCGTCTTATTTCTTCTTTTACGCGCCATCATAGCGCCTTTTACACGTGCCATATCTTAATTGCCTCCTATTCTAACGATTCCGTCTCTTATTTGTAGGGGATCATCTTGCGGATGGTCGCCTCGTTGGTGCAGTCGGCGTAGGTGCCGGACCGCAGGCGACGGCCACGCTTGGTGTCCTTCTTGGTGAGGATGTGGCTCTTGAAAGCGTGAGCTCTCTTGACCTTGCCGGATTTCGTCAGATTGAAGCGCTTCTTGGCGCCGCTGTGAGTCTTCAGTTTAGGCATAATTTTTACTCCTTCCATCTATTCTCTTGCCGGGGGCAAGCAGAACTTTTGTTTACTTGCCGGTCTTGGGAGAGAGGAACATCGACATATTCCGGCCCTCCAGCTTGGCGGCCTTATCCATGGTGGCGACCTCGGCGCACTGTTCGGCAAACTTCTTCAGAAGCTCCCGGCCGATCTCGGTATGTGCCATCTCACGGCCACGGAAGCGAACAGAGACCTTCACCCGGTTCCCCTCCGTCAGGAACTTCTGGGCATTTTTCAGTTTGGTGTTGAAATCCCCCACGTCAATGCCCGGAGACATCCGGATCTCCTTGATCTCCACCACGTGCTGGTTCTTTCTGGCTTCCTTCTCCCGCTTGCTCTGCTCGAACCGGTATTTGCCGTAGTTCATGAGCTTGCACACCGGCGGGGTCGCCTGGGGAGAGATCTTCACCAGATCCAGCCCCCGCTCGTCCGCAATGTGCAGAGCGTCGGCGGAGGACATGATACCCAGCTGTTCACCGGTCTCACCGATGAGGCGGATCTCCTTGTCACGGATCTCCTCGTTGAGTTGATGCACTACATTGCTAATAACCGAAGCACCTCCTTCAGAAAATAAAAACACGGATGCAAAGCTGCATCCGCACAACAAAGCCTGCGCCCCTTCCGGGCCGCCGCCATACTCGCTGTTGACCTCTTTGCCTTTGCTGGAGGTGAGGCGGATGCATCCTGCCTTCTTTGTTTTCTTCAGTAGTATACCATCGCTCCTCCCGCCTGTCAAGCGGATTTTTTATCTGCCGCCGGAAATTTTTCACGGGAGGATGTATGCTCCGCCGGTTTTCGGGCAAACTGAAGCTGTATCGCAGATACGGAAGGAGGTGCCTCGATGTCCGGCAAAAATCAGCAGAACCAGAATCAGCAGAAGCAGAACAAGCAGAACCAGAACCAGAATCAGAATCAGCAGGAGCAGCAGGAGCAGCAGAACCAGAACCGGCGCTGACCGCCCGGTACACAGGACAAAGCATGGGGGAGGGTGTCCAAGGACACTCTCCCCCATGTGGTTTTACGGGCGCATGAAGCCGCAGCACCCCAGCTCCGGCAGTGTCAGCAGACCCAGCGACCGGTAGAACCCCTTGGTTTTCTCCGTGTCGTCCGTCAGCAGCTGCACCTGCCGCACCGATCGGAAGCGCTCCAGCGCCGCCTGCATCAGCGCCGTGCCGATGCCCCGCCGCTGGTGATCCGGCCGCACCAATAGGTCCTGTACCAGCACCACGGTACAGCCGTCACCCACAGCCCGCAGCAGCCCCACCAGCGTCCCGTTCTCACGGGCGGCCAGTGTCAGCAGCGACCCGGCAAAGCCTCGGCGCAGCGCCTCCGGCTGCTCCGTATAGGCCGTCCATCCGACGCTTCCATACAGAGCCAGCACCTCCGACTCCTGATAAGTGGTATATTCCTCGATATGCATCCATCAGCAACTCCTTTATACAAATGTGAGCTGCTTACTTTCTCAATCTCATTCCTCGTCCCTCCGGTCAAGCACCGTATTTGGCGGCGATATACTCCTCCAGGCACACACCCTGCTGATAGATCTCCGCAGCGGCCTCCTGTCCTACATAGCGGTAGTGCCACGGCTCATAGATGATGCCGGTGGTCTCCGTCTTGGCGGTGGGATAGCGCAGAATGAAGCCGTAGCGCCAGCTGTTGGTCATAAGCCACTGCTGCACCGCCGTCTGCTCCTGACTCTCGTCCAGCAGCTGGTGGTCCAGATCCACGATGTCCACCGCCAGCCCCAGCTGATGCTCGCTGGTGCCGGGGACGGCCACCTGACGGCCCGCCTCCGTCTCGGCGTCGGCATCGCTGTACCCCTGATCCAACAGGGACTGCTTCATCTGGTCGAAGATGTTCTGCTGCACGGCCTGCGTCCGGTAGGCCGAGCACACCACGGGATGCAGCCCCTCCGCCCGGCAGGCGTCCATCATCTGCTGGAGGGCGTCGTAGCAGCGGCTGTCCACCGTCCAGCCGTTGGAGAGCTCCACCTCGTCCACGGTCCAGCCCTCCGGCAGGGGATTCCACCGGTTCACCAGCGTCAGATTCCACGGGATCTCCTGGTTCCGGCCGCTCTGCTGGTCGTCAGGCTTCTGGTTCTGCTCTCTATCCGAAGGCTCCGCCGGAGTGTTTGGGGTATCGGGCTTGTCCACATTCTCGCTGGGGGTGGGCTGCGCCGGTTCCTTATCCTTGCCGCAGCCCCGCAGCACCAGTATCAGCACCACAGCCAATACCGCCAGCACCAGCAGGCCCAGCAGCAGCTTCCGCCGACGCACCTGCGCCTGCCGCCGCCGATTCCGCTGCGCCCGCAGCTGACGGCGCTGCTCCGGGGTCTGATCGTAATAGTCGCTCATGTGTCGGCCTCCCCTCTCAGGCCCGCAGGGTGGGTGGATACACACCGCCGGCGTGGAGCTTCTGCAGCTCCGCCGCCACCGCCTGCCGGTCCTCGTGGTACGTCATGCCGAACCAGCGGTCTGCCGAGTGCAGCACGGATACCTCCAGCCGTCCCTGCTCCAGCAGGTCTCCCACCATGCCCGGCAGCAGGCACTCCGCCTTGATGTTGTCCCCGGCCTCGCAGCGCAGGAAGTGGTCGAAGTAGGCCTCCAGCTCCTGAAAGATGGAGGGCATGAAGCCCCAGAAGTTCATGGACACCACCGTGTCCGGCGCCAGCTCCCGGTGCTGGCCCTCCGCCACATCAGCGATGGAGCCGTCCGGGAACAGCTGGATCTTCAGCGTCTCATGGATGCCACGGAGCCAGCCGTCCTCCACCCGGCACACGCCACGGGATACGGTGCCGTTGGCGCTGACGGTGTTTTTCAGCAGATACCCCACCATGGTGGCCCGTCCCTGCCGGGGCAGGCGCTGAAGCTCCTCATACATGGCCCGGTAGGCATCCACGCCGTAGTAGTCGTCGGCGTTGATGACGCAGAAGGGCTCGGAGAGATAGGGCCGGGCGCACAGCACCGCATGGGCGGTGCCGAAGGGCTTGGTGCGTCCCTCCGGAATGGTGTAGTAGTCCGGTATGCTGGTGAAGTCCTGCATGGCGTAGCAGACCTCCAGCGGCTCTCCTGTTTTTGTTATGAGTGTGCGGTCCCCCCACAGGCGATTCATCAGCTCCCGCATATCGGGCTTGATGATGAACACCACCTTGGTAAAGCCCGCCCGAACGGCATCGTAGATGGAGTACTCCATCAGCATCTCCCCCTGGGGTCCTACGCCGTCCACCTGTTTATTTCCACCGTAGCGGGAACCCAGTCCCGCCGCCATAATGACCAGTGCTGCCTTCATGGTGATCCTCCTGAAATGCGCCGCCTCCATTCCGCAGGGGCGGCGGCTTATTTTTCCGTAACGGCCCGTGGCCGCTTCGATGATTATACCACACTCCCGCCGCCGCTTCAACCGTTTCCGCCGGGAAATCCCCGGATAACAAAATCGTCACATCCGCCGCATTCGCCGTAAAGTTCACAAATCTGTAACCTTTTACACTGGATTTCCTGTCGCCGCCGCTTTATAATAGAGTGACTATGTGCCTTCGGCCGGTGGGCTGTCCTGTCGTGCCTTGCTGATTTTCGGAAAGGAGTTTTTCCTCTATGTCCAGACATTATTCCTCCCGCTCCTACGGCGGCTACGGTTCCTCCCGCCGCCGCACCGGGGCGGATCGGTTCGGTATACTCACCTTCTTCCTGCTGCTGATCTCCAGCGGCTTTCTGGCGGCCCGGCTGCTGACCACCGGCGTGCTGACCCAGAAGTTGACGCTGCTCCTGCTGGCGGTGCTGGCGGGACTGAACGTTCTCTTCGCTGTGACCCAACTGCCCCGCTGGCGCAACAAGCTCTGGAAGCTTGTTCTGGGCGTGGTGGCGCTGGTACTGTCGGCGGGCATGATCTACGCCACCGTGGCCACCAACGCCGTGCTGGAGACTCTCTCCCGTGTGTCCAGCACCGGCAGCGTCAAGACCGTAGTGGTGCGGGTCCGGGAAAACGACTCCGCTCAGGAGATCGGTGATACCTTCGGCTATACCTACGGCTATCTGGCTCAGACGGATACCGACACCACCGATGCCCTTCTGACGCATCTGGAGGAGGGACTGGGGCAGGTCAAGGCCAAGTCCTACGACACTCCCACGGCTCTGGCCGACGCTCTGTACAACCGGGAGGTAGACGCCGTCATCCTGGGCAAAGGCATGGTCTCCACCCTGAAGCAGACCGACGGTTACAAGGATTTTACGTCCCGCACCCGTGAGATCTATACATACGACGTGACACACGAGTCCGACACCATCGCCCCGAATGCCAACATCTCCCGTCAGCCTTTCGTGGTCTATTGCAGCGGCACCGACGAGCGCATCTCCGATACCCTACTCAACACCCGCAGCGATGCCAACATTCTGGCGGTGGTGAACCCCTCCACCCATAAAATTCTGCTGGTGAATATCCCCCGTGACTACTATCTGCCCCTGCCCTTCAACGGAGAGATGGATAAGCTGACCCATTTCAGCGTATATAGTGATAAGGGCATGGACGAGCCCATCGAGGCCCTGAACACCCTGCTGGGGGTGAAGGCCGACTACTACGCCCGTGTGAATTTCAGCGGCCTTATGGATATCGTGGACGCCTTGGGCGGCATCGACGTCACCTCCCCGGTGGACTTCACTACCGTCGCCATGGAGATGCCCAATGAAAACGGCGACGGTGGCTATCACGACGAGGCCTTCACCTTCACCGAGGGTGTCAATCACCTTAACGGCCGGGAGGCTCTGGCCTTCTCCCGTGAGCGCTCCGCCTTCGCTCAGGGCGACGTGCAGCGGGGCCGCAACCAGATGGCGGTGCTGCAGGCCATCATTGACAAGGCCACCTCCCCCGCCATTCTCTCCGGGTATCAGGATGTGCTGAAGGCCGTCTCCGGCTCCGTGCTGACCAATATGCCCCAGCAGGATATCCTGAAGCTGGTGAAGCTGCAGCTGGAGGACAAGGTGGACTGGGACATCAGCACCTACACCCTCTCCGGCACCACGGATATGCAGGACTGCTTCACCACCGGCTTCCCCCTCAGCGTACTGGTGCCGGATGAGAGCTCCGTCGCCGCCGCTCGCCGGATGATCCGGGAGCTCATCAACGGCTGATTTCCCCCGTCTTTCCGGAAAATTTGATATTTCCCCGGTTTTTTCGCAAAAATCTCTGGTAATTCTACTATCTATCCTATATAATAGGGGATTGCGGCCGGTCATAAGACCATGCGGGCCGTCATCTCTGAAGTAAGGAGAAATGCTATGACTTCCAAACAAACGCACAGCGACACCTCCGGCAGCCGCCGTATGGCGTGGATGGACTGGTTCGGCCTGATTGCGCTGGGACTGCTGATGGTGTGCAGTCTGGTGCTGCTGGGCCAGCTTCTGAATCTGGATATGCTGGACAACAAATATCTGCTGCTGCTGATGGCGGGCATCCTGATCCTCAATAGCGGCCACGCCGTGGTGCAGCTGCCCCGCCGCCCCTCCAAGGGTGGTCATGCCGCCAAGATCGGCTGCGGCGTGCTGGCTGTGATCCTGTCCGCCGGAATGATCTACGGCGCCGTGGCCGGCGGCAGTCTCAAAAGTGCCGTCACCCGCATCGTGGGCAAGATGGCGGAGAAGCAGACCATCGACATCATCGTCCTGAAGGACAACGAGGCCAGCTCCATCGAGGATGCCGTGGGCTATACCTTCGGCGTGCTGGAAAACGCCGATCAGGAGAACACCGCCGAGGTGCTCAAGACCCTGTCCGATCTGAATCCCACCTCCAAGGCCTACGCCTCTGTGCCCCAGCTGGCGGACGCTCTGTATGACGGCGAGGTGGACGCCATTATCCTTAACGACGGCTATCTGCCCATTCTGGAGCAGACTGAGGGCTATACGGATTTCGACGACTACACCCGTATCCTCAAGCAGTTCGACTTCACCAAGGAGGTGGCCCCGGTGGTACCCAACGAGTCCATCACCGTGGAGCCCTTCGTGGTCTATTGCAGCGGCATTGATGCCCGGAACTCCGATGTCAACATCCAGAGCCTCAGTGACGTGAACATTTTGGCGGTGGTGAATCCCAAGTCCCGGCAGATCCTGCTGCTAAATACCCCCCGTGACTACTTCCTGCCCCTGAGCTTCAACGGCCAGCTGGATAAACTGACCCACGCCGGTATGTACGGCATCGACGAGTCCATGCGGGTGCTGGACAATCTCTACGGTGTGGAAACGCAGTACTACGCCCGTGTCAACTTCTACGGCCTGACCAAGATCGTGGATGCTCTGGGCGGCGTAGACGTCTACTCCGAGCAGACCTTCACCACCAAGGTCATGCAGATCCCCGATAAGAACGGTAATCTCTATGACGACTACTTCTCCTTCACCGAGGGGATGAACTACAACGTGGACGGGCAGGCGGCTCTGGCTTTCTGCCGGGAGCGCTACTCCTTCTCTGACGGTGACAACCAGCGTGGCCGCAACCAGATGGCCATGATCAAGGCCATCTTCAACAAGGCCACCTCTCCCGCCATCCTCTCCACCTACGGTGAGGTGCTGGATGCCGTGGCGGACACCATGATCACCAATATGCCCTATGAGGACATCAGCAGTCTGGTAAAAATGCAGCTGTCGGATATGTCCGGCTGGAACATCACCAGCTACTCCGTCACCGGCTACGGCGGCACGGAGGAGTGCTACTCCATGCCCGGTCAGGCCCTGTGGGTCATGTGGCCCGACTATGACACGGTGAACGTGGCCAAGGATCTCATTGCACAAGTCATGGCAGGTCAGACCCCCGTCATCCCCGAAGATTAAGCGCTGCATCAGCGCAGCATTTGTGTGTTAGGAGTGTGGATCATGTCAAATCGTCAAAAGCTCATGGGGCATCTGTATGCCATCTTTACTACTCTGGTGTGGGGCAGCTGCTTCGTGCTCACCAAGGTCATGCTGACGGCCTATACCCCCACCCAGATCATCCCCCTGCGGATGGGGCTGGCGTATCTGGCTCTGTGGGCGCTGCGACCCAAGACCATGAAGCTCCCGTGGAAGGATGAGCTGATGTTCATCCTCATCGGCATCACCGGCGGCAGCTTCTACTTCTTCCTGCAGAATACCGCCTCGGCCCATACCTCCGCTGCCAACGTCAGTATTCTGGTATCCATGTCCCCTATCCTAACGGTGATTTTGGCGCAGCTGTTCTCCCGCAGGGGGGAGAAGCTGGGCAAGTGGGTCTACATCGGCGCCGTGGTAGCCATCGCCGGTGTGGTGATGGTGGTGCTCAACGGCACTCTGTCCTTCCATCTAAGCCCCTTGGGCGACCTGCTGGCTCTGGCCGCCGCCCTCATGTGGGCGGTGTACTCCATCCTCGTCAAAAAGTATACCGAGCGCTACGACAACTTCCTTGTGACCCGCCGGGTGTTTCTGTGGGCCTTCCTGACCTCCCTGCCGCTGGTGCTGCTGACGGACGGCCTGCCCAGCCTGACGCCCCTGTTCACCCAGCCCAACATTCTGGTAAGCTGGCTGTTCTTGGGCGTGTTCGGCAACGCCGTGTGCTTCGCCATCTGGAACATCGCCTTCAAGCGGCTGGGCGTGGTCATCACCAACAACTACCTCTATGCCACTCCTTTCGTCACTGTGGTGGCGGGCTGGCTGCTGCTGGGGGAGAAAATTTCCCTCATGTGCATCATCGGTGCCGTCCTGATCACGCTGGGTGTCATCTTCGCCGGGAAGTCGGATTCCTGAGTATCTTCGCTGTTCACTTTTTCCTACATCGAGGGACGCCCGTCAGGGCGTCCCTCTTCAGTGTATCAAAAAAGCCTCGCAGAGTTTGCCGCCCGCAGGCGGCAAAGAAGTAAAATCATTTTCTCTTGCGACATGTGCGTGAGAGAAAATACTTCTCAGGCTGCAAGTGTGGAATTTGTGCGCCTATGGCACACAAATTATGCGCGCAGCAGACTGCAATCCTTTTGCCGAAAAAACCGAAGGGTTTTTCGGCAGTCTTGAGAGGGACGCCCGTCAGGGCGTCCCTCTTTTCGTCTCTTCCGCATCCTTTACGCCTCCTGAACGGAGGACGCCGTTCTGTTCTGTACAAAACCGCCAATGGATATGCCACTCCTTCTGTGCATTTTGCCGCATTCTGCTGTGAGATGCAGTCTCCTCCCCTTGACCGAACGGAAAATTTCGGCTATAATAGACGGTACACCCGCTTCGGCGGGGTATATGCGGTACGCCGCTGAATGGAAAGGAATCTCATCGAAAATGCAAGATCAGCGCAGTCTGCTGGCACAGTTTCTACGCTTCTCCTCGGCCACCGTGGCCTCCCTCATGGTCTTTTCTCTGTACTCCATCGTGGACGGCCTGTTCGTGGCCAAGGGCGTGGGGGACTACGCCATGGCGGCGGTGAATCTGGCCGTCCCCTTCACCAACGTCATGTTCTCCATCGCCGTCACCTTCGCCGTGGGCACCAGCACCATCCTCTCCATCTATCTGGGGCAGGGCAACCGGGAGCACGCCAACCGCCTGTTCTCCCAGAATCTGGTGCTGCTGGCGATCATCGGCCTGACTATCACTGCCCTGGTGCTGGTCTTTCTGGAGCCCTTTGCCCTGCTGCTGGGGGCGGAGGAGGAAACGCTGGGCTACACCATGTCGTATCTGCGGGGACTGGCCCCCTTTGCCACCTGCTTCATCGTGTCGTATAATCTGGAGATCTTAGTCAAAACCGACGGGCGGCCCATGCTGGCCATTCTCACGGTGTGCATCGGCTGCCTCACCAACTGCGTACTGGACTATGTGGCCATCTTTGTGCTGAACTGGGGCGCATGGGGCGCCGCCTTCGCCACAGGCCTGAGCCAGCTGCTGACCTGCGTCATCTACATCACCCACTTCTTTGGCAAGCACACCACCTTCCATCTGGTGCGCTTCCGGCCGGAGGGCTCCATCTACCGCCGCCTGATCCCCATCGGACTGGCGGACGGTGTCACGGAGCTGTGCAACGGCGTGATGATCTTCCTCTTCAACCATGTGATTCTCCGCTGCATCGGCACCGACGGGCTGGTGAGCTATACCATCATCGCCTACACCAACACGCTGGTGGTGAACATCATGCTGGGTGTGTCTCAGGGCTCCCAGCCGCTGGTGAGCTTCCAGTACGGCCGCAAGGACCCGGAGAAATACCGTCAGCTGCTGCGGTACGGTCTGATCACCGTAGCCATCATGACGGCGGTCTGCTTTGCCGGTATTTTCCTGCTGGCCCCGCAGCTGGTACATATCTTCCTCGGCTCGGAGAAGCCTCTGCTGAACGCCGCCTCCACCGGGGCGCTGCGGCGGTACGCTCTATCGTATCTGCTGGTGGGCTTCAACATCCTCATGGGCGGCTTCCTGACGGCGGTGGAGCGGCCCCGCTCCGCCCTGTGCATCTCCATGGGCCGGGGACTGGTGCTGCAGGCCGGGGCACTGCTCCTGCTGGCGGCGCTCTGGGGCGGCAGCAGCATCTGGTTCGCCCCCCTCTGCTCGGAGCTGCTGTGTTTTGCCATGGCATTGATCCTCATGCGCCGTTTCCGCCGGGATACGGCGGTATAAATGCAGCGGCAAAAAGCATTTGAAAAGCTTCTTCCCATCTGATATAATCATCTTACAACGTGTGGCGTTTCTGCGTAAATCCGGTTGCAGAAACGCCGCACGTTGTTTTGCGGAATTCCATAGGCAAATCGTGCAGCAGAAATGCGTAAGTCCGGATTTCCGGAACTTACGCATTTTATCACGCCGAAAGAGAGGACACATCTATGGAACACAACACACAATTTCTGGAGAGCGAGCCCGCCGGGCGGCTCATGCACCGCTATCCCCTGCGTCATCTCCCTGCTGGTGGGGGCGCTCTACAACATCGTGGATCAGATCTTCATCGCCAACACCAGCTATCTGGGCTCCTACGGAAACGCCGCCAATACGGTGGTCTTTCCCCTGACTGTGGTAGCGCTGGCCATCGCCGTCATGATCGGCAAAGCCATACTATTACAGTGGAACAAACGGCGGTGGTATCGTTATCAAAAAGGACTTCGCCAGCGTGACGTGGCGGACTATTGATCGATGGGAACAGGGAAGCGTGCAAATCTTCAAATCCACACGGGAGAGGTATTTCAAGCAGGGTCTTGAACGCCAAAAATTATTTCGGTAGAATGATTGTAGGATATTAGTAAGAGATACTACCCATGATTGCTAAATCTATTACTGTTCTGCATACATATCCCAATAAAAAACGGAGTAGCGCAGCTTACGCTGCGCTACTCCGCACAATCAGACCTGCTTATCCGGGTATGCCGGGAAGTTACGTTGTTATCCGGTTTTTACACGATGAAATACAGCACCAGCGGGATGCACAGCACGTACAGCACCGGGTGTACCTTCTTTGCATCGCCTGTCAGCACCTTGATCAGCACGTCCGTCAGCACGCCCAGGCAGATCGCCGCAGCAATGTCGCCGGTAAAGGTGCCGAACAGGATCATCACGAAGGGGCCGAAGCAACTCTTGAAGTCGGAGAAGTCCAGCTTCGTAAAGCCCGACAGCATGGAGAAGCCCACGAAGATCAGCGCCACGCCGGTCACGGCAGTGGGAATCATCAAAAACAGCGGGGACAGGAAAATGCACACCAGGAACAGCACTCCGCTGACAATCGCCGTCAGGCCCGTGCGACCGCCAGCTTCCACGCCGATGGTGGATTCAATGAAGGTGGAGATGGTGGTGCATCCGGTGCCGGAGCCCACCACGGTACCAACAGCATCCACCAGGAAGGGCTTTTCAATCTGGGGGAAGTTGCCATTCTCGTCCAGCATATTGGTCTGGGCGCCCACGGCGATCAGTGCGCCGAAGGTAGCAAAGAAGTCGCTGGTAAACAGGATGAAGATCCACACCAGTGCGCCGGGGATGTCAGCCAACACGGACTTGAAGTCGTAGCACAGCACCAGATTGCCGATTTCGCTCATATCCGGCAGGGACACCAGCGCAGCAGGCAGCGTAGACACACCCATAGGAATGCTGATGATGGTGCCGACAATGATGCCGATCAGAATAGCGCCGCGCACCTTGTAGGCCGTCAGCACGCCCATCACTGCCAGGGTAATCAAGGCCAGCAGCACCGCAGGCTGGGTAAAATCGCCCAAAGCCAGACCGCTGTCGCTGAAAGTGGCAAGGCCGGTGTTTTTAAAGCCCAGATAGGCAATAAAGAAGCCCACGGCGGTTGGTATGGCGATCTTCAGGTTTTTCGGCAGCAGATCCACCACCATTTTCCGCACACCCAGAACCGTCACCAAAATGAACAGGATACCGGAGCACAGCAGCAGTGCCATGGCCCAGCCGAAGGATACCGTGCCGCTGTTGACCAGCCCGCCAAGAATGAAGTTGCTGCCCATAGCGGTAGACAGTGCCAGCGGCAAATTGGCATACAGGCCCATAAACAGGGTAATGATACCGCTGACCAGCGCACACATCACCAGCAGCGCCGACTTGCTGATGACAATGCCGTTTATATCCGTGATGTAGGGATCGGGGCCAAAGCCACAGATAGCTGAAGGCTGCACTGCCAACACATAGGCCATGGTCATAAAGGTGGTGATACCTGCCAGCACTTCCCGCCGGACGGTGGTACCGTGGTCCTTCAGCTTAAAAAAATCGTTCTTCATGTTGCTCCTCTCTGTGTTCTTTTGTAAATTGGTTTTTCAGGGAATTCGGTTTTATTCCACGACCTCCAGAATGGGGTCGATCACCTTCTGCTGCACCACATCAATAAATCCGCAGTCGGTAATGGCGTAAGCGGGGATAGCCGCCAGACAGATAAAGCTGAGGAACATGAAGGGAATGGCAATTTCCGTGCCCATTTCGTGAGCCACCCGGTTCAGTTCCTTTTTCTTCTCCGCCAGTTCCTCCAGCGGCAGGTCGCTCAGCAAGCCGCAGATGGGATACGCCACCTCGGCGGCCACCTTGCCGTCCCGGACGATCACCTGTCCGCCGCCCAGCTCCACGCAGCGGTTCACCGCCAGTGCCATGTCCTCAAAGCTGTCGCCCATGACAATGATGTTGTGGTTGTCGTGGCCCACGGAGGAAGCCATTGCGCCGCCCCGGATATGGAAGCCGCCCATAAAGGCCTTGCCCACATTTCCGTTCTTGCCATGGCGCTCTACCTGCGCAATGTACAGCACATCCTGCTCCACATCGCACTGCACCACGCCGTCTACCACCGGCAGCTCCACATCCCGGCGATTGGTGAAGGGCATGTAGGGCAGCGTATCCATCACCAGCGCCTTCACCTTCTTGGCGCCTGCAGGGGCATGGATCTTGAAGCTGTCTGCCGTGATGGGGTTCTTCAGGTGCATGGTGTTCAGCACACAGGGCTCATGCTCTGCCGTCTCATAGTGTACCAACAGCTTGCCGTTGTCCGTGATCTGGCGGCCGCCGGCAAAGGTGGTCAGCACGTGGAAATCCTCCGGACCGGTGGTGATATTGATGTCCGCCCGGCGTCCGGGGGCCAGTCCGCCGATCTCCCGATCCAGATTGAACGCCCGTGCGCAGTTGACGGTAACCATCTGAATAGCCTTGACAAAGTCCAGTCCCATGTTCAGCGCCGTGCGCAGAGAATCGTCCAGATGGCCCCGCTCCTGCAGGTCCACCGTGTGCAGGTCGTCGGTAACGATGCTGACCATGGCGGTGTCCAGATGATTTTCCATCACGGTCTTCAGCAGTACCGGCATATTCCGAGCAGCGCTGCCCTCGCGCATCATCAGGTGGCAGCCGTTGCGCAGCCGCTCAAACACATCCTTTTCGCAGAAGGACTCGTGGTCGGTGGATACGCCGGCGGCGATGCAGGTGCTCATGGCCGGGCCGTACATATCCGGCAGATGGCCCTGCAGCGTCTTGCCGGGCATAGACAGCGTTGTGTCAAAGGACTCCAGCAGATCGGGAAAACCGGCCGTGATATAGGGACCGACACACTCGGACAGGCCCACCGCATCCGGACGCTTCAGTGCCTTGCGGATGATCTCCGGGTTAAAGCGGCCGCCGCTGGTCTCCAGATTGGGAGAAAATGGCACATGGGACGGCACCACAAAGTAAATTTTTAGGTCTGTGGCTTCTGCTTCCTTCAGAATGGCCTCGATGCCCTCCAACCCGGACACCACGCCCACCTCATGCAGGTCAGTCATGATGCCTGTGGTGCCGTGTGCCAGCACCGCTTCGGCAAAGGGACGGATTGCCAGTGACGAGCTTTCCGGATGGATATGCCCGTCCAAAAAGCCCGGGGTCAGATACTTTCCTTCCGCATCCACCACCCGGGTGCCTTCACCGATGCAGTATTCCACATCGCCCACGGCGGCGATGGTGTCGCCGCAGATGGCCACGCCGCCGTCGTAAATCTCACCGGAATAAACATTGACTACCTTGCCGTTCCGGATCACCAGATCGGCCGGAGTCTCCCCTTTCGCAACGGACAGTAATTTCTGATTCATGCTGTACCTCCATACTAAACACAAAATTCCGCTTGCTGCTGTTTCTTCTATGTTCTGGTGCCTCGCACCGGTAAAAACCTTTAAACCTTCACCACCGGGAAGCGATCCGGCAGCTCAATGCCTGCCCGCTTATAGATGGCTTTTGCCCGGTCGCAGGCCTCCTTCAGAATGGCCTCCTCGTCCAGCGTCAGGATCTTCCGGTCTCGCATCAGCCACTTGCCGTCACACATGGTGGACTGGATGTTGGCCGAATGCATGGCCGTCACCAGTGCGGCGATTTTGTCATTCACCGGCATCATAGACGGGCCGTGGGGGTCAATGACGATCAGATCCGCCTTCTTGCCGCATTCCAGACTGCCATACAGGTCTTCGTCCAGCAGCGCACGGGAACCCCACTTGGTGGCCATCCGCAGAATATCCTGTGAGGGAACGACCGTGGGATCCAGACGCCAGCCCTTGTGGATCAGGCTGGTCAGCCACATCTCGTCCACCATGTCCATATGGTTGGAGGAAGAAGCGCCGTCTGTGCCGATGGAGGGCCGCAGCCCCATAGCCAGCATCTTCGGGATCCGGGCAAAGCCCAGCACACGCATGGCGGAGGCCGGGTTGTGAGAAATCTTTACCTCCCGCTTCTTGAATAGTTCCAGTTCCTCGTCCGTCAGCCATACTGTGTGAACGGCCAGCAAATTCTTATCCAGCACGCCCAGCCGCTCCAGATGCTTTACCGTGCCCTCACCCCAGCGGGCGTAGGTATATTCTTTTTCCTCCTTGGCCTCAGCCACATGCATGTGGATGCCGACGCCGTATTTATCCGCCAGTTCCTTGGTGCGGACGCACAGCTCATCGGTGTTGTTGAAAATGGTGCGCAGGCCGAACCATACCTGCACCCTTCCGTCAGCCGTGTTGTGGTATTTTTCCAGATCCACCACCTGCTGCTCCAGTTCCTGCTCCATGGTGCGCTGCCAGATTTCCGGCAGTCCCTCGCCGCAGTCCATCACAGATTTGGCCAGCTTACCGCGCAGACCGGATTCCGCCGTACCGCGGGCCATGCCGGAGACGAACTGTCCGCCCGGCTCTGCAAAGGAGGTCACGCCGGAGCGGATCAGCTCCAGACTGGTCATCAGCGTGGATACATAAGAGTCCTCCTCCGTCATGTTGCTCTCAAAGGGCCACATCCGGTCATGAAGCCAGCAGATGAAATCAACATCATCGCCCACTCCGCGGGAAATCTGCTGGGAGGTGTGTACGTGAGTGTTCACAAACCCGGGCAGTACATACTTGCCCTGCAGGTCAATGACCTCTGCGTCGGGCTTCACCAGCCTGGGGTCTACCTTACCAACCGCCGTAATGCAGTCATCCTCCACCAGCACGCCGCCACCGTCAAAAACGGTGTCCTGCTGATCCATGGAGACGATGTAACCGTTCTTCAAATAGGTTTGCATGAGATCCCTCCATCCAGATACTTGTCAAGTTGCTTCGTAAATGATATACTTACCTTACAACCTATAACGGTTATAGGTTCAAGCCCTAATTTTGATTTTTCTGGATTTTCTAGTGTTCTTACAAAATCCTAGCGTTACATAGCGGGAAAATGGGAGGTTTTATGAAAGAATTCTTGACGATCGGGGAGCTTGCCAACATATTCAACATGGATGTCCAACTGCTGCGCCATTATGATACCAAGGGTCTGCTGGTGCCGCAGGTGCGCAACAGCGAAAACAACCGCCGTTTTTACCATTTCGATCAGGTCTATCCCTTGGCCACGATCCGATACCTGCGGCGACTGGACTACTCCCTTGCCCAGATCAAGGCTTTTCTCCACAGCAACGGTCTTCGTGATAACCTGCAAATGCTCTCCCAGCAGGCGCAGCAGCTGCGTCGTCAATGCGATGAGCTGAATGCCACCATCCAAATCATCCAGCAGAAGGTGGAGTTTATCGAGAGGGAACAGGCGGTCAGCCAGCGGGATAAATTCTATGTCCGCACCTTCCCGCGTCGCGCCTTTCTGCACATCGGCGAGGAAATCAACCTTTTTATCCATGAGCTGTTTTACTTCTATCCCACCGTAGGCTTTTATCAGGGACAGCGAAAATGGTTTGGCGCCTATCTCTATGAAGATACTCCGAGCGAGGTCCACCGTCTGCCGGATTTGATAGCCGACCAGCCTGTTTCCTATATTCCTGCCGGGGACTATCTCTGCGGCTATCACTACGGACCGTATCTCACCATTCAGGACTCCATCGACCGCCTGTTTGGTGAAGCTTACCGCCGGAAGCTGCCGGTGGATGACTGTGTGATCACCCCCAATATCGTGGATCAGTGCTGCGAGGGACACCCGGATAATTATATTACCGGCCTGGAGGTGCGCATCCTCTCCCTTGATGAACAAAATGAAAAAAAGTCCTTTGCGGCCATTTCCAAGCCTGAGGACATATAGCTGCACAGCAGCCCTCACGGTTATGCCGTGAGGGCTGCTGTGTGATTGGCTTATTCGACAAAAACATCCCAGCCGAGCCGGATATACAACTGTTTCCGATGAGTGCGTAGGGGGCCATCCCGTTTAGATCATGCTGCCTGCACGATCTTGCCCTGTTCAAAAAAGGGGGTTGCCTGTTTATGTATCACGCCTGTCCAATCAGGTGCATCACCGATCCAATATTTTTTCAGATCCTTCCCTTGGGTACCTTTTCAAACGGATTCCGATCCGATATAATATATCTATCAACCTAATGAATCATGCGAGGTGCCGCCAGTACATCGCCATGCACTTTGGAGGAAGCGGCGGAAAACGTGCTGGTCTACGAGGACTTTTCCGGCGGCAATCTGGAGCGCCCGCAGTTCAAGAAAATGATGAAGGATTCCCAGAAGATCGCCTTTGCCGCCATCGTGGTCTACCGCCTCGACCGCATCAGCCGCAACATCGGCGACTTTGCCGAGCGCGCAGAATTCGACGGTGAGCACGGCATCATGGTGTACAACCGCTCGCTCCAGCGCCCCGGCAAGGCAAACCAGATCCGCCCCATGGAGGAATGGATCGTGGCGGTGGGCAAGCATCCCGGCATCATCGCAGGCGGCGATTGGGTGCGGGTACAGGCCATGCTGGATGTGAACAAATCCAAGAGCTACCGCAGACCCCGCAGCAACGTGGCACCGCTGGCACACTGCAGCTCGTCCAACTCCACATGAGGAATGTCATATTCCTGTGCCAGCCGCCGGGCCAGATACGTTTTCCCGCTGCCGCCGATGATGCGGAGCTTCATATCCGGCCCTCCTTGCCTGTATCAGCACGCCCCGGCATGAGAAAAGACACGGCAGAACTCTGCCGTGTCTTTTTGCACATTTTATTCCCGATGCGGAGACTTAGTCCACCATGCTCTTCAGGTTCTCAGAGACAGTGATGGGGGCAGCGGTAGCGGCCTGCACCTGCTCCACGGTGAACTCGGGGTTGATCTCGGTCATGAGCAGACCCTTGTCGGTCACTTCCAGCACGCACATCTCGGTGATGATCTTGTTGACGCAGTGGGAAGCGGTCAGGGGCAGACGGCACTTCTCGAAGATCTTGGGGTTGCCCTTGGCGGTGTGCTCCATGCAGACGATGCAGTGCTTAGCACCCACGCACAGGTCCATAGCGCCGCCCATGCCGGGCATCTTCTTGCCGGGGATGATCCAGTTGGCCAGATTGCCCTGGGCATCCACCTCCAGAGCGCCCAGGAAGCAGGCGTCCACATGGCCGCCGCGGATCAGGCCGAAATTGGTAGCGGAATCGATAAAGCCGCCGCCGTAAGCCACGGAAGCAACGCCGCCACCGGCATCGATGACGTGGTAGGGATCATAGTTGGCGTCGCCCTCTTTGGGGGTAGCGCCGGCGGAAACGATACCCAGCTCAGCGTGGATGATCAGCTCCACATCCTTGGGCAGGTAGTTGGGGATCAAGGTGGGCAGGCCGATGCCCAGATTGACGACATCGCCGTTCTTCAGTTCTTTGGCGCAGCGCTTGGCGATAAAGCCTTTGATCTCGGACTTTTCCATTACTTTCTATCTCCTTCCACGATGTAGTTCACGCACATACCATAGGTATGAACGTTCTCGGGCTCGATCTCGCCCACGGGAACCAGATACTCGGTCTCAGCGATAACGGTGTCAGCGGCGGTAGCCATGACCACGTTGAAGTTCCGCATGGTACCCTTGTACCAGCAGTTGCCGTACTCGTCGCACTTGTAGGTGCCCAGCAGGGCGAAGTCGGCGTGGATGGGCTTCATCAGCAGATAATCCTTGCCGTCGATGGTCTGACGGCCCAGGCAGAAGGGGCTGTCCTCCACCAGAGTGTCGACGCCCACGGGGGTCAGGACGCCGCCCAGACCGGCGCCGCCGGCACGGATGCACTCGGCCAGAGTACCCTGGGGCAGCAGATTGACCTCCAGAGTACCCTCGGTGTTCTGCTGGCCTACCTCGGGAGTCATGCCCACGTGAGTAGCGATCACACGCTTGACCTGATGATTGTGGATCAGCTCGGCAATGCCGAAGAACTCCTCACCCTTGGGGCCCACCGCACGGGCCATGTCGTTGGCGATGAGGGTCAGATCCTTGGTACCGCGAGCCACCAGCTCCTTCACGATCGCCCGGGCCTGACCGCAGGCCAGGAAGCCGCCGCACATAATGGTGGCGCCATCGGGGATCATTGCCGCTGCCTCTTTGGCAGTGATAACAGGTTTCTTTGCCATTTCAGTTCCTCCTTGTTTATTTTCGTTCTCTAAAATCGTCAAAATTTTATCACACCTTGATATCATAACACATGAAGGCGAAAATTGCAAGAGAACGTGCAGGAAAAAATACCGGAAAACGGCGCTATGCCGCATCAGACGGTCATGGGGACTATGCCCCATGACCGTCTGCACAGGTTGGATTTACTTCATGCCCCGCTTGACCATCTCGGTCACAGCGAAGGAAGCCACGTCGTCGGCGTACTTACCGGCACCGAAGCCGGCATCATAGCCCAGCTCCTTAGCCAGCTCGTGGGTGATACGGGGACCACCGCAGCAGACGACAAACTTGTCACGCAGGCCCTCGGCCTCCAGAAGCTCAATGAGGTTGGTGAGGTTCTGGATGTGAACGTCCTTCTGCGTAACGGTCTGGGAGACCAGCAGAACATCGGCGTGCAGCTCCAGAGCCTTCTTAATGAAGTCCTCATTGGGGACCTGAGAGCCAAGGTTGTAGGCCTCGATCATCTCGTAACGCTCCAGACCATAGTGGCCGGCGAAGCCCTTACGGTTCATGATGGCGTCGATGCCCACGGTGTGGGCGTCGGTGCCGGTAGAAGCACCCACCATAACGACCTTGCGGCCGATATGCTCACGGATGTAGTCGTTGGTGTCCTCCATGCTCATGACGTCGGACTCCACGGTGATCACGTGGATATCCTCGTAGTTCACGGAGTGGACACAGCTGCCGTACACCACGTAGAAGGTGAACTCCTTGTCCAGAGGGGCGTGGTAGGCCACGTTGGGCTCTTCCAGACCCATCTTCTTGGCGATCTGGCGGGCAGCCTCCTCACCACGCTCATCGTCCTTGATGGGCAGGGTGAAGCTGGTCTGCACCTTACCGTCGTTCATGGTATCGCCGTAAGGCTTCAGGCGGGTCAGGTCCAGCGTGGTATCGAAGTCGATTTTGTGGGTATTATACAGTCCGCTGCTCATTCTGCCGCCACCTTACCTTTCATGACCTCAACGAAGGGGTTGAAGTATTTGTCGTCCTTGACCACAACACCGGCCAGGCCCTTGCCGCCGTCCTTGGGACGCTTAACATCGGCGAAGATACCCTTCTCGATGGTGGTGAATAGGCCCAGCTTCTCGATCTCCTTCAGCAGATCGGTGGCCTTGGTCAGCACCTCGTTGGCACGGTTGCGGATGATACCGTTCTCTTTATAGGTCAGCTCGCTGCCCAGATCCTTCATAGTACGGAAGATATACTGAGCATTCTCGATCGACAGAGCACGGTCGGACATGAACGGAGTGTGGATAGCCTCGGTCATCATGCCCAGCAGGCACAGCTTCTGGCCGGTCAGGATGGTGACCATGTTGAACAGGGCATCCTGGATGTGGCCACGGAAGATGTTACCGGTCATGAACTTCGTGGGAGGCATATACTTCAGCGGCGCATTGGGGAAGATCTCACGGGCCATCTGAGCCTGAGCCAGCTCGTACAGGAAGGTATCCTCCACGGCGGGATCCATCTCAAATGCGTGGCCCAGACCCATCTGCTCCTCACGCATACCGGCGGTCTTGGCGAAGGCTTCGTTCAGGAACTGGGAAGCCAGCACCGTGTGAGCGCTGGTGATAGCGTCGTCGGTGGTCAGATAGTTATCCTCACCGGTGTTGATGATAACGCCGGCATAACCGTTGATAACACGGGAGAAGAACTGGTCCACGATGGTGCGCTGCATATTGATATCACGGAACAGAATGCCGTACAGAGCATCGTTCAGCATGACATCCAGACGCTCCAGAGCGCCCATGGCAGCGATCTCAGGCATACACAAACCGGAGCAGTAGTTGCACAGCCGGATATAGCGGTGCTGCTCCTCGCCCACTTCGTCCAGAGCCGCACGCATCAGGCGGAAGTTCTCCTGGGTGGCGTAAGTGCCGCCGAAGCCCTCAGTGGTAGCGCCGTAAGGCACATAGTCCAGCAGGGACTGACCGGTGGTACGGATCACGGCGATGATATCTGCGCCCTGCTTGGCGCCGGCCTTGGCCTGGATGATATCCTCGTAGATGTTACCGGTAGCCACGATGATGTACAGGTAGGGACCTTCTCTGTCGCCCCACTCCTTCAGGTAAGCGTTGCGCTTGGCAACGTTTTTGTTGATGCGCTCCACCGTTGCACGAACCACGGGGTCGATCACGGCACGGATCTCCTCGTCAGAGTGAGCGGGGACCTTGGACAGATCCAGCTCACCACTGTCGACGGCCTCAGCCACAGCCTGAGGATCCTTGCCGGTCTCTACCATGGCATTGCCGATAGCCCAAGCAGCGCCTGCAGGGAGCAGGGAAACTGCCAGCAGATGATCCACCACCACGTTGGGCATGGGGACGTCCATATCGTTGACGCCATCGACACCCAGCAGACGGCAGACGGCACGCTCAACGGTGACCGTAGTGTGCTGGTCGATAAAGACCTGAACGTCGTCGGCCACCTTGGCGGCAGACTGACGGGCCTGATTGACCAGCTCCATATTCAAGCCGAGTTTGCTTTCCATATTTTTACCTCTTATTTCTTGACGTGACGCTCGTTACGCAGCAGCTTGGTGGGCTCCAGATAACGCTGCTTGGTGCCCTCGGCGACCCATGCCACACCGGTCTTCTCAGCCTTCTTCTTGCCCATGCAGACATCGCAGTGGCAATCCTGAACATAGTGCTCAGGCTGGGTGTAGGAGGTGATAACGCCCTCGAAGTTACGCAGGATAACCTTGCGGGGAGTCTCGGAGATCAGGTAGTTGGGCATGACAGGAGTCTTGCCGCCGCCGCCGGGAGCATCCACCACGAAGGTGGGTACGCAATAGCCGGAGGTATGACCACGCAGAGCTTCCATGATCTCGATGCCCTTGGACACGGGAGTACGGAAGTGGCTCAGACCCAGGGAAGGATCGCAGGCGTAGATGTAGTAAGGACGTACACGCATCTTGACCAGGCCGTGGACCAGCTCCATCATGACGTGAGAGCAGTCGTTGACACCGGCCAGCAGCACGGACTGGTTGCCCAGAGGAATACCGGCATCAGCCAGCATGGCGCAGGCCTTGGCGGCTTCGGGAGTGAACTCCTTGGGCGTGTTGAAGTGAGTGTTCAGCCACACAGGATGATACTTCTTCAGCATGGCGCACAGCTCAGGAGTGATACGCTGGGGGCACACTACGGGGGTACGGGAGCCCAGACGGACGATCTCCACATGAGGAATGGCACGCACACGCTTGATGATGTACTCCAGCGTCTCGTCGGAGACCATCAGGGAGTCACCGCCGGACAGCAGCACGTCACGGACCTCAGGATGAGCGGCCACGTAGTCGATGCACTTGTCGATCTGAGCCATAGGCACTTCGCAGTCATTCTGGCCGGCGAAACGACGACGGGTGCAGTGACGGCAGTACATGGAGCACTGGTCAGTGATCAGCAGCAGCACACGGTCGGGATAGCGGTGGGTCAGGCCGGGGGTGGGGGAGTCGGTATCCTCGTGCAGAGGATCGGCATCCTCGTAATCGGCATACTCCAGCTCCTCAGCGCGGGGGATAGCCATCTTACGGATGGGATCGAACGGGTCATCCAGATCGATCAGGGACAGGTAATAAGGAGTAACTGCCATACGCAGCTTGCCCAGCGTCTTGGCAACACCGGCCTCCTCATCGGGGGTCAGGTTCATGTACTTCTTCAGATCCTCAATCGTCTCAGCACGATTGGCGACCTGCCAATGCCAGTCATTCCACAGATTTTCGGGAACGTCAGCGAACAGACCATTGCGAGTCTTCATATTCGTTTTCTCCTTCAAATATTAAAAATATCGGTTAGCTTTTCCCGTCGCACTGGGCGCACGGGCGACTGTTCCGGCCAGCAGCGTCCTTCCCGCTCCTCAACGGGCCAGACCTCTGCACACCGTTATTTAACCTGCGTGGTGCTCCACGCATTTTCCATTTCTCCTCAACTCTGCGTACCGCCTCCTCAAGCCGCACGCAGCGTTCGGATCTCCCGAAGGCAGGGGGCTCCGAATAAGATGCTTACCTACAGGAGCCCGAAGGCCCCTGTAGGTAAAGCATATCATCGCAGTTTAGCAGTACTTCTCGTCGAACAGCTTGCGCAGCTTGGGATTCTCACGCAGAACATCCAGAGTGATGTTGGCGTGGTTCTTGGTGTAGCCGTTGCCGATGATCATGGTGACATCCTTGCCGATACCCTCAGCGCCCAGAGCAGCCTTGGTGAAGGAGGTAGCCATGGAGAAGAAGTACACCACGCCGTCATCACGGACAGGCAGGATGGCGGACATCTCGCAGGACTCGATGTTCACGCAGCAGATGGACAGATCATACTCCTTGCCGTCGTTGGCAGCCAGAGCAGCCTCCATGACCTCAACGGGCTTGGTGCAGTCGGCGACGATCACGTCGGTGTACACGCCCAGCTCCAGCAGACCGGGAACCTGCTTGGGGTTACGGACAACGCCCACGACCTTGCCCTTGGGGCCGACCTTCTTCATGGCCTCCCAGCCGCACAGCACGCCGGACTTGCCGTTGGCGCCCAGGATCAGGACGCTGTCACCCTCGTGGGGCAGCTTGCGGGCCTGAGCGGGAGCGCCGGCCACGTCCAGAGCAGCCAGGGCCAGAGGCTCGGACATATCCTCGGGCATCTTGGCATACAGAGCGGACTCGAACAGGATGGCCTTGCCCTCGATGTCCACACGGTCGATATCCTTGTGGATGGCCAGGATCTTGTCGATGCGCAGCGGGGTCATGGACAGGGACACCAGGGAGACGATCTTGTCGCCTTCCTTCAGGTCGAAGCCGGGCTTCTTCTTCAGATCCTCACCGATGTGGGAGACAACGCCCTTGAACATACCGCCGGAACCGGTCACGGGGTTCTGCTGCTTACCACGCTCAGCAACGATGCCCAGGATCATCTCGCCGATCTTCTTCTCGTCGCCGCCGCAAGCCTCAGCGATCTGAGTGAAGGAAGCGGAGTCGATGTTCAGGGAGGTCACGTCGCAGACGATCTCGTTGGAGTAGACCTTGGACATATCGTTATCGACCTTCCAAGCAGCCTGGGTCAGAACGCCCTTGGGCTCGATAACACGATGAGTACCGTACTTGTTGCCTTTCAGCTCTGCCATAATATTTTTCCTCCTAAATAAATGTATAAATGAAAGAGTTGTTTTTACTTCAGGGGCTTGAGGCTCAGGATCTCACGAGCCTCAGCGGGAGTGGCGATCTCACGGCCCAGCTCCTTGGCGATGCGGACGACCTTGGCCACCAGTTCGCCATTGGAAGCAGCCTTCTGGCCCTTGCCCAGATAGATGTTATCCTCGAAGCCCACACGGACGTTGCCGCCCATGGCGATGGCCGCAGCGGCCATGGTCCAGGCGGAACGACCCACGCCGGACACGGTCCAGGTGGAGCCAGCGGGGATCTTGCTGGCGAAGAAAGCCAGATTCTCCACGGTTGCGGGAGTGCAGCCGTGGACGCCCAGCACGAAGTTGAACTGCATGGGATGGGCAGGCACCTCACCCTTCTTGGCCATGCCAAGGATGGTGTCAATGTGGCCCAGCTCGAAGCACTCGTACTCGGGCTTGATGTTGTTCTCCAGCATACGCTTGCCGAAGGCACGCATGGTGGGCATGGTGTTGTCGAAAATCTCGTCGCCGAAGTTGCAGGTGCCGCAGTCCAGAGTGGCCATCTCGGGGAACAGCTCGGTGGGCTGCAGACGCTCCTCCGGGGTCATACCGGCAGCGCCGCCGGTGGAGGGGATCATGATGACATCGGGCAGCTCCTTGCGGATGGCGTCCATCACTACACGGAAGCGCTCACGGCCCTGAGTGGGCGTGCCATCGTCCTCACGGACATGGATGTGCAGGATGGCTGCACCGGCCTCGTAGGCGGACTTGGCCTCACGGACCATCTCCTCCACGGTGTAGGGCACAGCGGGGTTCTGCTCCTTGGTGACCTCAGCGCCGCAGATAGCAGCAGTAATAATCAGCTTCTCCATCTTGCCGCTCCCTTACTTCTCGATCTTCTTGCGCTGGCAGTCCTTGGGGGTCACGCAGGTGCCGTGAGCCACGCAGACAACGATGGGCTCGTCCAGCTCGTCAGCAGCGGAAGCGCTGATATCGGTGCGGGCAACGACGACCTTGCGGGCCTCGAAGCGCATGGTGCGGGAGGTGTTGCCGATCTTCTCGATCTCGCCATAGGCCTCAATGTAGTCGCCGGCGTACACGGGAGCCTTGAACTCCACCATGTCGTAAGCGCAGAACAGGCCCTCATCGCCGTCGCACTTGATGAGCAGCTCGGTGGCCACGTCACCGAACAGGTGCACCATGTGTGCGCCGTCCACCAGGTTTCCGCCGTAGTGAGCATCCTTTGCGCTCATACGCAGCCGCAGGGTAGAAGTGATCTTTTCCATAAGTTTTTCCTCCTTCATAAATTTGGGTCGTTTTCATGAAGTTCCGCCGCTGTGGCCATACCGCTCTTTCGGGCATAAAAAGAGCGCTATCGGTCAAGGCTGACCAATAGCGCTCCACGTCTTTCGACATGACAGTGCCGACGCTTACACCTCGACCCCAAGACCATGACGCCAGACCCGTCATGCCCTTTCGGCGAAGAACCCCTTCCTGCCCCGCTCTGCGAGTGTCTGTCCTCACGAAGCAGTACCCTGTCCCCCGCACCTCTATTGATTGCGGTATGAACTTCTACGGTCCTCATTATATCGTCTCCGCCGGGGCTTTGTCAAGGTGGCATTGTGACAAAAAAGACAGAGATTTTTTGTGCATGAGATAAAATTTCTGCATCGTTTTCTATGGGTTATGCACAAAGCGATATCCCACGAATACAGCGAAAGCGGGGGGCGTATCCGCTCCCCCGCCTTCGCCGGTCATTCTTCCAATTCTGCCGCCCTCCGGCGGCGCATACCGCCCCACAGACGCCGCACGCAGCAGCGGCCAACCACCGCAGAGAGCCTCCGGCGTCTTAATACGCCTGCTCGATCTTCTCCAGGATCTCCGGCTTCAGCGACAGCATCCGGCAGATGTTCAGGGCGTCTCTGGGGCAGTCGGACTTCCCCTCCACCCGGTACAGGCCGTAGTTCATGTGCCGTGCGATGACCTGAATGCCGTCGTCGCCGGTAGCCGCCAGTTCCTGCCGGATCTGCTCCGGATCCACGTCCCGCAGTCCGATGATCTGATAGTGCAGCCGGGCGTTCTCTGCCACCTTGTCGTAATGGGTGGTCAGCAGGGAGATGGCCTTCACCTCGTTGAGGTATTTGGTCACTGCCTGCACGATGACGGCGCCCTCGTCGGGGTTGGTGCCCCGTGCGAACTCATCCAGCAGGAACAGGGAGTAGCCCTGCTCCACCTCCTCCAGCGCCTTCTGGAACTGCACGATCTCCGAGCCGAAGCCGGACAGGCCCGACTGGATGGACTGCAAGTCATCAAAGAGCATCTTCACGCTGTAAAACAGCGGCATCCGGGCCTTCTTGGCGCAGACCAGAAAGCCCGCCTGCAAAAGCAGCACGTTCAGGGCCACGGTTTTCATCACCACGGACTTACCGCCCATGTTGGCGCCGGTGATGACGGTGGCCCCCTGCTCCAGCCGGATGGACACCGGCACGAAGGACCGACCCTTCTGCTCCAGCAGGTCGCACAGTTCGGGATTGATCATATCCGTCAGCTCCAGCTCCGTCTCCGTGATCTCCGGCCGCACGCCGCCGTAGCGTACGGCGAACAGCGCTTTCTGGATGATGAAGTCCAGCCGGCCTGCCGTGTCGGCGTCCTCCAGCAGATCTCCTGCCAGCGGAGCCAGCGCCTGCCCCATGCTGCGGCGCACCTTGGTCTCCTCGCTGTCCTCCTCGGCACAGACACGGGTCCGGCGGGAGCGCAGCTCCTCCTTCTCGGCATCGGTCTGTGCATGGTGCAGCTGCTCCTCGATCTGCTTCTTGGCCGCACGGATCTCCTTCAGCTTGGGTGTTGCATTGTCGGGGATGTAGAAGCCACGGCTGCGGGTCTTGTCCGGATCCAGAATCTCCAGCGCCTGCGCCGGATCATGGAAGGCCAGCGCCTTAAAGTGAGTGGTCTGGCACACCTGCTGGAACAGGGGGATCAGACTCTCCAGCCGCTGGAGGTATACCTTGATTTCAAACAGCTCCACATGATCCGGAATCTCCAGCGCCTGGCACCGGCGCAGAGAGCCACGGATGTCCTTCATCTGGCACAGCATCAGCCCGATCCTGTCATACAGTGGCTTCAGAGCATCCGCCGCCTTGGCGGCCTGCTCCACGTTATACAGCTCCGTCTCCAGTTCCTCCCTCTCGTCGGGGGAGTAGTAGCGCAGCTTGCGGATCTTCTCCTGACCGAAGGGGCTGCACCCGTGGAGAGTCTCCAGCGCATACTGCAAGCCGATTTTTTCCCTCTCTTCAAAGCGAATATTGATCATGTCAGCTCCTCCTTCACATTGATGACGGGGACGTCCACCGCCTCCCGCATCCGGGTCATAAATTCATCCTTATCGAACTTCCAGCCGTAGGCGGACACCGGGTTGATGGTAACGCACAGGGTCCGGGCGGCCTCCTCCGTCTCCAGCCGCACCTGACGGGTCTGGAGCTTATCCAGCGCATCACTGCTCAGCAGCACCTTGCTGGGATCCTTCACCACCAGCCGGGTATTCCGCAGCACACCGGAGCGCAGCAGGGGCATCACCATGGTATCCGTCAGCGCCCCGGAGATCAGGGCCTCGCCGTGATCCTTCAGGCACTTCTCCAGACTCTCCTCCATCTCCGGGGGCATGGTCTCCGCCTTGGGCAGATTCATCAGCCGGTACACATGGGCGGTGTCGGCTACGACCTTGTCGATGCTCATGTGGTATGAGGCCCCGGTGCAGAGGATGACCCCCTCCGCCACGGCCCGTGCGCCCAGAGACTTGCGGCCCAGAGCGCCGTCGATGATGGACTTGTCGGCCCCCATCTCGAAGAACAGCCGGGAGACCTCCTTGAGCTGCGTGGTGATGGACGGCCCTGCCAGCTGGACATTGCCGTCGCTGCGGGCCCGGAAGATCACCACCTCCCCCAGCGGCGTGGGGATGCCGGTGGTCTCCATGATCTCCAGCGTGGTGTCCCCCAGCCGCAGCATATCCTTGGCGGTGGCGATGAGGGTCCCCTCCCGCACGAAGATGCCGGGCTTCTCCGTGCCGGTGACCACGTCGGTGGACTCGCCGTCCCGGCCGATGGAGGTCAGGCCCAGCGTCCCCTGCAGGCGGTCGTGGTGCAGCATCCAGTTGAGCATGGTGGTTTTTCCGGCATTCTTGCACATTCCCACGATGGACATGGTCTGAACGCCGTTGAGCAGCTGTAACAGCTCTGCGGACATATCTACATACCCCTTCCGGTCAAATTTCAGTCAAATATAGATTATAGCGTATTTTGCCGGAAAAAGAAAGAGGAAAAACAAATTCTCCCTCTTTTCCGCCCCATTCCATGTAAAATACCGGAAAACCTCTGTCCCGCTCCACGGCGGAGGTTGTTTTATGGGAGAAACTGGCGTATAATAAAATGGAATATGCCAAGAAGTATAAGGAGGACCCTCCATGAAACTGATGGTCATCGACGGCAACAGCATCGTCAACCGGGCCTATTATGGCATCCGCCCCCTGTCCACACGGGACGGGCTATATACCCATGCGATCTATGGCTTTCTCACCACCCTCCAGCGGCTGCTGGACGAGGAGCAGCCGGAGGCGCTGTGCGTCACCTTCGACCGCCGGGAGCCTACCTTCCGCCATCAGGCGGATGAACGTTACAAGGCCCAGCGCAAGGGGATGCCGGAGGAGCTGGCCATGCAGCTGCCGTATCTGAAGCAGGTGCTCTCCGCCATGAACATCCCCCAGTACGACCTCACCGGCTACGAGGCCGACGATCTCATCGGCACCATCAGCCGCCGCTGCGAGGCGGCCGGCTGGGACTGCGTCATCGTCACCGGCGACAAGGACAGCCTCCAGCTCATCACCCCCCACACCAAGGTGAAGCTGGTGTCCACCCGTATGGGCCAGACCACCACCAAGGATATGACGGAGGAGACCTTCCGGGAGCAGTACGGCTTCGCCCCCATCCACATGATCGACCTGAAGGCCCTCATGGGCGATACCTCCGACAACATCCCCGGCGTCCCCGGCGTGGGGGAAAAGACCGCCATGGCACTGGTGCAGAGGTATCATTCCGTGGCGGAGCTGTACCGCCTGCTGCCGGAGATCGACGCCAAGCCCGGCGTCATCAAAAAGCTGCAGGAGGGCAAGGAGAGCGCCGAGCACTCCCGGTATCTGGCCACCATTGTCACCGATGCCCCGCTGGACTTCACCCCGGAGGACAACCTCCGCCGCCCCTTTGCCCCGGAGCTCTATGACCTGCTGCTGAAGCTGGAGTTTCAGAAGCTCATCGACCGGTACGGCCTCACCCCCCATCGGGACACGGAGGCCGCCCCGGAGCACACCGTCACCGTGGAGCCGCTGGAGACGGAGCAGCAGGCCCAGGCCCTGCTGGCCCAGTGGCGTCAGGCGGATCATGTGACCGTCTACGCCCTGCCGGACCTCTCTGTCCTCTCCGTCCAGTGGGCTACCGGAGCGCACACCTCCGCCGCAGCCGAGCTGGACCAGAACCACTATACCGGCGACTGGCACGCCCTGCTGACCGCCCTGTTCTCCGCCGATATCCGAAAAGTCGGTCACCACATCAAGGATACCATGCGCTCCCTACTGGAACAAGAGCTTCCCACCGACGGCTATCTGTTTGACACGGCGCTGGCCGCCTATCTGCTGGATGCCACCGCCGGAAGCTACGACCTCCAGCGGCTGTTCGTGCCCTACTATAATGAAGAACTGCCCAAGCCCCTGCATCTGGAGCCGGATGCCTTTGCCCCGCTGGCGGATACCGCTTCGGCGTGGGCGGCCCTCCACAGCTACTGCTCCGCCGTGGAGGCCCTGTATGAGACCCTCCCCCCCAAGCTGGAGGAGCTGGGCATGAAGGAGCTGTATCATACCGTAGAGCTGCCTCTCTGCCCGGTGCTGGCCCGGATGGAGCAGCGGGGCTTTCTGGTGGATGCCAAGGCGCTGTCGGACTTCGGTGAGAGCCTTACCGGCACCATCCGCCGGCTGGAGCAGCGGATCTATGACGCCGCCGGGGCTCCCTTCAACATCAACTCCCCCAAGCAGCTGGGCAAGGTGCTCTTCGAGGATCTCCAGCTGCCCCACGGCAAGAAAACCAAAACCGGCTGGTCCACCAACGCCGACGTACTGGAAAAGCTCCGCTGGCAACACCCCATCGTGGCGGACGTATTGGAATACCGGCAGTACAGCAAGCTGAAAAGCACCTATGCCGACGGCCTGCTGAAGGTCATCGACCCCGACGGCCGCATCCGCACCAGCTTCCAGATGACGGTAACGGCCACCGGCCGTCTCTCCTCCACAGAACCTAATCTCCAGAACATCCCCACCCGCACGGAGCTGGGCAGCCAGATGCGCCGGATGTTCGTGGCGGCGCCGGGGAACCTGCTGGTGGATGCCGACTACTCCCAGATCGAGCTGCGGCTGCTGGCCCATATCTCCGGCGACGAGGTGATGCAGCAGGCCTTCCGTTCCGGGGAGGACTTCCATACCCTCACCGCCTCCAAGGTGTTCCACGTACCGCCGGAGGAGGTGACCCACCAGATGCGTTCACGGGCCAAGGCCGTGAACTTCGGCATCGTCTATGGCATTTCCCCCTTCTCCCTGTCTCAGGACATCGGCGTCACCGTGGCCGAGGCCAAGGAGTATATGGAGCGCTACTTCGCCACCTATACCGGCGTCCGCCGGTATATGACGGAGGTGGTGGAGCAGGCCCGGCAGCAGGGCTACGTCGTCACCCTCTTCGGGCGGCGGCGGGCGCTGCCGGAGCTGAAGAGCTCCAACTTCAACCTCCGCTCCTTCGGGGAGCGGGTGGCGCTGAATATGCCCATTCAGGGGACAGCAGCGGACATCATGAAGCTGGCCATGATCCGGGTAGAGCAGCGGCTCTCCGGCGAGGGTCTGGCCGCCCGGCTCATCATGCAGGTCCACGATGAACTCATCGTGGAGTGTCCGGCAGAGGAGGCCCCCCGTGTCGAGGCCCTTTTACAAGAGGAAATGCAGGGTGTGGCCCAGCTGTCCGTCCCCCTGCCCGCCGATGCCCACAGCGGCCCCGACTGGCTCTCCGCCAAGGGCTGAACAATTTGACAGATATCGAGGTCATCCTATGAACAACATCAAGATCATACCCATGAACGCCGACCATCTGGAGTCGCTGGAGCAACTGGAGCGCATCTGCTTCTCCCGCCCCTGGTCCCGGAAGATGCTGGCGGAGGAGCTGGAAAACCAGTGCGCTGCCTTTCTGGTGGCGGAGGACGCCGTCACCGGCGACGTGCTGGGCTATGCCGGGCTGCTGGTGGCTGCCGACGAGGGCTATATCACCAACGTGGCGGTGTTCCCGGAACAGCGCCGCCGGGGCATCGCCGGGCAGCTGCTGCAGGTCTTTCTCAACTTCGCTGAGGCCAACCATCTGGCCTTTCTGACGTTGGAGGTACGCCCCTCCAACACCGCCGCCATCGCCCTGTATCAGGGCTTCGACTTTCAGGAGGCTGGCCGCCGCAAGAACTACTATGACCTGCCCAAGGAGGATGCCCTGATCCTCACCCGACGGTTTGACGGGGAGGCGGCGCAATGAACATTCTGGCCTTTGAATCCTCCTGCGACGAGACTGCCGTGGCCGTGGTGCGGGACGGACGCACGGTCCTCTCCGACGCCATCCTCTCTCAGGCGGATATGCACGCTCTCTACGGCGGCGTCGTGCCGGAGATCGCCTCCCGCAAGCACGTGGAGGCCATTGCCGGCCTGACGGATCAGGCGCTGGCCGATGCCGGGCTCACCAAGAGCGACGTGGACGCTGTGGCCGTCACCTATGCCCCCGGCCTCATCGGCGCCGTGCTGGTGGGGGTCAGCTTCGCCAAGTCCGTGGCCTATGCGCTGGACGTGCCGCTGATCCCGGTCCACCACGTCCGCGGCCACATCGCCGCCAACTATCTGGCCTTCCCGGAGCTGGAGCCGCCCTTTCTGGCGTTGGCCATCTCCGGCGGCAACACCCTCATCGTGGATGTCCGGGACTATACGGACATGACGATCTTGGGAGCCACACGGGATGACGCCGCCGGCGAGTGCTTCGACAAGGCGGCCCGTGTGCTGGGCCTGCCCTACCCCGGCGGCAAGCCCATGGACGTTCTGGCCCAGCATTCCCCCGGCGGCAAGTATACCCTGCCTCGTGTCCATGTGGAGGGAGCGGAACTGGATATGAGCTTTTCGGGCCTGAAAACGGCGGTGGTAAATCTGGCCCACAATGCCCGGCAGAAGGGCGAGCCTCTGGATGCTGCGGCGCTGGCCCGTGACTTCACACAGGCCGTCAGCGACGAGCTGATCCCCCGTGCCATGGAGGCCGCCCGCCGTACCGGACGGCGCACCATTGCGGCCGCCGGAGGCGTGGCCGCCAACTCCATCATCCGGGGCGATCTGGAGCGGGCCTGCCGTCAGGCGGGCTGCCGGCTGTACCTGCCGCCTCTGCGGCTGTGCGGTGATAACGGGGCTATGATCGGCGCACAGGGCTACTATGAGTATCTGGCGGGACATACGGCGGATCTTTCCCTGAACGCCTACGCCACACGGGATCTGGATCGTGGATAAAATTGCACGAAAGGGAGCGACCTCTGTATGGCCGCTCCCCTTCTTTTCGGCTCTCTCCAAGTTATGGTAACTCCCCGTCTACTCACAGGAAAAACGCCTTTACATTTTTACATTATGTAAATTATATTCACCTTTCTGTTCCGGTGTAAAACTGCGTTTGCGCCCTGTGGAAAAACCGGTGCATAATGTGGAAAGCCTTTTTCCGACAAGGTTTTTCCCGGTGTGGAAAAGTCTGTGGATAATGTGAATAACTCTTTGTAAAGGTTTATTTACAAATGAATTATGTAAAACTCAGGCGAATCCTCCCCCATCCTGTCGCCGTGTAAAAAAGTCCGGTTTTTCATGGATTCTCTCCTCTTTTCCGCACCATTTTCCAAAGGGGCTTTTGGGGTGTTTTGGCCGGGCTTTGTGGATTCTGTACGCACCGGGGTTTCTTTTGTCGCAAAACTTTGGTGCCGATTACGTTATGTATTATTCACCCCGGAATTTTTAGTTGACAAATCCCCGAAAATGTGGCACAATACGATGCGTGGCTGTGTCCTGCGTGCGGTGCAGTATACAGCCCACCCTCCTATTTTGCTTGTGTGGCTCAGTTGGTAGAGCAGCTCACTCGTAATGAGCAGGTCGCCGGTTCGAGTCCGGCCACAAGCTCCAAAAGAAGGCATCTGTCCAAATACAGATGCCTTCTTTTTATATTCTCTTTTGGCTGCAACCTATGCAGCAAGAAGTCCCCGGCCATTGGCCGGGGACTTCTTATCTGCTTTAGGTTACGCCTTGCGCTTCTTGCCCACCAGAGCAGCGCCCAGCAGAGAGGTCATGCACATGACCGTCAGCCACAGCGCCACACCGGCATCGCCGGTAGCGGGCTTCTCAGGCTGCTCCGGCTGAGAGGGCTTTTCAGCATCCTTCTTCAGCTGGGCCAGCTTGGCCTCGGCGTCCAGCAGGGTCTGGTAGTTCCCCACCTGAGCCTGCTGCTCCTCGGTCAGAGCATCATAAGCACCACGGGCAGCCTTGATAGCCTCCTCGCTGTCGAGGGTCACCGTGCCGATGGCATCGATCAGCTTCTCCACAGCGTCGGCAGCCTGCAGGTCAGCCAGCTTGGCCTCGGCATCCAGCAGGGTCTGGTAGTTCCCCACCTGAGCCTTCTGCTCCTCGGTCAGAGCATCATAAGCACCACGGGCAGCCTTGATAGCCTCCTCGCTGTCGAGGGTCACCGTGCCGATGGCATCGATCAGCTTCTCCACAGCGTCGGCAGCCTGCAGGTCAGCCAGCTTGACCTCGGCGTCCAGCAGGGTCTGGTAGTTCCCCACCTGCTCCTTCTGGGCATCGGTCAGAGCATCATAAGCACCACGGGCAGCCTTGATAGCCTCCTCGCTATCCAGCGTCACCGTACCGATGGCATCGATCAGCTTCTCCACAGCGTCGACAGCCTTCAGGTCAGCCAGCTTGGCCTCGGCGTCCAGCAGGGTCTGGTAGTTGCCCACCTGAGCCTTCTGCTCCTCGGTCAGAGCATCATAAGCACCACGGGCAGCCTTGATAGCCTCCTCGCTGTCCAGCGTCACCGTGCCGATGGCATCGATCAGCTTCTCTACAGCGTCGGCAGCCTGCAGGTCAGCCAGCTTGGCCTCGGCGTCCAGCAGGGTCTGGTAGTTGCCCACCTGAGCCTTCTGCTCCTCGGTCAGAGCATCATAAGCACCACGGGCAGCCTTGATAGCCTCCTCGCTGTCGAGGGTCACCGTGCCGATGGCATCGATCAGCTTCTCCACAGCGTCGGCAGCCTGCAGGTCAGCCAGCTTGGCCTCGGCATCCAGCAGGGTCTGGTAGTTCCCCACCTGAGCCTTCTGCTCCTCGGTCAGAGCATCATAAGCACCACGGGCAGCCTTGATAGTCTCCTCGCTGTCGAGGGTCACCGTGCCGATGGCATCGATCAGCTTCTCCACACCGTCGGCAGCATAGCCGGACAGCTTCAAGGTCACCTGAGGCAGCTGGGCCAGCACGTTGGCGGTGGTGGTACCGTACTGCATCCCCATGCCCTGGGCATAGGTCACGATACGATGGGTGGGCTTGCCGCCGAAGCCGCCCACCTTGATGGCGCCGGTCAGCTCATAGGTCAGGCCCTCCTGATCCGCCGGAACGGTGACGGAGATGCGCTGACGGGCGGGGTTGCCGCTGAAGTCATACACGCCGTTGCCGCCGCCGGGATTGGACTGGAAGAAGTTACCGTCAGCGTCCGTGTAGTACAGGGAGAAGCTGTGGTTATACACACCCGACATCTTCTCCTTGGGGCTCACCAGCCCGGTGAACTGCAGCTGCACCGTCTCGCCGGGCTTGACTTCGGCATTCTCCGGCAGCTCATTGCCCTCGGCGTCCAGCAGCTTGTAGCTGACGCCACGGGCGGTGATGACCTGATAGGTGGCCACGCCGTCCTTCTCTACCCGGACGATATGGCGGCCGGTGGTGAGGTTCGCCACCGTCACGGCGCCGGTCTCGGCGTCCACGGTGACACCCTGAGAGGTGAAGCCGTTGAAGGTCATGGTCTTACCCACGGTGGAGCGGGCCACGGTAACGGTGCAGCCGCTCTCCGGAGTGAAGGTGTAGCTGGCGCCGTCGGTGCCCAGATAGAACAGGATGTCGTGCTCGGCATCCAGCTGCTTCTGCTCGTCCTTGGTGACGGTGGCATCCATACGATCCATGAGCATATTGGTCTGGATGGCGGTGCCGTCAGCGCCCACGGATACCACAAACACACCGGTGAACTCCGGCCAGATGGCGGAGAAGGTCTTGTCGGCGGTGCTGCTCTGGCCCTGCTTATGGGTCATGGCGTCGTAGGTGACCTTCACCAGCGCCGTACCCTGATGGTTGGCGGTCATATAGGCCAGGCAGCTGTTGTCGGCATTGGGAGCGATGCTCACCACGTCGCTGGGCTTGCCGTCGAAGTCCACCACCTCGTAGTGGGCATCCGGCAGGGCGATCTTGGCGTTCATGAAGCCCTCAATGGCCTGCCAGTTACGGAACACATCCAGCTCATAGGTGTCGCCGGCGTTCATGTTCATGTAGCCCTTGGAGTTGATGTTCAGATACACATTGCCCAGATCGTAGGTGTTCTTATCGAACCGGCTGACGGTATCCTTGTTGAAATCGTCGTCCATGTGCAGATCGTCACGGGTCACGACGATATCCTGATCGGTGGTCCACCTGTTGAAGTCCCAATAGGTCACGCCGTCGGGATTCTGCACCCGCACGAAGTGGTTCAGGCTGGTCTCCGGTGCCCGATAGGTCACGGTGACGGTGTCGCCGTCCTTGGCGGCGGTGCTGTCCTCCAGCGGACGGAGGAACTCATAGGTATAGTAGTTGCCGAAGGTACCCACGCTGACGGTAGAGCCGGCGGGAGCCGTCACCTTCACGGTGTAGGCCTTGGGTACGGAGATGTCGAAGGACTGAGCGCCGCCGCCCACCTTCGTGACAACGGTCTTGGTGCCAACGTTGTAATTGGCAGTGTGCGCCTCGGAGGGGATCAGGTTCACCGTCACGGTATCCGTCTCCACGAAGATACCCGTGGTGCGGAGATTGCCGTAAACGGTGCCGCTGCCCAGCGTGGCAGTGCGCTTCACGCCGTCGGCGGTGGTCACCTGATAGTCGATGGTGTAGTCGGTGCCTGCCACCCAGCCGCTGTTGCGGGCATAGATCTCATAGGCACGCTGCAGGGAGACGGAGGTGGTATCGTCAGCGATGGCCAGCATCACGCCGCCGTTGCAGTCCTTGTTGGCGTCATAGCCGTCCGCCCAATAGGTGCCGGAGGGCAGGGACACCGTGTACTTCAGGCCGTAGCCGTCCGCCTCGGTGCTGATGCCGGACAGCAGATCCTGCGTCCCCTTCACGCCATCCTTGTAGGTGTACAGCTTCAGGCTGTTCAGCTGTGCATTGTGCAGGCCCTTCAGCTCCACGGTATGCACGTTGCCGGTGACCATCTGGATGGGAGCGCTGGGGTTCATCAGCGCATAGGTCGTATGCGTGTGATAGGTGGCGGTGATGGCCACCAGACGGCCGGTGGCCGCACCCTCCACCACGGTGAAGGTCGCCTTGCCGTTTTCATCCGTCACAACGCCCTCGATGGGCTTGACCGTACCGGTAGCCATATCCACCCACGCCAGGCCTACGCCCTCCAGAGGCTGGGCATTGGCCTGCGTGGCATCGGGATCCATTGCCTTCACGCCCTTGACGGTAACGGTGATGTCCTCACCGGAGGTCATGGTCGCAGGAACCTCCAGCCAGGTGTAGTAGTCGTTCTGGTTCTCGGCATCGCTGCCCACAAAGTAGTCCAGCACATCGCCGTCCAGCAGCTTGGTATCCGTCACCTTGGGCTGGCCAGCGCCTGCCTCATTGGTGGGGAAATCGTTGTTGATATAGAAGCCGTGGAAGTCGGTCTCACGGCCAAATACCTTGCTCTCCCAATCGGTGTTGGGATCAATGGCCAGATACTGCTTGGCCGTAGCGGGGGTAAACTTGTCGCCGTAGACCAGCTCATGGGCCGCCACCAGCGCATCCAGCACGGAGACGCCCTCCACCTTGTCGGTGAAGCCGTACTTCTCGGCGGTATTGCTGGCAACCTCCAGCTCCTTGTCCATGCTCTGCAGATAGGCGTTGTCCGCCTGAGAGCGGATGGTCAGCCCCAGCGTCTCCACGGGCTTGCCCGCCACCTTGCGGATGTAGTCGCTGGGATTCATCAGAGCATACACGCCATCGCCGCTCTGGGCCACCAGATAGCCGGTGGCCTCGCTGCCCACGGTGAAGGTGGCCTGACCGTCCTCATCCGTCACAACACCCTTGATGGGCTTGATGTAGCCGTCTGCGTCCACCCAAGCCAGACCCACGCCCTCCAGGGGCCGGGCAGCGGCCTTCAGCTCCGCAGCATCCTTATAGCGATAGCCCTCCATGGCATAGAAGCCCTTCACCGTCACGGTGATGGCCTCGCCGGTCACCATGGTCTCCGGGACATCGATCCACGTATAGTAGTCGGAATAAGCATCCCCGTCGGCATAGAAGAAGAAATCCACAGTGTCGCCGTCATTGAGCTTGGTGTTGACCACGGTGGTGCCGTTGTAGCCGGGACCGGAGGGTGCCTTGGTGCCGTCATTGGGATAGCCGGCGTTGACATAGAAGCCGCAGACATAGGTCTCCGTGCCGTACAGCTTGGTGATAAAGCCGCTGCTGCTGACCTCCAGGAAATCCTTGGCGGTTTCCGGGGTAAAGTCGTCGCCGAAGGTCAGCTCGTGGGAGACCACCAGCGCATCCAGAGCGGAAACGCCCTCCACCTTGTCGGTGTAGCCGTACTTCTCCGCCTCACCGCCGGTAAGCTCTCTCACCATGGGCTGGTGCAGCCATGCGCCGCCGTCCTGCGCCCGAACCAGCACCTTGGTGTTGGCGGGAGTAACAGGCTTGTCGTCCGACTTCACCTTCACGTTGACGGTGTAGACCTGTGCCGGCTCATTGTCGTGGTTCATATTGGGCCAGCTGGGATCGCCGCACTTGACGGTGATGGTGGTACCGTCCACAGTGGGAACCATCGCCGTGCGCTTATACTCCGTCTCGCCCACATAGGTCCTGACCTGATAGTTCTTGTTGCTGGCGGTGGGGGTAACCAGCACGCTGTCGGTCCCCTTGTCCACCGTCAGGGTATACTCATGGGTGTCTGCGTCGAAGGCGGGGGACAGCTCACCGGCGCTGAAGGTCAGGGCCTTCACCGTCTTGATGTGATTGTCCCAGCTGCCGCCCAGGTCGGCGCCGTAGCCATTGCGGGTATACATGATCCGGATCTCGTCGCCGGATCCCAGCGTTCCGGCCGCCACGGTGAAGGCCGCAAAGCCGTAGTTGGTGAACCAATCGTTCAGGGTTCCCATCCAACCGGACATGGAGCCGCCGTCGAATTCACCCAGACCTTCGATAGAGCTGATGTAGTTGTTCTCGGCGCCTGTCTGCTCGCAGCCGTTCTTTTCCAGTGCCTCTACAACACAGCCCATCATGGTAGAATCTTCATTCAGATCTATCCATTCCTCCACCAGTGTCCCTTCCCAGGGAGCGCCCTCGGCTTCCGGGTAGGTGGTGTTCTCCACGATGACATGAACCTGTCCGTCGTGGTTGTCCGCCGCAAAAACGCTCATGGGTACCAGAGACAGTACCATCACCAGCGCCAGAAGCAGCGATACAATGCGTTTCTTCATTCGCTTTTGTCCTCTCTTTTACAAATTTATTTTGAAGGCAGATGCCCAAAAAATACAGTACACATAAGAAGGAGGCAGGAGGGGTGGCTGAAACCCCTCCTGCCCTTATGGAAATGGACGGTTTGACCGCCCCTCGGCTTGCGTTTTTGTTCCATGCGGGCCTGTGGCTGCCGGCACCGCACGAAAAGCACCCCCTGCCCATGGCAGGAAGTCCTGTTTTCGCTTTTGCGCAACAAAAAAGCACGATCCAAGCGGGACCGTGCAAGCTGCAAAGCGTTTCACGATTCGGCTTCGGTGATGGCAAAACCAAGGCACAGAGCTCGGTGTATCTGACTTATCCTGTCTCAGCAGGCATCACAGTGACCAACTCGCCGGGCTTCTCACCCGATTCCACCGCCGACGCACAAGGCGCCGGACGCTCTGTCCTTTTATTGACTTGACCCTATTATATATGCCCCGGCGACAAAAAGCAAGCACTATTTTTTCTTTTCGCCGGAACGGCCGCCATTCTACCGTGGAGAACGGATTGACACAAAAAGGCACAGGCTTTATTGGGCCGCTGAAAATTCTCTCATATGCTAAGCCTGTCATTCCGAGACCAGTCCGCAGGCTGGTCGTGGGAATCCGTTCCCTCTTTGCAGGTTTTCTTTTTCGTTCCGACGGGTGCTTTTCTTTTGTAGGGACCGTGCCTCCGACGGCCCACTTTTCCCACCAGCAGGAAAAGTGGGCAAAGGCACACACCGTCGTGTCAGCCGATTTCCAGTCACGTTGTGGCGTGAAAATCGGGACACTTCCTCGAAATCGCCTCGCTGTATCCGCCACAGGCGGCGCTTCGGCGGTTTCCTCGCAATGACACCGTGCAAGGAAGTGTAGACTTTATTGGGCTGCTGAAAATTCTCTCATATGCTAAACCCGTCATTCCGAGACCAGTCCGCAGGCTGGTCGTGGGAATCCGTTCCCTCTTTGCAGGTTTTCTTTTTCGTTCCGACGGGTGCTTTTCTTTTGTAGGGAACGTGCCTCCGGCGGCATACTTTTTGTCAACAGCGACAAAAAGTATGCAAAAAACGCCGTTTGAAACCGATGGTTTCAAAACTTCCTTTCCCTTCAAGCGCTGCATTCGTTATGGGCCGTAAAGGGAATTGGCTCAGCAACAGCCCCGCTCCCGCTCCGGCGAAGGGGCGTGTGGGTCTATGGTTGGGAGTAGGGATTCCCACAGCTAGCGCTCGCACTCCCCGTCCCCACAGCAGAACAGAAATCTCTTTCAACCACCCGATCCAGCGGCAGCGTAAGTAGAAATACGCCAATTCCCTGCTTCGGCGGGATTCAGGATGCAGCTCTTGCACACAAGAGAGGACGTCTTGAAACCTTAGGTTTCAAGTGGCACTCTTTGGGTACTTTCTGCTGCTACTGGCAGAAAGTTATCCGTCGGAGACAACAAAAAAGAGAAGGATCATGGACCGCTGAAGGCTACCTTCACAAATATAGCCCGCCATTGCGAAGCCAGTGCTCACACTGCCTGTGGCAATCCGTCCCCCACGGTAGAGCATCAGGCTTCTTCAACCACCCAATCCAGCGGCAGCGTGAGTAGAAAACCGCCAATTCCTTGCTTCGGCGGGATTTAGGATGCAGCTCTTGCACACAAAAGAGGAAGTCTTGAAACCTTAGGCTTCAAGTGGCACTCTTTGGGTACTTTCTGCTGCTACTGGCAGAAAGTTACCCGTCGGAGACAGCAAAAAAGAGAAGGATCATGGACCGCTGAAAGCTGCCTTCACAAATATAGCCCGCCATTGCAAAGCCAGTGCTCACACCGCCTGTGGCGATCCGTCCCCCACGGTAGAGCATCAGGCTTCTTCAACTGCCCACGTAGCGGCAGCGTGAGTAGAAATGCGCCACTTCCCTGCTTCGGCGGGATTTAGGATGCAGCTCTTGCACACAAAGGAGGAAGTCTTGAAACCTTAGGTTTCAAGTGGCGTTCTTTGGGTACTTTCTGCTGCTACTGGCAGAAAGTTACCCGTCGGAGACAACAAAAAAGAGAAGTATCATGAACCGCCGAAGGCACAAACGGAATCTTCGACAGACTTTTTGCTTGGGAACCCATCTCCGCATAGAACAAGAGACCGGCAGGGATGCCGGTCTCTTGTAAAAAGCCTTTCTTACCGTGGAACCGGTGCAGCCGGACGACGCAGGCAGAACATATCTCCCGCCTTTACAGATCCTCCTGCGTGGCCACCGCCGTACCGCCCAGCCCGAAGTCCTCCTCCACGCTGCCGCCGTCCCGGCGCAGCATGGTCTCCATCACCCGGATATCGCTGTCCACATCCATGGCGTCGGCGTGGTACAGGGCATCCAGCTGGCGCTCGAAGCCCGCCATGATGCTGTCCATGGTGCGGCGGATCTTCTCCTTTGCCTGGGTAAGGTTCTCGCCGCTGACCCCTGCCTCCTCGAAGTCGGCATAGGAGTCCAGCAGCTTCTCCGTGGTGGGCAGGTAATAGTTCAGGAAGGTGGCTGCCTGATTTTTCTTGGCGGGGTCCTCCTCCACCAGCTTCAGGATCTTCCCGGCGATCTCCTCCAGCCGGTCGATTTTCCGGCTCAGCTCCGGGTCTGCGATGCGGTCGTTGGAGCGGCGGATGCTGCGGAGCATCCCGGAGTAGCCCTCCTCCGCCTCCTGCGGCACCTGCGGAGCCTCGCGCTGCCGCTCCTGCCGTTCCTGATCCTCCGCCGCCTCATGGCTGCGGAACAGCATCCCCCGGCCCAGATCCAGATAGGCCTCCTCGCCCCACAGGCCCTTTTCCAGCATGGCCTGCAGATCCCGCTCCGCCCGGCGCTCGGATACCTCCGCCGCACGGGCCAGACTGGCGACCGAGATGCTGCTGCGCTTGCCTGCGATCCGCAGATAGGAGGCGTAGCGCCGGTGACGGCGGGTCATGGAGCCGCTGCCGATCAGCAGTCCGATGCCGCCGGCCAGCAGGCCCGTGGGATAGAACAGGCCCTCTAAAAAGTACTTCACATAGCGCAGCTGGAAGCCGTCCTCCAGCCAGAACAGGTTATCCGCCACACCGTTGAAGAACGCCACTGCGCCCACGATGGTCAGCAGGATACCGGCGATCTTCATCCTCTTGGCGCTCTTGGCGGAATACTGGGGCGTCTGCGTGACCTTCTGGATGGCGCTGCCCGCCTTGGTGGCGGCCTGCTTAGCCGTGGCCGACCCGGATTTCCGGCGTTTGGAGTCCGACAGCTTGGAAATCAGCATGATCAGGCCCACCGGCCACAGGCCGGTGCAGAAAAAGATACCTGTCATGATCCAGAAGCCCAGATCTATCCCGGAGTTGTCGTTCTTACTGCGGGAGCTGGTGCTGCTCCGAGATCTGGTGGTCGTGCTGCGGGAGCGTGTGGTAGTCTTGCCGGTGGTGCTTTTGATGGTCGTTGTTTTCCCGGTGGCGCTTTTACCGCTGCTGCTTTCGCCGGCAGTTGTCTTTCCCGTACTGTCGACCGCAGCCTCACCGGCCGTAGCGGCAGAGAAGCCGCCGGTATGGACCTCGACGTTTTTCTCGCCGCCCTCCTTGGAGTAGCTGTAAGAATAGGTGTAGCTATATTCTCCGGTCTGGCTGTTGTCCTTGTCAGTCATGGGTGTTCTCCTCTCCCCGCTTTCTCAGCTTGCGCTTGTTGCCGTTCTCATCCACCACCCAGGTGTTATCCAGTTCCCGTGCCAGATTCCCCACCACGGTGTCGATATACTCCCGGCGTAGGGTAGCCCGCTCCTGCGTCTCCTCCGGAGTCAGCCCCTCCGGAGTTCTGGCCTTCTTTGCCAGCTCATTGATCCGGTCGATCTTCTTCTGATCCATACGATATTTACCCGCCTTTCCGCCCAAATCGGACGAATCCATATACCGAAAAATGTCCGTAAACCGTCCACAAAATGTCCAAAATATCCGCAATGTCCACAAAATGTCCCAAACAAGCCATCCGCAGCAAAATGATCCGCAGCAGGATATCCGCAGTCGGGACGGTGCCGTCAGAGGTAGCGCTTGACGGTGATAAACACCCTTCCCTTTTTCGTCTGATTCCCCACTTCCTCCAGCACGCACTTGCCAAGGCCCCGGAGAGTCAGCACGTCGCCCTGCACCACCTGCCGGTCCGGCTTCTGCCAGTCCGCCCAGTTCACCTGCACCTTGCCGGAGGTGACGGCCTCCGCCGCCTTGCTGCGGCTCAGGGAAAAGCCCACCGACAGAACACTGTCCAGCCGCAGGGAGGACACGGTGTCCCGCAGCAGCTTCACCTTCTCCTCCGGCACCTGAAGCTCCGTGGGACCGATGGGCTGCACCTTCAGCCGTACCCGGCCGGCGCTGTCCCAGCTATCCAGCAGGAAGCGGCGCACCGGCTCCGTCACCAGCACATCCACCGACTGCTCCGCCACCAGAATATCTCCTACGGATTCTCTGGTGACGCCCAGCCCCATAAGGCTGCCCAGCACGTCCCGGTGGGTCAGGCTGTTGGGTTCATAGAAGGTGGCCCGCAGAGCGGCCACGGCCTCGAAGTCCGGTTCCGTCTGCCAATCCGGCAGGAAGTGGGCCTGCCGCCGCTGAGCGGTGTCGTAGCCGCCCCAGAGGAGCCAGCCCTCCCGGACATCCAGCGCCTCCATCAGGCGGCGCACCAGCTCCTGCTCCGCCGGGGAGAGGAAGCCCGTCACCACCGGGATGTTCCTGCGGCGGCACTGCTCGTATTTATCCCAGACCCTTCCCAGCAGCAGGCGCTCGTCACCGTTTGCCGCCAGTCGGTCCAACAGATCCCGTTTATCCATGGTTCTCCCCCAGATTCTGCGTGTGGTACAGCCGGGCGTAGGCCCCGTTCTCCGCCAGCAGCCGGGCATGGCTGCCCTGCTCGGCAATGCGGCCGTCCTGCACCACCAGAATACGGTGGGCGGAGCGGATGGTGGAGAGCCGGTGGGCAATGATGAGGGTGGTGCGGCCCTGGCTCAGCTGGTCGAAGGCCCCCTGGATCTTCGCCTCGGTGACGCTGTCCAGTGCCGAGGTGGCCTCGTCCAAAATGAGGATGGCCGGGTCCTTCAGGAAGATGCGGGCGATGGCCACCCGCTGCTTCTGGCCGCCGGAGAGCATGGCCCCCCGCTCCCCCACATAGGTGTCGAAGCCCTGAGGCATGGTCCGGATATCCTCCAGCAGCTCCGCCCGGTGGGCCGCCTGCTCCACCTCCTCGTCGGTGGCGTCGGGGCGGCCGTAGCGGATGTTCTCCCGAATGGTATCGGCAAAGAGGAACACGTCCTGCTGCACGATGCCGATGGCCCGGCGCAGGGAGCGCTGGGTCACCTGCCGCACGTCCAGCCCATCCACCCGGATGCTGCCCTCCGTGACGTCATAGAACCGGGGTACCAGCTGGCACAGGGTGCTCTTGCCGCCGCCGGAGGGGCCTACGATGGCCACCGTCTCCCCGGCGGCCACGGTGAGATCGATGTCGTGAAGGACCTCGCTGCTGCCCGGATAGGTGAAGCTGACATGATCCAGCTCCACCTCGCCCCGAACCTGCGACAGCTCCACGGCGTCGGGGGCGTCCTGAATGGTGGGCTCCGTGGCCATCAGTTCAATGAACCGGTGAAGGCCCGCAAAGCCGTTGGAGAACATCTCGGCAAAGTTGGCCAGCTTGCGGATGGGGCTGATGAAGGTGGTGATATACAGGCTGAAGGTAATGAGCCCCACATAGTCCATCTGCCCCTTCATGATGAGCCAGCCGCCCACGGCGATGACCGCCACGGACAGGATGCAGATGAAGAACTCCATGCTGGCGTTGAAAAGGCCCATCTCTTTATGAAAGCCACGCTTGGCGGTCTTGAATATCTCGTTGGCGCCGTCAAATCGGGTCTGCTGCTTCTCCTCATTGGCGAAGGCCTTGGTGGTGCGGACACCGGAGAGACCGGACTCGATCTCGGCGTTGATGACGCCGGTTTTCTGCTTGGCCGCGCGGGAAGCGGCGCTCATCTGGCGGCGGCGGTACATGACCACCACCATGAAAATGGGGATGATGAGACTCACCACCAGCGCCAGACGCCACTGGATGGAGAACATGACGATCAGGGCGCCCACGATGGTCACTGCGGAGATGAACAGATCCTCCGGGCCGTGGTGGGCCAGTTCCGTCACCTCGAACAGGTCGGAGGTCAGGCGGCTCATCAGCTGGCCGGTGCGGTTGCGGTCGTAGAAGTCGAAGCCCAGCTCCTGCATATGGCGGAACAGATCCCGGCGGATATCCGCCTCCACCCGGATGCCGAAGGTGTGGCCCCAATAGCCCACCACGAAGCACAGAAAGGAGCGCAGCACAAAGGCCAGCACCACAATACCCATGACGATGAAGAAAGTGCGGTACTGCTGCTGGGGCAGCCACTGGTACATGGCGGTACGGGAGATCAGGGGAAAGGCCAGATCCACCAGAGAGATCATGAAAGCGCAGATGATATCCAATGCGAAAAGCCGGCGGTGGGGCCGGAAATAACTGAGGAAAATGGCCAGAGGCCGTTTGGTCTGAAAATCCTTGGTGGTCATGGTGCGCTGAATCTCCTGTTCATATACTTGCCGCAGCGCAAAAGGCGATGCAGATTTGATTTTTTATTATACCATGTTTTTTTCCGCATAGCAAGCGGTGGCCGGTGGGAGTTTTGATCGAAAGCAAATCAAAACCTCCGGCTAAGCCGGAGGTTTGACCAGGCCCTATAAGGGCCCATTACGGACGAAGCCCCTTAAGGGGCCCGAAAGGTCTGCCGACCGCATTCCTTTCTCGGGCTACCCCTTAAGGGGTTTTTATCTATGCCTTGGGATTCTTACTACCCGTAAACGGGTCTATAAATTCCTTTATGCTAATCTGGTCAGACATTTTGTCCTCCTCCAACTGGTTCTGTATGTACGCCTTTATCGCTTTCTTGTTTCGGCCTACCGTATCCACAAAATACCCTCTTGCCCAAAAGTGTCTATTCCCGTACTGATACTTCAGGTTGGCATGCCGATCAAATATCATCAGGCTGCTCTTTCCTTTCAGGTATCCCATAATCTGGGATACGCTGTACTTCGGCAGGATGCTTATCAACATGTGGATGTGGTCTGGGCATGCTTGTGCTTCTATGATTTCTACGCTCTTTTGCTGGCACAACTTCCGCAGTATGATCCCTATGTCCTCTTTTATCTTTCCATATATCTCCATCCGTCTATATTTCGGCGCAAACACCACATGGTATTGACAACGCCAACTGGTATGTTCTAAACTACTTACATCTACTTCTTTCATGAATTAGTCTCCTTGTTTTTGTAAGTTTTGGTCGGCAAACCTTTTCCTTACTCTAACTCGGAGACTTTTTCTTGTCTACTTTGCCCCTCGCCATAGGCTATTTTTTCTCCCCGGCAGAGCCGGGGGTTGTCTTTGATGGCCAATGCGGAGACGGCTGCCGACAGGCATACCGGCAGCTGTCTCCCCGCCCCCTTACAGGGGTGTTTCCTTGTCCTCTGTCGGTGCTTTTTTCATGTCCTACAAAGCAAATTTTTTGCTGTATTCCTCGTAATAGCGGGCGAAGGAGTCGGATTTCATATTCTTGACACTCTTCAAATACTCGTGGGTATCGAAGGCGTCGGACTCCAGCTCGATCATGGCCACGGCGATATTGGAGCAGTGGTCTGCCACCCGCTCAAAGTTGGTGAGCAGATCGTTGAACACGAAGCCCTGACTCAGGGTACACACGCCCTTTTGCAGGCGGTCCACATGGTGCAGCTTCAGCTCGTCGCACAGGCCGTCGATGATCTCCTCCAGCGGCTCTACCCGGCTGGCGGCGGCCAGATCCCCCTCCACAAAGGCGTGGATGGAGAGGTAGAGGATTTCGGAGACGGCATCCTCCATGACCTTCAGCTCCCGGCTGGCCTCCTCCGAGAAGGCCATGCCCTTGCTGTGGATCTCCTGCGCCACCTCGGAGATGTTCAGGGCGTGGTCGGAGATGCGCTCGAAGTCGGAGATGGTATGCAGATACTTGGATACCTCCTCACTCTGACGGGCGGTGAGTTCCTTACCGGTGATCTTCATCAGGTAGGTACCCAGCCGGTCCTCATAGCGGTCCACGGTGGACTCCGTCTCCGCCACGGCCCGGAAGCCCTTGTCGCTGTACTGATGCACCAGCGCCATGGCGGCCAGCAGATTCTCCATGGCGCACTGAGCCATGGCGTCGGTGACCTGACGGCTCTGCTCGATGGCCAGCGCCGGGTGCTGCAGGAAGCGCTCCTCCAGACGGTCCATCTTCTGGCGCTCCCGGCTGCTCTCGGAGTCGTCCGGCACCAGCATACATACCAGCTTCTCCAGCAGGCCGATGAGGGGCATCAGGGCCACCACCGTGGCCAGACGGAACAGGGTGTTCGCCAGAGCGATGGACACGGTGGTCATGGTGGTATCCATGAAGTCAAAATGCACCACGGCATTGACGGCATAAAAGATGCAGCCCCAGATCACCACGCCCAGCACGTCGATGAGCAGATAGACGAAGGCCGTGCGCTTGCCGCTGACGTTGGCGCCAAGCGCCGACAGCAGCACCGGCACCGCAGCGCCGATGGCAATCCCCATGATAATAGGAAGGGCAATTTCAAAGGTGACGGCTCCGGTGGCGGCCAGCGCCTGCAGGATACCCACGGCGGCGGAGGCACTCTGGATGACGCTGGTGAACACGATGCCCACCAGAATTCCCAGCAGAGGGTTTGCGAAGGAGGTCATGGCATTGATGAACACCGCACTCTCCCGCAGGGGCTCCACGGCGCCGCTCATGGCGGTCATGCCGTACATCAGCACGGCAAAGCCCAGCAGGATCTCCCCCACATGGCGGGTGGTCTGCTTCCTGCTGATCATCCGCAGCAGGGTGCCGATGGTGGCCATCAGGGCCGTCAGAGTGGAGGTGCTCAGCAGGGCCACCCAGCCGCCGCCGGAGAGGTTGCTGAGACACAGCACCCAGCCGGTAACGCTGGTGCCCAAGATGGCGCCCAGCACGATGCCGATGGCCTGATTGACCTTCATCATGCCGGAGTTGACGAAGCCCACCACCATCACCGAGGTGGCGGAGGAGGACTGGATCACCGCCGTGACGCCGGTCCCCAGCAGGACCCCCTTGATGGGCGTGCTGGTGAGGTTATACAGCACCAGCTCCAGCTGATTGCCTGCTACCTTCTTCAGGGCATCGCCCATGATGGACATACCGAACAGGAACAGGGCCACGCCGCCCAGCAGGGAAATGAAATCAGAAACGCTCAAAACGCATTCCCTCCCAGTTTATTTGATTCAACAGGATATAGTATAACGTAAAAAACTCCGGCTGTCGACAGAAACTATGGAATAATTTGTGGAAAAAAGCATAAAGATTTGCAGCGGTTCTATACCCCTCCCACAGAAGTTTCCCGGCAAACGGAATGCAGCCTTGTCATACGGGGCAGACTATGGTATAATACTCTATCATGAAATTACGCTGCCGGTCTATGGGTCCGGCAATCTTGTGAGGAAGCATATGAAACACGGACTCATCGTTTTTCTGGTATCCATGGTCCCCCTCATCGAGCTGCGGGGCGCCATCCCCTACGGCGTGGCCTACGGGATGCCGCTGTGGCTGACGTATCTCATCGCCATCGTGGGGAATATGCTGCCGGTGCCGTTTATCTATCTCTTCGCCCGGAAGATCCTTCTTTGGGGCAAGGATAAGCCTGTCATCGGAAGGTTCTTCACCTTCTGTCTGGAAAAGGGTGAGCGGGGCGGCCAAAAGCTTCAGGCGAAGGCCGGCCGGGGCTTGTTCTGGGCTCTTTTGCTGTTCGTGGGGATCCCCCTGCCCGGCACCGGTGCGTGGACGGGAACTCTGGCGGCCTCTCTGCTGGATATGGGCTTTAAGAAGAGCGTGCTGGCCTGCATGGGCGGTGTGCTGCTGGCCGGGTGCATCATGGGCATCCTCAGCGTGCTGGGCGTGTCTGCCTTTGGCGCTGTGGTACAATAGTTTTTCACAATGGGACTTTTTCTTATCATTCAGAAAAAGTCCCATTTTTATACAAATAAATTATTTTTGCAAATTAACAGACAATGTGTTGATTTTCACATTAAGATGTGCTAAGATAACGGACAATTTCAAGTCAGCCTCTGCCGAACGGGCCGTTACAAGGGCCGGACGGCATATGCTTATAGATCCATTCACAAGGAAAGGCGGTGACGACCATGTATCTGGAGCTGGTGAAGCAGGTATCGCAGGTGGAGCAGGAGACGGAAGCCTCCGTCCGCCAGGCGGCCCAGCAGGCTCAGCAGATGCAGGAAGAGGCGGAACGCTCCGGACGTGCGCTGGTGGAACAGACACGCCGGGACTTGCAGCAGCTGGAGACCCAGCGCCGCCGGCAGGCGGCGGAGGACGCCGAAGCAGCCCGGCAGCAGGCGCTGCGGGAGGTTCAGGCAGACTGTGACGCCCTGCGGCAGCAGGCCGGGGCCAAGATGCCTCAGGCGGTAGACACCATTCTGAGAAGGGTGGTGCAGGAGTAGTGGCCATTGTGAAAATGCAGCGGCTGCACCTGCTGGCGATGGAGGAGGAGCGGCAGTCCCTGATGGATGCGCTGCTGCAGTTCGGTCGGCTGGAGATCCGGCAGACGGAGGATCTGGCGGCGGATCCGGACTGGGCGGTGCTGCTGCATCCGGAACCGGCGGAGCTGGTTCGCTGGCGGGAGGCCTCCCGCCAGATGGAGGCGGCGCTGTCGGCGCTGGGCAGCCGGGGTCTGAAAAAGACCGGACTGTTTGCCCCCCGCCCCCGCATCAGCCAGAGTCAGTTTCTGGATGAGGCGGCACTGCGGCAGCAGCAGGCGCTGGCAGCGGAGATCCTGGGCCATACGGCCCGCAAGGAGCAGCTGACCTCCCAGCTTCAGCGCATTCAGGCCCAGCGGCTGTCGCTGGAGCCGTGGGCGGAGCTGGACGTGCCCTTGGAGCTGCACCGCAGCGGCCAGCTGTCGGTGATCCCCGGCACCATGCCCCTGCGGTCGGACCTCCAGCAGGCAAAAAACGCTCTGGAGGAACAGCCGGCGGAGCTGGTACAGGTATCCCTGTCGCCGCAGCAGCAGTATCTTCTGCTGCTGGTACATCAGGCGGCGGAGAGCGCAGTGCTGGAGGTGCTGCGGCCCTTCGGCTTTGCGGCGGCCTCCTTCGGTACCCTCACCGGTACGGTGCAGGAGAACCTGCAGCGGCTGGACGATGAGGAGGAGCAGACCCGGCAGGATCGCCGGGCGGAGGACGCTGCGCTGGACGCCCTGGGAGGCCGTCAGCCGGAGCTGAAGCTGGGTCTGGACCGGCTGAAGCTGCAGATCCAGCGGGAGGATAACCGCCAGCGGCTCCTCACCGACGGACATATCTTCTATTTGGAGGGCTGGGTGCCGGAGGCAGACACCGCCCGGCTGGAGCAGCTGCTGGAGGGCTACTCCTGTGCGTGGGATCTGCGGGTCCCCACCGAGGAGGAGTATCCGGAGGTGCCGGTGACGCTGAAGAGCAACTGGCTCACCCGGTCCATGACCTGCATCACGGAGCAGTACTCCATGCCCGCCTACGACGGCGTGGACCCCAACCCGGTCATGGCCCCGTTTTTCATCCTGTTCTTCGGCATGATGATGGCGGACATGGGCTACGGCCTTCTGATGATCTTTCTGCCGCTGCTGTACCTGAAAAAGGCACGACCGCCGGAGAGCAAACGGGGCTTCATCGAGCTGATCCTGTGGTGCGGCATCGTGACCTTTATTTTCGGCGCCCTCACCGGCGGCTTCTTCGGGGACTTCATCCCCCAGCTGTGCAAGGTCATTGACCCGGCCAGCACCTTTGAGCTGCCCAGCCTCTTCTCGCCGCTGAACGACACCATGGCCATTATGGTCGGCTCCATGGTGCTGGGCGGCATCCAGATCCTCACCGGCATGACCATCAGCGTGGTGAAGAAAACCAGGGACGGCCACTTTGCCGACGCCCTGTGGGACGAGATCACATGGTGGGTCATTCTGGCCGGCGGGGCCATGGCGCTTCTGAAGGTGGGCAGCGTGGCCGGTGTGCCGGTGGTGCTGGTCATCGGCGTGCTGATGCTGGTATACGGCTCCGGTCGGGGCAAGAAGGGCTTCGGCAAGGTCACGGGGCTGGTGAGCGCCGTATATAACGGCGTCACGGGCTTTTTCAGCGATATCCTCTCCTATGTGCGTCTGATGGCGCTGATGCTGTCGGGCGCCGTGCTGGCGCAGGTGTTCAATATGCTGGGCGCCACCACCGGAAACGTGGTGGGCTTCGTGGTCATTGCCCTCATCGGCAACGCCCTGAATCTGGCGCTGAACCTGCTGGGCTGCTACGTCCACGATATGCGTCTGCAGTTTCTGGAATTTTTCGGTCGGTTTTACAAGGAGGGCGGCAAGAGCTACAGGCCGCTGTCCGTAGAAACACAATATGTTGAAGTTATGAAGGAGGATAATTGATATGTATGATTTTCTGAACGCCATCGGCGGCATGGGTTTCGCCATTCTGGGTGCGGCGCTGACGGTGGGTCTGTGCTGCGTGGGCTCCGCCAAGGGTACCGGTCTCGTGGGTGAGGCCGCCGCCGGTCTGGTCAGCGAGGATCCCGACAAGAGCACCAAGTGCCTGATCTTGCAGGTGCTGCCCGGCACGCAGGGTCTGTATGGCTTCGTGGCTCTGTTCATCGTCCTGCTGCAGGTAGGTCTCATGAGCGGCACTCCCGTAGATCTGACGCTGACGCAGGGCATGTCCTTCTTCGCCGCCTGCATCCCCACCGCCATCGGCGGCTGGCTCTCCGCCAAGTTCCAGGGCCGTGTGGCCGCCGCCTCCGTGGGTATCGTGGCCAAGCACCCGGAGGCCGCCACCAAGGGCCTGATCTTCTGCGGTATCGTGGAATTCTACGCTATTTTGTCCCTGGTGGCTACCATCATGCTGGCTACCAACATTCTGTAAAACGGAGCAGGCCATGAAGGGACTGGAACGGATCACCCAGCGCATCCAGACGGATGCACAGGGGCAGATAGAAGCCCTGACGGCGGCAGGACGCCGCCAGGCACAGGAGATCACGGAGAAGTACGAGGACCAGGCCCGGCAGCTGCGCCAGGCGGATCAGGAAAAGGCCGCCCGTGATGCCCAGCAGGATCAGCGGAGAGCCCAGAGCGGCGCCGACCGCACCCGCCGGGAGCAGCTCCTCGCCTGCAAGCAGCAGCTCATTGACGATACCTTCCGACAGGCCCGGCAGCAGCTGACGCAGCTGCCCCGTGAGAAATATGTGCATCTGCTGGTGCAGCTGGCGGTGAAAAACGGAGCCGGCACCGAGGAGATCATCCTCTCCCCGGAGGACGCACCGCTGGGGCAGCAGGTGTTGGAGGGTGCCAACGCTCAGGGACGGCACTTCCGCCTGTCTGCGGAGCAGCGTCCCACCGGCGGAGGGCTGATCCTCAAGCAGGGCAGCGTGGAGTGCAGCTGCACCTTCCCGGAGATCCTGCGGCAGCTGCGGCAGGAGATGTCCGGCGAGGTCGCCGCCATTCTGTTTGACTGAGAGGGGGCTGCCCTTTGACCAAGAAGTATCATGATACGGAATATCTGTATCTCAGCGCCTGTATCCACAGCTGGGAGACTCGGCTGCTGACCCCGGAGCGCCGGGAGCAGCTGCTGTCGGCTCCGACGGACCGGGATGCGGCCCGTGTGCTGGAGGAGATGGGCTGGCCCGCCTTTGACCCGGAGTCGGAGGCGGCGCTGGATCAGGCCGTTGGCCGGCGGCGGGAGGAGCTGTTCGCCCGTCTGGGCAAGGATATGCCCGATGCACGGATCCTGGACGTTTTCCGGCTGCCCACGGACTATCACAATCTGAAGGTATTGGTAAAGAGCCGGGGCGAGGACTGCCGCCGCCTGCTGATGGCAGGAGGCCGGTGGGATCCGGAGCAGCTGCTGTCGGACTACCGGCAGCGGGAGCTGCGGGACTTCCTCCCCGCCGAGACGGCACAGGCCGTACAGCAGGCCCGTCAGGCTCTGGCGGAGACCGGCAACGGTCAGGAGTGCGATCTTGTGCTGGACGGCACCTGCTTCCGGGAGCTGACCCGGCTGGCGGATGCGGTGGACTGCCCCACCCTGACGGACTATCTCCGCACCCGCATCGACGGCGTGAACCTGTGCAGCGCCGTGCGGGCCCACCGGCTGAGAAAAGGGCCGGACTTTCTGCACAGGGTGCTGCTGGACGGCGGCAGCGTTCCTCCGACAGCGCTGGAGGAGGCCGCCCCTGCCGATCTGCGGGAGCTGTATGCCGCCACGCCTCTGCGGGAGGCCGCCGGTCTGGCGGAGGGCATCTGCGCCGGAGGCGGCAGCATGACGGCGCTGGAGAAGCAGTGCGACAACGCTGTGCTGCGTCTGGCGGCCAAGGCCCGCCGCACCCCCTTCGGCGTGGAGACGGCACTGGGGTATCTCATTGCGGCGGAAGCGGAGCTCACCGCCGTCCGCACCATCATGACGGGACGCCGGGCGGGACTGTCCGCCGACGCCATCCGGGAAAGGCTGCGTGATATTTATGGCTAAGATCGCCGTCATCGGTGACCGGGACAGCGTGCTGGGCTTCCGGGCTTTGGGGCTGGAGGTCCACACCGTGGAGGACAGCACCGAGGCCCGCCATCTGCTCCGTAAGGCTGCGGAGGAGGGCTGTGCGGCGGTGTTCCTGACGGAGGCGCTGGCGGCTCCCCTGCAGGAGGAGATCGACCGCTATAAGGAGGCGCTGACCCCCGCCATCGTATTGATCCCCGGCAAGGGTGGTTCCCTTGGGCTGGGGGAGACTGCGCTGCACAACGCCGTGGAGCGTGCCGTGGGCGCAGACATCACTTGAAGGGAGCGTAACTATGGGCAAAGTAATCAAAGTCTCCGGGCCGCTGGTGGTAGCCGACGGCATGGCGGACGCCAACATGGCGGACGTGGTGCGTGTGGGTCCCAAGCAGCTGATCGGAGAGATACTGAATATGACCGGCGACCGGGCGTCCATTCAGGTCTATGAGGAGACCTCCGGTCTGGGACCGGGGGCGGAGGTGGTCACCACCGGCGCTCCCCTGTCCGTGGAGCTGGGGCCGGGGCTGATCGAGAGCATTTACGACGGCATCCAGCGCCCGCTGGAGGAGATCCGCAGCATGGCCGGGGCCCACATCCCCCGTGGTATTCAGGCCCCGCCGCTGCCGGAGGATAAGAAGTGGGATTTCACCCCGGTGGCCAAGCCCGGCGACGCCGTGGTGGCCGGAGACGTGCTGGGTACCGTGCCGGAGACGGCCTCGGTGCTCCACAAGATCATGGTCCCCCACCGCACGGACGGCACCGTGGAGTGGGTGGCAGAGGCAGGAGAATACACCATCCGGGACGTCATCGCCAAGGTGCGTCTGGCGGACGGCTCCCTGAAGGAGCTGACCATGGTGCAGAAGTGGCCCGTCCGTGTGGGGCGGCCCTATCGGCGGAAATTCCCGCCCTCTGCGCCGCTTCAGACCGGCCAGCGGGTCATCGACACCATGTTCCCCGTGGCCAAGGGCGGCACCGCCGCCGTACCCGGTCCCTTCGGCTCCGGGAAAACGGTGGTGCAGCATCAGCTGGCCAAGTGGGCGGACGTGGACATCGTGGTCTACATCGGCTGCGGCGAGCGTGGCAACGAGATGACGGACGTGCTGCGGGAGTTCCCGGAGCTGACGGATCCCCGCACCGGTGAGACACTGATGAAGCGGACGGTGCTGATTGCCAACACCTCGGATATGCCTGTGGCCGCCCGTGAGGCCTCCGTATACACCGGCATCACCATCGCTGAATATTTCCGGGACATGGGCTACGCCGTGGCCGTTATCGCAGATTCCACCTCCCGCTGGGCCGAGGCCCTGCGTGAGATGTCCGGCCGTCTGGAGGAGATGCCCGGCGAGGAGGGCTATCCCGC
>OLFX01000197.1_pt1 | contig 107002 bp, 101 predicted proteins | sample 1605091 | NCBI WGS metagenome assembly OLFX01 (sample SAMEA3888906, study PRJEB22519) | human gut metagenome | biome: human gut; feature: human-associated habitat; material: faeces | place: Denmark | collected 2012 | reverse complement strand
CGAACACGCGACCTCTACGTCCCGAACGTAGCGCTCTACCAAACTGAGCCACACTCCGATAACCGTACCGGACAACTAACTGTCCGGTTAAATCCTTATTCAATTAAGGAACTACGGATAGAGGACTCGAACCTCTACTAACAGAGTCAGAGTCTGCTGTGCTGCCATTACACCAATCCGCATCAGTGTGATGTTCTGCATTGTTCAGCGAACAAATATTATTATACCAATTTTTTCAAAAAAGTCAATAGGTATTTTTGATTTTTTTCTATAACGAAAAACCGGATACTTCTTAATGAAGTACCCGGCATCATAACTACGGATAGAGGACTCGAACCTCTACTAACAGAGTCAGAGTCTGCTGTGCTGCCATTACACCAATCCGCATCAATAAGACTTTTCTCTGCTGTCCTTAAGCTGTCCAGCGAATATTAATTATACTCGTTTGCAGAGAAAAGTCAATAGATATTTTAAAAAAAATTATTTTTTTCTGTACCACTGATATAACCCGGCTGATAACACCAGACAGCAGCTCTCCGCAATCAGCGGTGCCCACCAGATAGCTTCTCCTCCAAACACAGCTGTCAGAAATACCAGACTGATCACCAGTGCGATCAGACTTCTAGTAAGTGAGATCATCGTTGCGAATCCAGCCTTTTCCACAGAGGTAAAATATCCTCCCAGGACCACATTGAGTCCCGCAAGCAGAAATGACAGGATAAAGATGCGGAGCACCCGCACCGAATATATACTCAGAGATGCTTCACTCTCTTTTAAGAACAATCCCACAATACTTTCTGCTCCAACATAACATATGAGTACAGCCGCCACGGAACCTGCCGCAGCTGCCACCATTCCATACTTCAGAAGCTTCTTATACTTTTCCGATTCGTTTTTTCCATAGTAGTAACTGATCAGTGGCTGGGTTCCCTGCGCAATGCCTGCCATGGACATGACAACGATCGTATTCACATATGAGATGATCGTATAACTTACCAATGCATATTCTCCTATATATTTCAGGATTGCCTGGTTAAAAAAGAAGATGATAATCCCACTTGAGAATTCTGTTATCCCGGAAGACATGCCGTTACGGATCTGCCTCCCGATTTCCGATGGCATCAGATGGAACTTCGAGAATCTTATTGTTCCTTTCGGTCCCAGAAAATGCCACAGATACAAGAGGATCACTGCTGCCTGCGAGATCCCGGTAGCAAATGCCGCACCCCAGACGCCTTTATGCAGCACCATGACCAGAATATAATCCAGGATACAGTTCAGCACAGCCCCGGATGTCACATAGATTGTCGCAAGCTTTGGATAGCCATCTGTCTTGATCAACGTCTCAAATGAATAAGATAGGATATATACTACAGAAAATGGTGCGATCGTTCCAATATATGTTCTCGCATATGGAAGAATATGATCCGTTGCTCCAAGGAATCTTGCAAATGGATCCAGAAATATCATAACCAGTATTGTAATCAACACCGACAGGATACATAATAAGACCACATTCTGCGTAAAGACTTCGTTCGCCTTCTGTTTTTCCCCCTGTCCCAGAAAGATTGCCACAATCGTCGAATTTCCAACTGCAAACAGAATGGAGACAGAAAACAGTCCTGTTGTAAACGGCATGGAGATATTCACCGCTGTCAGTGCCACTTCCGATACCCCTCTTGCCACAAAGATACCATCTACCATGGTATAAAGCGAGAATACCCACTGGGCGATAATTGACGGGATGATAAAACGCAAAAAATCACTCTTCAAAGACTTTCCTTCGAGTCTCATATTAAAACCTCATTTCTTTTACCTGTTTTTCTTTCATTCATAGTCTAAACCCTGGTATAATACTAAGGTCAAGTATTATGTATCAACAGAATTTTGTTTTCAACAGGTGAATATATGAAACAGTTTTTTAAGATCAACGAAATATCCAAACTATACAACATCGGACCGGATTCTCTCCGCTATTATGAGAAGCTGGGACTTCTGGCTCCAAAACGCGGAAAAAATAATTACCGGCTCTATACGCTTGATGATCTGTGGCGTCTGAATATCATACGTGATCTGAGACGTCTGGGATTTCCTATGGAAAAAATCCGGGAATACATGGACAATCGAAGCGTTGAGAACACGCGTAAGCTGCTCACAGAAGAACTGGATGTCATCCATCAGCAGATTCAGGAATTAAACCGTCTTCAGAAAAATGTAGAAGAACGGCTTCTGACATTATCCGGTGCGGAAGACCAGGCACTGCTTAAAATCCGTCTGCAGACGTTTCCCGACCGTTATTGCCATACCTTGCATATTCCCTACCACACAGACGAAGAAATGGATCTTCTGGTAAAACAGTTGTTGAATAAAAATACAGAAAATCTTTATATTATCAGCAACCATAACATCGGATCTTTTCTTCCGTTAGAAGAAATAAAGAAAGGACAGTATGAAAATTATTCTGGAGTGTTTATCATTGATAATTCGGGAGAGTATTGTCTCCGCGGCGGTACTTATCTTACCTTCACCTATGCAGGTGATTACCGTCAGAACACCACTTATATTCCGGAACTTCTCAACTATGCAGATGGTCATGGTCTTGTTCCTGATGGACCTATTCTGGAACTGATCTGGGTAGACAATCATCAATCAGCAGATATCCGCGAACATATTACAGAACTTCAGCTAAGAATATATTCGAAATTCTGATCCGCCTCTCTCTGCATTTGTTGTGGCGCCATCTGCGGAACACATAACGCTAAAAAAACCGGTATCCCGTACTTTTTTCAGCATAGGAATACCGGCCGTTTTTTTATTACATCTTCTTAATTCTCTCAATCGCTGCAACTGTACTCTCATAGGTTCCAAATGCAGTCAGGCGGAAATATCCTTCTCCACTTGGTCCGAATCCTGATCCAGGAGTACCTACTACATTAGCCTTATCAAGCAGATAATCGAAGAAATCCCATGATGTCATTCCCTTTGGTGTCTCAAGCCAGATATATGGTGCATTGACACCGCCTGATACATTGTATCCGGCATCTTTGAGTCCTTCTTTGATTACTTTGGCATTGTTCATGTAATAAGCAACCTGTGCACTTAACTGTTCTTTTCCCGCATCAGAATATACAGCCTCTCCTGCTTTCTGGATGATATAAGAAGTTCCATTGAACTTTGTTCCGTGACGTCTTGCCCACAGAGAATGTAACATAACATCTCCTGACTTGATATCTTTTGGAATTACCGTTGCACTCAGACGTACTCCTGTAAATCCAGCATTCTTAGAAAAACTTCTGATCTCGATCGCACATGTTCTTGCGCCCTCGCACTCATAGATAGAATGTGGCACTTCTTTTTCTGAAATATATGCTTCGTAAGCAGCATCATAGATGATCACTGCGCCTATTTTATTTGCATAATCAACCCATGTCTGAAGCTGTTCTTTTGTTACCGTAGATCCTGTTGGGTTGTTCGGGAAACACAGATAAATGATGTCCGGTGTCTCTTTTGGAAGCTCCGGTGCAAAGTTCGTCTCTTTTGTACAAGGCATATAGATGACATTGCTCCATGTTCCTGCTGCAGCATCATATGTACCTGTACGTCCTGCCATAACGTTTGTATCTACATAAACCGGATATACTGGGTCGCACACAGCGATCTTGCTGTCTTTCGAGAAAATCTCCTGAATATTACCGCAGTCTTCTTTTGCCCCGTCGGAAATGAAGATCTCATCCGCTTTGATGTCGCATCCTTTTGCCTGATAATCATTCTTCGCCATTGCGCTTCTTAAGAACTCATATCCAAGATCCGGTGCATATCCATGAAATGTCTCTGCATGTGCCATCTCATCAACTGCCCCGTGAAGAGCCTCAACAATTGCAGGTGCCAGAGGCTGTGTTACATCGCCGATACTCAGCTTAATGATCTCGGCTTCCGGATGTGCTGCCTGATATTCACGCTGTTTTCTTGCTACTGTTGAGAACAGATAGCTTCCTGGTAACTTCAAATAATCCTGGTTTACTTTAAACATCTTCTTACTCCTTTATCTCTGTAATGTCTATCACGCCGTCGAATACAACTGTTGCAGGTCCTGTCATAAATACACGATCCTTTTCTCTGTCCCATTCGATCTGCAAGTCTCCACCTAATAATTTTACCGTAACTTGTGTATCTGTCAAGTTATTTAATATACTGGAGACAGCTACGGCACATGCTCCGGTTCCACATGCAAGGGTTTCACCCGAGCCGCGTTCCCACACACGCATCTCTACCGTCTGTCTGTCGATACAGTGCACAAACTCTGTATTAATACGCTTCGGAAATCTTTCATGATTCTCGAACTTTGGTCCGATTTTTTCCAGATCCAGTCCCTTTACATCATCCACATAGATAACTGCATGCGGATTTCCCATAGATACTCCTGTCATATGGTACTCTTTTCCATCCACCTCAATTGGTTCGTCGATCACCTGTTCCCGCTCTGATATGATTGGAATCAGATCAGCCTCAAGTTCCGGTTTTCCCATATCTACTTTTACCAGTGACACTTTCCCGTCTTCTACGGTAAGATCCAGATATTTTATTCCTCCAAGTGTTTCCACGGAAATCTGTGTCTTATCGGTCAGCCCGTAATCATAGACATATTTCGCCACACAACGGATTCCGTTGCCGCACATCTCGCCTCGGGAACCATCTGCATTGTACATCTCCATCTCGAAATCAGCTGTTTTTGACGGATTGATCATAATCAGTCCGTCAGAACCAATACCGAAATGTCTGTCACTGACGAATCTTGCCACCGCCGGCGGATTGTCAATCTTTTCTTCAAAACAGTTGACGTAGACATAATCATTGCCAAGTCCATGCATCTTTGTAAATTTCATCTGTTCTTTCTTCCTGCCTTTCCTGCATCCGTTTTCTCTATAATATGTTTACTCTTTCATCTCTTACTCTGCCATAATGCTCAGTACCATCTCTGCTGTCTCTACCATATTCGTTCCACTGTCCATACTGCTCTTCTGAAGATAGCGGTGTGCTTCTCCTTCAGACATATTATTACGTTCCATCAGGAGTTCCTTTGCTCTGCGGATCGTCTCTTGCTGCTTTGGATCACGATTCTTTGATTCTTTCTTCCGTTTTTTTCGTTTTCTGTCCATGGACTGAAGCATCATGTTCATGGTATTCATAAGGTCGTATACCTTGATCGGGGTAGAAAGCCCTACAATTCCTTCTACATCCCCGCTGCTCCATTTATCCTGCGATGCGATCAGGAGCATTTCAAATGAATCCGGTAAATATTCCCGCAGCTGTGTATACATCATATCTTTCATGCGGTAACCGCAGACCACGATCCCGTTATCCACGGTATCTGCATAGTGCATAGCCTGTGCACCGGTGGAACACACGCCAATTACATCCATACCGCCCCTGGCAAGCAGATTTCTGATATTTGTTGCATTATCTTTATTCGGGAATACAACAATAATCCCTGTCACTCTGCCACCTCCTGTCAGATACTCTTTTGCGCGTTTCTGTTAAGTGCAAAATCGTATTACAGTAAGTGCAGATATTTTTCAAGCTCCCAGTCTGTAATCTGGATTCTATACTCATAATACTCACTGGTCTTTGCTTCGATGTATTTTCTAGAAAGATCTTCCCCTAATATCTCCTGGATAAAGGTATCCTTTTGGAATTCTATTGCTGCCTCTCTCAGACTTCCCGGCAGTTTCTCAATTCCAAAGATCTTACGTTCTTCATCCGTCATCTCATATACGTTGCGGTTGACTGCTTTCGGAGGCATCAAGCCCTGTTTGATCCCGTCAAGACCCGCCGCAAGACATACCGCCAACGCCAAATAAGGATTCGCTGAAGGATCCGGATTACGAAGTTCTACTCTTGTATACTCTCCGCGACTTCCCGGAATCCGGATCAGTGGTGTACGGTTCTTTGCAGACCATGCGATGTATACCGGTGCCTCATATCCCGGAATCAGACGTTTGTAGGAATTGATACTTGGATTCGTGATAAATGTCAGCGCTTTCATATGTTTCATGATTCCGCCGATAAAGCAATATGCTTCTTTACTGAGTCCATACTCATCCTTCGCATCCTGGAATACATTGATTCCATCCCTGCTGATCGACATATTCAGATGCATACCGGAACCATTGATACCGAACTTCGGCTTTGGCATAAATGTCGCATGTAATCCATGGCGCTTGGCAATCGTCTTTACAACCAGCTTGAATGTCATAATATTATCTGCAGTTGTCAGCGCCTCATCATAACGGAAATCTATTTCGTGCTGTGCCGGTGCCGCCTCGTGATGTGAAGATTCGATCTCAAATCCCATATCCTCCAGCGTCAGAACCATATCACGTCTTGCATTCTCGCCCAGATCTAAAGGCCCAAGGTCAAAGTATCCGGCACTTTCATGAGAAAGCGTAGTCGGAAGTCCGTCGTCATCTGTATGGAATAAAAAGAACTCCAGCTCCGGTCCCACATTGAATTCATACCCCATCTCTTTTGCTTCGGCCATGACCTTTTTCAGAATATATCTCGGATCACTTTCATATGGCGTTCCATCCGGTTTATAGACATCACAGATCAGTCTTGCAACCTTTCCCTGCTGCGGTCTCCACGGAAATATCTCAAATGTATTCAGATTTGGATACAGATACATATCCGACTCTTCCACTCTTGCAAATCCTTCAATAGACGAACCGTCAAACATAATTTCATTATTCAGGGCTTTGTCTAACTGACTTGTGGTAATTGCAATGTTTTTCATGGTTCCGAAAATGTCTGTAAACTGCAGACGGATAAATCCTACATCCTCTTCTTCTACCATTCTTAATATATCTTCTCTTGTATAATTATTCATTCTACTGACCTCCACTCGATATACATCTTTTATGTGTCATGACTTCTTACATTGCATCAATAATCTGCTGTGCAAATGCATCCAGGTTTTCTTCCTGATCTGCTTTTAATGTCGATTTAACAGATAACTTCTGATCGAGTACTGTCATATTTTTCATCTCTTCTAACTGTTTTACGATCTGCTTCCCTGCTGTGGCAGCCCAGGTTCCGTTATCCATAACCGCAACTGTTCTGTTCTGCACCGCCAGTGCTTTCATATGTGCAAGCAGATTTTCAATCGGTGGGTAGATACCTCCATTGTATGTCGGGCATGCAATTACCAGATGGCTTACCCGGAAGATTTCTGCGATCAGTTCCGACACATCTGTTTTTGATGCATCGTAAACTGCAATATTTTTCACGCCTTTTGCACCAAGCTTTGCTGCCAGCGCATCAGCTGCCTGCTCTGTATTGCCGTAAATCGAGCCATAGATAATGGCAACTGCCTGCTCTTCCGGCTCATACTTACTCCACTTGTCATGTTTCTCGATAAAGTAATTCAGATTGCTTCTCCATACCGGTCCATGAAGCGAACAGATCATCTGGATATCCAGCCCAGCTGCTTTCTTCAGAAGTGTCTGTACCTGCATACCGTATTTTCCGACGATATTGGTAAAATATCTTCTTGCATCATCGATCCAGTCTTTTTCAAAGTCCACGTCATCATTGAACAGGTTACCGTTCAGAGCCCCGAATGTTCCGAATGCATCCGCAGAAAACAGTATCTTCTCCGAAGCTTCGTAAGAGACCATAACCTCCGGCCAGTGTACCATCGGTGCCATTACAAAATGAAGTGTATGGCTTCCAAGTTCCAGTGTATCTCCTTCTTTTACTACAATCTTCCTGTCTTCCAGATCTACATCGAAAAACTGTCCGATCATCTGCATGGTCTTCGCATTTCCGACTACTTTTGCTTCCGGATATAATTCCAGGATTTTCTGGATATTGGCACAGTGATCTGGTTCCATGTGCTGTACAACCAGATAATCTAAGCTTTCTCCGTTTAATGCATAAGCCACATTTTCGATAAACTGCCTGGATGCAGATGCATCTACAGTATCCATCAGAGTATTCTTCTCGTCTTTAATTAGATAAGCATTATAAGATACCCCTCTCGGAATCGGAAATAAATTCTCGAATAAATTTAATCTTCTGTCGTTTGCTCCTACCCAGATGATATGATTTGTTACATTTCTTGTACATTGCATGATTGATTCCTCCTGTCAGTTTCCTGTTTTTATTTTTTAATGATTCAGGCTTTCTTTTCCTGATGATAGATTACATAGGTATTCCGTCCCTGTCTCTTAGCCTCATATAACGCCTCATCCGCATAATGATACAATTCATCAAAATTCATTCCATGATCCGGATAATATGCGGCTCCTATACTACAATGGATTGCTCCACACGGAATACTTTCTATTTTAAGATTTTCAAATTTATGGCATAATTCCTGCAACTGACGTTCTATGACTTTATCCCATCTGACATTTTTCATCAGAACCATAAATTCATCCCCGCCTGCACGGCCTACAATGTCACTGGATCTGAATGTATCCTTCAGTACTTTTGCCGCAGCCTTAATAACTTCATCCCCCAGTGCATGACCATATGTATCATTAATATTTTTAAATTGATCCAGATCCAGCATAAGGAGTGCCTGGATACCTTCTTTTTCTCCATGTTGCAGCCAGTCATTGATCTGATACTGGATACTGCTTTTATTCAGTATATTGGTCATCGAGTCCATCTGTGCACGATTTATCAGATCTGTTTGTTTCTTCTGATTCAGCTTCCACAAAACCAGCAGCATGATCAGCACACCAACGATCACAGCACCGAGCAGTCTATACTCATAAACAGTGATAAAAGAATACTCCTCCGACGCAACAGACACAGGCACCGTATAACACAACATCCACTGATTATACCCTAATGATTCATATGCGATATAATAAGCCTGCTTCTTATATTTTACTTTTATACAGTTTTTTCTGTGAAATTTGAAATCTTGTCTTGCCGATTCCAGTCTTTCTCTGTTTCTGCCGGATTTTCCCTGATAGATCTCAAATAAATTCTCATCCTGCAAACATTTGATTTCATCGGATTCTACTGCTATTATTTTGCCCTCCCAGGTTGTGATCATCGGATAGCCTTTTCCCTGGTATACATCTTCAAACAATATCTGGCTTAACTTTACCATATCAAAAGAACCTGCCACAGCACCAATAATCTCACCATTCTTTTTGATCGGGACTGATAACACGACTCTTCGTTTTCCATCCAGCGAACTGTATAAGGGATCACTTAACACTTCTTCACCTTTCATGGTTCTTTTAAAGTAATCTCTATCTGCAACTTTCTGTTCTTTTCCATCATTCGTAACTCCATTTCCATCTGTGTCAATAATAGAAATAGCATGGAATAATGTATCCTGCGTCATGCAGGACAGAAGTTCCTGATTTTTCTCACACATCAGACTGTCTTCTTTTGCCACATAATCTGCTATATTACTCAAATATATAAACTGCGTGTTCAGCATGAATTTCAACTGGCTTTGTTGATGATCTGTATTGTAGTCCAGCAATTCTTCCACATTCTGTTCGGTTCTCACCTGCACATTATAAGAAAACACCAACAGACTCACAGCAAGTCCTACAATGAATACGAGCAGCACACGCATATACTCCCAAAAAGAATACTGCTTTAACCTCTTCATCCGTTTACTCCTTTTATCTATACGCTTCCCGTCACATAATATCATATTTTTCAGCACATTAACGCACAAACTTTTAAAGTTTACGCATTAAATTTCATACAATATTATAATACATTCATTTCTGATTATAATTTCAGTATAGCATAATTCTAATAACGTTTTCCACTTATTATATTCTTTCTGATGTCTCCGTTTTGTATTTTTATGGTACAATGAACATATTATATCTTATATTTTATATCGCAGACATTTGCAGAAAGGAGTTCTTTTGAAACATACCGCACCGCCAACTACACTTGAGTCCAGGACATTATGGCACAATATCGTATCTACCATAATCATACTAGCCATTGCAACCATACTGGCATTTTCTTTTTTTCATATCACGCAAAGTGACCCTGCCAATATCGCATTGATCTATATTCTTGCACTGATCATAATCGCAAGGATCACTACCGGCTATTTTTTCGGAATTATTTCTGCTTTTTTTTGCGTGATATTTATCAACTGGTGTTTTACCTACCCATATTTTAAAGTAAGTTTTGCAATCAGCGGATATCCTGTAACATTTGTATTTCTTCTTACCATCTCCATGATCGTCTCTACCCTGACTACGCGATTAAAAAAGCAGGATAAAATGATCCTTGACCGGGAGCGTGCGATCAATGAAGCCGACAAAGAACGTATCCGTGCCAATCTTCTGCGGGCTATTTCACATGATCTGCGCACACCCCTTACATCCATCATCGGATCCTCTGATTCTTTTACTGAGAATTATGCAGCCCTTTCCGATCAGGAAAAGTTAGATCTCGTCTCCTCCATTAACGAGGATTCACACTGGCTTTTGAACATGGTAGAAAATCTGTTGTCCATTACCCGGATCCAGGGAGATACCGGAAGAGTCCGAAAAGAAGATGAACTGGTAGAAGAAGTAGTAGCTGAAGCGATCACCCGTATAAAAAAGCGAATTCCGGATATTGAGATTCACGTAACTGCACCCGATAACATACTGATCATTCCAATGGATCCTCTGCTGATTGAGCAGGTGCTTATGAACCTTATGGAAAATGCTTTTGTCCATTCCGAAACTAACCGGCCGGTTGAGTTGCAAATATCAGAAGAATCTGATACCATTACATTCCATGTCATTGATTACGGAAAGGGAATTGATGAACAGACCCTTCCTCTGATATTAAAAGGGGAATATCATGTTCCCAAAACATCGGATACACACCGTGGTATGGGAATCGGCCTCTCCATTTGTAATACGATCGTCCAGGCTCATGGCGGACAGATTGCCGCTCACAACCATGCACATGGTGCGGAATTTTTATTCACACTACCGAAAGGGGATATTTAATTATGACTGACAGTTATTCCATTCTGATTATAGAAGATGAAAAAAACATACTGGATTTTATGGCAAGAACTTTAAGATCCAATGGTTACAAAACCATCACCTCCGAAACCGGACAATCCGGACTTTCTATCATCAACTCCCAATGCCCGGATCTTATCCTTCTGGATCTTGGTCTCCCGGATATGGATGGCAATGACATCATTTCATCCGTCCGGAAATGGACAAGCTGTCCGATCATCGTAATCTCTGCAAGAGCCGGAGAACAGGATAAGGTTGCTGCTTTGGATCTCGGTGCCGATGATTACATTACAAAACCTTTCGGTACGTCCGAACTACTGGCACGTATCCGTACTTCTCTGCGTCACAGTAACCGTATGGCTTCCAATTCTCCTCTTTTTATCCGGCCATACAAATGTCAGGGACTGATGCTGGATTTTGAAAAACGTATGGTTACTCTGGATGGGAAAGAAATACATCTGACTCCGGTCGAATACAAGATTGTAGCCTATCTTTCAAAGAACTCCGGAAAGGTTATGACCTATGCTTCTGTCATGGAAAATGTATGGGGACCGTTCACGGATAACAACAATCGTATCCTGCGCGTAAACATGGCGAATATCCGGCGGAAGATTGAACGCAATCCATCCCAGCCACAGTTCTTATTCACCGAGGTCGGTGTCGGCTACCGGATGTGTGAAGATGAAAATGAGATGTAAACTGCGGACTCTGCACCGTTAAGAAGGTGTTAAGGAATCTTCACATATCTGTACATTCAGATCAGATATGTTATTATAGAAGTGAAGTGGCATATCGTAAAAGAAAAGCCTCATTCATTATTCTCTCAAAAAAAGGATGCACGTGCATGCATCCTTTTTTGTTACTTTTTTCTTCTGTTTTAATTTGAATGAAGCTTCTGAAAGAATCTTACATTTTACACATGCCAGATATCTCTGTTGTACTCTGCGATCGTACGGTCTGATGAGAAGAATCCTGCTTTGGCAATGTTCACGATCATCTTCTTCGCCCATGACATACGGTCTTCGTAATCTGCAAATACTCTTTCTTTTGTCTGAACATAATCCTTTACATCCAAAAGTGTCATAAACCAGTCTTTCTGAATCAGTTCTGCATGAATCTCAAGAAGTGTACGTACATCACCGATCCTCATCATCTCAGGGCTGATGATGAAATCTACCCACTTGCGGATATCCGCATCATTGATATAGTAATCTGCTGCCACATAGTCTGATTTTGCATAGTGCTCAATTACCTGATCACTGCTCTCACCAAAGATATAGATATTCTCATCTCCGACAAGCTGATGGATCTCTACGTTTGCACCGTCTTCTGTTCCGAGTGTTACTGCACCGTTCAACATAAACTTCATGTTACCTGTTCCACTTGCTTCCTTCGATGCCAGTGAAATCTGTTCAGATACTTCACATGCAGGAATCAGTTTTTCTGCCATTGTTACGTTGTAGTTCTCTACCATTACAACCTGCAGATATGGTGCCACTTCCGGATCATTCTTGATCAGTTCCTGCAGACACAGGATTACATGAATGATGTCTTTTGCAATAATGTATGCAGGCGCTGCCTTGGCACCGAAGATCATTGTGATCGGTCTCTTTGGTTTATTTCCGGCTTTAATATCCAGATATTTGTAAATAATATACAGGACGTTCATCTGCTGTCTCTTGTACTCGTGAAGACGTTTGATCTGGATATCAAAGATTGCATTATCATTTAATACTACTCCGGATTCTTTTTCCAGATATTCTTTTAATGCAGTCTTATTCTGCTGTTTAACATCCAGAAGTGCGTTCAGAGCTTCTTCATTGTCAATCTGTGCAAGAAGTCCTTCCAGTTTTGAAGCATCTTTACGGAATTCCCCAACTCCATATTTATCCATCCATTCTACCAGTTTCTTATCACAGTGCATCAGCCATCTTCTAAATGTGATACCATTTGTCTTATTATTGAATTTCTCCGGATAAATATCATAGAACGGCTTTAATTCTACGTCTTTCAATATTTCTGTATGCAGTGCCGCAACACCGTTAACACTGAATCCATAATGCATATCCATTCTCGCCATATGCACGCGGTTCCACTCGTCGATGATCTGTACATCTTTGTTATTATATTTTGCCGCTACTCTTGCCGCCAGTTCATGGATGATCGGCATTAAGTGTGGAACAACTGCCTCCAGATAATCAACCGGCCATTTCTCCAGTGCTTCTGCAAGGATGGTATGGTTGGTATATGCACAGGTGTTTGTCACAATCTCAATTGCCTTATCCATAGAGATTCCTCTTGCTGTCAGAAGACGGATCAATTCCGGAATTACCATAGAAGGATGTGTATCATTAATCTGGATCACTACATGTTTGTCGAGTTCTTCCAGTGCATATCCTTTTTCTTCACATTCCTTCAATATGAACTGTGCACCATTACTAACCATGAAGTACTGCTGATAGATTCTGAGCAGTTCTCCCTGTTTGTCACTGTCATCCGGATAGAGGAACAGTGTCAGATTCTCGCGGATATCATTTTTGTCAAATGCGATTCCATCTCCTACGATATTCTCATTTACAGATTCAATGTCGAATAAATGGAGCTTATTTGTTCCGTTTTCATATCCGGTTACATCAATATCATATAATTTAGAATGCAGGCTGAAATCTTTGAACGGTACATCGAATCCGATTCCTGTATCAGTAAGCCAGCTTGTATTCTGGATCCATGGGTTTGGAGTCTCTTTCTGTTTGTGATTTTCAAATACCTGTTTGAACAGTCCAAGATGATAGTTAAGCCCGATTCCGTCTCCTTCCAGACCAAGTGTTGCAATGGAATCCAGGAAGCAGGCTGCCAGTCTTCCAAGTCCTCCGTTACCCAGTGACGGTTCCGGCTCTACTTCTTCAATCTCACAGATATCCTTTCCATTTGCTACGAGAAGTTCTCTTACTTCATCATATACCCCAAGGTTGATCAGGTTATTGGATAACAGTTTTCCGATCAGGAATTCTGCTGATATATAATATACTTTCCTTCCGATTTCCGAAATATTTCTCCCTTTATCTGCCGCAGCTTCTTTTACTGTTGAAAGAAGTGCTGCGTAGATCTCTTCATTTGCCGCATCTTTGATTGATTTACCAAGTGTCTGCTGTAATTTTTCTGAGAAATTCATAATTAACCTCCTGAATCTGCGCTGGCGCATCATTATCCTGAATCTGTGTCTGATTCATTTCTATAAATTCTTTGTTTATCAGTTTCCGTTTGCTTTACACTGATATTATAATCAGATTATAACCATAATCTCTTGCATCATAGTAGTAAAAAGTAATACAATACTATCAAATAAACAACTTTTTGACAGTAGAAAGGACTCCAGTATCTGATTATGAACACACTCACCTACGAAAACCTCCACGAAGTAAAAAAACACGTCAGCACCCAGTTTCCATACAACACCTATCTATGCTCCATTCCATTGGACTTCACACAGGTTCCACTTCACTGGCATAATGACGTGGAGATCATTGTAATAAAAAAAGGCTGTGGTATCATTTCCGTTGATACCGAGCCCAGAGCTGTGAAAGCCGGCGACATCATCCTGGTCCGCCCGGGGCAGCTTCACTCCATTTCCCAGCATGAAAAAGACAGTATGGAATATGAAAATATCCTGTTTCAGAGCAGTCTTTTATATTCTGCTGATTCCGATCCCCGGACAGTCGGATATTTCCAGCCGTATTTTACACTGGAATATAAACTTCCATGGCTCTTTGACGATACCTGTTCCTCCCATGAAGAACTTTCTTCCTGTATTGATGCAATCGATGACCTCTGCGCTAAGCGTCCGGACTATTATGAATTATCAGTAAAAGGACATCTCTTTCACTTCTTTTACCTGTTATTCTCCTCCCAGGGATCACCTGTCACTTTCAGCCGCAGCAAATCTCTGGATAAGGTAAAACAGATTGTTTCCTACATTGAATCACATTATACAGAACCGATTACCGTTCAAAGCGCAGCAGACTATATGGGATTCTCCGAATCACATTTTATGAAATTCTTTAAGCAGCACCTGCACACAACGTTCACCAGTTATCTGAATAGCTACCGTCTTACCATTGCCGCCAGACTTCTGCTCACGGAAGATGACAGTATTCTGTCCATCTCGGAACGCACAGGATTCAATAACCTGTCTTATTTTAACCGTTTATTCAAAAAAGAATATCAGATGTCACCGAGAGAATACCGGAACCGTTAGTAAACAAAAAAGAACAGCGTCTGAGATATTTCCCTCTCAGGTTCTGTTCTTTTTTTTATTTTTATAAGATAAACTTACCTCTGTCTTACTTATATGCTCTTATGAAAATCCTACTCAACCTCTTCCGGTTCCATGCTTCTCATATGTTCCCCGTCTTTTTTGATCTCATATTTCTGATTATATTCATTCAGATAAGTTTTATATTCAGCGTTATCAGAAGGATATACCTTCGAATCATGGATATGTGTATCCATATTCTCTTTATCACTATTCATAAGTGCAACCATCGCACTTGCACAGTGCGCTGCAATACGGTTAAAGCTGTTCAGGATATCTGTAAATACTGTTCCTTCTTCCAGACCGCATCCACCATTGCTCATACGTTCCACATGACGCATCTTCAGTTCATCACACAGTGTTGTAATGACCATACCAAGCGGTGCTACTCTCTGTGCCATTTCTTTATCATTCTCAAGGAATGCCTTGCATGTAAGATTGATCTCCTCACGTACTGCTTCCATGACAACATTCAGTTCATCCCAGGCATCTTCTGAGAACTGTGTCTTATTCTCATGCATATCACTGGACATATACGCAATATAAGAAGCATGATCTCCGATACGTTCAAAGTCATTGATCGTATGCAGATAAAGTGAAACCTGCCTTGTCTGTGCTGTGTTCATCTCATGCTTTGTAAGCTTGATCAGATAATCGCCCAGACGGCTTTCATACTTATCGATCAGATCTTCCTTTTTCTGAACCTTGTCGAACTTACTCTGCTGGTACTCATTCAGAAGATTCATTGCACGGTTAACATTCTTACGAAGCTTCTTCGCCATACCGCTCATTGCTCTGTGGCACTGACCGATCGCAAGTGCCGGATACGCAAGAAGACGCTCTTCCAGAAGATCAAAGTCTGCTTCATCTTCCAGTTCTTCTGCGCTGTCTTTTACCAGCCAGCATACCAGCTTCTCAAGTTTATTAATAAACGGAAACAGAATACATACCGTTACCAGACGGAACACGGTGTTCAACAGGGCAATCGATACCGGCGACATAATATTGTCCAGAAAATCAAAATGAACAAATGCATTGATCGTATAGAATCCGATCGACCAGATCAACATTCCGAAGGTATCATTTAATAAATACACAAGTGCGGTTCTCTTACCATTCTTATTTGCTCCGATCGCTGAGACCAGTACCGGACAGGATGCTCCTACACCGATACCAAGAATAATCGGAAATGCACTGGAAAATGTAAGGATTCCTGTTACCGATAAAGCCTGCAATACACCAACGGTAGCAGATGCGCTCTGCAGGACAGCCGTAAATGCAACACCTACCAGGATACCTGCGATTGGATTCGAGAACATCGTCAGCATATCAATAAATACTTTACTCTCTCTTAATGGTGTAACCGCACCACTCATTGTCTGCATGCCTGTCATCAGAATTGCAAAACCAAGCATGATATTACCGATGTTCTTGTGTGTCGTTCTTTTACAGATCATCCGCATGATCGTACCAATCACCGCCACGACAGCCGCTATCGTTGCAGAAGATAAAATCTTTGCAATACCATTCGATCCTTCAATATAGGAAAGACATAAGATCCATCCGGTGATACTGGTACCGATATTGGCTCCCATGATGATACCGATCGCCTGTTTCAGTTTCATCATACCGGAGTTAACAAAACCGATGACCATAACGGTTGTTGCGGAAGATGACTGAATGACACTGGTCACTCCTGTTCCAAGTGCTACTCCTTTGAGCGGTGTGTTTGTCATTTTGTAAAGGAATGCTTCCAGTTTATTACCGGCAACCTGTTTCAGCCCATCTCCCATAAGGGACATTCCGAACAGAAACAAAGCGACTCCACTTAACAATGACAATACCATAGAAAATATTTCCATAATTTTCTCCTTTGTTGTCAGCTTATTTTACGCTTACTTAACATTCTTTTAAAATATTCTTAACCTTTTCTTTTTTATTATGTCACGTTAAACGTTTGATTACAATCGTATATTTGTCAGAAATCACATTTTTTCACATCCCGTAGAAAAACGAATCCCGTCAATTCCTCTTTTTTCATCAATTTATCCAAAAATTACGTTCTGATTTTATAATTCTTACCTTGCACTCAGACTGAGAATAAGCTATCATTTTGTCTATATGGGTAAATGTTTATACGGAGGAATATATTTGTGAAAAAAAAGGAACAGGAACACCTGATACAGACCGTCTATCCGGGTTCTATTGCTGAAGAACTGGAAATCGAACCCGGCGATGTACTGTTAAAAATAAACGGACAGAAAATTGAGGATGTCTTTGATTATCGTTATCTGATGAAAGATGAATATGTCGAAGTCCTGATCCGCAAGCCTTCCGGGGAAGAATGGCTTTTGGAAATCGATAAAGAGTACGACGATGAACTTGGAGTTGAATTCGAGAATGGACTGATGAGTGAATACCGCTCCTGCAGTAATAAATGTATGTTCTGCTTCATCGACCAGATGCCTCCGGGCATGCGTGAGACTCTGTATTTTAAGGATGATGACTCCCGTCTCTCATTTCTGCAGGGAAATTATATCACCATGACAAATATGAAGCAGGCAGATATTGACCGCATCATCCATATGCAGCTCGCACCGATCAATATCTCTGTACAGACAACCAATCCGGAGCTCCGCTGTAAGATGCTGCATAACCGGTTTGCCGGAGAAAAGCTAAAATTTCTGCAGGATCTGTATGAAGCACATATTGAGATGAACGGTCAGATTGTATTATGTAAAGGCGTAAATGACAAAGATGAATTAAAACGTTCCATTGAGGATCTTTCCAGCTATCTTCCTTTTATGAGAAGTGTATCCGTTGTACCTGCCGGACTTACAAAATACCGTGAAGGTCTCTATCCGCTGGAACTCTTTTCAAAAGAAGAAGCCGGTGAAGTCATTGATATGATTGAAAGCTATCAGCCAAAATTCTATGAAGAATATGGTCTGCACTTCATACAGGCAAGTGATGAATGGTACATTCTTGCCGAACGTGATTTTCCGGAAGAAGAACGCTATGATGGATATATCCAGCTGGAAAACGGAGTTGGCATGATGCGTCTTTTAAAGACAGAATTCCATGACGCTCTGGAAGCACTGAAGCAGAATGACAACTATGAGACCTGGAAAAATGAGACCTGCCGTACACTTACCATTGCAACAGGCAAGCTTGCCTACAGTACCCTTGCCGGATTCGCAGAGGAGATCATGAAAGCATTTCCATATATTAAGATCAATGTATTTGCGATCCGCAATGATTTCTTTGGCGAGACTGTTACCGTATCCGGTCTGATCACCGGTCAGGATCTCAAAGCCCAGCTTCTGGAAAAGAAAGCCTCCGGCACCGATCTTGGTGACACACTTCTTATCACATGCAATATGTTAAGAAGCGGAGAACAAGTATTTCTGGACGATATGACGGTACAGGAACTGGAAGATGCATTAAATATGACTCTGGTCGCCGTAGAAAACCAGGGACAGGAACTTATCGAAGCTATGCTCAATCATCACTATACGATGCAGCGTGACAATGATACAGACAGCTTTGTATACGTAAAAGGTTATAACTCATAGCACAAACGAAAACATACTTTCATTAGCAGGATTAAATTTTTCAGACAACACCAACAAAGAAAAAATACCACAGCTTTTTCAAAATTTGAAAGCTGTGGTATTTTTTTCCATTATGCCGGATTTACATGAATCATAATATGCTTTGTATTCGGAAACTTCTTTTCTACATTGTCGTGCACATCCTCTGCAATTGCATGCGCATCTTTCAACGAAAGTGTTCCGTCTACTGCAATCTCTGCATCGATATACACCTTGTTGCCGAACATTCTCGTTCTTAACAGATCCAGTCTTTCTACTCCCCGGCTCTTTCTGATATAGTCTGCCAGTTTCTCTTCATATTCTTCACTGCATGAAGTATCCAGCATCTTATCCAGTGCATCTTTGAAAATATCAAATGCTACTTTCAAGATAAAAATACAGATAACTACACTTGCCAGCGGATCCAGCACAGGAAATCCAAGCATTGCACCACCTATACCAATCAGTGAACCAACGGAAGAAAATGCATCTGATCTGTGATGCCATGCATCTGCCATGAATGCTGCGGAATCCAGAATCTTCGCATAATGTCTGGTATACCAGAACATCCCCTCTTTTGTAAGAATCGACACGATAGCTGCCACAAGTGCGATCGTTCCCGGTGCCTGCAAATGACTGTAATCACCGGCTATGATCGTCTTCACACCACTCATTCCAATTCCAATACCCGTTGCGAGAAGAATGGCTGCAAGCACCATCGATGCTACACATTCCAGTCTGTCATGACCGTATGGATGTTCGCTGTCCGCCGATTTCTTAGATAATTTTACCCCGAGAAATGCAATGAATGTGGCAAACACATCCGATAATGAATGAACCGCATCGGATATCATGGCTCCCGAATGTCCGATAATTCCTGCCAGCAGTTTGAACGCTGTCAGAATGACATTTCCAAGAATTCCCACGGTTGATAAATGATTGATCATTTTCTGTTCATTTAATTGTTGTTTTTGACTTGTCATAAGATAACCTCCATTTTTCATAATGTCATGTCTCCTATGGCACCTAAGGTGAGACTACTGTTCCTCCGTATTCTATTTACAAGACTACTTTTTTGCAAAAAAATACACCTGTGGAACTTTCTACTTACTGTCCCACAGATGTATGATATATCGTCTCATCTGCTGCCGGTAATCGACCGGCCCGGCATGCACATCATTTTTCTCGATTTTATTCTTATAAAAAATGAATGTAGCCTGATCAGTTTGTACTGTTATCCCTTATCCGTATTGGATATATTCAGTGCAAAGAGATTTTATATATAATATTCGATTTTAGCGAAAAAGTCAACTGCTTTTTCAGGTTTTCATTTCAGTAAAAAATAATAATTTTCTGATCTGCTTGAATCTATTTATCAGATATGCTATATTTAAGACACAAGAGGGAAACCGCAAGCGGCTACCCGAGTATAATTGTTAACTATTTATATAGTCGTCAACTATTCGCAGTAGTTGGCGGCTATCTTCGTTTTCCCTTGAAAATCTCATAACAAAGACTTACAAGGGCAACAATGAATATACAAAACTGAATCATGTCAGAATATGTAACCATCGCATCGCCCTCCTTTCTTTCGTCTGGAGGGTGTTTTTATCCCTCCAAAGTTGGAGGGTAGCCGCCTGCTTTTGGTTTCCCTGTCCGTATCATATCACAGCGTCATTAAATAATCAACTATATTAATTCTATTAGTATAGTTTCATCTAGTCCTGCAGCGTTTTCAGATTATTTATATCCTCTTAAGTTCTTCTTAAGATTTTTCCGATTTCTTTAAGGAATTTAACATACTTTAGACATATTTGTTTTTTATAATAAACTCAGATAGTTGAGAGAGACAAAATCAACTATCTCCCCCTCATAAAGTAGCACACCGGGAATCCGGTGCAACACTTTACTCTCATTCCTTTAGATAACTATAACGACAACAAACGCCACAGGCCGAAAGGTTTGTGGCGTTTGTCGTTTCTTTTTTCAGCAAAATTTAATGCTTGTTTAAAAGTTATATGCTATAATAAATTATCAACAAAACCCTTATATAGCTTATCATTTTCTCTCATTTCCCAAAAAGAATGTTTCAAAGAAAGCGGTGGTTACTATGAAAGGAAAATATCTTTTTACAAGTTTCATTATGATTTCACTTATCATGATAGTCTCAGCCTCTTGCGGCAGTTCCAAAACTGACAAAACCTCACAGGAAACACCGGTAAACTACACCGGTGAAAATATCAATCAGCTTCTGACCTATACCGTTCCAGATGGATACCATATCGATACAGAGAATTGTACAGATAAAAACGAAGCTTCATACACAATTATTTTATCCTCTGATGACTTAGATGAAGAAGTATTTACTCTTGAGATTATCTCTTATAAAAAGCAAGGTGTAGCAATCACTGACGATTGCGACATTGATATGGACTACCTGTTAAATGTTTCCAAGGATTCTGTGATTAAAAAGATAACCTTAAACGACACATTTACAGTAGATGGGCATACCTGCAATGAAGTTACAGAGTACTGGCCATATGATCCGGATGAAGAATTCATTTCTTCATCCCAGAATCCTGTATCATATCTTTTACATGCTCTCGGATTCAAAAAGGAGCAAAAAACGATTGCATTTGAACAGGCATATATTCAAAATGGTGATTATATTATCGGAGTAGGCGTCCGAAGTTTCAATGCAGTGCAAGATATTGAAAATGATGTATTAAAAAAAGATTTGTATAAAATACTGAATTCCATAAAATTTTCAGGCAACCTATAACAAATCATCCTGAATATCTTCCTCCAGCATCCGTATCCCCGCAACACTGGTCACCGGCAGCGAGAACACAATCGTACGTTCTTTGCTGTCGAGACCGGCCTGCTCCATGATTGCTTTCATGATCTGGTTCTTCTCTCTGCTCTTCGTTACAATCAGTATGACTTCTTTTTCTTCCACCAGTGACACCCCGAGATACTTTTTTGCAAGTTCCATCCCGGTTCCTTTTGCATGGATCACAGTTCCGCCTCCGGCCTTTGCTGACCTTGCCGCATCCATGACCGTGTCAATATATCCCTGATTTGCGATTGCTACCAGAAGTTCATAATCTGTATCTTTCATCGAAGTCTCCTCCTCTTTTTCAAATTCCTGTTCATTTACAAGAAACTGCAGTGTCTTTCTTCCACCCACGCTGCTAAGCGGAACAATGAATGATACCCCCGTCCCTGGTACATCGATCAGCATCTTCGTGATCAGTCCCCGGCGCAGCTTTTTCCACGTCTCTCCTGTAACGATTGCAAGAAATAACAACTTTTCCGATTCTTCCAGGCCGAAATAATCCAGCACTTCACTCTGTGCCGTCCCTCTCCCGGTCGTTTCCAGGAATACGGGAAGACCTTGTTCTTTAAAAAATGTTCGAAAATCTTTTCGTTTGTTTCTGTTCGTGATGGTCACCATCATATATACCTTGCTCATGAATTCTCCCTTACAACTCTATAATATCCGCATCCCCATATGCCTCCAATGGCAGTACTTTGACCGGCTCTGCGAGCATCTCGTCTTTATCCTTCTTACGCTCCTGATACTGATACACCACACCCAGGATCTGTATCGTGATAAGCGGTGTCATTGCTACCATTGCTACCACTCCGAATGCATCGGTTACCACATTTCCGCCAACCGCTTCACATGCTCCCTGTGCAAACGGAAGTAAAAAAGTTGCCGTCATCGGTCCGGATGCAACACCGCCGGAGTCAAATGCGATCGCCGTAAATATCTTCGGCACAAATAATGTCAAGATTAGTGCCAGTGCATACCCCGGTACCAGAAACCACAGGATTGAGATACCTGTCAGCACACGTATCATCGCCAATCCAAGGGAAAATGCAACGCCAAGCGACAGGCTATATCCCATTGCTTTTCCCGGTATTGCTCCGGAGGTCAGCTCTTCTACCTGCTCCATCAGCACATATACCGCCGGCTCTGCCTTTACGATAAAGTAACCGATCAGCATACCGATTGGGATGATCACCCATCGGTAAGAAAGTCCTGCAATCACCTGTCCCAGATAATTACCTACCGGCATAAATCCTACATTTACCCCTGTCAGGAATAATACCAGTCCAATGTATGTATACAGGATACCGACCAAAATTTTGATCAGCGTTTTCTTTTTTAATTTCAGGGATACCACCTGAAAGAATGTGAAGAACAGAATGATTGGAAGCAGTGAGCCACCGATTTCCTTCATATAATGTGGGATTCCGGACTCGAATAATTTCCACAATGCTACAGATGTCTCTGCATCCGGTATTACAGTCTCGGAATAGCTGCCACCTTGTGGATGATAGATAATACCAAGAAGCAGTACCGCCAGCACCGGGCCGATCGAACACAACGATACCAGACCGAAGCTGTCCGTCTCTGCGTATTTATCACTACGTACCGCAGAGAATCCGATTCCCAGTGCCATGATAAACGGTACCGTCATCGGTCCGGTTGTCACACCACCCGAATCAAATGCAATCGCCAGAAAATTCTTCGATACAAAAAAAGTCAGGATGAACACCACCGGATAAAAGATCAACAGCATATAGGACAGCGGTTTTGAAAATAACATACGCAATACAGCGGCCACCAGAAAAATTCCGACTCCCACGGCAACCGCCAGAATCAGTGTCATATTTGATACCGAAGGTACCTGCCCGGCCAGCACCTGCAGATCCGGTTCCGATATCGTAATGATGAAGCCAAGTATGAAACACAATCCAATAATCACGGGAAGTCGCTTCGACTGTGCAATCCGAGTTCCGATCCGTTCTCCCATAGGCGTCATCGACATCTCCGCCCCCAGTGTGAAGAACATCATTCCCACCACCAGAAGGATCGCTCCAATAATAAAAGCCATCAGAATGCCCGGCGGCACCGGTGCGATCGTAAAGCTTAATATCAATACGATCGCGATGATCGGCACCACCGCTTCCAATGACTCTTTTAATTTCTCTGATAATTTTGTCCGATATAAATTCAATAAATATTCATGCCTTTCTGTGTTAATTATTCTACAATTTTCTGACTATTCAATATATTCTTTATATTATCACAGAATTCCAATCCTATCTATTTTTCTACTGTTAAGATCTTGCTAAGAACGCTTACTCTGTAACCATATCCTTAGCAAATAATGCAGCTCCCAGTGCTCCACAAAGCTGTGCCTTATCACTGATTACCAATGTTGTACCAAGCTTCTCTTCCAGTGTCTTCACCAATCCCTGGTTCTTGGACACGCCTCCGGTCATCATATAACGTTCCTCGCCGCCAACACGTTTTGCCAGTGCTGCTGTCTTGGATGCAACGGCTTTATTCAGTCCGTGTACGATATCATCAGTAGCCTTATTCTGTGCAATCAGTGATACGACTTCGGATTCTGCAAATACGGTACACATACTGGAGATCGTAATGTCTTCCTTATATGACAGACCTGCCTTTCCCATATCATCCAGGCTCATTTCCATCGTTCTTGCCATCATTTCCAGGAATCTTCCTGTTCCTGCAGCACATTTATCATTCATAACGAAATTGGCTACAGCCCCGTTCTCATCCAGACGGATGACCTTGCTGTCCTGACCTCCGATATCAATAACAGTACGGACTTCCGGGTTCAGGAAATGTGCCCCTCTTGCATGACAGGTAATCTCTGTAATACTCTTATCTCCATCAGAAATGGCCGTTCTTCCGTATCCAGTTGTAACCATTGCATCGATGTCTTCTCTCTGAAGTCCCGCATCCTTCAGCGCTTCTTCCAGTGCACGCTCTGCTCCGATTGCTGCTCCCGCACCTGTCGGCAGGATGATACCTGTCACGATATTTTGGTCTTTATCAAGAATTACTACATCTGTACTTGTTGATCCGCTGTCTATTCCGGCAAAATATCCTTTTCCCATCTTCAGTTCCTTCCCTTCCAGTTGTTCCATATTCATGCTCTCTGCAAATGCTTCTAATCTTGTCAGAAGCTGCCCGCTGCTCTGCACCGTATAATCCGATTCGATCTTCAGAAGCGGCACGGTCACATTCTGCTTAATCTGTGCGTATTCAAAACTGTAAAAATCGCAGAATTTCACAGTATGATAAATGATTCCTTTTAATCCGGGATCGTTATATAATCTCTTTCTTCCGCTGTGATCCATCATTCGCATACATGGAATCTGTCCGAGAAGTTCTTTCGCATACCATGCCATCAGCTCATCGAATTCCAGATCTTTTGGCGGCTCTGCCTCGCCCACCGAACGGTTATTGACACAGGTATCATTTTCCACCGGATATGGCATACTTTTCTGTACCATATCAAAAAGTTCATTTCCCATACGTGCACCCAGCACACTGATATGCGGCTTTACGATGCGTTCCGGCTTCTTGAATGCCTGCCGGAACTTCTCTTCATCAAATCTGGTACCTTTATATTCTCCATATGCTTTCGCAAGACCTTTTAACTGCACTGCTGTACGTTCCCTGCTGCATTCTGCATCACAGTGAAGTACATCAATCATATATAAGAAATCCAGTTTCCCGCTGTCTTCCAGAATATCATACACACTCCGAATCGTGTCACAGCAGTTGACCAACACCAGTTCCTTTACTTTTCCACTCATAACAGCTTCCAGAAGGGCCTTGCCGAATCCACAGATATTCGGATGCGCTATCTGATCCGCATGGTCAAAGCCCTGCGGCATCTCATTCAGGTTCTGACATTCCCCGCCGAACGCTTCTAAGAGTTCGATTGGGGTATATTTACAGACATAATATGTTTTATTCATCGTGCGATTCCTCCTGTCTGTCCGTATTTTCATCCGTTTCTGTATTCAGCATCTCTAAGAATGCCCCGAGTCTGGTAGATGTCTGCCCTTCTCCGCCATGACTTCTGTCGCATCCATCGCCGTCCAGGATCAGAAGCGGGATTCCCTGTTCTTCGAATTTGCGCTTGGCAAGCTGTGCTGCTCCAAGGGTATGCTTACATCCCCAGTGTCCGAACCAAACAGCACCGTCTGCTCCTGTCTCCTTTGCATGACGGATTCCTGCTTCGATTCTTCTGATCGCGCTTCCATTTAATGCATGATATACCATACGTCTCGCCATTGCCTCATAAGGCTTCTCCGGATCAAAATCCGGCTCACAGACGTGACTCAGTTCACAGCCGACAATCTGTGCTTTTTCCTGAAAGCATAGCTCGTTCTTCACCGCATCAGACCAGAATGGGATCGTATGCATCCAGTAGATTTTCTTTCCTTTTTTTGCAGGAGCATTCTTTACGTCTTTCAAAAGGCGATCCACATAATCCTCTTCTTCTTTTGTGCCAAGCAAAAGATTGTTGGTCATTCCCACATAAAGAGGCGTAACCAGATCTGCCGGAACATATTTATCTGCACTTTCTTTCTCATACTGTGCAAACTTCTCCAGTGTCCGTTTGCTTCTTCTCAGCCGTTCTGTTAATGCCTCGTCTGTAATCTTTTTACCCGTACATTTTTCTATAAACTCTTTCAGCTTCCGAAGCTGGTCTGCCACATACTGTACATTGTCCTCATTCTGCTGCATCGGGACATCAATTGCAAAGATTGGCACTTCATACATTTTCGCCAACTTTTTAAACGTCAGAAGGTTTGCATCACAGGTCAGGTTCGTGTACACAATGCACTTTGGTTTCGGAAGCACTTTCTTCTGTGCCGCCCCGATAAATGTCTTATGATAACTGCAAAGTGTCTCAGAAATTCCTGTATTTTCTGCCTGCTGTAAAAATGCTCTTTCTGCCTTTGATGCAGAAAGATAACAGGAAAATCCTTCCACATTATACGGATGGATTCCTGCCTCCTGCAACAGTTCGCAAGGAGTAAAGATGCTGACTATTGCACTTTCCTGTGGTTTTTCCAAAGGCATAAGCATCGTATCCATCATAAGTCTTGCCAGATACCGGTCTGCCGGCATCAGTCTTTTGTCCGGGGCAAACCGGAACTTCAGATTCTGTGCCTTCCATCCGGTCTTTAAAAGCCATCTGGCTCTGTCCGGATCCTCATTACTCCATTTTTCTATATAATTTCCATATGTTTCTATGATCTTCATGTTCTCATCCTCGTCTTACCCTGTTGTCTGTTTCCATTTTTCTTCCTTATTCAAGTAAAAAAAACATTTAACATCATACTCTTCTTTTTTATAAAATGCAAATATACAGCAGCAATTTTCCGCAAATCTGCTGCTGTATATAGATATCAACGTATACTACCTTGTATTTTTTTGTTTTCTTTTTTCCCGTACAAGAACTAACAAGAATCCGGCTATTCCGATCAAAGACAGGATTTTTCCTGTTGTTGTACCCGGTGCATGATAGATGATCTTCAATTCATGGTTACCACTTTCAATCTTACACCCCAGAAATGCCGTATTTACTTTTTGTATCTCTGTTTCTTTTCCATCAATATAAATCTTAAAATGTTTATCATAAGGGATGGACGTAATAAACCATCCATCTTTCTTTACACGAATTGTCCCCTGGATCACGTTATCTTCTGTCTGCTTTTTGTCCACCTGGATTTCTGACTGATACAACAATTCTGACCGTTCCGGCAGACTGCCGAGATATGCCTGTACATGCCTTAATCGATATTTTCCTTTGCCAAATGTCACAGAAATATTATCTTCTCCATCCTTTAACGGCACTGCATAGGTAAATATCTTATTTTCATTATAATATACATGATCTTTCGCGCTTAGTTTGTTACGGATTCCGTTGATACAGACTGCCACGTCCTTATTCGGATGTGCGTTGTCCACCCGGAATCTTAAAAAAAGAATCTGTTTCTGCCCCTCTTGCTGCATCGTTTTCTGCTCCGCTCCACCTGTAGTTCTATTATTAGCCATTTTCAGACTAACCGGCTCATAGGCTGTCATTATGTTCTGATCTGAAGATTCCGTATGTTCTCCAACAACCGCATATTCCAGAAATGCCGTCTGATTATATGGAAATGTAAGTTTCTTATATTCCTCTTCCGTCATCACACGATCTGTTGCATACATGACCGGTGCTGCATCTTTATTCTGATATATACCGGTTGTGCCGCATTTCTTAACCAGAGTATATCCTGGCACATCCGAATCTGATACGATATACCGCACTCCCATCATCCGTTGAAATACCGGATTTTTCGAGACAGACTGCATCATCCCATTGCGGAACGGTTCTTCCAGTCCGAATGTCTTCTGACGGAATGTCTGATAGTCCGGATTGTATGCAGATGAATAGATGGAAGTAATATTCTGATCCACATCCCAGATCCGGTTTAAATCTGCTGCATTTTCATCATCACTTCCCATCTGTTCTGTACGGTAATATCCATCATCATCTTTCAATGCTTCTTTTACGGCCTGTCTATTCTGTTCTTCCACAACATCCCGGTACAGTTTGCGGCTGACATACCTGTCCGGCTTCATCTGATAAAAAGTGTTCATCGTGACCGCCAGACATATCACCGACGGCAGAGCCAGCATCAGAATCTCTTTCGTCTCTTTGTGGTATCTCTTCAGCGCACAATACAGCACGTAACAGATCAGAAACAGAATACTTTCTGCAAGCAAGACTTTCCATATACTTTCCCCTATGCCTTTTGAAACAAACTGATTTCTTGCCATATAAACGAATATCGTTGTGATGATATATGGAATCATTCCTGCAATAAAAGACAGTTCTCTTTTTCTGCACTTTTCCAGATAAATGGAAATCAGATAACAAAGCAATGGCAGAAACGGAATAAAGACTTTATCCCTGATATATAGTCCGCCATTCAATAAGTAAGCAAATACCGGAATCACAAGTACGATCACACATCCATATGTGAGTACCTTTTCATATACTTTCCGATACAACAATCCCGTGAGCAGAACTGTGATCACCAGTGTCGTAAGTCCGATTCCATAGATACTATAAGAAAATCGTTCTACTGTGATCTGCGGAATAAAAAAGGAAGCAAACGATGTGTTCTGCTCTTTACTTCTCCCACCCGTCAATGCGAGTGCCGTCGGTACCAGAAAGAAACCACTCATGAGTACTGCCAGAATCATCGAACGCACGAAACACAATCCGTCCCGCAAAAAGCTGCGAACTGTGACCCTGTTTCCTTCTCTTTGTTCAAAATAGCGGTGCAGTCCATAAAGAACCAATGACAGCATTCCGCCAATACTGAAATAAAAACTGGTCATGATCATCAGAAATACACTAACTGTAAAAAGACCACTTTTTTCTTGCTTAAAATACCGGTCTACACCTATGAGTGCCAGACATAAGAACGGCATATAATCCACAAACATGATCTGCCCGCTGTACTGACCGATCATCGGTCCTGCCAGCAGGAACATCAGTGACAGGATAAAAGCAGTGCCTGTATCCGTCTTTCTGCTTTTCAGCCAGTAATAAAACAGCAGTACCGAAGCAGTCAGACCTGTTATGCTGACCGCCATGATGTAATCCGACATTTTCACAAACGGAAGCAGATATGACGGCAGGATCAACGGACTATATAGTCCGTAATAAGCAAAATGATAAATATTCTGGCCGCCGCCCAGATTCGCCGCAAATTCGGGAAATAACTTTCCGGTTGCATAAAACTGCTGCCGGAAATAATCCGGCAGCACACTATGCTGACTGAGCCAGTCTACCTTTGCTCCAAAGATTCCATATCTGCCCACAAATATCCGGCAAAAAAAGAGTGTTAAGCCTGTAAGCAGCAGGTAAGGAATGTATCTCTTAACCTTGTCCATAACTCTTCCTCCGCAGATTTTGTGATAATGGCATCATCATGATCCGCTGTTCTTCTTTACTGGAATCCTTTAACAGGTATACAGGCCGGTTCTTTACTTCCAGGTATGTCTTGGCAAGATACTGTCCCAGAATTCCGGTACACAGAAGCTGTACACCACCCACGCCAAACAAGATACAAACCATCGATGGCCATCCGGCCACCGGATCTCCCCAGATTAATGTACGGACTACGATCGCAACAATCATCAGGAATGATAATCCGCAGAACAAAACTCCCATATACGCTGCAATCGACAGCGGAACTACAGAAAATCCCGTGATTCCCTCCAACGAGTAAATGAATAATTTCTTTACATTCCATTTTGTTTCTCCGGCAGATCTTTCGATATTCTCATATTCCAGCCATTTGGTGCGGAATCCGACCCACCCGAAGATTCCTTTGGAAAAGCGGTTATATTCACTCATTTCCAGCACTGCATCTATCATCTTACGGTTCATCAGGCGGTAATCTCTGGCACCGCTTACAATCTCTGTCTTGGAAATCTTATTGATTACGTTGTAAAACTCTTTAGATAAGAATGAACGGATCTTTGGTTCACCCATTCTTGTTGAACGTCTGGTTGCCACGCTGTCATATGCTTCTTCTTTTAAAATTCTGTACATATCAGGCAGCAGCGACGGCGGATCCTGCAGATCTACATCCATGATTGCTGCATAATCACCGCTTGCGTTTTGAAGTCCCGCATAGATCGCAGCTTCTTTCCCAAAGTTTCTGGAAAAGGAAAGATACTGACATCTTCCGTCCTTTCTGTGTAAGTCTTTCATAATCTCATATGTTCTATCGGATGACCCGTCATCTACAAATAGCAGTTCAAAACTGGTCTGTTTTTTCATGCTGTCCATGACTTTTTTCATTTCTGCATAATAAATTGGCAATGCTTCTTCTTCATTGAAGCACGGGATGATAATACTGATCTTGTCCATAACAATAAGCCTCCTCATCTTTTTCTTGATGCTATTGTAGGCTTCGTTTCTTAAAGACATACGCAAATAATTCTTAAGATTTCTTAAAAACTTCTGTTATTTTTTAAAATATAAGTTCTATCTTCGTACCTTCACCAAGTTTACTGTCCACATGGATCTTCGCCCCATGAAGCATTGCTCCATGCTTTACGATAGACAGTCCAAGACCTGTTCCACCTGTTTCTTTAGAATGGCTTTTGTCTACACGATAAAAACGTTCAAAGATACGATCCGTCTCATTCTCCGGGATTCCGATTCCGGTATCCGTAACGCAGACCTTCTTTCCTTGCAGGGTATTACCTACCCAAACGGTTAATTTTCCGCCTTCTTTGTTATACTTGATTGCATTTTCACAGATATTGTAAATCATCTCATCCAGGATCTGACGGATACCCACATACTCTACCGGTTCTCCCGTCACCTCTACATGCACTTTCCGCTTCGCTGCCTGTGGTGAAAGTCTGGTCAGAATCTCCCTCGTCAGCTTATAGAGATCTACTTCTTCTTTTTCCAGCTGCACATTGCCCTCATCCAGTTTTGATAACTTGATGATATCTTCTACCAAAGTGATCAGACGTCTTGCTTCATTATAGATTCTTTCCGCAAAACCTTTCATATCTTCCGGCTTTACCAGTCCGCTTTTCATGATTTCTGCGTAACCTGAAATTGACGTAAGCGGTGTCTTCAGTTCGTGAGATACATTTGCCGAGAATTCTTTTCTCATATTGGCAACTGCATCTTTTTCTTTATTCTGCTTGTCGATACTCTGTAAAAGAGGTGTTAATTCTTCGTACACGTCATTCTCCAATGGATTTTCAAGATCCAGTCTGTTGATCGGGCGGATCAGTCTCGTTACCTGCCATTTTACAAGGATTCCCGCAAATGCCAGCATGATCAATGCGATCAGCCCCATCGCCGGGAATACCTTCATTGCTGTCCGTAATGCAGTATCTACCGTCTTTGATACTCGCAGGATATCTCCATTTTCCAATTTCACTGCATAATAGAACATCTCTTTATTCAATGTATTCGATTCACGGATATCCTGACCACTTCCGTTTTTCAGCGCAGCTTTTACTTCCGGCCGATTCTTGTGATTCTGAAGGGTTACATCATCTTCTTTTGAGTCATATTTCACCTTACCATCCGGATCGATCAGGGTAATTCTTGTGTCCGCATGCACGTTATCCATCGTCTTCAGATAAGACTCCCCGGAAGTATCGAGTGCTACGTTAATATAGTCTGCTTCCTGTCTTACCTCTCCTTCCATGATATGGATCGTCTGGCGGTATACAACCAGCGTGGTGATCGCATAAGCTATGAGCATCGTCAGGGTAATGACAAGAATCATGCTGCTTTGGATCTTTTTTCTCATACTTTGTTTCATATTATTACCTGCTCATACGGTATCCGACTCCGCGGACCGTCTCAATCTGTTCGCCTGCATCTCCAAGCTTCTGTCTTAAAGTTCTGACATGCACATCCACGGTTCTCGTCTCCCCGTCGAAATCATATCCCCAGATATCTTCCAGAAGCTGGTCTCTGGTAAGGACAATATTCGAATTCTTCATCAGGCGTTTCAATAATTCATACTCTTTCAGTGTCAGGTTCACCACTTCTCCGTGAACGGTCACTTCATGCTTCTTCGGATCCAGCCGGATCTCTCCGATCTCAAATGCATCCTCTCCGGATATGCTTCCATTTGCGCTGCGTCTTAATACAGCCTTGATACGTGAGATCAACTCCATCATGCCAAATGGTTTTGTAACATAATCATCCGCACCGGCATCCAATCCTTTTACCTTATCGTATTCTGCTCCCTTGGCTGTAACCATGATGACCGGAATCTCTCTCGTTTTCTTAGATGCTTTTAACTTACTCAAAAGCTCCATTCCGTCTTCTCCCGGCAGCATAATATCAAGCAAAACAAGCTCTGGCGTCTCTAATGCCAGAGCTTCAAGGAATGAACTTCCATCTTCGAATCCGCGCGCCTGAAACCCTGTGCTCTCCAGGGTATACACCACCAGTTCCCGTATGTTACTGTCATCTTCTACACAAAAAATCATTCCTCTTTCTCCTTCTTTATACTACAGAAGCCTTGTGGATTCCTGTGATAGAGAATTCCACCCACTCTGCGATATTTGTTGCATGGTCTGCGATACGTTCCAGATATTTTGCAACCATGATCAGATCAATCGCCTCTCCCCCCTGCTCTCCTTTATTTTCCGCAATAAAGTCGATCAGTGTTGTCTTCACTTCTTCAAAAAGTTCATCCACGATATCATCATCTTTTATAACTTTTCTGGAAAGTTCAAGGTCTTTTTCCACATATGCATTGACGCTGTCACGCACCATCTTTCCGGCCGCTTCTGACATTTTGATGATCTTTGGAATGTCCTGTGCTTCCGACTTCTCCTCTGTAATGATGATCTCTGCAATATCCGAAGCCTGATCGCCGATACGTTCCATATCTGTGATCATTTTCAATGCCGCTGAAATCTGTCTCAAATCTCTTGCCACAGGCTGCTGCTGGAGAAGCAGTTTCAAACAAAGTCTTTCAATATCTGTCTCTGCCTGATCGATCTCTTCATCTGCCTCAATCACTTTCTGTGCCTGTTCCATACTTCCTTCTTTTAATGCTGTTGTTGCTTTTCCGATTGCAACTTCACATAATTCACCCATACGTATAAGCTGCTCATTAAGTAACTCCAGCTGCTGATCAAACCGATTACGCATATCCTAGCCAAACCTCCCTGTGATATAATCTTCCGTTCTCTTATCTGCCGGAATCGAAAATAATTTTTCTGTTTCATTATATTCAATGACTTCTCCCAACAGGAAGAATGCCGTATTATCAGACACACGTACCGCCTGCTGCATATTATGTGTTACCATAACGATAGTATAATCTTTTTTCAATTCCATCGCAAGGTCTTCTATCTTAGATGTCGAGATAGGATCCAGTGCCGATGTCGGTTCATCCATAAGGAGCACTTCCGGCTGCACCGCCAGTGCTCTTGCAATACAAAGTCTCTGCTGCTGGCCGCCTGACATTCCAAGTGCACTAGTCTTTAATCTGTCCTTGCATTCATTCCAGATTGCCGCATCTCTTAAAGATTTTTCTACCAGGTCATCCAATTTTGCTTTTGAACGTATTCCATGGGTTCTTGGTCCATAAGCAATATTATCATAGATACTCATTGGAAACGGATTCGGTTTCTGGAACACCATTCCAACTCTCTTTCTTAATAAATTCACATCGATATCACGGAAAATATCCTTGCCATCCAGAAGAATCTCTCCGTCAATCTTACATCCCTCTACCAGATCATTCATACGGTTGATTGATTTTAATAATGTAGACTTTCCGCATCCGGATGGACCGATGAATGCTGTGATCTTATTCGCTTCTATCTCAAGATTCACATTTTTCAGAGCATGGAAATCACCGTAATGAAGTTCCATGTTCTTGATACTTATTTTACTCATGTATGATTCCTTCCTGTTTTTTCTGATTTATCTCTGTACAGCTGCTATGCTTTTGTAATCCGTTTGGCGATCATGCCCGACAGGGTATTGATCACAACTACCAGCACCAGCAGTACTACAGCCGTTGCATAAGCCTGATTCATATAAAGACCTTCACTTGACAGATTATACATATGCACTGCCAGGGTTCTTCCTGAACTCAATACATTCTTCGGCACCTTTGCAACAGTACCCGCTGTATAGATCAGTGCTGCTGTCTCTCCGACGATTCGTCCGATCGCCAGGATCACACCTGCAAGGATTCCCGGTATCGCCGATGGAAGTACGATCCGAAATACTGTACGTAATTTTCCTGCTCCCAGTCCGAAACTTCCTTCTCTGTAAGAATCCGGTACGGATTTCAATGCTTCTTCTGTACTTCTCATGATCAGCGGTAATACCATGATCGCAAGAGTAAACGCTCCTGCCAGAATTGAAAACCCCCATTTACAGGTATTTACAAAGAACAGCATACCAAACAGTCCATATACGATAGACGGAATTCCCTGAAGCGTCTCTGTTGTAAGTCTGATCACTTCTACAAATTTATTCCCACGTTTTGCATATTCCACAAGGAAGATCGCTGCAAAGATCCCAAATGGAACTGCGATCAGAAGTGATAACAGGGTCATGATCACTGTGTTGATCAATGCCGGCATCAGCGAGGCATTTTCCGATGTATAATGAAGTGAGAAAATGGATGGTTTCAAATACGGAACACCATGCGCCAGCACATATACGATCAGAAATATAAGTACAGCAAATGTCATAATTGCAGAAAGCATGACAAGAAGCATTACGATCAGTGATCCAGGAGTTCTGGTATATGCTTTTAACTTATCTTTCCATGTTACTTCATTACTACTCATAATTCTTCCCCCTCTTCAAAAGTGCTACACAGAAGTTCAGAAGAAGGATAAATACAAAGAGAACTACGCCGGTTGCAATCAGTGCTTCTCTGTGAAGTCCGGATGCATATCCCATCTCAATTACGATATTTGCTGTGAGTGTTCTGACTCCTCTGAAGATTCCTTCCGGCATTCTCGGCTGATTACCAGCCACCATGATCACTGCCATCGTCTCTCCGATCGCACGCCCGATCCCAAGAACAATAGCTGCCACTACTCCGGATTTGGCTGCCGGTAAAACAACAGTAAAGATTGCTCTTTCATGTGTTCCGCCAAGTGCTACCGCACCTTCATAGTACTGTGTAGGAACTGCTCTAAGCGCAGATTCCGTAAGTCCGATGATCGTTGGTAAGATCATCATTCCCAGAAGAATGGATGCTGTGATCATACTGCTTCCGTTTCCACCCTGATGAAGTGTTCTTCCGATTTCTCTTACCCACGGTACGAGAACTACAAGACCGAAAAATCCATAGACAACGGATGGGATTCCTGCCAGAAGTTCTGTTGCCATCTTCAGTGGTTTATAGATTCCTTTCGGACAGTAGAATGCCATGAATACTGCTGTCAGGATTCCAATCGGTACACCGATGATAATTGCGCCGGCCGTTACATACAGACTTCCAATGATCATCGGAAAGATTCCGTATATGTCATTCTTTGGTTTCCATAATTCACCGGTCAGGAATTCCCCGAATCCGATTTTACTCATTGCAGGAATTCCATTTGCAAACAAGAAAATACAAATGAGTGCAACCGCCAGTACTGAAGCACAGGCGGCAACTGCAAACACTCCCTGCATGAATTTCTCTGTCCATGCTTTTGATTTCATATTATTTCACTACCTCATCCCATGTGGTTGCATCACCAGTGTAAATTGTCTTTACCTGATCACTACTGAGTTCATCTGTTGTATTGTTTTTATTTACAATAACTGCAATACCGTCTGTAGCAATTACCTGGCTGTCCAGTTTATCTTTTTCTTCATCCTGTAATTCACGTGATGCCATTCCGATATCATAACTTCCATCGATTGCTGATGTCATACCTGTTGTAGAGTCTGTAGTCTGAAGCTCAATCTCTGCTCCTGTATTGACTTTCTTATACGCCTCGATCAATTTTTCCATAACCGGTGATACGGAAGAGGATCCGCCGACAACTGCTTTTCCGGATGGCTTGCTTCCCGCATAAGCTTCTGCTGAATCGTCTCCGATATATCCGTTGTCTGAAATTACCTGCTGTCCTTCTTTGCTCATGATATAAGCGATGAAGTCTTTTGCCACTTCATTATCTGCACCTTTCTTTGTTGCAATGTTAAATGGTCTGCAGATTTTATATTTTCCATCTTTGATGTTCTGCTCTGTAGCTTCTTCTCCGTCAATCTTTAAAGCTTTTACTGTATCATTTAATGATCCGAGTGATACATAACCGATTGCATAATCATCTCCGGCTACTGTTGTAAGCATTACGGATGTGCTGTTTGTAATCTGTGCATCATCTGTTGTCATATCAACTTTTTCACCGTCTTTCTTTTCTTCAATCCCGAAAAGTTCGATGAATGCTCCTCTTGTTCCTGAACCATCTTCTCTTGAAACAATTGTGATATCATTTGAAGAATCCCAGTCGCTTTCACTCTTGCTGCTCTTGTCATCTGAGGAAGCACTGTCGGAACTTCCACATCCGACTGCAAGTCCCGCTGTCATTGTTGCTACCGATAAAATTGCAATAAACTTTTTCAACTTCATAATCATACTCTCCTTAGATTCTCATCTTTTTTCATTCTGATTTTTTCCTTGTCGCTTTCGACAATAGTTATCTTAAGGGACCTATGTTAAATCCAAAATCCGTGGATTGTTAAATATATGTAAAGTGTATGCAGAAATTTTATAGAAATGTAAAATCACTTTTTTCACAGCCGGATTTTATGACTGTGCGCTTTCAAATTGAATTTCTTAATTTTTCATGCTATAATTCCTCTACAGGACTGTCTGAAAATGCTTTTTCTGATATGTTCTTATTACTTATTTACAAAAACAAACAGAAAATTTACATTATAAAAAAGAAAGAGGATTATAATTCTATGTGGATTGCAGATCAATGGAAAGATTATGAAGTAATCGATTGTAGTAATGGTGAAAAATTAGAACGCTGGGGACAATACACTCTGGTCCGTCCGGATCCGCAGGTAATCTGGGATACTCCGAAGACAGAACGCGGCTGGAAACATATGAACGGTCACTATCACCGCAGTAAGAAAGGCGGCGGGGAATGGGAATTCTTCAGTCTCCCGGAACAATGGCAGATTCATTATAAAGAACTTACATTCAACCTGAAGCCTTTTAGTTTCAAACATACCGGTCTTTTTCCGGAACAGGCAACAAACTGGGACTGGTTCTCTGAGAAGATCAGAAATGCCGGAAGACCGGTCAAAGTGCTGAATCTTTTTGCTTATACAGGCGGCGCTACCCTCGCAGCCGCGGCAGCAGGAGCAAGTGTTACCCATGTAGATGCTTCTAAGGGAATGGTTGCATGGGCAAAGGAAAATGCAGCTTCTTCCGGATTGTCTGACAGACCGATCCGCTGGCTCGTCGATGACTGCGTAAAATTCGTAGAGCGTGAGATCCGCCGCGGCAATCACTATGATGCCATCATTATGGATCCTCCGTCATACGGACGCGGACCTAAAGGTGAGATCTGGAAGATCGAGGATGCAATTCATCCGCTGATCAAGTTATGTACACAGATTCTGTCGGATGACCCATTATTCTTTCTGGTCAACTCCTATACAACAGGACTTGCACCGGCCGTTCTGACTTATATGCTTGGAACGGAGCTCAAGAAATGGAACGGACATGTGGATTCACAGGAGATTGGACTTCCTGTTACGCATTCCGGACTGGTGCTGCCTTGCGGGGCTTCTGGGAGATGGGAAGCGGTTTAACGCAATAGGAACTGACTTTCCTGGTCCCGAATAAAATATAGAAGCGCTTTCTGTGCCTAAAAGTTTCTAACCATGATCTCATATACACAGAAAGCGCTTCTATATTTTTATTCAGTTACGTTTTCGCATACTCTACTCATTAAACAACTTCTCATGAATGTTTTCTATATTCTTTATACCATTTTTCTGCTTCTTCAGTGGTCATATGCATTCCTTCAGCCAGTTGTTGAATTGTTTCATTTTTACCCAGATTAACAAGTTCTGCCAAATGTATAATTGCTCTAATACCTTCGATTCTTCCTTCTTCACGGCCACGTTCTATCCCCGGCTTCTGTAAAATCAATCATCAGTTCGCCTAACGCAACAATATCAACCTCTTTTTCCATTCTTCAGATCCTCCACAATTTCATTATACCGTTTTTTATTTAACCGGTAGAAAAATAATACAACAGCTGTTACAATCCACAGAATCCCCGGAATGGTTGTAAATGCATATTTCATAATACTGATAACCGTATCATTTTGTGCCTGATTTGCCACGTATCCATATTTTCCAAGTAATGCCGCAAGCATCGCTGTACCAATCGCCATTCCAATCTTATTTCCAAGAGAAACGAATGCATATTGGAATCCATCATTCCGAAGTCCGGTTTTCCATTCTCCGTATTCCACACAGTCCGGAATGATTGCATAGATTGCTGTATTAAATCCTGAAAAAAAGAACTGTGTAACACCTGCCAAAATATAGAATACAACTGCTGAATCTTTTACATTAAAGAAATACATTGCCAGCATTGAAATACCTGTTAAAAAGGCAAATATCGAAGCTGTCCTTCCTTTATTGTTAAGTTTTCGGAATACCGGTTGAAAACATGCGGCACCGATAATGGATGGAATAATAATGCACATAGAATAAGTAGTATAATAAGATGCATTTCCTTCTACATATGTAAAATAATATAAAATGTCAGCATTTCTTCCATATAATGTAAATCCAAATAAAACCTGTCCGATTAATGCAAGTATATACGGTCTGTTCTGCATCACGGCTTTTAACTGTACTTTAATTGATATTTTTTCCTTTTCCGGAATTGTCACCTGCTCCTTCGTCTTCGCAAAGCAGAAGAAATGGCATGCTGCAAATATACATCCATAGATAATTGCTACAAATAAATATCCGTTCTTCGCACTCTGGCTTCCCAGCTTTCCAATCAAAGGTACTGTAATAATGTTGATAATCCCGATTGCAATCATAGCCGCAACCGAACGCGAAGTATTAATTTTTGCCCGTTCATCAATGTCCTGTGTCATCGCACCGCAAAGTGTTCCATACGGAATATTTACACATGTGTATCCCAGTACAAGCAGGCAATATGTAATAATCATATAGATAATCTTTGCCGTATCTGGCCAGTCCGGATGTGCCCAGAATGTCAACATTAAAAGCACTGCCGTAATGGGTGCTGCAACAAGCAGCCATGGACGGTAACGTCCCCATCTTGTTTTTGTCTTATCCGTCAACCCTCCGACAATCGGATCATTAATCGCATCCCAGAATCTTGAAAATAACATCAATGCTGAAACAGCCGCCATACTGATTCCAAACACATCTGTATAAAATATCATTAAAAAATTACTTACAAACATCCAACTGAAATTGCATCCGACATCACCAAATCCATATGCAATTTTACTGATCAATGGCACTTTTCCATTCTTACCCTCGTTTCCCATGGTTCCTCCTTATCAGAGTTTCTGACAAAACTTCTGTTCTCTCCTGATCTAATCTTTATTCCTGTACATTAATGATTACTTTCATCGTTGTTTCCCGGTTATCATCGATATACTGATAAGCTTTCAGATACTCCTGAAATGCAAATGTTTTTGAGATCAGTGGTCTTAAATGAACCTTTTCTTCATTTACAAGTCTGATTCCGTCAACATAGTCATCGTGCCGGTACATCATTGTGCTCTTGATATCCAGTTCATGATCATTAGCCACTGCAAGATCAATCTCTGCCATTCCTGCAAACACTGCAACCAATACAATAATGCTTCCTTTTCTTGCATACTTGATTGCCTGTCCCATTGTGATGTTATTTCCTGCACAATCATAAATCACATCGGCTTTGTCTGGTCCGAATGTTTCCAACATTGCTTCACCGAAATCTTTTTCTTTTGTATTCACACAGACATCAATGCCACATTCTTTCGCCTTATCCAGACGGAGATCACTGACATCCGTGATCATAACTTTTGCTGCTCCCATTCCCTTTGCTGCCTGTGCCACAAGATTACCAATCGGACCGGCACCAAGCACGGCAATGTTCATTCCTTTCACATCACCAACCTGCTTTACTCCGTGAACTGCAACAGCCAGTGGCTCGATCATTGCACCTTCTTCATATGACATTTCTTCCGGAATTGGTGTTACTTTCGATGCATCTACTGCAAAATATTCTGATGCTGTTCCGGTTGTCTGGAATCCCATAACTTTTAATTCTTCACACAAATTGTATTTTCCGTGTCTGCATGGATAACATTCTCCGCAATAAACCTGTGGCTCAATTGTTACTTTCTGACCTTCGTGAAATACTGTCACATCTTTCCCAAGTTTTACAACTTCACCGGATACTTCATGTCCCTGTGTTACCGGATATGAGGTAAATGGATGCTTACCGTGATATACATGAATATCAGAACCACAAATGCCGATATTCATAATCTTTACCAATACCTGATCATCTTTTACCTCCGGAACTGGTACCTCTCTGAAAATAATCTCTCCTGGTTTTGTCATTACCTGCTGTAACATATTGTTTTCCTCCTTCATTCTTTTATCTTATCTTTTATTAAATGTTTTATTAAAGTAATTACATTATTGTACAACCACTCTATTTTGTCAATATATGAATGCCTATTTCTACTTGTTGCACAAGTTTGATCAACTTTTTTATGCATATTTACCAACTGGATATGCATAGAATTTGCCACTGGCAACTTCTCTTGCATACTTAGATATCTATAAAACCTGCCAATTGCAGCTTCTTCCGAACATCTGACAATAAAAAAAAGAGGTAAATATTCAAAGTCCGTAATCATTACGAGCCTTGAATTTCACCTCAGTTTTTCATTCTTATTCTTTTTCCTACAACATATCAAATTTATAAATGCTGTATATATTCAGAGAGGAAATGTTTTGCCGCTCCGACAGCTGATGCCTCTCTTTTATAGGAGCAATTTTTTAAGTAACGTACATCATGTTCAAAACCATTATATGCCATCACTTTTTCCCCCAGTGGTATCATATACTCTGATAAATACCCCCCGACTTCTCCTCCAAGTATGATATCTGTGTCATACGCCATTCGCAGATTGGAAATCAAAATAGCCAGATTATCCAGATACTGATTCCATTTTTCCACAGTCTTTGTATTTTTCTGCTCCACTTTTTCCATAAATTGTTCCAACGGCATTTCCTGCTCTTCATCAGTCAATGCACTGGCTGCGCAATAGGCATCTGCACACCCGGCTTTTCCGCAATAACATTTCTTTCCTCCCGGCACCAGAATCATATGTCCGAATTCTCCTGCTTTCTGATTCTGACCAGCCACCAGTTTTCCATTAATACAGAATGCACCGCCTAATGTATTGTTGAGCGAAAGATACACAGCATCCTGATATTCATGCATATCTTCTGCCATCATCGCAGCATTTGCATCATTTGCAAAATACACCGGATAAGAAAATACCTGTTCCAGAAAGCTCAGACTGAAATTCTCCAATTGCAGTGCATGAGATTTCACAACCATTCTATTCGCCTGATCAATAATACCGGGAATCGAAATTCCGATTCCTAATATCTTTTCCCGGTCTTCTACATCTTTCAGGAAGTCCTCCACCATTTCAGCTACTTTTAAGCAATAAGATGTTTCTGTTGAAAATTTTAACCGCATCCGGATTGTTTTTTCTATTTCATACTGCATGTTCAGCAATACGATTCCCAGATGATTTGCTGTGATCACTACACCGACTGCATATTTATATGCCGGATTAATCCCTATCCGTTTTGCTTTACGACCGCCGGTAGATTCATATTCTCCTATCTCGATGACCATATTCCGGTCGATCAGTTCGTTTACATTAGAAAGCACCGTCGGCATACTCAAGCTCAGATTCTGCGCCAGCTCTGCCTTTGATGTAATTTTATTATTGATGATATAGTTTACAATTTTAGATTTTGTAATATTCTTTTTTTCATTTCGCCCTGCCATATCAGACCTCTTTTATAAATTATTTTACAAAAGTATCTTAGTCCTTTTTTGCTATTCTGTAAAGAATAAATATGTTGCTTCTAAAAAACTTTTTCCCAAGGCACAACGATATAAAACAAGCCACCGGGACAGATACCACTCTTTTTTCTCCATCCCAATGGCTCAATTTAATATTCCTATTACATCTGCCAACGAATCGCAGACCCGGTACGTAAGTTTCCGTATCTCCTCCGTCGGCTGTACAAGATCCGGCACCATGATCACCTTCATTCCTGCCTGATGTGCTGACAGGATTCCTCCCGGAGCATCCTCAAACGCCATGCAATATTCCGGCGGTATTCCAAGACTTTCACTTGCTTTCTGATAAATCTCCGGATCCGGCTTCGCTTTCTTAACCATATCTCCACAGACCACACTGCCAAAATGCGAATCTATTCCGGCCCGGATCAGATTCCCCATGGCATACTCTCTGCTGGAAGATGTCGCTACTGCCATCTTATATCCTTGCGATTTTCCATAAGCCAGCAGTTCTTTTGCACCTTTTTTCAGCGGAAGACCTTCTTTATCCACAATTTTCCAGAAGTTATCCCGTGTCAGTTTTCCAAATTCTTCAAATGGAAAGTCTTCCCGGATATATTTTCTGAAATATTCATTCCGGCCTGCGCGGTTCATTCCGAGTGTGTGATAGATGACGTCCCCCATATGCGGGATTCCCAATTCATCACCTGCGATCTCCCATGAGCGCTGTACAATACGCTCAGAATCGAACAACAGACCATCCATGTCAAATATAAAAGCTTTTATATCCATCCTAGAACTCTATGCCTCTTCCAAGTGCATCCTTCAGATAATCTGCAACTTCTTCTAATTTATGTATGGCTTCCATCTTCTCTTCAAACTCGTCCCCGACAGATTCTTTATTAATAAGTGCCTGTTGGATTTTCTTTACATCTTTGATCAAATTCTCTGTCATATCAAAAGCCCCCTTTTTATTATCTTGCAGGAAATTTACTTTCCGATAATCGATTTATCCTAATGTACATATTATAATTATAGCATAATTTTTTTACTATTCTCTGAAATTATGTTACATTTTAATTAATTTTTGCATATTATCATTTTTTTCAGATTTGTTCATGCATCATTCTGATAAATTCCTCCATCACACGTGTTTTGTACTTGTGTGTTTTGTAGTAAAAGAAGACTTTTCTCTTCGCTTCTTCTCCGTCTAATTTGTAATACACCAGGTTTTCAAATGCCGGGAGCTGGCTTACCAGGATATCACTGATGAATGTTGCTCCAAGCTGCGTAGACGAGGCCATATATGCTGTCGACTGCTGATTGAATTCCAGCACGATATTGGGCTTAAATCCGACGTTTCGGCACAGCCTGTCTCCTCTGGTTCTGGTATCATTTCCCTGTGTCAGCATAATAAACGGAAGATCCGCAAATCTCCCTAACGGAACTGCCGGATATTTCTGGTTCAGATAATTTTTATTTTTGATATTCTTATAAGAAAGCTGATACATTCCCAGTTCTTCATTTACGGCAAAATATTTTGGAACCGCAAGTAATATATTTTCTTCGCAATATAATTCTTTATTATATAGAATACTGTCATAGTGATAATTATCAATGACAAAATCCAGCGCATTACTGCCCAGCATTTCTTCCAGTTCGGCTGTATTCCCCTCTATCAGCTGAATATGTACATCCGGAAATTTCTGATTGAATTGGGTGATCAGAGACGGTACCACATATGCGGCAAACAGCGTACTTGCTCCTACTGCAAGATTCCCCGTCTTCAGACCCGCCAGGTCATTGATGTAATTCTCTACCCGCTGTTCAATCTGGGTGATCTCCTCCGCTGCCTCAATATATACTTTTCCGACCTCTGTAAGCTGGAGCGGTGTTGTACTTCTGTCAAATAACGGTTCCCCGATAATCTCTTCAATCTTTTTGATCCTTGCACTCAAAGACGGCTGACTGATGTACAGATTCTGTGCCGCTTTGGTAAAACTTCTTTCTTTATACACTTCATAAACATATTTTTTCCATACAAACATACACGTAACCTCTCATATCCTGCTATCATCTGTTTCCTCTTTTCACATGACAGCTATAGTCAGACTCTTATAATTGTTATAACACTATAAGTATTGGATTCTCTGTCCACACGGACGTATCATTATATTAATGAAACAATTATTCCAATATGAATTTGGGGTTTATTGGAATAAAGATAAAATAATAAAAAGCGGGGAATAAAATTATGAAACCAATCGTACGCGCCGGGCGCATGAAACCAGTACACTCTGATATCCGTGGTCCATTATTTGTAGAAGCTATGAAACGCCAGAAACAGGGGATCGATATCTTAAAATTAAATACCGGGAATCCTGCAACCTTTGGCTTTGGTCTGCCTGACAGCATCAAAAACGCTCTGACGGAACACATGCAGGACGGTGTCGGCTACTGTGACTTCAAAGGAATGCCTCAGGCAAGACAGGCAATCTGTGATTATGAGACCAGTAAAGGTATCAAAGGTATCACATCAGATGATGTATTCATCGGTAACGGTGTCAGCGAAGTGGTATCTTTCGCCTTAACACCTTTGTTAAATGATGGAGATGAGGTCTTAGTTCCTTCTCCAAGCTACTCCCTCTGGGGAAATTCCATATATCTTGAAGGTGGAAAACCGGTCTTCTATACCTGTGATGAAAAAGCCAACTGGTATCCTGATATCAAGGATATCAGGTCTAAGATCACAGATAAAACTAAAGCAATCGTTATCATCAATCCGAATAACCCGACCGGTGTACTCTATCCAAAGGAACTCCTTCTTGAGATCATCCAGATTGCAAGAGAATCCGGACTTCTGATCTTCGCAGATGAAATCTATGACCGTCTCGTTATGGATGGCAAACAGCACATCTCTCTTGCTTCACTGACAGAGGATGTTCCGGTCATTACATTAAACGGTCTGTCCAAATCACACTGTCTGTGCGGATACCGCTGCGGATGGATGGTCATCAGCGGTCCAAGAGAACTGACCGAAGATTACAGACAGGGCATCATCCAGTTAACATCTCTGCGTCTGTGCGCCAATACCATGGCACAGATCGTCATCCCTGCAGCTCTTGATGATATGGAGACACCTGCTTCTATGGTTCGGCCGGGCGGCAGAATCTATGAGCAGCGTGAAGCAACCGTTCGTGAACTTGAGAAGATCGACGGTCTGTCATTTGTAAAAAATGACGCTGCATTCTATGTCTTTCCGAAACTGGACGTGAAGAAATTCAACATCACCAATGACAAGCAGTTTGCCCATGATCTGCTGGATGCTACCAATATCCTGCTCGTTCCGGGCAGTGGATTCGACTGGAAAGATCCGGATCACTTCCGTATCGTCATGCTTCCGCAGGCAGATATCTTAAGTGATGCGATCCGCCGGATAGGAACATTCCTTGACGGATATAAGCAGAAATAATATGAGCAGCAGCCATCCTTAAATAGTACATAGATAAAATACATTCCCGGTAAAAATCCAATCTCTCTTTTTTCGTCGATGTTTCAGTTATCCGGGAATGTATTTTTATCTGCTTTTCACTGTATTCCAGGCTCCGACTACTTCATTTACGGTACTGACTGTCACAAATGCATGTTCATCTGTTTCGTGGATGAAAGATAATAATTTTCCATATTCATTCTTTTCTAATATCGTTACAACTTCTACATGCTCTGCATGATCCAGGCCTCCATATGCCGGATAAATCGTCGCACCTCTGCGTAATTCCCTTACAATATAATTCTGAATTTTTTCATGCTCCTTTGAAAGAATGGATACTTTCTTACGCACATGGAATCCATCACAGAACCGGTCTAATACCTGACCGTAGATCAACGTACCAACAAGACTTATTACCATTGTCTCTCGATCATATACAAAGATCGCTGCCATCGATATGAGCACACCTATGATTGTAATACTCTGTCCTATTTTAAATCCAAGATACTTATTGATCAACTTCGCAACAATATCAATTCCCCCACTGGATGCATTCATGTTAAATAAGACGGCCTGTCCTGCACCAACCACGATCATGAAGCATACCAGATCGATCACGATATTCCCGGACAAGGATTCCACATGCGGAGTCAGCATCTCAAAAATCCTCAGATACATCGGAAGCATAAGTGATGCAAGAACGGTCTTCACACCGAATTCCCTGCCGATAAAAATATACCCTATGACCAACAGTATCATATTTAAGACAAATGTAATTGTCGATACCGGTAACGGAATGATCTTTACCAGAACAAGAACCAGTCCTGACAGACTTCCAAGCACCAGATTATTTGGCATCATTTCATAATATACAGCTGCCGACATTAAGAACATGCCGCCCAGCATCATAATAAATTCTTTTTTTGTTATCTTCATTTCATTCTTCCTTAATTCAATATTTCTGCACAAAGATGTACTCCTCTTTTTTTGTGCAAAGAGGAGTACATCTTTCCTTCCGATGACTGCTTCAGATGATATATTTTTCTACTCTTCTCCCTCGGCCAGAGTACACTTGCTTTTACCGAAGCATCTGCTCCGACTCCACGGGTAATTTCACATAATGCCATCACACCAAATGCCAGTCCGACAAACAGAAATCCAAGTCCTACTTTTTTGAACATATTCATATCTCCCTGTGGACGTTCTGCAAGCTTTAATATCTTTTGTCGACAATCGTCAATGATTGAATGTAATATATCATATTTTTGTATGTTTTTCAACATATTATTTGTATTTTATATCTCTTTTTGTATTTTATGCACAACATCTGTCATTTCAAAACCTGCTGCATACTAAAAAGATCGTTACAGGCATCTCCTTACAACACATGACAAAAAAAGAAATGCCTGTGTCATTACACCAACATTTCTCTTTTTCATCCATCATTCATTTTCCCGGAATCATGCTCTCCAAGATCCCTCTACGACTTCTTTATGAAATCAGAAAGTCCAGTGAAAACTTCGTGTCTGCTTCCGTCATTCCCTGTTCTTTTAAAAGTCTGTGGATCGTACTCATATAATGATCCGACAATACCCTGCAGATTTCTTCTTTCTTCCTGCTCTTGCATGCTTCCAGCAGTTCTTTATGTATCGGATATTGTCGTGTGATTACTGCTTTTTTGTCCGATGCCAGATTATACCCCGTTACGATATTCCCATAATTCAGACTTTTCCATGCCTTATACAGACTTTTCATTCCGGTCATTCTGATCAGACAGCTGTGGAACTTATTATCATATGAAAACAGCTGATCATATTCGTCCACATCCAGATTCTTCATGCGTTCCAGGATTTTTTCCATCTCCTGCAGCGTTTCTTCCGGTATCTTTCCTCCCAGAAGACGCACTGCCATAATCTCATAATTCGCACGCATCAGATAGATTTCAAATGATTCTTCGAATGTGATCTCTTTCACAGAACATCCGGCATTTCTTACATATTCTACCAGGCCTTCGTTCTCCAGTTCGCGCAGTGCCTCTCTGATCGGCGCACGGCTGGTCTTGAATTCCTTTGCGAGTTCCTGTTCGACAATCTTCTGCCCCGGCTGCAATTCCCTGTTAATGATCCGTTTTCTTATAATATCTACAATACTTTCACGTAATGTCTTGTATCCTAATTCTGTCATAACTTCTGTTATCCTGTCTTATTTTTCTAACTACTGGTTAATCTGATAATTTCCATCCGAATCAGCCTGGATATGCGATGCATAAAATGTCTCTACCGCTTTCACCATATACTCCGTGTCCTTTACACCGGCCGTCTCATAGGCCGAGTGCATGGCAAGCTGCGGCAATCCAATATCCACTGTATTCATGGACACCTGCGTCATCGCAATATTCCCCAATGTACTTCCCCCGGCTTCATCCGAACGATTAGCAAAATACTGTAATGGTACGCCTGCTTTTTCGCAGATCATCCTGAATACTGCCACACTGACCGCATCACTCGTATATTTCTGTCCGGCATGTGATTTGATCACAATGCCGTCATTCATATAGACGCAGTTTGTCGCATCCGTCTTCTGCCTGTAATTCGGATGTACCGCATGGGCATTGTCACAGCTCAGCATAAAGCTTCCTGCTACTGCACGGTGGAATTCCTCTTCGTTCTTTCCAAGTGCTTTGTTCATCCGCCACAATACATCATAAAGAAATGTAGATGCAGCTCCCTGTTTTGTTCCCGAACCCACTTCTTCGTTATCAAAACAGGCATAGACATTGATATTCTGTTCATTTTCCGCTGCCAGGAATCCTTTCATAGATGTAAATGCACACTGCAGATCATCCAGTCTCGGACACCCGATAAATTCACGGTTGCTTCCCCATCTGACCGCTCCCATACGGTTATACAAGAACAGATCCATGCCATAGATATCCGTATCTTTTAATCCCAATTCTTCTGCAACTAAGGATCTTACCTCTCCTTGTTCTTTCACGCTTCCCGATAATACCGGTAACATATCAATCTGTTTATTAACAGCTCTTCCTTCATTCACTTTCCGGTCCATATGAATTGCAAGACTCGGAATCATCAGAAGATCTCTGTCCACCTTCACAAGTCTGGTTTCGATTCTTTCCCCATTCTTAACCATAACTCTTCCGGCCAGTGACAATGGTCTGTCGAACCATGTCTGGCAGATCATACCGCCGTAACCTTCGGTATTCAGTACCGTATATTTCTTTGCGACCTCAATCTCCGCATTCTCTTTCAGTTTAAATGCCGGCGAATCACTGTGTGATGCTGTCACATGGAAACTGTAGTTGTCCAGTTCTTTTCCGGCTTTTACTGCAATGATACTGGAATTATTTCTTGTTACATAGTATCTTTTCCCAGGTTTGATCTTCCACTTTTCTGACTCTTTTAATTCTTCGAATCCTTCCTGCTTCAGGATCTCTTTTAATTCTGCAACCGCATGAAATGCTGTCGGTGCGTGTTCTATAAATGTTGTCAGTTCTGATATGATATTTGTTTCCATTATATTCCTCTTCATCTTCCGTTTTGTTCCGTTTCTGTCTGACAAATGTAAACGGTTCTTTACTGTACTTCCCCATAATACAGCAGATCGTCATTGCAAACAAGCACCAACCGCCAAAGAAATCCCTGTTTATTTTGCGAACATACCAACGATATCTTTTACCATCACAACAGCTTTATCCATTCCTTCTACTGTAATGTGCTCATATACCCCGTGGAATGCATATCCGCCTGTTCCAAGATTCGGACAAGGAAGTCCTTTGAAGCTTAATCTTGCACCATCTGTTCCCCCGCGGATTGGCGCAACATCTGGAACGATATCCGTATTTTCTGCGGCCTTCTTTGCATATTCAATGAGCTGCATGCATGGTTCGATCTTCTCACGCATATTGTAATAGGATTCTACGATCTCAATTTCAACCGTTCCTGCTCCATACTTTTCATTCAGACTGTCTGCGATCTCCTGCATTTTTGCTGCTCTTGCATGGAATCCTTCTGTATCAAAGTCACGGATAAAGTACTTCATCTTTGTCTCTGTAACATTTCCATGAAAGCTTACCAGGTGATAGAATCCTTCGTACCCTTCCGTTGTCTCCGGTCTTTCTGATACCGGCAGCATCTGGTGGAATTCTGTTCCGATCGTCTGCGAATTCACCAGTACATCTTTTGCAGTTCCTGTATGTACACTGACACCATGGATCGTGATAAATGCTGTAGATGCATTGAAGTTCTCATACTGGATCTCACCTTCGGCGCTTCCATCTAAAGTATATCCGTAATCTGCTCCGAATCCTTCTACATCGAAATGCTTTGCTCCCCTTGCAATCTCTTCATCCGGTGTGAATCCGATACAAATCTTTCCATGTGGAAGTCCTTCTTTCAAAATCTCATCTACGACAGTCAGCACTTCTGCAATTCCGGCTTTGTCATCCGCGCCCAGAAGTGTTGTTCCGTCTGTCGTGATCAATGTCCGTCCCTTTAAATCTGCCAGATATGGAAATTCTTCTACTTTGATCGTCTTTCCGCTTGTTCCAAGTACTACGTCTTTGCCATCGTAATTCTCGATGATCTGCGGATGAATATTGTCTCCCGGCGCATCCAGTGCTGTATCCATATGCGCGATCAGTCCCAGTGCAGGTGCATTTTCACATCCCGGTGTTGCAGGAACAGATCCGTATACATATCCTTTCTCATCCACTCTTGCATCTTCAATTCCCAGTTCTTTCATCTCTTCCACCAGTAACTCTGCAAGTACCAGTTCCCTGTCTGCCGATGGAACCGTCTCGCTCGTCTCATCACTTGTCGTCCATACAGACACATACTTTAAAAATCTTTCGTAAGCTTTCATCTTACTTCCTCGCTTTCTGCATTTCTTAACTTTATTGTAAATCATTCTTTTATAAATGTATATTGGCGAATGTCGACAATTTAATGTTCTTAATTTTGTTATATTTTTCCCGGAATTTATGTTAAAATTCTTTTAGGTGCTCTGACAACAGATACTTATATAATATCAAAGTGAGGTATATACATATGAAATTAATGATTGCATCCGATATCCACGGCTCTGCTTACTACTGCCGTAAAATGCTTGACGCTTACAAACGTGAAGGTGCTGATCGTCTTCTTCTTCTCGGAGACATCCTTTATCACGGTCCGCGTAATGACCTGCCAAAGGATTACAATCCAAAGGAAGTTATTGCCATGTTAAATCCTATGAAACAGGAGCTGCTCTGTGTCCGCGGTAACTGTGACACGGAAGTAGACCAGATGGTACTGGAATTCCCGATTCTTGCCGACTACTGCTTCCTTGAAATTGACGGGCGCACCATCTTTGCTTCTCACGGACATCATCACAATCCAAAGAATCCTCCGATGTTGAAAAAAGGAGATATTCTTCTGAATGGTCATACACACATTCCTGCAAATGAAGATATGGGGGATTTTATCTATATGAATCCAGGTTCTGTATCAATTCCTAAGGAAGGTTCTGCTCATGGATATATGATCTGCGAGGGCGGCGAATTCACCTGGAAGGATCTGGAAGGAAATATCGTTGGGATTTAATTCAGGAAGGCTATGGATACCCGAACCGGAATAAAGCTTGGAAAGGCGTTACTGTTCAGATTCCATCGGCGGGTCAATTCTAAAGGGGTAAAATTCTGCTAAAAGCAGGATTTTACCCCTTTAGAATTACCAACGCCTCTTTCACATTCACTGGAACGCCTTTCCAAGCTTTATTCCGTGTGTATCAAATGCCTTAATTGCGTAACCGTAGTGGTCTCCACCAGGTTACACTTCCGGGCATTTCATTTATTAACATCCGCTGTCAGTCACGACTTGAAGGAAACAATAGATAAGGATTATTGTGAATTTGGAATGCCGTTAGAAACAGTTAGAGAGTCGGAATCACCGTTAAAGGAACGAAGCGAACGTGTTTGAGGCGAACGCCGAGTTTGAGCGTAGTTCCTTTGCTTTTAGGTGATTCTGACTCTCTTAGTGTTTCTTATGGTATGGAACCTGAACAAGAAGCCTTATCTATTGTTTCCTTCAAGGACTGAGAGGCCGCTTTCCAGTTAATAAATTAAATCCCTTCTTCTCTATGCCTTATCTTCCGATATCCTTTCTGCAATCCTTTTACCAGAAGTGTCAGGTATCGCAGTACTGCCTCGGTTGCAATCGAGAATACTACGAATAACATGATACACTTCGTTGACATTCCCGTAATTGCAAATAATTTCGGCAAAAAGATGATAGATAAGATGCAACCGGCCAGGCAGCCTCCCAAGACTACACCGCGGAAGATATTGACTGGCTTACAGATATTAAACAGGATGATAAATCCTACGATCAGAAGCAACATCGTTGCTGCTGTCGAGATATCTGTAGTATTTACGCCAAATGTCTTACCGAACACAACCAGTGCGCCGACCATCAGTACATCGGTCAGACCTGCCGGCAATGCCTTCAGGAATACATTGGTCAGGAAATGTCCCTGTATTCTTTCTTTGTTCGGTTGGAATGCCAGGAAGAATCCCGGTACTCCGATCGTAAACATGCTGATCAGCGATATCTGGGATGGTTCCATCGGATAGGTAATCATCAGCACTACGGAGAATAAGGACAACAGGAAGGAGAAGATATTCTTCACCAGGAACAGACTGGCTGAACGCTGGATGTTATTAACCACCCGTCTTCCTTCCATTACTACCGACGGCATACATGCAAAGTTGGACTCCAGTAATACCACCTGCGAAGCCTGTACTGCCGCATCACTTCCGGATGCCATGGCTACACTGCAGTCGGCATCTTTCAATGCCAGTACGTCGTTGACACCGTCTCCGGTCATTGCTACTGTCTTGCCCTGGTCTTTAAGGGCGTGTACGAATTTACGTTTCTGATCCGGTGTTACACGTCCGAATACTGTATAATTGGCAACCGCATCTGCAATCTCTGCATCACTGTGAAGAGTCGCTGCATCGACATAACGGTCTGCATTTGCAATTCCGGCTTCTTTTGCCACTTCAGAAACGGTCAGGGGATTATCTCCGGATATAACTTTCACTTCTACACCCTGTTCTGCAAAGTAAGCAAATGTCTCCGGTGCTTCTTTTCGGATTGGATTGGCAAGAAGGACATATCCAAGCGGCGTTACCTTGCCGGTCAGTGCTTTTCCGTCCAGTTCTCCGTCATACGTACCGAATACCAGCACACGGTTTCCTTTTCCTGCATACCCTTCAATCTCTTCTTTATATTTATCAAAATCATCTCTCAGCACGAATTCCGGTGCTCCAAGTACATGCACTTCCTCTTCGTATGTGACACCACTGTATTTGGTTGCGGATGTAAATGGAGTTACAGACTCAGCCTTTTTTCCTGTTCCTTCTTTAAAATATTCTTTTAATGCCTCCATAGTGATGTTATCACTGCTCATTGCTTTCGAAAAATCACCGAGCATTTTCGGAAGTTCCTGCATTTCATCTTTTTTATAATTGGATGTCGGAACCACATCCTTTACACTCATGTTTGTCTCTGTAATCGTTCCGGTCTTATCAACGCAAAGCACATTAACTCTTGCAAGGGTCTCAATACTCTTCATATCGTGAAGTAAAACCTTCTGTTTTGCCAGACGCATTGCACTGACTGCCATTGCCACACTCGCAAGAAGGTATAACCCTTCCGGAATCATACCGATCACAGCCGCCACCATAGAAGTAATACTGCTTCGGAATGGATCTCCGTTAAAGAAGAAGCTCTGCACGAACAGTATAATTCCGATCGGGATCAATGCGATACCGACAAATTTTACCAATTTGTCAAGTGAACGGATCATTTCTGACTGCTCACCTTTCTGCATTGCTTTTGCTTCCAGTGTCAGTTTGGAAATGTAGGAATCCACACCTACTGCATCCAGTCTTGCATGACATTCTCCTGCCACAATAAAACTTCCCGACATCAGATGATCTCCCGGATTCTTGGTAATCTCATCTGATTCTCCTGTCAAAAGAGATTCATTGACCTGTACACTTCCATGTACCACTTCTGCATCAGCACAGACCTGATTTCCTGCTTTAAAGATTACAATATCATCCAGAACCAGACTCTCCGAATTGACCCGTGAAGTCTTTCCGTCTCTGACCACTGTTGCATGTGGTGCATTTAGCATATTTAATTTTTCCAGTGTCTTTTTGGAACGGATTTCCTGTATGATACCGATCAGTGTATTAAAAATGATAACCGGAAGGAATGTCAGGTTACGGAACGAGCCCACAATTATCAGAAGAATCGCCAGGACCAGAAAGATCAGATTAAAATATGTAAATACATTTTCTTTAATAATCTCTTCCGTTGTCTGCGCCGGAGGATCGACTGATATGTTGCCCCACCCGTCACGCCTGTGTTCTTCTGCCTGCGCCGACGTCAGGCCTTCCTCATAATCCGGCTCGTATCTGGTTGTCGGTGTACATTCTATTTCATAATCACAGGCTTCTTCCTGCAGTTTTCGTTTTCGCCTGTCGTTTTTTTTCATAGAGTTCCTCCTTATCAGCTGCATTCTAATGTTACATTCTGATTTTATCTATTATTTGTATTTAGTATACACCAGAATATGCCAATATTGTATTAACACTTTATGAATTCTGTATGTATTTTTGCTGAAAATGCAGTTCACATCTTCATGTAAACTGCATCTGCTTCCTCTATATACTCACATTTTCATCCGTACGAAGCAACGCACTTTTCGCAAGCTGATCCGCTTCTTCGTTATAATGATTTCCTGTATGCGCTGCAACTTTGCAGAAAGATATCTTTATCTGGTCTGCTGCTTCCTGCATATGTGCCGCATACTTGCTGGTAAGCGGTGTCTTGGCCCGCCACACGCCTGTCACCCATTTTTCCACACCTTCGTAATCATAGCGGATCTCTACTGCCGGATACTCATGCTCTTTCGCCCATTGCACTGCATTCATCGCGCCGAGCATTTCTCCTGCAACGTTCCGGATCTTCACGCCTTCCGGATCACAGCCGCTTCCGGATTTTCTGAATTCTTCTCCGGCCGGTGTCAGGATCACACAGCCAAATGCATATCTTCCGATGCTTTTTTCAAAGCTTCCGTCCACATAGGCAATCACCATATTTTCCGGCACTTCAACAATTCCTGCTGCTTCTTTTTCTTCATCCTTAGATACATTTGCAGTAGTTGACATTTGCAAGAATGCCATAGCTTCTTCCCTGTCTGTAAAGCCTCTGAACTCTGCTCCGGAGTATCCGGATGTCGCTTTCTGACACTCTGCCCAGGTCTCAAATAATCCTGTCTTATGTCCTTTTCTTACTGCATATATTTTCTTTTTTGCCATATCTATTATCCCTTTCTGAGAATTTCTAAGAATCTATCTCCATACTTTTCCAGTTTATGCTCTCCGACACCCGATACTTCCAACATCTCATCCCGTGTCGCCGGACGCATTACACACATACCGGCAAGCGTCTTGTCTGCAAATACCATATACGGCGGTACCTTTTCTTCCGATGCGATCTCACGTCTGAGTTCCCGTAAGCTTTCGAATAATTCTGCATCTTTTTCTGAAAGTTCCGCTGCCACTGCGCCTTTTTTGCGTCTGTTCTTTTTCTCTTTTGATTCAGATTTCTTTTCTGTCTCTTCTTTCGGAAGCTTCATGATCAGCGGTTCTTCCGTTTTCATAAATGCTTTCCCTTCCGGGGTCAGACAGATCACCGGATATTGTTCGCCCTTTTCTTCCACATATTCGCGGAACTGTAATTCCCTTAATATCTGTCGTAATCTCGGAACCGTCCGCTCACTTAACACTGCATATTCCGGATTCTTATCCAGATTCTTGCCCAGGATCTTCTGACTCTTTCCGCCGTGCACGATGTCGATCACCGTCGCTGCCCCGTAATTCCAGTCCAGTGCATCCAGACACCGCAGGATTGTATTCGCCTCCAATGTGATATCTACCTCTTCAAACTGTGTCTGGCAGTTCAGACAGTTTCCGCAATAAGAACTGCTCTTTTCTCCAAAGTAATTCAAGATATATTGTCTTAAGCATTCTGATGTAAAGCAGTAAAATGTCATCTGTTTCAGGCGTTCCAGATCCCGTTCTTTTACGATTTTACGCGTCTCTTCATCCAACTCACTGTTCTCTTCTCCATTTTCAATAAACAGACGGTTCGTCCTTACATCCCTTGGCTCATAATAAAGAATGCATTCGGACGGTTCCCCGTCACGCCCTGCACGTCCGGCCTCCTGATAATAGCTTTCCATATTTTTCGGCATATTATAATGAATGACAAAGCGTACATCCGGCTTGTCGATTCCCATTCCGAATGCATTTGTCGCCACCATGATCTGCCGTTTTCCGTATATAAAATTCTCCTGATTTTCCTTCCGTTCCTCATCCGATAGTCCGGCATGATATCTGGTCACGGAAAATCCTTCATTTCTCAGATCAAAGCTTACCTGTTCCACGCTCTTTCTCGTCAGGCAATATATAATTCCGCTGTCACCGGATGTATCGTATCCTTTTTCCTTCAGATAACTGACCAGTTCCTTATACTTATCCACAGGCTTCTTAACTGCAAAGAAAAGATTTCCACGATCGAACCCGGTTGTTTCCACATATGGATTCTGAAGCCTTAAGATATCAAGGATGTCTTCTCTTACTTCTGCCGTCGCTGTCGCCGTATATGCACCGACCACCGGGCGGTATGACAGACGGTCCAGAAAATCCAGGATCTTGAGATAGCCCGGACGGAAATCCTGTCCCCACTGCGATACGCAGTGCGCCTCATCTACCGCTACAAAAGATATCTGCACCTGCTCAGAGAGTGCAAAATCCAGAAAGCTCTCGGTTTCCAACCGTTCCGGTGCCACGTATATGATCTTGTATCTCCCCTGTTTTGCAAGCTGTAGTGCTTTGTAATACTGTCCGGAAGTCAGAGAACTATTTAAGAAAGCTGCATGGACACCCATCTGGTTCAGCGTTCCAACCTGATCTTTCATGAGTGAGATCAGCGGCGAGATTACGATCGTAATTCCTTTCATCATAAGTGCCGGCACCTGATAACATACCGACTTTCCCGCTCCGGTCGGCATGATTCCAAGCACATCCCTGCCTTCCAGTACCGCTTCTATCACAGGGATCTGTCCCTCCCGGAAATGATCATAGCCGTAGTATTGTTTCAGTATCTTTTCCGCTTCTTTGATTGCCTTACTCATTCTGCCCCGACTCCTTACATTCTGTCTTTTTTTGTCCATTTCTTTTCTACTCATTACTTTTTTGATCCGCAGACTTTCCCACACCCACTATGTTTTACTATCTTATCACATTTGTCTCTATCTTTCATCCTATCTTTACAATCCCCTCTTTCATGGAGAAATCCTTTTGACTTTCCGATTCTTTTTCAGTATAATTGTTTCAGTTTTTGAAATAAAGGAGGACAAACACATGGATTTCCGTCAGATCACCATGATGCAGAAGATAAAATCAGGTATGGATCGTTTTCGTGCCAACCACCCAAAATTTCCGATGTTTTTACGCGCAGTATCACAGGATGCGTTGGAGGAAGGAACGATCATTGAGATCAATGTAACCACACCGGAAGGAAAAAATTATTGTACCAATGTCAAGTTGAAAGCCGATGACATGGAACTTTTTGATTCGTTTAAAAATATGCGGGGTTAATTTTCCCTGCATATTTTTTATTCAGTGGGAACATACTAATTCTGTCATAAATATATAGCAAGGAAGGTATTTATTATGGAAGAAATGTTTTGTTTCCAGTGTCAGCAGACCGCTCATAATTCCGGATGTGAAGGGCGTGCCGGTGTCTGTGGAAAGAAAAGTGACACCGCTAATTATCAGGATGAGCTTACTGGTGCACTGATCGGTCTGTCACGTGCCGTGCGTAAAAAGCTTGCCCTGAATCCGGATGCTTCTTTCGAACATGCGGATGAACTTATCTTAAAAGGGTTATTCACCACCATTACCAATGTTAATTTTTTCAATGATACGATCATCAAACTTATTCACGAAGTAAATGTTGAAAAGGACCGGATCTATCCGGATATCATGAATTATGATGTCCGCCATATCTGGGAAGATCAGGAAGATATCCGGTCTTTAAAGTCTCTGATCCTTTTCGGGCTGCGCGGCATGGCTGCTTATGCCTATCATGCTTATGCGTTGGATTATGTAGACAAAAATGTCCTTGATTTCTTCTATGAAGGGCTCGAAGCCATCGCTTCGGAAAAGAGCAGTGACGAATTACTTGCACTCGTATTAAAAACGGGCGAGATTAATTTTCGCTGCATGGAGCTTCTGGATCATGCAAACTCCGGCACTTATGGCAATCCGGTACCGACAGAAGTTCCTCTGACCATCGAAAAGGGGCCTTTCATCGTTGTCAGCGGACATGATCTTCATGATATGGAACTGTTATTAAAGCAGACGGAAGGAAAAGGAATCAATATCTACACCCACAGTGAGATGCTTCCGGCACATGGATATCCGGAATTAAAGAAATATTCTCATTTAAAAGGAAACTTTGGAACTGCCTGGCAGAGTCAGCAGTCGGAATTTCACAACATTCCGGCACCTATTTTATTTACTACCAACTGTCTGATGCCGGTCCGTCAGAGTTACTGCGACCGGGTATTTACCACCTCCATCGTGTCATATCCGGATCTGGTGCATATCGGAGAGGACAAAGATTTCACTCCGGTTATTGAGAAAGCTCTAGAATGCAAGGGATATCCGGAAGATCATCCGATGACCGGAATCAACGGCGGGTCTACAGTCACAACCGGATTCGCCCACAATGCTGTTCTTTCTAATGCCGGGCATATCGTGGAACTTATAAAGGCCGGCAAGATCCGCCATATCTTTCTGGTCGGCGGATGCGACGGTGCCGCTCCAGGACGCAGCTATTATACGGATTTCACCAAAGCTGCACCTATGGACACCTTGATTCTGACTCTTGCCTGCGGAAAATACCGGTTGAATGACCTGGATCTTGGTTCCATCGACGGTATTCCAAGGATCTTGGACATGGGGCAATGTAATGATGCTTATAGCGCTATTAAAGTTGCTCTTGCACTTGCGGAAGTCTTTGACTGCACCGTAAATGACCTCCCACTCACCCTGGTTCTTTCCTGGTATGAGCAGAAGGCCGTATGTATCCTGCTTACGTTATTATCTCTCGGTGTGAAAAATATCCTGCTTGGTCCGACACTTCCTGCATTCGTCTCTGAAAATGTATGGAAGATACTGGTGGAGAATTATAATATTCAGAAGATCAGTACTGTGGAAGAGGATATGAAGAAAATCCTTGGTTAATCCGCCTCCAGATTTGCGAAGAACAATTCATAGAAATCATCTTCAGCCTCGATCATCGGCGAGTTCTCCCCTCCGCCATTGGTGCTTCTTTTCATTGCGGCATGGAATTCTTCTCCTGCCGCAATTAATTCCATTTTACTTGCGCAAGCTTTATTTCATAAATGCATTTACTTAAATATGTTTCCCACAGATATCTGCCAGACAGCATTTCTCACAATGCGGCTTCGTCCTCGCTGTACAGACGTCTCTTCCGTGATATACCAGCCTGTGGCAGAAATCACTGCCTTCTTCCGGCGGGATGATCTTCCAAAGTTCCATCTCTACTTTCTTCGGTTCCTTGATTCCATCTACCAGACCGATCCGGTTACAGAGTCTGATGCAATGCGTATCCGTAACAATCGCCGGTTTGCCGAACACATCCCCCATGATCAGATTCGCACTCTTTCTTCCGACTCCCGGAAGTTTCAACAATTTATTAAAATCATCCGGAACTTTTCCACCATATTCATCACGGAGTATACGCATACAGGCACTGATATCTCTCGCCTTACTCTTTCCAAGTCCACATGGTCTTACGATTTCTTCAATCTCTTCCGGTGTTGCTTCTGCCAGTGCGTTGACATCCGGGTACTTTGCATATAATCCTTCTACTACTACATTGACTCTCGCATCCGTGCACTGTGCTGCCAGACGTACACTGACCAGCAGTTTCCACGCATCGTCATAATCCAGCGTACAGTCCGCATCCGGGTATTCTTTTTTCAGGCGGTCGATGACCACCAGTGCCAGTTCTTGTTTATCCATTTTTATTACTCCTGTTCATTTCCATCCGAAAGCTTCACCGTAATATAATCATGATGGATTTCTTTCAGAAATTTATCAAATACATCTGCTGTCTTCATCTTGATACTGGAAGTGTTCACACATGGATGACATCCGAATTCTTCCTGTTCCAGAAGTTCCTCATCCACCAGAAGCTGCACTTTATTCTCCTGATCAAAGATCAGTCCCATGACAGTAGCTGAGCCCGGCGTTACATTCAGATATGTTTCCATGTCTTCTCCCGATGCAAAGGATAATCTCGTGGTCGGGATCTGCTGTGACAGTTCTTTTGTCTTGAGCGCTTTGTTTCCTGGCATCAAAAGCAGATAATATGACGTTTTCTTCCGGTTACATAAGAACAGATTCTTACAGATCTCCATTCCCAGCGCTTTATCAATCTCTTCACAGGCTTCCATTGTCATGACCGCTTCGTGATCCGCTCTGATGTAGGGGATATGCAGACTGTCCAGTATATCGTAAACTTTTATTTCTTTTTCTTTTCGTCCGGATGTGTCTTCCGGGCGTCCATTGTATAACTCCATTTTATCTCTTATCCTATATCAATTTTCTTGTTCCTTCTTTTCTCACAGAACCACGGGGACGGGTAAATTGGCTTTTTCCTTGTCCCTCTTGGCGCTGACTTCCAGCCGTCTCTGGAGTGTATCGAAAAACTCCGCACCCTATGTTAGATACAAAGTCTTTCTGTTAATTAAATTTCACTTTTTACTTGAGCCAACAGGAACACTAAAAAAGCCACTTTTCCCGTCCCCGTGGCTCCACTTCTTAAGCCATTCTTCTGCAAGATATGTCCAGCTCTGTACTTCCTTCAAAGTTTTGCGGATTTCCTCTTTCTGCTTTTCTGTCCATCTTGCCGGCTTTTTACGTCCGATACCGAATTTCACCAGAAGTTCTTCTCCCTTTTCCTTTGGGAACAGCGTCTCACCGGCTTTAATTGCCTCTGTAAGCAGCTGCACCTGTTCTTGCGTATATCTTTTTCCTTCTTCCTGGCCGATATTCTGTTCTAACCATTCTTCGGTTGCCACCGAAAGTCCATGGATTCCCTCTGAAAATACATGCTGTGCAAATGGTACGCCTGCCTTCGCACATGCCTGTGCAAACAGATAGCTATTCTGCACCGGAACGGTCTGGTCTGTTACAGTCTGCCACAGGAAACACGGCGGTGTATCTTCTGTCACATGTTTCTCCAGCGACATATAATCCAGTTCCTTCTCTGTCGGATTCTTTCCAAACAGTGCAACAAATGAATCTCTATGCGCATATTCGCCCGAACTAATGACCGGATAAGCCAGAATTGCTGCATCCGGGCAGTTGGATATGTTCTGATATGTTTCTTCCGGATCTTTTACATCCTTGTTATGTACACAAAGACTCCCACACAGATGCGCTCCTGCCGAGAATCCGCAGACTGCAACCTGATCCGGTCTGATATGGTATTCTTCTGCACGGGAACGGATCATCCGGATGGTTCTTGATATGTCATTTAACGGCTGCAGCTTCAGTGGTGCTTCATCCAGCTGGTTTACCGTGTATTCCAGAACGAATACATTATAGCCGGCCTGGTAGAATTCCATAGCCGGCAGGTGTGCTTCTGACGGAGATGTTTCCCGGTATGCTCCACCCGGCGCAATGATCATTGCCGGATGCTTCTTTTCATCCTCATGGATGTAGCTGAACATCACAGGTATGAATCCGTGTGCTGCCGGATAATGGTATTCTTCTTTTTTCCAGATTTCAATTCTTTCATTTATCATATCGCTCTTTTCCTCCTCACGGGGACAGGTAAATTGGCTTTTTTCCTGTCCCTCCTGGCGCTGGCTTCCAGTCGGCTCTGGAGTGTATCAAAAAAACTTCGAGTCCTATGGCAGACACGAAGTCTTTCTGTTAATCAAATCTCTCTTTTACTTGAGCCACCCGGGACACTAAAAAAGCCACTTTACCTGTCCCCCTGGCTTACTGCGCTGCCAATTTCAGCATCTTTTCAAGTGGAAGTGCTGCCTTCTGACGCATCTCTTCATCCAGATTGACCTCCGGCTGCATGGTCTCAAGCGCTTCCTTCACACCTTCCAGACGCACCATCTTCATATTCGGGCAGAACTGTCTGTGCCCTACAGAATAGAATTTCTTCTCCGGATTTTTCTGATGCAATTCATAGAATACTCCCATCTCTGTGCAGATGATAAATGTGTTATTTTCTGATTTTGTAGCATAATCGATAATCTGCGAAGTACTTCCGATAAAATCAGATAATTCCAGAATATCTCCTGTACATTCCGGATGTGTCAGTACGAGTGCTTCCGGATGCGCCTCTTTGGCTTTCTGAAGTTCTTCTTTGTGGATACTCGTATGTACATGGCAGAATCCATCATTAAAGATGAAGTGCTTCTCTGGAAGCTGGCTTGCCACGAAACGACCAAGGTTCTCATCCGGGATAAAGAAGATATCTTTATTCGGAAGGTTCTTTACGATTTTCAGCGCATTGGACGATGTTACACAGACATCAGACTCTGCTTTGATCTCTGCAGTCGAGTTCACATAACAGACTACAGATACATCCGGGTACTCTTTTCTCACTTCTCTGATCTTATCCACGTCTACCATGTGTGCCATCGGACAGTCTGCATGACCGTCTGCCATTACGACTCTCTTCTTTGGATTCAGGATCTTCGCACTTTCTCCCATGAAAGAGACTCCACAGAAAACAATCGTGCTCTCCGGAACTTTGGTTGCAATCTCTGCAAGATAATAAGAGTCTCCTACATAGTCTGCAATCTCCTGCACTTCCCCATCTACATAATAATGTGCCAGAATTACAGCATCTTTTTCCTTTTTCAGTTTTTGGATTTCATTTTTGATTTCTTCGTTCATTTCCGACTTTCACCTCTAAATAAAGTATTCAATGGTCTCTTCTTCCGTAAGTCTTGTCTTTTCATTAAATAAAATGACAGCTTCCCGCCCATCGTACGGTCCAAGGGAATACATGTTAAGTGCCGTCTTATTAAAATACTTCCACGGTACGATTCGGTTACAACATGTAGGCTGATCCAACACTCTGATGATATCTTTCTGTTCATACTCCTGGTCGCAGTAATAAAGATCAAACATCCGCACATTTTTACCATCTATTCCGGTCAAATTCCCTTCTTTAACGTATTCTCACTTACCTATCATGCACCGATTCAGCTAGTTGTGTCAATGCTTGTTTTAAAATTTCTCGTGGACATGCAATATTTATACGCTCAAATCCCTCTCCGTCCGGTCCAAACATTGCTCCGCTGTCAAGCCAGAGTTTTGCTTTGTTCTCCACCAGATCTTTTAACTGCTCTTCTTTCATACCGAGACTCTTAAAATCCAACCATAAAAGATAAGTCCCTTCCGGCTCTGTCAGTTTGATCTCCGGAAGATTCTCTTTTAAAAATGTACGGACATAATCCAGATTTCCCTCCAGATAAATTTTCAATTCTTTTAACCACTCTTCATCGGTCTCATAAGCTGCCTGACATGCAACTAGTCCCATCAGATTCACCTGGCTGTAACCGGCTGCTGTCACTTCCGCCCGGAATCTCGCACGAAGCTCCGGATTCGAGATCCATATATTGGAAATCTGAAGTCCGGCAATGTTAAATGTCTTACTTGGTGCGGTACACGTTGTAGTGATTGCAGCGTATTTTTCATCTAAGGATGCAAATACATGATGTATATTCTCTCCATATGTAAAATCACTGTGGATCTCATCACTGACTACCAGCACGTTATGTTTCAGACAAATGTCGCCTATCTTACGAAGTTCCCACTCCTTCCACACACGTCCAACCGGATTGTGCGGACTGCACATCAGGAATAATTTTACATTTTCTTCGACAATCTTCTGCTCGAATTCTTTGAAATTAATCTCGTAATGTCCGTCTATCTGCTGAAGCGGACTATTGATCAGCCTTCTGTGGTTATCTGTGATCACTTCGCTGAACGGATAGTAAACCGGCTGCTGCAGAAGAACTGCATCACCTTCTTTTGTATAAGCCTTCACTGCCATCGCAAGTGCGAATACCACGCCCGGTGTCTTGATCAGCCATTCTTTTTCTACTTTCCATCCGAAATGCTTCTCATACCATCCGGCTGCTGCCTGGAAATAATCATCTTTTCCTTCGCTATATCCGTAGATTCCGTGTGCGACTGCGTCACTTAAGCTTTTCTGGATTCCCGGTGCTGTCGGGAAATCCATATCTGCCACCCAGAGCGGAAGCATATCATCACTTCTCCCTCTTTCTTTTGCGAAATCATATTTCAGGCATTTTGTTCCATGTCTGTCCACTACTTTATCAAAATCGAACTTCATCTGTGCATCCTCCTACGCAAGTGCCTGCTCAAGATCTGCGATTAGATCATCTGCATTTTCAATTCCAACTGACAATCTTAAGAAATCTTCTGTGATTCCAAGTTTCTCTCTTACTTCTACCGGCAGATCTCCATGTGTCTGAAGCATCGGGTAAGTGATCAGTGACTCTACGCCTCCGAGACTTTCTGCATAAGCGATCAGTTTCACACTTTCCAGGAGTTTCCTTGCTGTTGCTTCACTATCTACTTTGAAAGAAATCATACTTCCGAATCCGATTGCCTGTGATGCATTTACTCCATACCCCGGATGCTCTTTCAAGCCTACATAATAGACCTGTTTTACTTTTTCATGTCCTTTTAACCAGTTCGCAATCTTTATCGCATTATCCTGCTGTGCTCTTAATCTCACAGACAATGTCTTAATTCCACGCAAGATCAGATAGCTGTCAAATGGTGCAAGACAGCTTCCGACTGTCTTATATATATAACGGATCTTCTTCGCTGTCTCTTCATCCGCCGAACACAGGAATCCTGCCAGTGTGTCATTATGTCCGCCGAGGAATTTTGTCCCGCTGTGGATAACCAGATCTGCCCCCAGTTCAATCGGTCTTTGAAATAATGGTGAAAGAAATGTATTGTCAACAATAATCTTCAGATCATGTTTATCTGCGATTTCTTTCATCTTTCTGAGATCTGTGACACGCATGGTCGGGTTACTCGGTGTCTCGATATAAAGTGCTTTTGTATTCTCCCGGATACCTGCTTCTACAAGATCTGCATCTGCAGTATCTACATAAGAGAACTCCAACCCTCTCTTCCCGCCGACAGATTCAAACATTCTGACAGAACCACCATATAGATCATCTGTACAAAGGATATGATCCCCGCGGTCGAATAACTCCAGACAAAGACCTACCGCAGCCATACCGTTTGCGCACGCTACAGTATCTGCCGCACCTTCCAGTGCCGACATCGTATGCTCAAGCTCTGTTCTTGTCGGGTTGCTCTCTCTCGTATAGTCATATCCGGTAGACTGTCCAATACCAGGATGGGCAAATGTCGCTGCCTGGTAGATCGGTACTGCTACTGAACCGTAAGAATGTGTCTTTTCATCTGTTCCGTTTCCGTGTATACATCGTGTCTCAAATCCGTAATTCATTATTTATTTACCTCTTTCATTGTAATCATCCAGGAAATTATATTCCATGTCATCTTTGTGGTATCCGATAATCGTTCTTAAGTTGACATTATGCACACTCCGGAAAATATTCTTTTCAATAATATCTCCCTGTTTTCTGAATTCCTTGATCAGCTCCTTCATCTCGTCACGTTTGGAACCTCTTCCGCCGCCACAGGATACACAGTTCTCTGTGAATCTGCATGCGCACTGAATGAAGTTGAGCTGATTGTAATCCCTCCATGCTATAATGTCATCTTCCTTGATCAGATACATTGGTCTGATCAGCTCCATACCCTCGAAATTCTGGCTATGGAGCTTCGGCATCATCGTCTCCACCTTTCCGCCGTAGAACATCCCCATAAGAATCGTCTCAATCACATCGTCGAAATGATGTCCGAGCGCAATCTTATTACATCCCAGTTCTTTTGCATGAGAGTATAGATAGCCTCTTCTCATTCTCGCGCAAAGGTAACATGGATTCTTGTCAATATCTGCTACTGTATCAAATATCTGTGTCTCAAATACCGTAAGCGGAATTCCAAGTACTTTGGCGTTATCCTGAATGATCTTCCAGTTATCTTCATTGTATCCCGGATTCATTACCAGAAATACTAATTCAAAATTCGCTTTGCCATGTTTTAACAGTTCCTGAAACAGCTTTGCCATCAGCATGGAATCTTTTCCGCCGGAAATACAGACTGCAATCTTATCTCCGTCCTGGATCAGATCGTATTCTCTGATTCCTTTCGTGAACTTTCTCCAGATTCCCTTGCGGAATTTCTTGATGATACTGCGTTCAATCTCTTTCTGCTTCTCTCCGGTAGTATTTTCATCCTGCACGAACTCACTTAGTTTCTTTCTCAAAAAAGAACGGTATCCGCCTTCAATATTCGCCGCATCGTATCCGGCTGCTTCCAGTTCATAAACAGCATCGACACTCCATTCACCGGTATGGCATAATACATACACCGGCTTTTCTTTCGGAAGTTCTTCCATACGTTCTTCTACCTCTGCAAGCGGGATGCTGACCGCTCCCGGTACAGAGCCTCTGGTATATGCATCTGCAGGACGGACGTCCAGCACTGTGATTGTATCCTGATCTAATTGTAATAACTCTTCTATCGTGATTGTCTTCATATCTTTTAACCTCTCTTTGTGAATTGCTGTTCATGTAACAGCTATTCCTATTAACCAGATAGGTTTTGTTATTTATCTGGTATTATATGACGTTTTTCCCTGTCTGTCAAGGAACTGAAATGTGTTTTAAAAACATTTATCTTTCAAATATACGCTAGAAAAGTTTACCACAAAAAAGAATACTGTACCAGTGGTTTCCCGCTAATACAGTATGTTTTGTTGTGTGAACTGTTATTATATATAGTACATATTTTCACTGAAATCAATGTATTCCTGATACTCTTTCTCCAGATCATGCAAGGTTACTGACTGGAGGATCTCTGTCACGCTGTCATTTACCCTGTCGATCACCAGTTTCTGGATTGCTTTGACACTCCCGGTATATTTTCCTTCTTTCGGAAGTTCCTCATCTTCGATGCGGTAGTCACCTTCCAAAGCTTCTATAATAGAAGAAACGGTAATCTCCTGTGGCGGACGGCTTAAGAAATAGCCGCCCTGGGAGCCTTTTATACTCTTTACGATTCCTGCTTTTCTAAGACTTGCAAATACCTGTTCCAGATACTGTGGAGATATCTTGTTCCGCTCTGCAATGCTATTGAGCGCCACCTGTTCAGTTTTTGAATTGATGGTCAGGTCGATCAACGCTCTCAGACCATATCTGCTTTTCATTGAAAGTTTCATATATATCTCCACACTCCTTCATTATTTTTTATTCTACGGCTTTGAATGCCTCATCCAGATCCTGGATAATGTCATCAATGTGCTCTGTTCCGATTGACAGACGGATTGTATTAGGCTTGATTCCCTGATCCAGTAATTCTTCTTCTGTGCACTGGCTGTGTGTTGTTGTTGCCGGATGGATAACCAGAGATTTTACATCTGCAACGTTAGCAAGCAGTGAGAAGAGTTCCAGATTATCGATGAAATCTTTTGCTTTCTGTGCGTCACCTTTGATCTCAAATGTGAAGATAGATCCTCCGCCATTTGGGAAATATTTCTTATATAATGCCTGCTGCTCCGGATCATCAGATACAGCCGGATGGTTAACCTTCTCTACCAGTGGATGGTTGTTCAGGTAATCTACTACTTTCAGTGCATTCTCAACATGACGCTCTACACGTAATGATAATGTCTCGAGTCCCTGTAAGAAGATAAATGAATGGATCGGAGAAATGGTTGCTCCTGTATCTCTTAAAAGGATCGCACGGATCTTTGTAACAAATGCTGCAGGTCCTACTGCTTTTGTAAAGCTGATTCCATGGTAGCTCGGGTTTGGCTCTGTAAGAGAAGCGAATTTTCCTGATGCTTCCCAGTCGAATTTACCGCTGTCAACGATGACGCCGCCGATTGTTGTTCCGTGTCCACCGATGAATTTTGTTGCTGAATGGATAACAATGTCTGCACCGTACTCGATCGGTCTTACAAGGTAAGGTGTTGCAAATGTATTATCTACAACGAGCGGAATCTTATGCGCATGTGCGATATTTGCAATCTTCTCAATATCTACAACGTCTGAGTTTGGATTTCCAAGTGTCTCGATATAGAGTGCTTTCGTGTTGTCCTGGATTGCTGCTTCTACTGCATCATAATCGAAGATGTCAACGAATGTGGTTGTAATTCCGTACTGTGGAAGTGTGTGCTCTAACAGGTTAAATGATCCACCGTAAATATTCTTAGCTGCTACGATATGATCTCCGTTCTGTGCGAGATTCTCGATCGTGTATGTTACTGCTGCTGCTCCGGATGCTACTGCCAGTGCTGCAACTCCGCCCTCCAGTGCTGCAATACGTTTTTCGAAAATGTCTTCTGTAGGGTTTGTAAGACGTCCGTAAATGTTACCTGCATCTGCCAGTCCAAAACGTGCTGCTGCATGATCACTGTTGCGGAATACATAAGAAGATGTCTGATAGATCGGCACTGCTCTTGCATCTGTAACCGGATCCGGACTTTCCTGTCCTACGTGTAACTGTAATGTTTCAAATTTTAACTCTCTATTCTCTCTTGTGATTTTTTCGCTCATTGGGTTGATCTCCTTTTTCTTCATAATTTTATCGTTATTTGTTGATACTGTCCGTTCTGTTTCGAATTCTATATCTTTTTATTCTGTAAATAATGGTGTTGAATAATATCTGTCACCTGAATCCGGAAGTAATGCTACGATCGTCTTACCTTTGTTCTCCGGACGTTTTGCAAGTGCGATAGCTCCTGCAAGTGCAGCTCCTGATGAAATACCTACCAGAACTCCTTCTTTCTTAGCAAGAAGTTTTGCTGTCTCAAATGCTTCGTCTGCTTCTGCTTTGTAGATTTCGTCATAGATCTTGGTATCTAATGTATCCGGAACGAATCCGGCTCCGATTCCCTGAATCTTATGCGGGCCTGCTTTTCCTTCGGAAAGTACCGGTGAAGAAGCCGGCTCCAAAGCTACGATCTGAACTTCCGGTTTCTGCTCTTTTAAGTAAGCACCGATTCCGGAAAGTGTTCCGCCTGTTCCGACACCTGCGATCACGATATCGACTGCTCCGTCTGTATCGTTCCAGATCTCAGGACCTGTTGTTTTTTTGTGTGCTGCCGGGTTAGCAGGATTTACAAACTGTCCAGGAACGAAGCTGTTCGGAATCTCTTTTGCAAGCTCATCTGCCTTTGCGATGGCTCCCTTCATTCCTTTTGCTCCTTCGGTAAGTACGATCTCTGCACCGTAAGCTTTCAGGATGTTTCTTCTTTCCACACTCATCGTCTCCGGCATCGTAAGAATGATTCTGTATCCTTTTGCTGCTGCAATAGATGCAAGACCGATTCCTGTATTACCGGATGTTGGTTCGATAATCACAGAACCTTCTTTTAAGATTCCTTTTTCTTCCGCATCTTCGATCATTGCTTTTGCAATTCTGTCTTTGACGCTTCCTGCCGGGTTGAGGTACTCAAGCTTTACAAGAAGTGTTGCTTCCAGACCAAGTTCTTTTTCTATGTTTACTACTTCCACCAGTGGTGTATTTCCGATCAGTCCTAATGTTCCTTTATAAATCTTTGACATTTTGCTTCCTACCTTTCCTACTTTTTTGGTATGTTTTCTTGATGAATTTACTATACTACCTTAATTCCTATTTGTCAACTATGTTTAGTATGTTTTTGTAATTTTTATTTTTCATGCGCGCAAGCGCAACAACATCGCATTCGTCCCCACATTCGCTTTTCTTTTGTCATTATCCTGCACGCTCCCTTCCGTTCTTAAAACTAAATAAAGCCAATCCTTATATTCCCTACTGTTTCGATAGGTTTTATAGATTGGTTTTATTATATTACCGCTATGTCATATTTGTCAAGTATGTTTTTTCAGTTTTTCACACACTCTCTACTTCCTGTAACTTAGGTATTCAGCGAACATATCTTCAAATGTTTTTCTCCTTGCCTTTGATACAGACAAGATTTCATTATTATCCATCTTAATTTCTGACTTTTTCACTTCTGTAATATACCTTGGGTTTACAAGAAAACTTTTATGGATTCTGCAAAAATATTCTCTTCTTAATTCTTCTTCTATTTCCTGGATTCTTTTTCTTGTTCTTAATATTTTGCCGGTACCATTCTGCAATATATGTATTTCACATCCTCGTCTGATAATTGAAAAATACAGGATTTCATCTATATCTATTTTCTGATACATACCATCATCTTCCGCAATAAAGTATTTTTTCCCTTTATGTTCTTTTGTATATGTTAGTATTGTTCCAAGTTCTCTTTGAATTTCTGACGGATTACTTTGTTTTAATAAATATCTGTATGGCTGCACACAGAAGCTTTCTGGTGTAGGCAGGTATATGCCACTTACAAATACAAGAATTAAATCTTTATTTTTCTTCTTCATTATTTCAGATGCTTTATTTCCGGAAATTCCCGGTAACTGAATATCTAAAAAAAGTAAATCCAGATCATTTTCTTCATCCTGTATTAATGTTTCACCTGTCGAATACTCATATATAAAGCTTTCACTATCTTCTCTTCGGATAGCTTCTGCAAGCAATGTCCGGAAGTTTTTATCATCATCACAAATTCCTATTTTTATCACTCTATGTTCCCCTTCACTGCATAATCAACCTTATATTTTTACCACTTTATCACATAACTCCGCAATTTCCCAATCGTGGCTAATAATTATAATAATTTTGTCTTGTTTAATATCTTGCAAATAGTCCATAACCCTTTCTTTACTCATAACATCTAACGCTGACGTAGGCTCGTCTAACAAAAGAACATCTGCAGTTTTAATAAACAAACGTACCAATGCAATTTTTTGTCTTTCTCCACCTGAAAATTCACTTTTACCATCAATGATTTTTCTTTCTTCATCATTGTATAATCCTAATAATATATCCAGCAATGTTGTTTTACCAGATCCATTTTATCATTATTTTTCCTTTACTTTATTACTTAAACATTCCATATAACCATTTAAAGAAAAGATACAGATACAAACACAATGAAAAGCTTACTATCATTGTTTCCATATCTATTTTTCTAGAAATCAATCTTCCAATCAAATTTCCATTTTCCTGATAAAAGGTCACTCCATTTCCATAATCTGCACCAATTTCTTCTATAAGCAACTGCAACATTCTATTTTTACAATTTGTTATTTTTTTGAACTTTATCGTTGCAAATTTATCGTTTTCAAAATCACTTACCGAAATTTCCTTTTGTCTCAGATTTTGCTTTGTCTTTTTGTCTAATATTGTAATTTTTATTTTTATATTAGTGCAGTCTCCGACATTCTGTGTTTTAACCTGTATTCCATCCAACGATTTTTCAGTAGAATATACATCCTGCGTAAGTTTTTTTTCACATATAACGCCAGTATTTGCATATTTTTCCACATCTACTGTTCTATTGTAAAAGTATTCCTTCTTGTCAACATGCGCATATAAATATGCAAATATCATACACACAATAAGCACGATAATAGTTCCTTTATATTTTCTCATATTCTTCACATACTTCCCTTGTATTTCCATACATTCTCACTTTTCCATGATCCAACCACACAATTTTATTACAGATTTTCTTCACCTGTTCAATACTGTGTGACACAAATAAAACCGTTGTCCCACTTTCCTGCATTTTCTTTATTCGATCTTCACATTTTTTCTGGAATCTAAAATCCCCAACAGACAGTACCTCATCTACAATCAAAATATCTGGTATTCCAATTGTTGCGATAGCAAATGCTAATCTTGATAACATACCCGAAGAATAATTTTTTACTGGAACATTCATAAAATTTTCTAATTCTGAAAATTCAACGATATCTCTATAGTTTTTCTTCATCTCACTTTGAGAATACCCAAGTAGTGCTCCGTTCAAATAAACATTTTCTTCCCCTGTCAGGTCACCATCAAACCCTGCTCCAAGTTCAATTAACGGCGCAATCTTTCCTTTTACTTTTACTGTTCCCTGCGTCGGCCTCAGTATCCCTGCAATGATCTTCAATATCGTGCTTTTCCCACTTCCATTCAGTCCTATAAGTCCTAGCGTATCACCCTTTTTCACTTCAAAACTGACATTCTTCAATGCCCAGAAGGAATGATAAGTAATTTGCTGCTTTATCATCTTTATAATATATTCTTTGAAACTGTCATATTTTTCGGATGACATATTGAATTTTATTGATACATCTTTTACTTCAACAACCGTCTCTTTCATATTCACTCCTACTTATTTGCTATATATCCATAATAAATTTATCCTGTCTCTTTCCAAAAACATAAATTCCTATTCCCAGCATAATAAATGTTTCCAACACACCAACTCCAAGAATTTTTATCGAAATATTTTCTTCATACAATACACATTCACGGAAAATAATTAAAAAGTGTGTCAGAGGATTCAACATAACAATCTTTTGAACCCGTTCCGGTAAAAAGGACATGGTATAAATAATCGGACATAAATACATAAGCGCAGTCAAAAAAACGGAATACAAATGCATCATATCTCTAAACTTAACTGCGATAGCTGATAATACCAGTCCCACTCCCGTTGAAAATAATGTTAATAAAATCAATGCTACAACTCCTTCGTAAAGTCTATAGCTCAGATCAATTCTTAAAACCAGCATAACGCAAAACAAAGCACTTAGCGTCGCCATAAGATTAATCATACTTGAACATATCCTCGCAAGAACAAACAGATATTTCGGCACATATATTTTCTTAATCAACGACGCATTATCCACAATCGCAGACATTGACGATGTTGTTGCCTCAGAGAAAAAATTATAAATTAACTGCCCGCTGAAAATATATGTCGGGTAATTTTCAACATTATTTTTGAAGAGAGTTGAAAAAACAACGGACAATATTATCATCATAAAAAGTGGATTCAATACGCTCCACAATACTCCTAATACCGATTTTCGATATTTTACTTTTATATCTCTTTTTAATAATTCAATCAAAAGCGGTGTATATTGTTTTATTTCATTACTTTTCATATTCCTTTTTACTCCATTCATTTACCAGTTGTAATAACTTCTGATAATTATACTTTACAGCCGAACATGCCTTTTTTTCTTTTCTCCGCAATACCGGACACCCTCCCATACATATTGGAAGTATTTTACATTCTTTACATTCATCCGAAATTCCATAACTTATCCATTCTACAAATTTTTCATTTTCACAATCCAAAGGATGTAAAACATCTCCTATTTTGCATTCATCTTTTGCAATGTTCATCTAAAGCCAGAATTGCGCCACTATATAAATTGTCTATTAAATATTCATCTCCACATTTTATTATTTCATTAAATTTTGATAATCTCATTCTAATAAACGCCTCCTATTCCAATCATTTCTTTTATTATCATTACAAATATCCTAAAAACTCTTTTATTTTCTTAAACGTACTATAAATAGACAATTTTATTCGTTTGTATCACTTATTTTCTTTCATCATACTAATTTCGTTTAAATCTTTACCATTAAATCTGTTTCATGCATTTTCAAGTCTTACTGTATTATTCTTTATTGCGAAAGGAAGTGATACAAATGAAATGGTTAGTAACACCTGTAAATTCTAAGAAGAAACCACATGGCTGTGCCATTTACGTTCGCCAATGTGGACATAAAATATATGTAACTTTTTAATTCCGCTCAAAAAAAAGAAACAGCTGCTTGCAACTGTTTCTTTTTTACTTATCCTTTATTTTTCTCTTCTATATTTCACACCCATATAATCAGAAAATTTCTCATGAAATTTCTTTGCTTTCATTCTGGAAATCTGTATTTTCTGACCATCTTCCATTGTAATTATATTATTTTTTATCTGAACAATGTAGTTAAATTGAACGATCACACTTCTATGTACTCTATAGCAAGTTTCCTGATCCATTTTTTCTTCAATTTCCCTGATATTTTCTCTAACCGTAATTGTTTTTATTTTCCGTTGCTTTTCCTCATTCTCATAAAATGTTATTTTTGAATGTTTTCCTTCTGTCATTACATATAACAAATTGTCACTATGAATCCATCTTTCTTCTTTTTCGCATGTAACTTTCAATATTTTTTGATTCCGTAATTTCATTTCATGCAATATATCATCTATATTCCGATCCCAGGATTGGTTCATTTCCTGCTTTAGCAAATATCTATATGGCTGTACCTGAAATGCCTCCGTTGTCGGCAGTATGGTACCGGAACAATAAATCAACAGAATTAATGGATTCATTCTATATAATTCTTCTGCAATTGACATCCCGTCTCTTTTCGGCAGAACAACATCCATAAAAATTACATCGAAGAAATGATCCATTTCCATTAATAACTGTTCCCCAGAATGGTATTCATAAATTTCAATCTGGTCGTCTGATCTGATTTTCTCCTTCAACATAGTTCTTAATTGTTTTATAAAGAACAAATTATCATCACAAATTGCTATTTTATACACTGTCTGCTCCTTTTATCTCTTGTATTTGGGAATAATAACTCTTACATAATAGACGCCATCTTCATATTTGATATTCAGGAATCCCTGGTATTTCGCAACAACATTTTTTACATATTCCAGTCCGATTCCATGATTTTCCTGATTTTTTTTGGTCGAAAGAAACCTTGTTCCCTTTTTCAGCGGTGCTGTTTCGCTTGTATTTTGAATATTCAATACGATAAAATGATTGTTATTCGAGGTATATATATCTAATGCAACACTCTTATTATCTCTGCATTTTCCAGCCGCCTCCATTGCATTATCTAAAAGGTTACCGAGAATTCCAATTTTGTCGATATCATCCAAAAAAGTCAGATCTGCGGTTGGCTCTATATTAACTCTGAACTCTATATTTTTATTTTTAGCTTCTCCATTCTTTTCGCTTACTACACCGTTTACTATTTTATCCGTGCAAAAAATTTCCTTAGTAACATACAATGCCTGCTTTTCCATTTCTTCTATAATATTGATAACTTCGCGATTGTTATTCTCATTCACAAGTCCGGCTATCGCTTTCATGTAATGTTCTATATTATGGATGTATTTCCGGTTTTCATCATTGACTTTTTCAAGTTTCCGATAATAATCCGTCGAATAGATAGCTTTTTGCATTTCTCTTTCCTGCATTCTTATCCGCCCTGTGTATTCTTCAATCTTTACAAAAGCCAGAAATGCAAGCATAACCAGTAATATCAGTAAACACAGAATGATACTTCCCAGCATTGCTTCTTTCATTGAAAAGCCTGATCTTCCGGATACATAAAGCGTAATTCCAGCAATTATCCCCATATATACAAACCATATCAAAGTCATCCATCCGATAATTCTGGAAAAGATTTTATCTAATACTCCTACATGCTTTGATATATATCTTTTTAACAGGATTATAATACATGTCAGCAAAACACATCTGAGTATCATAATACCGACACTAACATAATCCATGATATTTTCAGGAATTTCTTTCATTAACATTAACATAGCCAGAGCCAGTTGCAATCCATAATTCAATATATAAAAAAATAAACTGGCTACTATCATAGTCTTTTTCGTTCCATTAAAAAAAATATTACACAATATGAAATAAACAAATGGCATGTATAATCATCGTCTGCTTTGTAATATGCTTCACTTAAAAACTGGATGTCCAGAACCGGATCTACGTTATCTTTGTCATATACGAATTCCCATCCGAGGTTCTTTTCGTGCTCCGCATGATCTACCATATTCACGCTGATCGCTTCATCTAATCCAAGAAGTTCTCTTACAATAGAAGCTCTGTTAGACCAGTGGCAAAGTTTTGCCCACACCAGCCTGTATCTGCCCGCTTCTACCAGATTCTTTCCTTCTCCGAATCCTTCAGTGAAATGATTCGGCTGACGGACGAAATATCCATTCTCATCTACTTCTGAAACTGTCTCTACCGGACGAACTCTAATCTTTCTTCCATTTACTACTTCATAATCAAATTCTGCCATGTCACTGTCTCCTTTTTTCTGACTTACTTCTATCTTTTCTTCTGTTTTATTCGAACAGATCTGTAGACAAATGCTGTTCTCCTTCTTATCAATACTGTATATTCTAAGCAAATTTCTCTGCTCTGTTGTTCGGTTCATTCCAGTAACTTTCATCCGGTCCAAGTCCTACGATCTGGTATGGATTTTCTTCTTTGGTTCCGAGAAGTTCTTCTTGTTTGATCTTTTCGAAATCTACAAATTCTTTATACTCCGGAATGCTGTATAATTCTTTTGCGTAATTCCAAAGGTTGTCATAATCCCTCAATGCCTTTCTGTTCAGTCTCTGTTTGAAATAATAGACTGCATCGAACCGGATCAAGATGTCGTATAATCGCTTGTCTTCCTCTGTAATCTCATTTCCTTCCAGGTATCTGTTGTCATTCAACAACTTTTCCAGATTATCGAGGATCTGAAATACATGATCATATGCTTTTTCATACGCTTCCTGCGTAACTGCTTCGCTGGCCGCTTTTATTTCTTTTTGTAATTCATCAATCAGTTTTACTGCCATTTTCGAACTCCTTTCATCTTGTCCACTTATCAGCTTTGGCTTTTTACGGATACTATGGTATAACAAAAGCGGATACATCCTGATATCGTGTACCCGCTTCTTCTTATCTCTATCTTATCTCAGGTAACATGATATGCATAACTAATAAGCTGTATCCATCATCGACATCATACAGCAGCAACACATCATGTTCTTTTTGCTTGTTTCTACATATCTTCTTACCATCGCTTTGTTCTCCTTTTCTTATTTTAGTTTTCCTATCTATTTAATATGTTTTGTATTATATTCATATATTTCCTATTTGTCAACTATGTTTTATAGTTTTTATTTGTTTTTATTTTTGTACAATTTTAACGTGGTAAATTATTTTCTCTTAAAAATGAAGAGAACAAGCGCAAAAAAGGGGATGTAAAAAAACTCAATCGAGTTTTTTACATCTCCTTTTCAAAAACACAGTGCTATCCTATTAGATAAAATGTCGTTCCGTCTTCATATTATAAATGACGTTTCTATACAGCCTGTGCCTTGCTTCCTTTTATCATTTCTACAAAATATGCATGCACACTTGTATCATCATTCAGTTCCGGATGAAACGCAGTTGCAAGCTGGCTGCCCTGTCTTGCGGCCACAACTTTTCCATCTACTACGGCCAGTGTCTCTGCATTTCCATAGACATCAGCAATATATGGCGCACGGATGAATGTCATTGGAATCTTTCCAAGTCCTTTCATCTCATCTTCTGTGTAAAAACTGCCAAGCTGCCTTCCATAAGCATTTCGCTTTGCCAGAATATTCATCGTACCAAAGCATTGGACTCCATCTTCCACCTGATCTGCCAGCAGGATCAGACCGGCACAAGTTCCAAATACCGGAAGTCCGTCTTCAATCTTCTCTTTTAATATATCGTAAATATCCAGCTCGATCAGAAGCTTTCTCATAACGGTGCTTTCCCCGCCCGGAAGGATCAGTCCGTCAAAAGAACGATCCAGATCTTCTTTTTTACGGATTTCGAAATGTTTCACGCCCAAGCGGTCCAGCATCTGTCCATGTTCTAAGAATGCTCCCTGCATTGCCAAGATTGCAATCGTCATCTTACTTTCCTCTTTCTGCCATTAATAATTCAATTTCCTGTTCATTGATTCCTACCATTGCTTCGCCAAGATCTGTTGAAAGTTCAGCGATCAGTTTTGCATCTGTGTAGTTCGTAACTGCTTTCACAATAGAAGCCGCACGTTTTGCTGGATTACCTGACTTAAAGATTCCGGAACCTACAAATACACCTTCTGCTCCAAGCTGCATCATCAGTGCCGCATCTGCCGGTGTCGCAACTCCGCCTGCTGCAAAGTTTACGACCGGAAGCTTTCCATTTTCATGAACATATTCCACAAGATCAACCGGAACCTGTAACTGTTTTGCTGCTTCGAATAATTCGTCTGCTCTTAAGTTCTGGATGCGGCGGATCTCCGCATTCATGGCTCTCATATGACGTACTGCCTGTACAACATCTCCGGTTCCCGGCTCGCCTTTTGTACGGATCATGGATGCACCCTCTGCGATACGGCGGAGTGCCTCGCCGAGATCTCTTGCACCACATACAAATGGTACTTTGAACTCTTTTTTATTAATGTGGTAAATGTCATCTGCCGGTGAAAGCACTTCGCTTTCATCAATATAATCAATCTCGATTGCTTCCAGGATCTGCGCTTCTACAAAATGTCCGATTCTGCATTTTGCCATAACCGGAATGGATACCGCTTCCTGAATGCCGCGGATCATCTTCGGATCGCTCATGCGGGATACGCCGCCTGCTGCACGGATATCTGCCGGGATTCTTTCCAGTGCCATGACTGCACATGCACCTGCTTCTTCTGCGATCTTTGCCTGCTCCGGAGTTGTTACATCCATGATAACTCCGCCTTTTAACATCTGTGCCAGCTGCTTATTTAATTCATATCTGTTCTCTTTCATAATTCCTGTACCTTTCCTATCTGTTTTCTGTGAATTTTCGTTGAGTCTTATCATACGCTCATCTGGTATTTTTTAAACAGCCAGTTTTCATGTTTTTGTGCATGCCAATTTTGCATAAAAAAGACCTTTTGAAACCCAACGTTTTCAAAAGATCCTTTTTAGCCTTCTCTTTAATTAAAATCATTCTATTTCAAATGTCTTATTTTTCAAGCCCGAACGTTTCCACAACCACAATCCAGACACGATAACTAATAAACCTCCGCCTATCATTTCAACTTCATAGACTACATTTTCTTTAAAAGTTGTCATAACCGGAAGTGCCGAGCACACAATCGCAATCACGCAGATTACCAATTCCATATACCCAAGAAAGCATCCCCACTTTTTATTTTTTGTCATCTGATACAACCCAGGTTTATCAACCTTTTTCCGTTTAATTTTAATATATGCCGCAAACAAAAGAACATACGGAAACAACGATGTCAACGCGGTCATAGTAATTAATACATTGTAAATCGTTTCAACTGCCGGGAAAACTGCCACGCCTGCAAGCAGCAGAGAAACAAGTATCGCCTGAAATAAAATCGCCTTCTCCGGAATGTCATGCTCATTTTTCTTCGTAATCTTCTCCGGAAAGATTCCCGGTTCAGAATATCCAAACAACATCTTTGTCGGTTGCGCAATATACAGCACTACCGCTCCAAATATCGACAAAGTAATTCCAAATGCTACGATCTGAACAAAAAATTGAGGAACTTCCAGGAGATTGCAGGCAATTACTAATGCATCCAAAGTCCCTGTATACGCAAAGATTTCTGACGTCGGCATCAGCATTGTCATACATACCGAACCAATCACATATAATACGCAGATTGTTCCGGCAGCAATCATGATTGCTCTTGGATAATCTTTCTGAGGATTTTTCATTTCAGAAGCGAAGTTTGCTGTAAATTCAGCTCCTGTATACGCAAATGTAATTCCCGAAATTGCAACCAGCGAATTCATATTTAGCTTAGGGGTCAATGTTGCTATCGTATACTCAGATGCACTTGGTGCCTTTTTGAACACTACCACTGCCAGAATTGCCATACCAATCAGACACACCGTCGGTACCACCGAACCCAGCGCACCTACACTGGTAAAGTATTTTCCAAATTTCATACCACGCATACTCGCAAACGACAACGCCCAGAAAACAACCAACGACATAATCAATACTAGTATTTTGTTATCTGCAAGTTCTGGTTTCCCAATCATGTAAGTAAAATTGATTGAGAAAAATGTCAGAAAAGATGCATACCAGAAAATAAGTGCCGTCCAATGCATCCAGGATACTAAAAATCCATATTTTGTTCCGAATGCAATTTTAACCCAGTCATTCAGACCTCCATCTGTAGGATATGCTGTTGCCAGTTCCGCACACATCAGCGCCTGCGGCACAAAGAATATCAGCATAAATATGATCCACATCGGGATTGCTCCCAACCCCAGGCCAAAACTGTCTGAGGTTGATTTTGCAATCCAGCGGATTCCATAAAGGGCAGATACATTCATAAGCACAAGTTCCCAGAATGTAATACTTTTTTCTTTCAATCGCCTCGCCCCTTTTTAAATTCCATTTCTCTTTACTTTGTAGTCATAATCTCTGTGAAATACATGTTCATCATTAATTGATGCATCCATGTGTCCGGTAATATAGAAGTTATCTTTATCAGCAGTCTGAGTAACAACGATATCACAATCTGTCAGCCATCCATCACGGCCGTTCTTCATCTTCTGCGTAATAGTATATTTGGCTGACAACGGATCTTTGTTGCTCATCGTCAGTTCTCTCTTGAGGTTATGTTCTACTACCGTTCCAATATCATCAAAGCGATAGATACCCTCTCCAAACACTCCACCAACACCGTTTGTAATAGATGTCCATGAATCCGTGAGCAGATCATACTCAATTGTACGGTCTACACGACCAGGTGATAATGTTGTCATCGGAGTAAGCGGCGCACATCTGGCTTCCATATTCGGACCTTCCGCATCTTTTCCTGAGAACATCGGTAATGCAAATTTAGCAGTAGACAGATCCAGTTTTAATGTTGCAAGCTCCGGTGATGGCCAGATCATTGGCCAGAATGAGTTTGCAATAGAAAGTCTGATTCTGTGTCCTTTCGGGAAGTTATGTCCACACACATCCAACTGTACTTTTGCTTTATATGTCTTACCTTCTTCAAGGTATACCACCTTATCATGCCCCTCTAAATGCGTCAGATTCATAAGTCCATAAGAAACTCTTGTTGAAGCTCCATCCGGATGGATATCACTCAGCTGAGCATACATAAATGCATTTGGCTTATCGCAGGTAAACTCTACCTCAAATTCCGGATATCCAAGAATCTCTACTTCTTCCTCTAATATATCCGAATCAAATACCATTGCCATTCCATCATCTACTCTCATGTCTGCCGGAGACTCCCCGAGAACACCTGCTCCCATCCACTCATTTGCCAGGAGTCCGTGATTTGGAAGTGTGCAAAGATCTACGATTTCTTTCTTTGTATTTGCTTCATCCTGAAGATGTCCGTATGTCATAGAAAGTGTTTTCATAGCAACATCTTTTGACGGCCATCCGTCCAATGCAACCCAGCGTCCATCACTAAGCGGATGTACAGTTTCTGGTTCCATGCTGTCTTCCAACCACACCTGTACCATCGGGCAGTCTAATGTGTCGTTATCAACACCTTTCAGCCATTTATCCCACCATTTTGTAGCTTCACCAAGGAAATCAATTGCCGGCTGAGGCATTCCGTCATGAGCAAATACATGTGCCCAAGGTCCGATCAGTGCTTTTCTCGGAACACTTAATCCTTCCATCAAAGTTAATACACTGTTTGTATAAGAATCAGCCCATCCATCCAGTGCAAATACAGGAACTTTAATATCGTCATAATTCACACTTACAGAGCCGTGTTTCCAGTAATCATCTCTTGTCTGATGTTCCATCCAGTTAGCCGGCCAAAGTGGCATTTCCTCCAAACGTTTAACAGACTCTTCTTTCCATGTATCCGGTTTGATCTCCGAATCAATCGCGCGGCACATGTATGCCAGCATAATATTGCCCCACCAGAAGTTATCATTCAACAGGCATCCACCTTTATAATGAATATCCTGTGTATATCTGTCATCAACAAATCCTACACAGATGATCGCTCTTAATCCTTTTGGCTGTCTTGCCGCAACCTGCAATGAGTTAAACCCACTCCATGATTTTCCCATCATTCCGACATTTCCGTCACACCATGGCTGCTCGGCAATCCATTCGATGCATTCTACCGCATCATCCTGTTCCTGTTTCAGGTATTCATCATAGAAACACTGGTCAGACTCTCCTGCTCCACGCATATCTACGCGAACTACGTTATATCCCATACCTGCAAAGAAACCATACATCGGTTCATCTCTTCCACGCATTCCATCTCTCTTACGATACGGCTGTGTCTCAAATATTGTAGGAACCGGTTTATCTGTCTTAGGATGCCAAACACGCGCCGAAAGGCGGCAGCCATCAGACATTGTAATCCATTCGTTCTCGATCACATCCCACTCGTAAGGAAATTCATCTCGCGCCATTACTCTTTTTACTGTTGATTCTACTTTAGCCATAATTTAACCCTCCTTCTTTTTTATTATGCTTCTGTAGCATCTGCTTTTTTCTTTCCATACTTTTTTGTCCAGATAATCGCAACGATTAATCCAATCACGCCCATCGCGATCATATACAGGAAATTCAGGTGATATCCCGGATATCCCGGATAAGTATCTAACAATTTACCTGCGATTGTATAACTCAAAACTTCCGGCAAATATCCAAATGTGGACGCCATACCAATTGCAACTCCTCCTAATTCCACCGGAATACCACCTTCTGAAATAAACGAGAAGTACAGACCAAAGTTTATAAACATACCTGCATATACCAGCACACAAGCCGCCACAACCAATATCATTCTGCTATCCGAAGCCATTTTGCCTGTAACGTCCATGATAACCACACCGGCGATCATCAAAATATAACCAACAATCATTGTATGGCTTCTTCCGAATTTATCTCCGGAAAATCCACCAAGTGTTGCCGCAAACGGACGGATGTACTGAGACATAACCGTTAAGATTGCTGCGATCACAGCTGTAACTCCGATGATATTACTTGCATAAGGAGTAAAATAATATGATGACATATTAAAAGTATAACTTGTGTACATCATGATAATAATCAACCACATAACCGGCATCTTTAACACTCTGATAATATCTTTAAATGAAACAGTGCTTGAAGTTCCGTCTTCTTTAACGGTCTCAGGCTCCTTCAACAGGAAAATAAAGATAATACCTACAATCAACGGTGCCAACGAATAGAACCAGATAATTCCTTTAATTCCGAGAGTCGGCATTGCCTTTCTCTGAAAAATTCCAAAAATCGCTGTTGCCACTGCAAGATGTGCCGCATTGAATACACCTCGCCCACCTTCAAAGGTTCCATAAGCACGGCTTTGTTCCTCCTCAGTTGCCTGGATTCTGACAATCTTCATAAGCGCAGGCCAGAAAGTCAAAAGAGATGTAACACCCCATAATCCATAGATCACTACCAATGCATAGAAATTATTAACAAACAAATGAAGCAATCCACCCAAACCAGTTGCAATCATCGAAAAAATAAGCAGTTTTTTCGCTTTGATTTTATCGGCCAATACTCCACCGATAATATAAGAAAATACACCCAACACGCCGTAAGCACTTCCTAAAAGTCCCATCTGCGTATTAGTCAAGTGATACATTGCCTGATACGTATCATAGTAATATGATCGAAAATATGGCAATCCATAAATAATTGAGCCGGCAAAAGATAACAAAAGAATGGTTCCTATATTCTTCTTGTATCCTACTTTTGCTTCCTTAGACATAATCTCCTCGCCTCCATTCAGCTTTATAACGTTTTATGAATACTCTTTTCATTAATAATTATTGCACATTGATAATCTATTCACAAATTTATCTAGTTTCTTCATTCGACAATAATTTTTACTATTATTTTCATTATACGAAAATTCTATTTAGAAACCGCAGCATCTGTCTATTACTTTTCCTATTTTTTATCTATTTTCATACATTTTTTTCATATTACAAAAATTATATGAAAATAGATAAAAAATAATTCGCATTAAATTTATTGAATTTAATGCATCTTCCTTTACGATGGAGTAAAATAAAAGAAAAAACTTTGTCGCAAAGGAAGAAAAATGAACAGAGAACAGGAAAGAGCCAAAAGAAGACCGGAAAAGAATCCAGTTGTTGAATACAATAAGATTCAAAATAAATATTACCCAGAGTTATTTGCCAAATTTGCTGAGGTGAATGATCCGCGAAATCAAAGTTATATTGAATATCCAGTGAGGGTTATGCTTGGAACCATGTACTACAAATGCATAAGCGGAATTTCAAGTATGCAGGAAATGACACTGAAATTTAATGATGATGCAGTTGTAGAAAATCTCTACTCATTCATGAGTGAAGAAAAGAAGGAGTATCTTCCTCATGGTGTTATAGAGAATGAATTTTTGGCAAGACTGAACCCAGAGGAACTGGAAAAAATACAGAAAGATATTGCTTATTCTATGATCCGTAGAAAAACATTTGATGATGCCAGGGTGTTGAAAAGGTGGCAGATCATTATTGACGCCACAGAACTGGATGAGGGATATCAGAAAAAGAATGAATATTACCTGAGCCGCTGCTATAACCGTGGAGAAGCAGATGAATTTACGAAGTATCACAGAAGCGTGCTCGAAGCAAAACTTTATCTGGGGAATAACCTTGTATGCAGTATAGCATCTGAAGCGATCCAGAATTCTGAGGAATATATCAATCAGAGTGAAAAAAAAATAAAACAGGACTGTGAAAGTAAAGCATTTATCAGAGTTGCAGAAAAGATTAAGAAACAGTTTCCGAGACTTCCGATCATTATAACGGCAGATGGGTTGTATGTCAGTCAGAAAGTTATACAGACCTGCACAGATAACAGCTGGAATTATATCATCCGTTATAAAAAGGGAAGTGCATCATCCATAGCCAAAGAATATCAGTCATTGCCGGAAAAAGAAAAGATAGGTTCAGAAATAGAATATCAGAATCAGATTATGTTTCAGAATACAGATGTAAATCTGACATATTATACAGAAAAGAAGATTAAACCAGATGAAAAAAAAGAAACAACAGAGTTTGCATGGATTGCAGACATTACAATCACAAAAAACAATGCCAGAAAAATAGTAAATGCGGGAAGAAACAGATGGAAGATAGAAAATCAGGGATTCAACCGGCAGAAGCATTGGCGGGGGAATATAGAGCATGCATGCAGCTGGAATGAACAGGCACAAAAGAACCATTATCTGATGGAGCAGATAGCAGATTTCATAAAGCAGCTTTATGAATATTATTACCTGAAGAAAAATGAAATAAATTTACCTTTCAAAACTAACAAAAATTTTGCCTAGTAGCATTTTTTATCAGAATATGTTAGAATCTTTTTATACTTTTTAGTTTTTATCAACTAACATTATCAAAAAACATCAAGGAGGGATAATATGGATTCTTGCGATTTTTACACAACACTTGGCAAAAAGCTTCGGGCAAGACGCCGGACCAAACACATGACCTTAAGTGATCTCTCCAAAAAATTGAACAAAAGCGTTGCCACGATTTCCAAATACGAAAAAGGAGAGGTTCTCATAAGTATTGACACTCTGGTAGACATTTGTCAGATTCTGAATATCGACATAGCCTCTCTGCTCCCCATAACTTCAACCGATAAAAGCGCAGCCGAAATTGCAAGGTACCAGAATTATTTTTCTGACAAACTTTATCTTTATTGGTTTAACGGAGAAAAGAACTGCTTGCAGAAGGCAGTTCTGGAAAATAAGAATTTGTCATTAACTGCTACGATGTATTACGATGTCGATGACATATCCGACTACTACGAAGCGAATTATATTTACGAAGGCGATATTACCTACAGCGATACATGTACGGTTTTTATCCTTGTAAATACAAAGCCGCCTTTTGACATTCTGACGTTGCGTCTTCCGTCAATCGGCATTAATTCCATGCACGTTGTCGGTCTGATTTCCACGATTACGTACTTTTATCAGAGTATCGCCATGAAAGTGATTGCCAGCGAAAATCCGCTACCGCTTAATGATGAATTGAAAAATGCTCTTCACATTTCTTCAGATGAATTAAAGAATATCAAACGTACAAACTTTTTCTTTGCACAATAGTCAACAAAAATAGTCTACGCCTATTCAACTCCCCTGCCCCTCGTTCGATGGCACTGAAAAAGTAGATTATACCGTTCTATATTTGGTACAATGTATCTATCAAATATAGGCGGTGTTTTTATAATCGAACAACAGCAGAAATTGGTGCTAAATCTCTACATGGAAATATATGAATTAATAATCCCAAAAGATAATCTTCTCCGGCAGATAAAAGAATTGGTTGATTTTAGCTTTATTTATGATGCATTGCTTGCTAATTATTGTCTGGATAACGGAGGAAATGCAGTTCCACCTATCCGAATATTTAAATATCTTCTTTTGAAATCAATTTACGATTTATCAGATATTGATCTGGTTGAACGTTTAAATACGATATGTCTTTTAAATATTTTTTGGACATGGCTCCAGAAGATGAAGTTATAAATCCAAGTTCATTGACAAAATTTCGGAAGTTACGTTTAAAGGATATGAATCTTTTGGATATGCTGATTGCCAAAACAGTTCAGTTAACATTAGAAAAAGGAATTATTAAGTCAAAATACATTATTATGGATGCAACGCATACAAAATCAAAATACAATCAAAAGACTCCCCCGTCAAGTACTCCAGGAACAATCAAAAAAACTGCGCCGTAGCATCTATGAAATTGATGAAACAATGAAAGAAAAATTTCCTGATAAAAACACAGATGATTCTTTAGAAAAAGAACTAAAATACTGTAAACAGCTTATTGATGTTATAAAAGGAAATGAAGAAATTTGCAGTTATCCAAAAGTGCAGGAAAAATTAAAATCTACTAGAAGAATCTGTCACTGATGACATGGAACATTTAGAAACTTCAAAGGATGAAGATGCAAAAACTGGTCATAAGACAGCCGACACTTCATTTTTTGGATATAAAACACACATAGCAATGACAGAAGAACGGATCATCACAGCTGCCACAATCACCAGCGGCGAAAAAACAGATGGCAAAGAACTGCCAAAACTTGTACAAAAAAGTAAAGCTGCTGGGATACAGATTGAATCAGTCATTGGAGATATGGCTTATTCTGAAAAGACAAATATCGAGGCGGCAAAAAAAGGTGGTTATGAACTGATAGCAAAATTAAATCCGGTTATTACACAAGGTAACCGAAGAAAGGAAGATGTGTTTGAATTTAATAAAGATGCCGTCGCATCTATCGAAGTTTCAACCAATGGCGAACTGCTATCCTTTCTTCCTTTGGTTACGACCCTTTGAAATACCCTGAATGCAACCATCAAATGGAATTTTTAGAACTCTATTACAACCACCAACGCGTATCCCTCCAAGAACTTTACGAGAAATCCATGTCCAAATCTCGTGGAAAGCGTTCCTCTGCATAATTCTTTTTCGATTATCTGTGTTATAATCCTCTAAAGGAGGAACATTACCATGAAATCTAACATTGAGGAATTACGCAAAAAAATATAAATAATCCACCTGAAGGAATGACATCTATGGACATTCGCAACATGAGCGAAGATGATCTTCTGGATATGGATTATTTCTTAAATGAAGATAATCTGTTTGATGACGAGGCTGGTGTAGAAGGTTTTTACATCTTCTAAATCGGTGTCGTTCTATCTGTGTGCCCGCCTCTGTGCGGGCTATTTTCGTTCAATGGTTCGCCCAAAATCGAACTTTCCTATAAAATAAAAAATACAGCAGACTTTTGCCTGCTGTACATTTTCTTGTTTTTTATTCATTTACATTTACAGATCCAGCTTGCCGCACTTCTCTTCATGATTATTTACCAAATCTGCAAGTGTCACACTATCCACATACTGGTCGATTACTTTCTTAAGTCCTTCCCAGAACTCAAGTGTGGAACACTGATCCTGTCTCTCGCAGCGATTCGGCACGTCATCCAGACACGCAATCGGCGCAAGGCTTCCTTCCGTTGTACGGATAATATCTCCGGCTGTATATTCTTCCGGCTCTTTCGCCAGCATATAACCACCGTTATTGCCACGATAACTTCTTACATATCCGGCCTTTGTCAGCATCGGCATAATCTGTTCCATATATTTTAATGTAATTCCCTGTCTTGCCGATATGTCTTTCAGACGAATATATTCCCCATTTGCATTCTCTGCCAGATCAATCATAATTCTCAGTGCATATCTGCCCTTTGTTGATATCTTCATAGTCCTTCACCTTTCATCCAGGTCTCTTCTCCCGGTTCATCTCCTACTTAATTACTATGATATCACATTTTTTGACAAATGCCAATCCTCCGAACCATTCGTCCGTTATCCTTTTTTCGCCTTTTTTAATCCTGGAATGTCTTCAAAGCATCAATTGTTCTCTGAATCAGATCTTCCAGTGTCCATCCAAGCATAGCCGTGACTCGCCGTTGCATGGATGATCTTCTCATCGATTCCCCGTTCTTTCATGATATCCTGCGATTTGATACAGTGTTCTTCCGGATATTTCTCAAAATCCAGATCGTGTAAAAGTCCTACAATTCCCCAGAAATCTTCCTCATCCGCAAACCCGAGCTCTCTTGCAAAATAACGCATCGTATTCTCTACCGCCTGTGCATGCAGGAGATGAAATTCATCCTGGTTATATTCGGTTAATGATATCACGGAACTGCCATTTGTCAATCAGATATTGGATCTACTTTATTTTATACAGAGAATACATTGCAATGGAATCACTTAGTTTTTGTCAGAAATTTTTTGTAACTACTATCAATCGCAAATGCTCCAAGCGGTGCAGTCAGTACAATTGCAAGCACTGCTACCGTCAGAACCACATCGCCACACGCAAATCCAAGTGCCAACGGGATTCCTCCTATTGCAGCCTGTACGGTTGCTTTCGGTGTGTATGCCATCATCGTAAATAACTTTTCTTTTCCATTCATATCCGTTCCAAGCAGACATACAAAGACCCCTGTCATTCGGAAGATCAGTGCGCCACAGATTAAAACGACTGCCTTGAGTCCTACATGAGACAGATATCCGATATTTACAGTCGCACCGACCAGTACGAATAAGAATACCTCTGCTGCCACCCATAATTTTCCGCATTTCACAGATATCCTTTTTGCCACCGGTTCCCTGCATTTCTGCAGACTGACACCAAGAAACATCACCGCGATCAATGCGGAAAATGTAATTGCCGTTGTCATATGATCTTCCGCTGCTACCAATAGGAAGGAAATACAAAGCATGATCAATACCTTTACCGTATCACGGATATGTACTTTTTCATAATATTTTGCAAGAAACCAGCCGGTTAATAATCCTATGACAATTCCCAGAATGATCGATACCGGAATATTCAGGAAACTTACCACGGATACGCCTTTTCCCTGCATAATTCCCGTAAATGTCGTAAACAGCACAATCACATATACATCATCCACGGATGCTCCGGCCAGGATTAACTGTGGGATTCCTTCCTCAGTCCCATATCCTTCTTCCATTAATTTCACCATACGCGGTACGACAACAGCGGGGGAAACTGCAGCAAGAACAGAACCTAAGATTGCCGATTCCAACAGCGAAAGTCCAAGTAAGCGGGGTGCCAGAACCATCATACCTAAAAGTTCAAAACTTGCCGGCACAAAACACATCATTACCGCAGGACGTCCGATTTTCTTAAGTCCCGAAATATCAAGTCCCAATCCGGCCCGCATCAGAATGATGATCAGTGCCATTTTGCGAAGTTCCGACGAAATATTCAGGATATTTTCATCCAACAGGTTCAACACATATGGCCCGAGAACAATACCAGTGAGTAACATTCCCAGAAGTCCCGGCAATTTTAATTTTTTACAGATCCAGCTCATACTCATACCGCAGAGCAGGATCAGTGCAATACTTAATAACATAAAAATTCCTTCTTATTCATCTTTTTTAAACCAGGACAGTAAATCCCTCCGCATTAATTTTTCCATTAAATTCAGATTCGGGTCTGAGTGCTCCAACTCTCTGGAATAGCGGTATACCGTATCTACCACATCTTCCATCTCCAGCATCTTCTCGTTCTTCAGCCACTGTGCCATCAGAAGTTCATGGATCAAAAGCACACTGACTACTGCCATCTGTACCTTCACATATGCCTCTCCGTCATAGACTGCACCGCAGAAATAGGTACTGATGAAATATACCAGAAGCTGCTCATACCAGATCTCATAGTCCGGCATGTGTGTATTCAGCCATGTGTGGAATTCCTGCTTATTCTTTGCATACTGTTCTTTGTACTTTGTACATTGTTCTTCACTGTCGCTGCAACCAATATCTCCGTAAAGTAAACTTTCTGCCTCAAGAAGATGCGGTTCCCAGTCATCCCTTAAGCGTTCCATCAGATACTGATTCCGGAAAATTTTCTTAATAAATGCATAGTTCTCATCTTCTGATAATTTTGCTTCTACAAACTGTACTGCCTTCTCTGTCTGGTATTTTTCAAATACATCATCAATTGAAAAGATATCCTCTCTCTTGATCCGCACCTGCAAGTCATGTGCAATTGCCAATACCAACCCCACACGCAAATCCAGCTTCTTATCTCTGTCCTGAAGAATATCGATCATCACTTTTCTTGCATCTACCAGTTTTGAATACAGAAACGGGTCAAAATCATCATATTCTTCTTCCTTGTTACTTTCATAAGTCAGAAAACGCACCGGTTCCTTTTTACCAAGCAGAATTCTTGCTACCTCCGGACAGGATACAGACAGCGTCATCTCCCGGACATCTTCGAATTCTTCTACGTGTCTCGGATACATCTTGCAGGTCCGGCACAGGCTTTTCTCTCCGAGCGCAGTATACATATCACAGAGATTCTCATCATTTAAAAAGGCACATCGCTTATTCTTGTCCTGCTTAAATGTTCCCTCTTTCCAGTTAATGGACCGTCTTAATCTTTTTCTGAAAGATCCGGTTACTTTTTTGTATTTTTTCAGTGCCGCCTCATCTGCTACGATCTGCCAGCCGGCACAGCAGGTATCTTCACATTCTCCTGCAATACAGGAAAATTCATGATAATAATCCGGAATTGTATATAACATTGATTCTTCCTCCATTTTTTATACAAAATCAATTTAACTTTGAGCATTATACCACATAATTTTTTCTAAAACAGCCATTTCGTTTGAACAGGTGCAAAAAGCACAAAAAAGCCCCCGGGCACTTTAGGAGGAAAAGCCCGGGGGAATCGCATAACTTACATTGGTATATAAATGGATTCTCAAGAATTTATTTTTATTATTATCTCAGTTTATTTAATAAAACTTACATGCTTACAGATCTCTTCTGTAGCAGCATCTTTCTTCTTATTGTATTCAACCTTTCTTTCTTCAAAGAGGTTGTCTCCGTTTGCATCGATAGAAACGATCAGTGGTCCGAATTCTTTTACGCGGCAGTTCCAGAGTGTCTCCGGCATACCAAGATCTCTCCACTCGGCTCTTACGATCTCTTCTACTTCTGTAGCAGCTACTACAGCGTTACCTGCAGGGAATACGCAGTGGATTGCTCCGAATTCTTTACATGCACGCTCTGTATTTTCTTTCATACCACCTTTACCGATGATCACACGTACACCAGTCTCTTTTACAAATTCGTACTCGAATTTTTCCATTCTCATACTTGTTGTCGGTCCTACAGATACCATTTCGAATTTGTCATTTTCCAGTGGACGAATGATCGGTCCTGCATGAAAGATTGCGTTGTTTCTTACATCTACAGGAAGTTCTCTTCCTTCTTCTACCAGACGGCGGTGTGCAACGTCACGACATGTTGTCATGCTTCCGTTCAGATATACGATGTCACCGATCTTGATATCTTTTAAGTCTTCTGCTGAAACAGGTGTTGTTAAGATTTTTTTACCGTTCTTTACTTCTACCATTATAATTCTACCCCCGTATGTGTTGTGATTGTGTAGTTCAGGTCCTTATCAAATACAATATGTCCTCTTCTGTGGCTCCAGCATCCTACGTTAACAGCTACACCGATTGTAGACGGATGACGTGCTGTGTTCTCGATATTAACGCCCATTACAGAATATTTTCCGCCCATACCCTGTGGTCCAAGGCCGATTGCATTGATTCCGTCTTCGAGAAGAGTCTCCATCTTAGCTGCTCTTTCGTTCTCATTGTGTGATCCGATCGGACGCATCAGTGCTTTCTTAGAAAGAAGTGCTGCCGTCTCAACAGATGTTGCCACACCTACGCCAACGAGAAGCGGAGGGCAGGCATTCAATCCGTATGTTGTCATAACGTCCATAACGAACTTTGTAACTCCTTCGTATCCTTCACCCGGCATCAGAACCATAGCTTTTCCAGGAAGAGTACATCCGCCCCCTGCCATGTATGTATAGATCTCACATTTGTCTGAGTTTGGAACGATATCCCAGAATACAGTCGGTGTTCCTTTTCCTACGTTCTTTCCTGTGTTGTATTCATCAAATGTCTCTACACTGTTGTGACGGAGAGGTGCTTCAAATGTTGCTTTCACAACAGCGTCTTTCAGAAGTCCTTCCAGTTCGTCGATAAGTGGGAATTTTGTTCCACATTTTACCCAGAACTGTAATACACCTGTATCCTGACAGCTTGGTCTGTTCAGTTTTACAGCAAGTTCCTGGTTCTTGAACATGGTGTCATAAATTACCTTTGAAAGCGGGCTGTCTTCTTTCTCACGCAGCTCTGTTAATTTTTCAATGACATCATCTGGCAGTTTCTTTGCGATATGTGCAATAAATTTTGCCATATTATCTGTAAGTTGTGTTACCTGTTGTTCTTTAGACATTTTCATATCCTCCTTGAAATTCTATTAAAAATTTTTAGTTCCTATCTATATTCCTACAACAGTATTGTGATGAAAGACAGCGAAAACTTTTATCACAAACTGTCATAGGATGTATGTCTGCTTTCATCTTCCATTTTTATGGAGATTAGAGGTCAAATACTTCCTTATGTTTACGGGAAGAATGGATAGAAGATTGGAAGCAAGATCATACTTACAATAGTTGCTACTACGATCATAGGAATACCTGCTTTCGCATAATCCTTGAACGTATATCCTCCTGCCGTTACTACCATGGTGTTGGCCGGCATTCCGATTGGTGTTGCAAATGCACAGGAGCCTCCGATTACACATGCCATCAGTACGGCACTTGGATCTGCACCCATGCCCTGTGCGATGGATACTCCGATCGGAGCCATCAGTGCTGTCGTTGCTGTGTTTGACATAAAGTTTGTCATGATACAGCAGAGCATGAAGATTACAAATGTTAATATGTATGGTGAAGGGTTATCTCCCAGCATTCCGATTACTTTATCTGCGATCAGTTCTCCGGCACCGGTTGCTTCCAGTGCAGACGCAAGGGAAAGCGTACCTCCGAATAAGAAGATCGTCTTCAAGTCGATGGAAAGAAGTGCGTCTTTCTCACTGATAACGCCTGTAACGATCAGTGCAAGTGCTCCCACACATCCTATGACACATAACTTAATACCAATCTGATCTTCAAAAATCATTCCCAGAAGTGTTAATAACAGGATGATCAGTGAAAGGGTCTGTTTCCACTTTGGAACATTGCTGAAATCTTTTGTCTCATCAAAGATTCCCTCACCGCTTGTGTCCACTTTATCCGGCAGGAATTTGTATCCAAACAGTGCGAAAAAAATGATTCCTACGATCAAAATCGGAAGTCCTACTTTCGCATAATCGAAGAATCCGAATTTTAATCCGATCTTCTCCATAGATGACTGTGCGATCATGTTACCAGGTGCACCGATCAGTGAAAGGTTACCTCCCATGGCTGCTGCAAATACCAGCGGCATTAACAGTCTTGATCTTGAATATCCTGATTTTGCAGCAATACCGATAACTACCGGAATCAGGATTGCGGCTGTTCCTGTGTTGGAAAGGAAGCCGCTCATCACTCCGACGATCACCATGATCGCAATGATCAGCTGCCTTTCTGTCTTGGCAAAGTGTGTAACCACTCCTCCGATCTTGTTCGCCATTCCCGTCTCAAACAGTGCTCCACCGACAATGAACATTGCAACAAATAAGATTACATTGCTGTCGATGAATCCCGAGAATGCAGTCTGCCAGTCCAATACCCCTGTGACTACCAGTCCCACACAGACAATCATCGATGTTACCCCAAGCGGAATCTTTTCAAGCATGAACATGATGATTGCAAATGCCAGAAACAGTAATGTAATTGTTATCTGACTCATCTTCATTACCTCCTTGTAACTATTTCGTTCGATTTACTCTGATACAAATTTCTTTTCTTATCTGATATTTGATGTTTGATATGTGATTTTGTATCCAAAGCTTGATTATAAAATACTCCTTACTGAGAAAAATGTCAATAGGCTTTTTGACATTTTGGCATATGTTATAAAAGTGTTTATCTACTTTTGTTCAAAATCACAAGAGGATACTTTCATTGTATACTTTGTACGTATTTTTTCGGTTTTTGACAGCTATAATCCCGTACGAAAAAGAACAGCTCTGGCTCTTTGACCTGACCTGTTCTTTTCCACGATTCCCTAATTTTCTTTTTTCCGCTTCCATCTCTCTACTGCGGTCAGAACTCCGGCCGATATACCGGACATTGCTGCCAGAACTGCAATCGGTGCTACATCTCCTGTCTTGACCGGATAGTTCCGGTAAATGGCCGTTTTTCCCGTCGGAGTTATCTCCGGCTCCTGTTCTTTTACCGAATTCGTAAATATAATCTCGTACGATTTTCCTTCTGTTCCTTCTTTTTCACCCCAGACTACTGCTTTCGGTTCTCCGGATTCTGTACTGGTCACCCGTACCGTCACATCATATACTGCCGTATCATAAGTAACATCTGTCACATTAGCGGACTTCTGATAAATCTTATAGTGATAATCTTCCGGTTCTTCATAGCGTATCGGTCCAAAGCTTTGCTTCTCGTCTTTTCCGATCTGAAGTTCTGTCCGGTCCGGCACTGGTATGCCAGCTTTCTCCGGCTCCAGCACGATTGTTCCTGCCGCACCTTGTACACTTACCGGAATCTGGATCTCCACATTCGGTGTTCCGGCATACACTGGAACTGCCATTGTACTGCCTATCCACATAAATAACATTACGCCCGCAGCTGCTATTTTCTTTACACTTCTATATCTTAGAATCTTCACTGTTTTTCTGCCACCTCCCTCTCTAATTTCCCGATCAGAACTACACGACCATTCGTCTCTGCCTCCGAGCACGTTGATAAAGCAATCAGCGAATTCTCATCTGCCACATTTACATCACGATACTGGACTGCATTCGCCTGAATATAATCAAGCAGATCCTTCAGATTCTCCTTGCAGTATCCATCCGGATGGTAAATCTTTGCATCCGCTGCAGTCACTTTCATACAGGCAAAGAACCGGATTTTCCGTGTTGCATCTGTCAGATAGAGCTTTCCTTTTTGGTGCGTTTCAAAATATTCTTTATTCGTGAAATCTGCCACATCCGCAAACATTCCACCATTTTTCATGTTGTGTCCATAGACCAGATTATATGGATCGGAGAAATCATCCTTGTTCAGGCATGACAGAAAGATTGCTCCCGACAGTTCGAATTCCCCATATACATTCTTATTAATATATTCCATATCATCCTGCCCCTGCACCACCGGATAATCGATGTTGGTCTTCGGCACCTGAATCCAGGCTTTCACATCCGGATTCAATTTTTTCAGATCTTTCAGCGTCGGATTATCCGCTCCGTCATCTGTCGGCCGAAACTTCAACAGTTCTTCATCTGCAAATGAATTGGCATAGATCTTATAAGTATCCCATAACGAATACATTCCATAAGAAAGCATCAGAAGGATCAGGATTCCTGCCATGATACTGAGTATCCGATTACCTACTCTTGCTGCCATCGCTGCCTTTTTCATTTCGCCACTTCCTCTCTAATGCTTTCTTATATCTTCTATCTGCTTTTTTCGCCCAACCGATTAGTCAATATCCATATCTTTTGCACGTTTTCTTCTGAAGAACAGAAGGCTGGATGCAATTGCTGCACCGATCAGTGCGATATATGGAGCAACATGAAGGAAGATTCCGGTTGGAGAGTTTGTTGTTTTATCATTTACAACGGTAATGTTCTTGTCGCCATTCGCTGCGGTTGTTCTTGCTTCTGTATCTTTTTTAATTGTTCCGGTTGCTGTCAATTTCTCTTCATTATCAATGGTTGTTGTATAGCCATCATCTGCATAACTAGCCTCTGTTACCGTATATTCATCTGTCTCTGACAATCCAAAGATCTTTGCTGTCTCATTATCTTTCAATGTAATTGTCTTAGCCTCTCCCGACACCAGTGTGGTCGGAGCTTTTCCATCTGAAAATGTTACATAATACTGCTCTCCTGCTGCTCCGTCTACTTTTATAGTAAATTTAAAGTCTTTATTACGATTTCCCTGATTACCGGTAACCTCTTTCTTTACAGTCAGATCTTTCAAAGTATCGTGATGACTGCTGTAATCATTCGTGAAAACTCCCTCACCCTTTGACTCCGGATTATTTTTATCTACAAACAGATAAGAGCTGACTTCCAGATTTCCGTCATCATCGGATGTTACATACACATCAAAATACTTCTGTTCTGTGGTATAAGCAACACCTTCATACTTATTTCCGTCATTGTCCGTTGCAGCCTCACTTACTACATAGCGGAAGATTCCAGGTTTTGCATCCTCCCCTTTTGTGAATACAGATTCATTAACATTAAGCTTTGTCGTTCCTACTGTAATTTTCTCATTTCCAATATCGCTGTCCGCCGGTACCGATGCAATGACATCCTTATCCAAAGTTACCCCATTTGCCGGTCCTGCATATATTGCCTTCTGATTCCTACCTGCCGGCACTGCCGTTCCTGGAGCAACGGTAAATTTAAATGTAGTCTTCGGTGCATATATATTACTTTCCTTCGTAATCTGTTTTGTGATCGTCGGATTTTTCTTAACTGCAGCTTCGCTATCTGAACTTTCTGCCGCTGACACCTGCATTCCGAGCATTGCTGTCATCATTATTCCGGCAGCCGTAACAGTGGATACTTTTTTTAACATTCTTTTTTCCATCATTTCTTTTCCTTTCTTTTTCCATGTTCTGCAATCATGTTACTGATTTTACAGGTTCGATCTGCGAAGGACGGTAATCACTCTTCCCTTTATATCCTTTGCATTGACCGCACCAAAGTATCTGCTGTCTTTTGCACCTTCACGAAAATCACACAGAATGAAATACTGGTCTTTCTTTACTTTCACCGGATAGGATATGCCATCCACATAGGCCGGTGTCTTATAAAAAATATCCGGCTCATTCACAATGCTTCCGTTGATCTTCAGTTCATTTTTGTCTGTAATCTCTACCTTATCTTTCTCTCTCGCCACAATACGCCCTGTATACAATGTCCCCTCTTTTTGGAATACCACGACATCCCGGTCGGAATATTTCCGTTCCAGCCTGTAATATAAGAGCAGATCTCCGGCACCTATTTTCGGGGACATATCCTGATTCTTTGCAGAAGTCATTCCAAAAATCACGCCAAACAGGACCGCCAGCATCACTGCCAGCATGAGTAAACGGGTAAAGAACAGTATGATCTCTCTTTTTTCTTTCATATATGCTCCTTGTCAGATGTTATTCTCCTGTCGGATCTCCCCATTTGCGAATTCCGTATACCAGTCCGAAAAATGCCAGCATTCCGAATGCTGCCCCTGTCATGACCATATACGGAGCCGAAGTCTGCCGGATTCCGGTTGACGGCTGTACTTCTTTCGTATTCGTAAATGTCAGATCTGTATTTTCTGATAGAATATCCGAAAGTTCTTTTTTACCATTGTCCAGTTTCTGTTCCTCTTCTTCCGAAACTTTCTTTGTAATCTGCACATCATAGTCTTCCGGTTCTTCGGAAACGATATATTCTACACCATATGGCATCGTCATCTCGATTTTTTCCATATGCCTCAGCTGGAATGTATAGACTCCATTTTCTACCGCAACTGCGTTTTTTAATTCTTCCTCACTGACTGGATTGCCCTGTGCGTCATATTTCACATAGCTGATTCCACCTGTATAGGATTTCCCGTTCAGCTTTGTCTGCACCTGGAACCGAAAGGCGTGGGTACGGTCTCCCATGTTGCCACCGACTCTCTTTGCAATCGTCAGTACGCGGTCACTCCGGATATACCGGTTGACGAATTTTGCTTCCGATGTTGTACTTCCTGCAATCTGCCCGGATATTTCCTTTGTATCCGGTGATACCGTCAGATCATATCCATCAGGTACGGCATCATTTTCATTTACCTTATATGTTGTTCCCGGTGTCAGATTGGTAAATGTATATTCGTATGCGTTGTTTTCTGCATTCCATACCAGTCCGTCTGTATTCAACTTCAGTTCTTTTGTCTCTGTTTTTCCGTCTGGTTTCGTCAACGCACAGGTAAAGGACAGGTTCTGTAATACCTTCTGCAATGCTTCCTGGTTATCTTCCAATCCTGTAATAGCTTTCGAAATTTTTAAATTGCCCGGATGTACTTTTATGACTGGTTTCTTGTAATATTCTGTATAGTTCTGTTCTCCATACTTGTACATCAGTACTGCATGTTCATTTTGGTTCGAATAGAATCCGGTGCCTCCTGCATATGTTCCGGTTCCTGCATCTGCCTGATCTGTGTAGCCTGATGTTCTGTATTTTTCATATGCCGTTTCTGTCGGCTGGATCTTGGCAATGACCTCATAGGTATAGCCTTCCTGCAGTTTATAGTCTGCCGGAAATTGCATTTTAACGGATTTTGATGCAGAATCGTAAGAAGCCGTAATTCCAAGATCTGCTGCATTAACCGGGTTTCCAGATGTGTCAAAGATCTGCACCTGTGGTGCAAGGACATTTCCATCTGCTCCCTTCACCATCTCAACATTCTCACTCAGCGGATCGGAAATCGTGACATTTGTACATGCCAGTTCTGTGATCTGTTTCTGAATGTCATCGAATGCCTTGTTCAGATTCGCCAGCGTTGTTCCGGCATAAGATGCATGTTTTCCGGCTTTGACTGCTGAATTGGCAAAGTCGGTAAGTTTTTTGTAATTCCCTGACGGTCCTACACCGACCGTGAAAAAATAATCGGTCTGCATATCAGCGACTGCATCTTTTCCTGCCTTCAGACTCTTCCCATCTTCGTCGCTGCTTCCATTGCCTTCTGTATAACCGTCTGATCTATATCGGAAGGTTGGATCTCCATCAGATACGAAGATCACTGCTGTCTTGGCATTCTGTCTTTTCCCATTCAGCAATCCTTCCGCACTTCTGATCCCGGCCTGATAATTGGTTCCGCCGTCCGATTTCGGAGAAGTCCGATTCGTGATCGCAGATGCCTGATTCGTCCAGTTTACAGCAATCGCTGCATCATTCCATGCCTCATCCCCATATCCCTCATGCCAGTAGTCACTTTTATTTCCACTAAACGTCACAAGCGCAAATCTGACATCCAGATTCTCATTAGCCGCCAGTGTATTCGTCATGCTGTTAATTGCCTGACTTGCCGCAGTCCTTCTTTCCCCGTTATTTTCCCAGCTATTCTGACTGTCATGATCCATCGGATAAGCCATACTTCCGGATCTGTCCAAGACATAGATGACATCCAGCGGCGCTTTCGAAGACTCACTGTTTACTTTTCCTTTTACTGTTAATTTCAGATCGTAGGTTCCATCTGCATTCTCTGTCACTGTCTTTTCATGCTCCAGAGACATGCCCGAATCCGACGACTCTTCTCCCTCAGCATGCACCTCCCTGATACTCCCTCCCACGGGCAGCAGTATCAGGATCGCAGCCGTCAGTATGGTAATGATTTTCTTTATGCTCTTCCGGCTGATAGTATGTCCCATAACGCTCCTCCATTTCTGTTTCATTTGAATGTGGCTGTTTTTCTTTACCCTCATAGTATTCTTATGTAGGAGGATGGGATTTTATTCCAGAATTTCTATTTAATGCATTATAGCGACTGTCACCGATCGGAATAAACTTACAAGGTCCTATCCTGTGCTGACTTCAACATGGGGAAATTCTAAAGCAAAAAAGTTGACCTAAAAACGAGCTCACAAAAAATCCAAACTCGACATTCGTCTCAGACAGTGGATTTTTTGTGAGCAAACGGTCAACTTTTTTACTTAAGAATTACCAACCATGAGTCCGTATGCACAGGATAGGACCTTGTAAGTTTATTCCTGCGGTTTCGCATGCCATAATAATTAAATGGAGAACTGTAATCTTTTATTACGGTTCGGGAATCTGGCTTGGTGAATTAAATAGAAATTTTATTTATAATATGTCAGCATATCATCCCGGCTGCGCATAATATGATCGTACATTGTTTTCTGCGCAGCCTCTTTGTCATGCTTCTGGATTGCTTTCAATATCTTTCCGTGTTCTTTAATCGACACTTTCGCATAATCTTCCTCGGATACCATACTTCCCATGGACAATCCATTCCATAATTCAGAGATCATATTTTTCATCTTCTGATTACCGGCTGCAGTCCAGATCTCGCTATGGAATGCGCGGTTCAAGTCTGTGTATTGTCTTAAATTACCTTCCAGCAGAGCCTCTGCGGCTTCTTCATAAACAGATTCAATCTCAGATATATCTGCTTCCGGGTCTGCCGCCAGTGCTGCCGCTGAACTTTCCAGAATTGCGCGGAGCTGATAGTGTTCTTTTATGTATGTTTCGGTTATTCCAAGTACGACAGCACCCTTATTCTTACGAAGTTGGATCAGACCGTCACGCGCTAAGATCTGAAAGGCTTCCCTTACCGGCATTGCTGATACATTTAGTTGAGTGGCGACGCTGTCCAGCGAAAGAACTTCGCCTTCCTGCATCTGTCTGGACAAGATTGCCTTTCTGAGTTCCGCAGCTACTTTTTCTTTGGCAGACGGCATTTTAATCGGTTTTAATCCGTTCATTCATTCATCCCTCTCTCTTCGTTAACTGCTTTCGCCAGCAGTTTGAAATATGCATCCAGAGCTTTCTCTGCTTTCTTTAATTCCCCATTTTTCAAAAGTTCTGTCAGCTTGTTTCTTTCTTCTTTTATCTCTTCTTTATGACGTCCCGTTGATAGCGCAAAACGGATATAACTGTCACTTGCATTTCTCAAAAGTCGCTTAATATATTCATTTTCCACCAGGTCGCACATTGCTTCTGCCGGCTGCACTTCTCCCAGTAATCCCGGTGTCGTAAGCCTTTCGTACAATTCTTCCGTCTTTTTACTATGCTTCAGACTGTTCAGAGCTTTCTTTGTCATCTCTGAAATCATGCTGTAGATCAGACAGATCTGTTCTTCATCCAGTTCTGTTACGGTAATTCTTCTGGTTGCCAGACGGATAATCAGGCCCTGATTCTCCAGAATCTGAAATGCTTCCCGGATCGGGATTCTGGAAGCTTCGAATGCTTCCGCCAGTTCTTCCTGTTTTAACTGACTTCCCCCGGGAATTCTTCCAGATAAGATCTCGTCTGCAATCTGTTCCGCCATATAATCGCTTAATCTTTTTTCTGATATATCTTTCATAATTTCCCCTTTAAATTATATTCTTATAACAATAATGTATCCAAAATCATACAAATTGTAAAGAGGTTTTTGTCTTTCTACAAATATTTTTTCATATCCTGAATCAGTTTTTCACACGTCTTTTCAAATTTTTTTGCCAGAGAAATGCTTTCTTTTTCTGCCTCCGAATAACGATTTAATTTCTCTGTAATGGATTTTATTCCCATATTGGCACCATCAATCATCATTTCTGCTATTTTCGAAGTGTCGTCATTGAACATCATCTTTACTTCGGCACTGATCCATGCAAATGTCTCTGCTGCCTTTTCTGAAAACTTTTCTTCCTGAAGTTTTCCTTCTGATAATCTTATCGATTCTCTCTCCATCTTTTCATAATCTTCTTTATATTTAGAGAATAACTCCTGCAATTCCTGGTTTTTCAGATATACTACCAGCTGCTCGATGCTGTTCACTGCCATCCTGCAGCCCGAATTACACTCTTTCAGGATCTCATATGTTGATGTGTCCATAATACTTCCTCCTTTTTTAGATAGTCTGCTATCTTTTTATAGTTTTTCTTTCTTCATTACATGATCTTTCTTTTATAGTATTTCTCAAATTTTATTTTTTATGTCTTTAGACTAAAAAAGCCCTTGCAGATATCATTTTTATATCCGCAAAGGCTTTTCTTTCTCTCATATTCTTAATTTACCATAAAATAATTCAGACTGATTTCATTTGACGCAACATCCGCAAGGTTGACACAACTGTTTCCCATACGGTCGATCAGATGCAGGATATTTGTAAATGGTGCTGTCAGGCTTGCTTTACATTTTCCTTTATTGACACGCTGTACATGCGCTTTTCTCATCTTCAGATCCAGATCCATGATCTTATCTTTCCGTTTTATCAGCTTCTCGATCTGCACTGACTCATCTCCCTGTAATGCCTTAAGTGAATCATTGAACATCTTCTCCAGTGTCTTCAGACTCTTCTGCAGTTCATCCATCGCTTCCGGCGTATATTTGTACCGATTGTCTACCTTTTCCCGTACACATTTTGCAACTTCTACGCTCAGCGTTCCCATACGTTCCACATCGCTCAAGATGTACATGAGACTCGCCGTCTGTGCTGCCTGCTGCTCTGTCATTGTTCCGGCCGAGAATAGGGAGGCCAAATATTCTGTGATCTGATCCGTCAGTTTCTTTATCTGTACTCCTTTTTCCTGCAATGGTTCCAGTTCATTCAGGTCTTCTGTTTTAACGATTGTGATCGTATCTGCCACAACCACTTTCACCATTTCACTCACACGAAGAATTTCCTTTGCAACCAGCTGAAGTGCTGCTGCCGGCTGGCTGATGATCTTGTCATCCAGAAATACAGGTTTTGCAGGATTCATATCGACTGCTTTTCCATCCGGAATCAACGTCATAACAATCTTTACCATCACATTGATCAGACAGACCCAGATAAGTGTCATTGTAATGTTGAATAATGTATGTGCATTTGCAATCTGTCTTGAAATCACTTCAATCTCCGGTCCTTTCGGAGAAATGTGCTGGATCAGTACTGCAAATGGTTTCACAAACCAAATAAATAACAGACATCCGGAAATGTTAAAAATACAGTGTGCAACTGCGGTACGTTTCGCATCTTTTGTCTGACCAATACTTGCCAGAAGTGCTGTAATTGTAGTACCGATATTATCTCCAAGCAGGATCGGAATTGCTCCTGCAAGTCCAAGCATACTTGTCACGCCGTCAGGTCCCGGCTGTGATGCAAAGTTCTGCAATACTGCGATCGTTGCACTACTACTCTGTACCACCAGTGTCATAAGCGTTCCGACAAATACGCCAAGTACCGGAATATGTGCTACTCTTTCGATCAGGTCCGTGAACACCGGGCTGGATGCCAGCGGTTTCATGACATCTCCCATGGTCTCGATTCCAAGGAATAACAGACCAAATGCAAAAATTGTCTGACCGATACTTTTCACTTTTTCAGATTTCGCAATAAACGAAATGATAAATCCAATAAAGATAATGATATAGATGTAATCGCTGATCTTAAATGCGATGATCTGTGCCGTCATCGTCGTACCGATGTTCGCACCAAAGATGATTGAGATTGCCTGTGGAAGACTCATAAGTCCCGCACTGACAAAACCGATCGCCATAACGGTTGTCGCACTACTGCTCTGTAATACCGCTGTAGTAAGTGCTCCTGCGATAACCCCAAGTACCGGGTTCTTAGTCAGAAGTGCCAGGATGCTTTTCATCTTTTCTCCTGCCGCTTTCTGCAGGCACTCACTCATCATATTCATTCCATAAATAAAGACTGCCAGGCCTCCTAAAAGCCCGAATATTATCTGCAATTTTTCATTCATAATATTTTCCCATTCTCCTTCATTCGTCTTCTGTAGAACCTGCCGCCGGCAGTTTCTTTCGAACACATGATGTTCCCTCGACGTTACGGGCTTATTGTAACGAAGGTGTATGCAGCCTATATCAAATCTATGTTAAATCTATGTAAAATTGTACCCGGAGTTTATATTACATTAAATTCTATGAAATTATTTTCGAAAAAATGTAAAGGAATCATCAAATGTATGCAAAATTATCTGAATACATAAGATGATTCCTTTTTATTGTTTATTCCTATTGTTTCTAATATAATGGTTCATTCTCAATCAGATATTGCAAGAATGCCTCGCAGCCTTCTTTCACATCTTCATAAGTCACATCAAAATTCCCCGTGTACCACGGATCTGCAATATCTCTTGCATCTCCTGCATATTCCAGTAACAGATGTACTTTTTGCTCCGGATCTTTCCGGATGATGCGGTTGATGTTGCGAATGTTCCACTGTTCCATGCCGATCAGGTAATCGAACTCTTCATAATCTTTTCGCGTCATCTGACGTGCTCTGTGATTCCCACACGGGATTCCTTCTTCTCTTAATTTGTTCTGTGTCCCATAGTGTACCGGATTGCCATCTTCTTCGTTACTGGTTCCGGCAGAGTCGATGTAGAAAGATGACTCCAGATTCGCTTTTTTTACTAAATCTTTCATTACATATTCTGCCATGGTGGAGCGACAGATGTTGCCGTGGCAGATAAAGAGCACTTTTATCATTGTTGCATAACCTCGCATTTCTTAGTTTTTCTTGGTATTTCGGGCTTTGTGAGCCTTTGTAAATTTTTGCTTTCTGGCATAACTTTGTTTATATTTGCATAATGTCGTCCGCAAAAGGTGTAAAATAAGGTGTATATTTTTCTATTTTATACCTTGCTGTTTTCAATTAAAAATCCTAATTACACAATCCGAAGTCTGGCGATTTCTTCTCTGGCATCCTCAAGATTTACATGCGTATATGTATTCAGCGTTACGCTGATGTCTGAGTGGCCCATCAAATATTGCAATGCTTTTGGATTCATTCCGGATTTTGCCATATTTGTGCAATAGGTGTGCCGGCATACATGTGGATGTGTCAAGTATAGGACAAAAAAATTTTATTTTTTCTGCCGAAGACTATCTGACGCTTCCATCAGGTAGTCCCAGCACCTTTATTATCTTCTGATAAGTCATTCTTGTCCTGCTCAAGTTATCTCTGTTCTGAAAAATATCGTCAAAATTCCATTCGATTTCAATTTCATCCTGACTATGAACACGGATCACCTTGATAATCTCACGCAGCTTCTCTGTATCGAACTTCTGAATTTCCAAGAAATCTTTTAGTTTTATTTTATCAGAAAGTTCATTTTGTTCAAGAAGCAAAAGTTAGTTGCAGAAGGTAAAATCAAAAAAGATAAGCACGAATCCGTCATTTTCAGAAGGGATAATTCTCATTATGAAAAGCATGGTTCTGAGGAAGTTTGCATTGATGATAAATTGCCTTTTGAAATCCCAAAGATCAGACCGAGGTCAATACATCCAGCCGGCGAGTTGCAAGACAAGTACTTATTTATCTGGAAAGTGCAGATAAAAATGCAAAACCGCGCTATACATTCGGCAATGGTGCGATTCCTACCGGGAACAGCAGACCAAGCAACTATTTTAAGAACAAACCGACTTCAAAAGATATCCTTATTCAGATTTTCCATACGAAAAAAGGAAAAGTCGTTGCAATCAATTTTGGAAAAAATGGATACATGGTAACCATGATTGCAGGAAAAGAACCAACCATTGTTAAAGATGGAAATTGTCTTCCATCCGCTGAAAAATAAGCAGATAAAAGAAAAGCGACACTGCAAAACCACATGCTAAGGGAGTTCTGCAGTATCGTCTTTTTTTATTCTTCTACCTTCCACTCTCTGGTATCAAAGATGTGAAGATGCAGTGCTTCTGAAATATATCCCAACAATTCGCAGCCTGCGATACAGTTTCCTTTTTTATCAAGAGACGGTCCGTAGATCCCGATTCCCATTTTCTTTTTCGATACGCTAAGCAGGCCGCCGCCGACTCCGCTCTTAGTCGGAATTCCTGTTCTTAACGCAAATTCACCTGATCCGTCATACATCCCGCAGGTGAGCATAATGGTCTGTACCATCCGTACAGTCTGAGATGAGATCAGACGTTTTCCGGTAGATAATTGCACTCCGTCATTTGCAAGCAAAAGACCGAACATTGCCAGATCTCTTGCATTTACCGACATGGAACACATCTTTGTATAAAAGGTAACACTATCTTCTACATCGGCATCAATGATCTCCTTACTTTTTAAAAGATAGGCAATCGCCTTATTTCTTGCGCAAGTCGCCATCTCAGACTGAAATACAGCTTCGTCTACTGCAATCTCCGGATCTTCACATACGTTCTGCATATACTTCTGCATATCTTCGATGGAATAGTGGTTTACAAGCAGGCTCGCAACCGTGATTGCTCCAGAATTGATCATCGGATTAAAGGGCCGGTTACTTCGGTTATCCAGTTCTACCAGTGAGTTAAAAGCCTCCCCTGACGGCTCCACACCAACATGATTAAACACAAACTCTGCTCCAAATGTTTCCAGTGCCAGACACAGTGCCATTACTTTGGAAATGGACTGTATCGTAAATCTGTCTTCTGTATTTCCGGTCTCAAATTGATTGCCGTCTATTGTGTAAAGGCAGATTCCCAGTTTATTCTTATCTGCCTTGGCAAGCTCCGGAATATACGATGCAACACTTCCATACCGGATCACACCTTTTCCGATACGGATGGCATTTTCCAGTATTCTCATAACCTCTTCTGATTTCATCATATTCTCCTTTTTCGCTCAGTCATAATCCTCTTACAACTGCTATTTCCTAAGTACTAAGATACATCATTTTCCGGCGTGAACTACCCATTGTCTAAAGCCAATGGGCTTCCTGCTTCGCAGACCTCGTAAC
>OLFX01000190.1_pt1 | contig 108275 bp, 113 predicted proteins | sample 1605091 | NCBI WGS metagenome assembly OLFX01 (sample SAMEA3888906, study PRJEB22519) | human gut metagenome | biome: human gut; feature: human-associated habitat; material: faeces | place: Denmark | collected 2012 | reverse complement strand
GAGCACCCCGACACGGTGCTGGTCATCATCGACACGCTGCAAATGATCCGCGGCGCTGGTTATGACAACACCTACGCAAATGACTACCGTGACCTCTCCGTGCTGAAGCACATTGCGGACACCCACGGCATCGCCATCCTGCTGATCCACCATCTGCGGAAGGAGCTTGCCGACGATGTGTTCAGCCGCATCTCCGGCACAACAGCCATCAGCGGCGCGGTGGATTCCAGCTTTACGCTCATTGAGGACAGGCGCGGCAGCGGCAAGGCGAAGCTCTCCTGCATCGGGCGCGACATCGAGTACCGGGAGCTGACGCTGGAGCGCAACACGGAAAATGTGTGGGAGCTGGTGTCGGACAGCCGGACGCAGCCGGAGCTGCTGGGCGGGCGCATCGTCATTCTTCTCTCTGAACTGATGCATGAGCGCACGGAATTTATCGGCACTCCCACGGAGCTGTCCGCGCTGATCGACCCTGCGGGCAGCGAGGGCATCACGCCGAAGAAGGTATCCCGTCTGATCCTGCAAAGCGTTGCCGCACTAAGCAAAACCGGCATTTCCGCCGTGGTGCGCCGCAGCAACGGCAAGCGGCTCATTGAGCTGCACCGTGCCGAAAGTGACGATACACAGGATACCCGAACCGTTGACCCTATCGACCCTGCCGATGTCTCAGGCGGTGAAAATGCCCCGTGTTTCGGCGTGTGAGCCGCTGTGCGCGCGGTTCGGGGCTGGGGTGGCGTGTGTGCCCGACGAGGGGAGATTCAGCCCGCACAGGGCGAATTCTGGGGCGGCATAAAAACGGCGAATACGCCGCCGTGACCCACGGGCGTCCAGCGTTTCAACGGCATGAAGCGCACGCCGAGGGTAATGATACCACCCCCCACACAGAAATGCCGAAAAAATGCAAAACGGGAGCTTTTATCACCTCCCACAGCAGGGCTCTCGCCGAAACCCAGCGAAGCGGTTTCGGTGGGAAGAGGACGAGCGACAGAGAGCGCGAGTCCTGCCGCTTGCGGCGGGACGAGAGATTCGTCGTCCGCTCGGACGACAGCCAGCATCGCATTTGTCTGGTCTGCGGCAAAGCCGCTGCCCTGCCAAATGCACTGGGCGGGGCATGGCCCCACACCCCCAAGCTGCGGGCAGAAGCCCACACCCACTTTTAGCTACGATTGGAGAAAAACATGAAAAAAGATATCAAATTCAGCACGCGCATGGCGTCCGCCGACCGTGAGAAGATCAGGGCGCTGGCGGCGAAGGCCCACATGTCCATGAGTGATTATGTCACCGCCTGCTGTCTCGGCAAGCGGATCGTGGTCATCGACGAGCAGAAGGAGCTGCTCCGCCAGCTCAAGGGCATCGGCAGCAACATCAACCGCCTTACCGTCCTCGCCAACATGGGCAAGGTGCAGGTCATCGGTCTCGACAAGGCCGTGCAAGAACTGTCCGAGGTCAGCGCCGCGCTGCGATCAGTCATGGAAGGGCGGTGAGCCGTATGGCCATCGTACATTTTGTGAACTACAAGCGGGGCACGCAGTCCCGCGCCGCCATGCGCGGCGTGATGCTCTACGTCATGCAGGAAAAGAAAACCGCATGGGAGGGCGCGCCGCTCATCAGCGGCATCAACTGCCAGCCGCAGAGCGTCTACGATGATTTCCTGAACACGAAGCTGCTTTACCACAAGGACGGCGGCGTGATGTTCTACCACATGGTGCAGAGCTTTCCAAAAGGCATGTCAGTCGATCCACGGCAGGCTCACGAAGCCGCACGGCGGCTGGCGGAATACTTCGAGGGCTGCGAAGTGCTGGTCTGCACCCATGTAGACCGGGGGCACATCCACTCCCACTGCGTCATTAACTCCGTCAACTTTGAGACAGGCAAAAAGCTGCACATGGCGAAGGAACAACTGCAAGAGTTGATGCGGCGCAACGATGCGATCTGTCTGGAGATGGGTCTTCCTGTCTTTGACGCGCCAATGCAGCAGGCCCGCGGCATGAGCGGCGCGGAATACCACGCGGCACTGAAAGGCCAAAGCTGGAAGCTGCGGCTCATGAACACCATCGATGCGTGCATGAAATACGCCGCCGACAAGGACGCCTTCGTTTCGTTGATGGCGTCCGAGGGTTATGCCGTCCGCTGGGAGAACGGGCGCAAGTACATCACCTACACCACGCCGGACGGCATGGGATGCCGTGACAACAAACTACACGAAGAAAAGTATTGCAAGGAGGCCGTGGAGCATGAATTCAGAATTAGAGCAGAGATTGTCTCTGCAAGAACTCAAGCAGCGCAACCACCAGCAGACAGCGCTGCCGATGCAGACACCTACTCCCGAAGTGCATCCCGCGAAAGTGGACTGGGAGCGAATGATGAACAATCTGGATGCACTGTGGTACCATGCGGATCGGCAGACGGATCTGCTGGAGAGCATCAGCAGGCAGATGTCGCAGCTTCCCACGCGGACGCAGCTGGACGATCTTCTGAAGACGGTACGGTATCTGGAGCAGATGACCGAACAGGCTGGGAAACCGAAAGAGAATTCTTTTTCTCTGCACAGAATCAGACTTCCCAGACTGCATCTGCCACACGTCAGTATTCCGGCATTGATTTCTCTGCTGATGGCGGCGGCAGCACTGCTTCTGCTTTGGTGGGGCTTGGGCACCGTCTGGAGCAGATCCAGCCTGCTGCCCCTGTGATGCCCGTACAGCACCACACCGACAGAAAGGTACTGCAAAAAGAACGTGAAAAGAAGATCGCCCTTGGTCACAAGGCGGATGACCACGAGGACGAGGTGAGTTATGACTGGCAACAGACCATGTGACGCAAAGGGAGAGTTGAAGGATTTCGACTCTACCTTTCTGCATAGGACAAGGTTCTCGCAAATAAAATGATAGCACCGCGGGAGGTGATAGTTATTATTGTCCGCCCTTTCACTTACGATAGTGACGCGCACATTATTTCCGGCAGAAAAAATATGATCAGAATTGAAAACCTTACCCCACAGCTTACCGCCGAGGAGTGCATGGAACAGCGGCGATGTATCGAGGAAGGTCTTTTCGAGGTCTTTATAAAGTATGAAAAACACAATGAAAATGATAGCTATTTAGGAGCTGCTGCGGTATGATGTACCTGTCAGCAGCTCTTTTCTGTGAGGAAGGAGCTACAAAATGAACGCAATCTACGCAAGACAATCCGTTGACAGAGCCGATAGCATTTCTATCGAAAGCCAGATCGAGTTCTGCCAGTACGAAATGAGAGGTGAACAGTATAAGGTTTATACCGACAGGGGTTACAGCGGTAAAAATACAGACCGTCCTGCCTTTGCTGAAATGATGAACGACATCGAAAGCGGGGTGATCGGTAAGGTCGTTGTTTACAAACTGGACCGCATCAGCCGTTCTATCCTCGACTTCTCTAATATGATGGAGAAATTCGGAAAGCACAGGGTCGAGTTCGTATCCACGACAGAAAAATTCGACACTTCCTCGCCCATGGGACGCGCCATGCTCAACATCTGCATTGTATTCGCGCAGTTGGAACGGGAAACTATTCAAAAGCGCGTGGCGGATGCCTACTACTCCCGCAGTCAAAAGAGCTTCTATATGGGCGGCAGAGTTCCGTATGGATTCCGGCTGATCCCGACGACCATCGAGGGTATTAAGACCTCTATGTATGAGATCAACGCGGAGGAAGCGGAACAGGTGCGGTTGATCTATGAGCTCTACTCCAAGCCGGAATGCTCCTATGGTGACATTATCCGCTACTTTCAAGCCCACGGTATTCTCAAAAACGGAAAGCCGTGGGGACGCACACGACTTGCGGATGTTCTCAGGAATCCCATCTATGTCCGCGCGGATCTATCCGTCTATGAGTTCTATCGTGACCAAGGCGCGATCATGGCAAACGATCCGAGTGACTTTATCGGCACGAACGGATGCTACTACTACAAGGGACAGGACTCCGTAGGACGCAAGCAAATGAATTTAGAAGGCAACCATTTGGTGCTGGCTCCACACGAGGGCATCATTCCCTCCGACCTATGGCTGAAATGCCGTGCAAAGTGTCTGGAAGCGCAGCAGATCAAGCCATATCAGAAAGCCAAGAACACATGGCTGGCGGGAAAGATCAAATGCGGCATCTGCGGGTACGCTTTGGTGGATAAGCACTACTCGACCACACGCTCCCGCTACCTCCTCTGTTCGAACAAAATGAACTCCAAAGCCTGCGAGGGGCCCGGAACGATTTATACCGACGAGTTTGAACAAATCATCTACAATGAAATGCGCAAAAAGATGGCTCAGTTCAAAACGCTCAGAAGGTGTAAAGGAAATTACATTAACCCCGAGCTAACGGCGTTGAATGTTCAACTTACGCAAGTTGAGACTGAGATTGGCTCTCTGATGGATCGCCTGTCGGCTGCGGACGATACCCTGTTTCGTTACATCAGTGGGCGCGTCAAAGAACTGGATGGGAAAAAGAAAGAGCTGATGAAGCGTATCTCTGAATTGAAGCTGCACAAGGAAGCGGACTATACGGAGATCTATAATCACCTGACTATGTGGGACGAGTTGAGCTTCAATGATAAGCGACAGACGGTAGACCAGCTCATCCGTGTCATCTATGCGACCAGCGATTCCATCAAGATCGAATGGCGCATTTAAGCAAGTACAGTTACTCCATCTTGTACGCTTCGGCGAGGGGCTGCGGCTGGCAAAGGAGAAGATGGATCAGAAGAATCTCTACTTCGTCAACCCCTCCTTCGATCAGTAGGAGAACTGCAAAAAATGTCCGGCCCTATGGCCGGACATTTTTTATGGCTGCGATTATTTTGCCAGAATTTTCTTCAGCTTGGCGAAGCGGGGGAGGGAGTCCACCTTGGGCAGATCCGGCTCACCCTGAATCAGAGGCAGGGCGTATTCGATGAACTGGTGGTTCACGCCGTTGCCCTCGGCATTGATCCACTCACGGGGAATTTTCTTCTCCACATTGGCCACCTCCATCAGAGGGATCAGCTTGGTTTTGCAGGCATAGCGGCCGTCCCGGACGCCGCGCTCAAAACCAATCATGCGGCCGTTGATGCCGTTGACGGCGTTTTCCACGGCGGCCTTGCCCGCCATAAAGGACTCCTCGATATCCGTCTCGGAGGCCAGATGTGCGCCGCAGCGCTGCAGCAGATTCAGCTCGATGCCACGGACCTTGGCGCCGGTCTCCTCCTTCAGCACCTGCGCCAGAATGGCGGCCAGACCGCCCAGCTGAGCATGGCCGAAGCCGTCATTGGCGGCTACCTTGGCCTCGGAGACGAAGCCACCGTCCTCATAGTGGATGCCCTCGGAGACGGCGATGATACAGCTGCCTTTTTCGGCATAGATCCGCTTCACGTCCTCGATGAACTTGGGCATACTGAAATCCGTTTCCGGCAGATAAATGAGGTCGGGACCTGCGCCGTACTCCGACGCCAGCGCCGCAGAGGCGGCCAGCCAGCCGGCGTGGCGGCCCATGATCTCCATGACCACGATCATGCCGGTGTCATAGACATGGGCGTCGTGATAGACCTCCATCATGGACGTGGCGATGTACTTGGCCGCCGAGGCGTAGCCGGGGCAGTGGTCGGTACCGAAGAGGTCGTTATCGATGGTCTTGGGTACGCCCATGACCCGGCACTCGTAGCCCACGGATTGCATATAGGTGTTGATTTTGTTGCAGGTATCCATAGAGTCGTTGCCGCCGTTATAGAAGAAGTAGCGGACGTTATGCTTCTTGAACACCTCCAGGATCCGGCGATAGTCGGTATCGTCCTTTTCCGGGTCTGCGATCTTATAGCGGCAGGAGCCCAGAGCAGAGGAGGGAGTGTATTTCAGCAGCCGCAGCTCCTCCGGGTCCTCCAGCCCCATGTCGAACAGACGGTCATTCAGCACGCCCTTGATGCCGTGCTCGGCGCCCAGCACCTGCGTGATGCAGGGGGACTTCAGCGCCGTGTCGATGACACCGTAGGCACTGGCGTTGATGACCGATGTAGGCCCGCCGGACTGTCCGATGATGCAGGCACCCTTCAATTCTTTCATGATCTATACCTCCACAGAAGAATTTTTAATCAAGCTCTATCAGTTTAGCACGGAAATGCCATAAAGTAAATGACTGGGGGTTGCAAAAAAGAAAAAGTGTGATACAATAAGCCATGGATATATTATTCCAATCATTCCGTACAAGTCAAGAACTATTTTGCTAAAGGAGCGATTTTTATGCCACTGGTCACTTCCAAGGAAATGTTTGAAAAGGCCTATAACGGCGGCTACGCCATCGGCGCTTTCAACGTCAACAACATGGAGATCGTACAGGGCATCACCGAGGCCTGCCAGGAGGAGCACGCCCCCGTGATCCTTCAGGTCAGCAAGGGCGCCCGTGCCTATGCCAACCACACTTATCTGGTGAAGCTGGTGGAGGCCGCTGTGGAGTGCTGCCCCGATATCCCCATCGTGCTGCATCTGGATCACGGCCCCGACTTCGAGACCTGCAAGAGCTGCATCGACGGCGGCTTTACCTCTGTGATGATCGACGCATCCTCCAAGCCCTTTGCCGAGAACATCGAGATCACCAAGCGTGTGGTGGAGTATGCCCACGACCACGGCGTGGTGGTGGAGGCCGAGCTTGGTACGCTGGCCGGCATTGAGGATGAGGTGAAGGTGGCCGCTCATGAGGCATCCTATACCCGTCCGGAGGAGGTGGAGGAGTTCGTGTCCAAGACCGGCTGCGACTCTCTGGCCATCGCCATCGGTACCAGCCACGGTGCCTATAAGTTTAAGCCTGAGCAGTGCACCCGCAACGAGCAGGGCATTCTGGTGCCGCCTCCCCTGCGGTTCGACGTGCTGAAGGAGGTCTCCCGCCGTCTGCCCGGCTTCCCCATCGTGCTGCACGGCTCTTCCTCCGTGCCGCAGGAGTACGTGAAGATGATCAACGACCACGGCGGCCGGATGCCCAATGCCATCGGTGTGCCGGAGGAGCAGCTGCGTGAGGCGGCCAAGCTGTCCGTGTGCAAGATCAATATCGACTCTGATCTGCGGCTGGCTATGACCGGCACCATCCGTCAGTTCATGGAGGAGCATCCCGACAAGTTCGACCCCCGTGAGTATCTGAAGCCCGCCCGTGCCAACATCAAGGAGCTGGTGCGCCACAAGCTGGTGGACGTGCTGGGCTGCGCCGGCAAGGCTTGATAGCGTCTATTGACTCATAAAAAATTCCCGGAGAACGAAGGCTCTCCGGGAATTTTTTGTGTCTCGCTGCCGACGGGGAGTGTGGGGGACGGAAAAGCTCATCGGCAAACTGAAGGACTTCATCGCCAAGGTGAAGGCGTACTTCGATGGGCTGACCACCAACACCAAGGCGGAGGCGGCGCTCTTGAAGGAGATGCGGGACGGCGGACTGCACTATCTGGAGCGCATTGTGGAAGCCTATGACAAGGCGGCCACGGCAGCGGTGGAGAGCTATCAGGGAGCGGAGACCCGGAGCGAGGGCGGCGAAACCCAGTACATGGCAAGGGGCAAGTATTGGCGACCGCAGCTGAAACAAGCGGAGTGGGATCTTCTGGAATGGCGGATGAACGCCGAGATCAAGAGCGGGGAAAACTTTCTTGACGAGGCAACCAAGTGGGTGTATGCTGATGAAAAAGGCGTACAGGTGTTCGCCTTGTACGGCATTGGCGATGGCACCGAAGCCACTCCGCTGTATGCAGTGGGCGGCAAACAAGCTGTTAAAGAAGCTAAGAATATTAATGTTTATATGGAGGGCTCGAACAATGACGGAAGCACAGTCGATTTTAAAAGGTGGCTTGAAGTACATCAGCATTCCCGAATGGGTCAGGGCGGCAGTGTTCTGCAAAGTGGCCGGGGAGGACGAAACGGCGATGAAAATGGCAGAATTCATAGCGGACAACATGAACGCAACGCCGGAAGAGCTTCTGGACGAAGCTCGGAGAATCAGCGGGGAGTAAAGGATCAGTTCTCTATCCGGGAGATCAAGGGCGAGGACGGGAGGAATTACGGCAAGGGTGTCTATCTGGATTCCACGCTGCTGGAGGGGCTGACGGACGCAGAGCGCAAGGAGATGATGCGTGAGCGGGTGAAGGAGTTGGGGGGCCAGACCATCACGGCCTATGACCCCAACGGGGAAGCGGTGGATATCCGCATCGCAGCTCCCAGCGAGAAGTTCCGCAACCGGAATGGGCGGAAGGTTGCCGCTACAAAAGATATTGCTGTAAAGGGGAACGCTGTAAAGATTAAGCAGGAAACCGTCGTTTTGGCGGATGAGGTGATCCGAACTTCCCAGTATAAGGAAAGTAAACCTGCTTCTTACCCCCATGGGTGGTTGGACAACAACGGGAAGAACGCATGGGACAAGCGAATTACATATTTACAGGATAAAAATAACACCGTATGGGAGGCGACGCTTCACATCGCAACATCCACAAACGGTGTAAAATACCTGTATGATATCAGCCCAATAAAAAAAGTGGGGCGGGCCAGAGAATTGGCCACATCCACCACTGGAGATATTGTAGCACAGAGCCAGACGGAAAGTCAAGCACAAATTCGCAGCTCGCCGCTTTCCGACCGGGACGTGCTGCGGATCGCCGCCCAAATGGCGAAAAACTCCGAGTCCATGCTGGACATAAAAAAGAACCATCCCGCTTCTTCGCTCTTCCGGGCTTACAATAGCGTCCCGGCAGCTTCTGCGGAATGGTTATATTGGCAGTATAACCTATGCTGGGCAGAATGTCAACATCAAGGGCTTGCCTTTTTCCTCCGTGGTTCGGTTAATCGGTTTTCAGTCAATTTCTTTTCCATCGAGGTCATAACAGCAAGTCTCTCCTTTTTTCGTACTATTCAGGTATGCTGCGTCGATATCGAAATCAAGACCGATTTCACGCGCATATCCGGCGAACACGCATCCTGAAGTACACTAAGAGCCTCAGTATAGCCGATCAATTCCCCGGATTCAACATCATTTCTGTGCTCTTTTTGACTGAGTTCCTGTGCATATTCTTTGATAAGTGCAACAGCATCTTTGATGATATCAGCGGGATTCATTCGGACAGCACTCCTTTGGAACATTTTTTCTCTATGCCGTGTAGGGAGGCGGCGACTCTACCTGACTGTACCTGTGTCAGAACAATGAATTTCAATCCATGCGCCCCGTGAGGGTGTGCGGCTAAGTATACCATGTATATCTTGAATTATCAACTATGATTTCAATCCATGCACCCCGTGAGGGGGTGCGGCGGCAAAAATGCACAATAACAGATGAACATTTTTGACAAACCAGGCAGGTTCGGCGCAGAACACAACAAACAGCGCTCCGTGACGCAGAGGGAACATAAGAAAAGTTTCCTATTACGAACCATAAGATTCGATGTCCATCAACGCTTTTTGCACAAAAAGACCATGGAGAAGAAGCTGTGCTTCTCCTCCATGGGATACTCTTATTCTATTTCGTATATGGCTCACACACCGGTCATAACGGTCATGACCTCGAATTCCTCGGCGTTGAGGGTCTTTTTCATGGCCAGTCCCTCGTCGATATCCACGTTGACGATCTGGTCATCCCGGACGCATATGACCCGGTTGGTCATGCCCTCGGCCAGCACCCGCACCGCCTCGTAGCCCATGCGGGTGGCCAGCACACGATCCTTGGCGGTGGGACTGCCGCCCCGCTGGATGTGGCCCAGAATGGTGACACGGGGGTCAAGCCCCAGATGCTCTTTGATCTCCTTGCCCACATCCATGGCGCTGGCGGCACCCTCGGCCACCACGATCATGAAGTTGGTTTTGCCCCCCAACCGGGCTGCGCGGATCTTCTCGGCCACGTGCTTTTCAAAGTCATACTGATGCTCCGGTACCAGCACAGCGGTGGCCCCCACGGCTACGCCCACATACAGAGCCAAATACCCGGCGTGACGGCCCATGACCTCCACCACGGAGCAGCGTTCGTGGGACTGCATGGTGTCCCGCAGACGGTCAATGCACTCCACGGCGGTATTGGCGGCGGTATCGAAGCCGATGGTATAGTCGGTGCAGACGATGTCGTTGTCGATGGTACCCGGTACGCCCACCACGGACACGCCGAATCTGGACAGATCCTGCGCCCCCCGGAAGGTGCCGTCGCCGCCGATGGCCACGATGCCGTCCAGCCCCAGCAGCTTGCAGGTGTTGGCGGCCTTCTTCTGTCCCTCCGGCGTGCGGAACTCGTCGCTGCGGGCGGTGTAGAGAATGGTGCCGCCCCGGTTGATGATGCGGCTGACGCTGCCGGAATTCATGGGACAGATATCCCCGGCGATAAGGCCCGCCCAGCCCCGGCGGATGCCCACGCACTCGATGCTGTTCTTCATTGCCGTCCGCACCACCGCACGGATGGCGGCGTTCATGCCGGGGGCGTCGCCGCCGCTGGTCAGCACGCCGATGCGTTTCACTGCACTTTCCATATTCGGATACCCCTTTTCTCAGCCGAAGCTTAAATGTTCCAAACGTTACATACATGATACCACGGTCGGAGGAGATTTTCAAGCGCTTTTTCCTGATTTTGCCGCCGGGTGTCTATTTTTGACTGTCCTTTTTCGGCAGGCTGTGGTATACTGATAAAAAACAAAAGGGGAGGGGACAGGATGCATCCACAATTTGCAGAGCTGACGCCCCGTTGGTTCAAGCGGGCCTTTGTCTATACCGGCAGCATCGGAGACTTCCGTTACCGCTTTGACATGGGGAAGGAAAAGGGCATACTGCACACGGCGGTTTATTCCGTGTACTGCTACGAGGCAGCGCAGGACAGGCAGGAGAGAGATTTCCCATGGGACGAGGCCGGTGTGGAGGAGCTGAAGCAGTGGCTTCAGGCGAAATACGATCAGTTTTCCGCCGGGAAAGGTCTGGCGGACTGAGAGAGTAAAAGAGGACAGGGCGCAGCCCTGTCCTCTTTTGTTCAGAGGGTGTCCTTGCCGTCCGCAGATGATGCTGAGGGTCACTCGCTTACAGGTCGACCTTCTCGTATCGGGCGGCGGCACCCCGGAAGATCAGAGGCCAGCTGCCGCACCAGATCACCAGTCCCGCCGCCAGCAGCGGCAGCTGACAGGCCAGGTCGTAGCCGTTGAAGCGGCTCAGTGCCGGGAAGTGGACGGCGGCCTCCATGATGATCGCCGCCACCGCCATGACGATACACGCCTTCACGAAGGATACGCCCACCTTATAGGCCGTCCGGTAGAAGGACAGCAGGAACACGGCGTTGAACACGGCGAATAGCATCAGTCCGCAGGCGAACAGCGTCACATTGGCATTGAGACCCACGGGATTGTCCCCGATACCCAGCTTCGCCCGCAGCAGGGCGAAGGGGACGGCGATGACCAGCGCCAGCAGCTCGATGAGCCCCACGAACAGGCAGTTGGCCTTGACGGTATCCCGCTTCCGGATGGGCAGCAGGGCGGAGTAGTACACGTCCTTCTGCTCCCGCCCGTTGAGGAAGGAGAAGAACAGCCCCAGCATCACATAGAACCACATGACGGTATAGGGGTAGGCCGGGATCAGCAGCATGACTCCGAACAGGCAGAACACCAGCGTCATAGGCTGGCACACCAGCCGCAGCTGCTTATACAATAGCGTTTTCATCCAAGGGCCTCCTCTCCACGGAAACGATGATGTCCTCCAGCGTCAGCTCCTGTCCCGGCTGGCGGAGGTAGTCGTAGTGATGCCGGAAGTCCGCCAGCGTGCCGGTGTGCTGGATGGTGCCGCCCTTGATGAAGGTGATGTGGCTGGCGCATTTCTCCAGATCCGAGGTGATGTGGGTGGAGAACAGCACGCTGCGATGTCCATCGGCGGCGATGCGCCGCAGCAGCTCCGTCAGCTCGTCACGGGATACCGGGTCTAGCCCGCTGGTGGGCTCATCCAGGATCAGCAGCCGGGCATCGTGGCTCAGGGCCAGAGCGATCATGTACTTTACCCTCATGCCGGTAGACAGCTGATCCACCCGCTTTTCCTGGTCAATGCCGAACAGATTCAGGTAGTGACGGTACTTCTCCTCCTGCCAGTTGCCGTAGAACCGGCGGGTCACGTCGCTGAGGAGCCGTACCTTCTTCCTGGGATAGAAGTCGATGCCGCCCAGCACCACGCCGATGCGCTCTTTAATATATTGTTCCTCCTCCCGGAAGGACTTGCCCAGCACCGTTACCTCCCCGGCGTCCGGGTGTACCAGCCCCAGAAGAGCCTTCAGCGTGGTGGATTTGCCCGCTCCGTTGCGTCCGATGAAGCCCATGACGGCTCCCTCCGGCACGGAAAAGCTCACGTTCTCCAGCGAAAAGGCCGGATAGCGCTTGCACAGCCCCTTGACCGCCAGTGCGTTCATTCCTCTGCCTCCTCATCTCCCGGCAGCTGCTGAAACACCCGCCGCAGCAGGGGATTCAGCTTATCCGCCGTCTGTAGGGCGATGCCCTTTTTGGTGTCTGCCAGCAGCACCAGCGTGTCCCCCGGCTCCAGACCGAACATGGCCCGTGCCTCCTTGGGGATGACGATCTGGCCCTTGGGGCCGAGCTTTACCGAGGACATATAGTACCGGTCGTCCTTCTTTCCCACAACGATCCCTCCCGATATGAAAAGTATAACTTTTCTTACTTTTGCTCCAATATATCACCGTGGGCATTACTTGTCAATCCCACGTTCACAAAAACTTCGGTTTACACCGGCAGGAAAACGTGGTACACTAAATCAATATAAGCTCTATATAGATCATTCGAGGAAACATCCATGCTGAAAAGTGTGAAAAATACCATATTGGATATTATCCGTCAAGCAGATCTTCTACTGCTGGCCCTGTGTACCGTGACGTCCCTCTTCGGCGTGGTGATGATCTACAGCGCCACCCGGTATCAGGGGGGACTCAAGTGCGTCATCATCCAGCTGTGTGGTCTGGCGTTGGGCATTGTGCTGTATTTCGTGGTGTCCATGGTGGACCTGACGGAGATCAGCAAAAAGTGGCAGTGGCTGCTGGCCTTTAACCTTGGCTTCTTCCTGCTGCTGAAAACTCCGCTGGGTGTGTCGGCCAACGGCAATCTGGCGTGGCTGGGCGTCCGGGGCATCCCCATTCAGGTGCAGCCGGCGGAGGTGGTGAAGCTGACCTTTATCCTGCTGCTGGCCCGCCAGCTGGTGTGGATGAAGGGCCGGGGCGACATGAAGTCCATCCCCGCTGTGGGTTTGTTGGCGGGGAATCTGCTGGTGACCATCGGCCTTTACTACGTGATCTCCTCCGACATGGGCAGCGCACTGGTGTATGTGTGTATCTTCGCCTGCATGGCCTTTGCCGCCGGGGTAGCCCTCCGGTGGTTCGCTCTGGGCATCTTTGGCGCCGGGGCTGGCTTTTACCTACTGTGGGAGCTGGACAAGATCCCACCCTATATGAAGGAGCGCTTTCAGGTACTGGTGGATCACAGTCTCTATCCGCTGGGGGCCGGATGGCAGCAGACCCGGAGCCTGATGGCCATCGGCGGCGGTCGCCTGACGGGACAAGGGCTGCTCCACGGGGCTCAGACCCAGAGTACCTCCTCCGTGAACCTGCCCTTCCGGCACACGGACTTCATCTTCGCCGTCATCGGGGAGGAGTTGGGGATGCTGGGTTGTGTGCTGACGCTGGCGCTGCTGGCGGCCATCGTTATCCGCTGTATCGTAGTGGCCCGCAACGCCAAGAGCCAGCTGGACGCATACATCTGCGTGGGCGTAGCGGGGATGCTGGTGTTCCAGATCGTCTCCAACGTGGGGATGTGCCTGTTTGTGCTGCCGGTGGTGGGCCTGACGCTGCCCTTCATCAGCTATGGCGGCTCGTCGGTGGTGACGCTGTTCATCGCCATGGGCATGGTTTCCGGCATCCAGAAGCGTTCTCTGCCGGACTGGCTGCGTTAGCTGCATAGAGCTTTTCCAAGAACCGCCCCATGGGGCGGTTCTTTTGTCGTTGAAAATTTCCCTGCCCGGTTGTAATCACCGGAGGGATATGCTATACTGACATACTGATATAATAGGTGGCTTGCAGTCGGCGGGCCGCCCTGTGATTCAAGCGAAAGCGAGGCAAAGCTTATGAAGATCGTTGTTTTGGCCGGTGGACTCAGCACGGAGCGTCAGGTGGCTCTGACCTCCGGCACCGGTGTGTGCCGGGCGCTGCGGGAGCGGGGACATCAGGCTATTCTGGTGGATATGTTCCTGGGGCTGGAGAGCTATGAGGGCCGGCTGGAGGATATCTTCGATGCCCCGGACGGCCTGTGCGGCGACAACCGGGTCACGGAGGAGGCTCCGGATCTGGAGGCCGTGCGCCGCAGTCGGAAGGATCAGGGGCCGTCCCTGCTGGGCAAGGACGTGCTGGCGGTGTGCGCCATGGCGGATATCGTGTTTCTGGCGCTCCACGGCTCCTGCGGCGAGGACGGTCGTATTCAGGCCACGCTGGATCTGCTGGGAGTACCCTACACCGGCTCTGGCTATCTGGGCAGCGGCATGGCCATGGACAAATCCGTTACCAAGCGGTTTCTGGAGTCTGAGGGTATTCGCACGGCGCCATGGCGTGACGTCCATTACACGGCCTCCGATATCCCCCGTCTGGTGGAGGAGTTGGAGGTCCCCTGCGCCGTGAAGATCGTCAACGGCGGCAGTTCCATCGGTGTGGAGCTGCCGGATACCAAGGAGCAGCTGCGGGAAGCCCTGGCCAAGCTGCTGACCTATGGCGACCACGTGGTGGTGGAGAAGAAGATCAAGGGCCGTGAGATCCAGATTGCCGTGCTGGGGGACACCTATCTGCCTGCGGTGGAGATCATCCCCCGTGGCGAATATTTCGACTACGTTTCCAAATATCAGAAGGGCGGTGCTCAGGAGATCTGCCCCGCCCCCATCACGGAGGAGGAGTGGCACCAGATTGGTGAGATGGCGCTGAAGCTCCACCGGGGACTGGGCCTGTCGGTGTATTCCCGCTCCGATTTTTTGCTGGATGAGGAGGGAAAGGCGTGGTGCCTGGAGATCAATACTCTGCCGGGTATGACCCCCACCAGTCTGGTTCCGCAGGAGGCGGCGCAGGTGGGTTTGAGCTATGCCGACCTCTGTGAGAGGATCGTGGAGGAGTCTCTGAAGGCGAGAGGAGTGCAGCGGACATGATGACCTGTACGGCAAAGGAGCTGTGTGCGGCCACCGGCGGCACGCTGGTGCAGGACGGCGAGGGCTTTTCCTGCGTCAGCACCGACAGCCGCAGGGTGGAGCAGGGCTGCCTGTTCATCCCACTGGTGGGTGAGCGCTTTGACGGCCACACCTATCTGACGCAGGCGCTGGAGAGCGGCGCTGCGGGCTGCCTGTGCAGCCGCCTGCCGGAGGCGCTGGTGCCGGGGAAGTTCTATGTGCAGGTGGAGGATACCCTCCGGGCGCTGGGACAGCTGGCGGGGTGGTATCGGGAGAAATTCCCCATCCCCGTGGTGCAGATCACCGGCTCCGCCGGAAAGACCACCACCAAGGAGATGATCGCCTCGGTGCTGAGCCGGCATTTCCTTACCCTCAAGACCGAGGCCAACTACAACAACGAGATCGGTACACCACAGACCCTGCTGCGCCTGATGCCGGAGCATCAGGCGGCGGTCATCGAGACGGGCATGGACCACTTCGGCCAGATCCGCTATCTGGGGGAGATGGTGCGTCCCACGGTGGCGGTCATCACCAACATCGGGGATGCCCACATTGAAAATCTCGGCAACACCCGTCAGGGTACCCTGCGGGCCAAGAGCGAGATCTTCGAGCATCTGCAGCCCGGCGGTCTGGCAGTGCTCAACGGCGACGATGCCCTGCTGGCGGGGCTGGAGCTGCCCTTCGAGACCATCCTCTGTGGCCGGGGAGAGAACTGTGCCGTCCGGGTCACGGACATCGTCACCCACGGCGTGGAGGGCCTGTCCTGCACCGTGACCACGCCCTGCGGCGTTTATCCGCTGCACATTCCGTCACCGGGAGACTACATGATCTATCCGGCATCCATGGCGGTGGCCATTGGCGAGCGGCTGGGTCTGACAGCACAGCAGATTCAGGAGGGCGTGGCGCATTATGTCTCCACAGGCTCCCGGATGCGGCGCATCCGTCTGCCGGAGGAGCGGCTCATCATCGACGACTGCTATAACGCCAATCCTCAGGCCATGGCGGCGGCGCTGACCATTCTGGCGGACACCGACTGCCGTCGCCGGGTGGCGGTGATGGGAGACATGGGCGAGCTGGGACGGCTCAGCAGCGACGCCCACCGAGAGGCCGGTGCGCTGGCGGCCCGGCTGGGGCTGGATCAGGTCATCGCCATCGGTGAAAAGGCCCGGCTTATGGCGCAGGGAGCGGGGAATATCGCCCTGCACTTTGACACGGTGGAGCAGGCAATGCCCGCCGTCCGGGAGGCCCTGACCCCCGGTACGGCCATGCTGGTGAAGGCGTCCCACGCTATGGAATTCCACCGCATCGTGGAGGCCCTTACTCAGGAAGCATAGTATACATCTGAAAACAACGAAACGGACGAAATATCCATGATCGATATCAGCGTGAACCGGCTGGTCAAGTCCTTTGACCTGGAAAAGAAAATATTGGATGGCATCACCTTCCAGATCGACACCGGGGAGCGGGTGGGCCTGCTGGGGAAAAACGGCGCCGGTAAGACCACCTTATTTCGTATCCTCACCGGAGAACTGGACTACGATGAGGGACAGGTAATGGTGGCCCCCGACCGCCGGGTGGGCCTGATCTCCCAGATCCCGGTGTATCCCGACGGATACACCGTGGAGGATGTGCTGCGCTCTGCCTTTGAACGGATGTTCCGGATGAAGGAGGAGATGGACCGCCTTACCGAGCAGATGGCGGCGGGAGACAGCTCTTCCCAGACCCTGAAGCGGTACGGCGAGCTGACGGCCCGGTTCGAGGGGTTGGGCGGCTACGACACGGATACCGCCGTCAACAAGGTGGCCAACGGCCTCTCCATCGATACCGAGATGCGCCAGCGGCTCTTTGACCAGCTCTCCGGCGGGGAAAAGACACGGGTGAATTTGGGCCGTCTGATCTTAGAGGACACGGATATCCTGCTGCTGGACGAGCCCACCAACCATCTGGACCTTCAGGCCACGGAGTGGCTGGAGGAATACATCCGCACCTTCCGTGGCACGGTGGTGACCATCTCCCACGACCGGTATTTTCTGGACCGCACCGTTACCCGCATCATCGAGGTGCTGGACGGAAAGGCGGAGTTTTACAGTGGGAATTACAGCTTCTACGCCGTGGAGAAGGAGCGCCGCTACCAGGAGCGCCTGAAGCAGTATCTCAAGGAGCAGGCCAAGATCCAGCAGCTGGAAAAGGCTGCCGAGCAGATGCACCTGTGGGCCTTCATGGGCAATGACGCCCTCCATAAACGGGCCTTCTCCATGGAAAAGCGCATCCAGCGGATGCGTACTACGGAGAAGCCCACCAAGGCCAAAAAAATGGATGCCCGCTTTGCCAGCCGCCAGTTCAAGGGCGACGAGGTGCTGCAGGTGAAGGGGGTTTCCAAGGCCTTCGACGGACGGACACTGTTCTCCGACATCTATTTGCGGGTGGAGGACGGTGAGCGCATCGCCCTGATCGGCGAAAACGGCACCGGAAAGACGACGCTGCTGAATATGCTGCTGGGGATAGAGCCCACAGACAGTGGGATCTTTAAGCTGGGGCCATCTGTAAAGGCAGCGTACTTGCCGCAGATCATTCACTTTGACCACCCGGAGCGCAGCATTTTGGATACTATGCTGTACGAGAAAAAGGGTATGACGGCCCAAAGCGCCCGGAACCGGCTGGCCGCCTACCAGTTTCAGGGGGAGGATGTGTTTAAGCCGGTGTCGGTGCTGTCCGGCGGCGAGCTGAGCCGCCTGCGACTGTGTATGCTGATGGACGAGGAGATCAACCTCCTCATTTTGGACGAGCCGACCAACCATTTGGACATTGCCGCACGGGAGTGGATCGAGGAGGCGGTGGAGGCCTTTGACGGCACGCTGCTGTTCGTCTCCCACGACCGCTACTTCATCCAGCGGTTTGCCACCCGTATCTGGGAGCTGGCGGACGGCACCATCACCGACTATCCCATGGGTTTTGCCCAGTACCGGGCAGTGAAGGCGCAGGAGAAGGCTCCCCAGCCGGTGAAGGCGCCGGAGAAAAAGGGGGACACCCGACCGCCCCGCGGCAACCGCAGCCAGCAGGCCGCCCGGCGGCAGCTGACCATCTGCGAAACAGGGATCAGCAAGCTGGAGGCGGAGTGCCGCCGGCTGGACGAGGAGATGGCGGCCCACGCCTGCGATGCCGGGGAGCTGAACCGGCTCTATCAGGAGAAGCAGGAGGTAGAGGCCCGGCTGGAGCAGGAAATGGCCCGCTGGGAGGAGCTTTCTCTGCAGATTGAGGAGTAACACGCCTTGAAAAAGCTGAGAAGTATTATCACTTTACAGATATTGTAATAACAAGGAAATTCTACTCTGGCCTGCTCCGGCAGGCCATCAGGAGGCACCATAGATGAGCGACATTTTGTGTTTATACTATTCCCGCAGCGGCAATACCCGTCAGACTATGGCGGAGATCGCCGAGGCGCTGGAAGCCGAACTGGTGGAGTTCACCGACGGCGTGGACCGGCAGGGGCGGAAGGGATATTTCCGCTCCGGGCTGGATGCCATGCGGCGCTCCACCCATCCGCTGGAGAAATTCGAGACGGCTAAGCCCTTGGAAGAGTACCGACTGGTAATTTTGGGCAGCCCCGTGTGGGCCGGACGGTGTGCCAGCCCCGTGCGTGGGCTGCTGAAGCGCCGTGGGCAAGAGCTGAGTCGGGTGGCCTATGTGCTGACCAGAGGCGGCGATAGGCGGTATGAGGAGGTCTATCGGCAGATGGACAGCTACACCGCCCAGCCCCATCTGCTGGAGGCATCCCTGCGGCCTGGCTCCGTGGGCTATGTGTTCTGGCGGGATAAATTCATTCAGGACGTGCAGCGCTATCTGGCGGAGCAGACGTAAGGAGGCCCCATGGAAGATCGGCTGAATCAAATTGCAGAGCGGCTGCGGCAGGTGGAGCGTGAGCTGGCCGATCCAGCGGTGTACGGCGACCAGCAGCGGCTGAAGAACCTGAGCAGGGAGCAGAAGGAGCTGACGCCTGTGGTGGAAACCTTTACTGCTTTACAGCAGACGGAGCAAGCCATCGCAGAGGCACGGGAGATGCTGTCGGATCCGGAGCTGAGGGAGCTGGCCCAAGAGGAGCTGACACGGACCAAGGAGCAGCGGGAGCGGCTGGCCGAGGAGCTGAAGCGCCTGCTGCTGCCCAGAGACCCCAACGATGAAAAAAGTGTGGTTCTGGAGATTCGGGGCGGTGTCGGCGGCGAGGAGGGCGCTCTGTTTGCGGCAGACCTGCTGCGGATGTACACAATGTACGCCGAGCGCCGGGGCTGGCAGCTGGAGATCGTCAGTCAGAACGTCACGGAGCTGGGTGGCGTGAAGGAGGTCTGTGCCACGGTGGAGGGCGACGGAGCGTGGTCCCGGCTGAAATTCGAGGCCGGTACCCACCGGGTGCAGCGGGTGCCGGAGACGGAATCCGGCGGACGCATCCAGACCTCCGCCGCCACGGTGGCGGTGATGCCGGAGGCGGAGGAGACGGAGCTCTCCATCGACCCAAAGGATCTGCAGATCGACACCTTCCGCTCCAGCGGTGCAGGCGGGCAGCACGTCAACAAGACAGAGTCCGCCATCCGCATCACACATCTGCCCACCGGTACGGTGGTGGAGTGTCAGGACGAGCGGAGCCAGTATAAGAACAAGGATCGGGCCATGAAGATCCTGCGAAGCAAGCTCTACGAGGCGGAGCAGGCTCGGCAGAACGCCGAGATCGCTGCCACCCGGCGTAGTCAGGTGGGGACCGGTGACCGCAGCGGCAAGATACGTACCTATAATTTTCCCCAGAACCGTGTGACGGACCACCGCCTCACGGGGGACAGTAAAAATTTCAACCTCGCCGCCGTCATCAACGGCGACTTGGATGCCCTCATCGATGCGCTGACGCTGGCCGATCAGACCCGACGGCTGCAGGAGGGTTATGAGAAAGGAGAATGAGCCATGGATGCAAACACGAAGAAGCGGTACGACAAGGCTGGTCCGCAGGTGGTGAAGGCGCTGGAAAAGCGCCACTTCGAGGCCTACTACGTCTCCACGGCGGCAGAGGCTGTGGAGAAAGTGGTGGAGCTGATCCCCAAGGAGCACACGGTGTCCTGGGGCGGCACCGCCACGGTGGACGCACTGGGGATCAAGCAGCGGCTGGCGCAAGAGGGCATCGCCCTCATTGACCGGGATACGGCCCAGACGCCGCAGGAGCGGCAGGAGATGCTGAAGAAGGCGCTGACCTGCGGCACCTTCCTGATGAGCAGCAACGCCATCTCCGCCGACGGTCAGTTGGTGAACATTGACGGCACCGGTAACCGTGTGGCAGCTCTGTGCTTCGGACCGGAGCAGGTCATTGTGGTGGCGGGCATGAACAAGGTGGCCGGAGATTTGGAGGGAGCCATGCGCCGGGCCAGAGAGGTCGCCGCTCCCGTCAACGCCCAGCGGTTTGCCGGGCTCAAGACTCCATGTTCCGTCACCGGCCTGTGCGCCGACTGTACGGGGCCTGACAGCATCTGCTGCCAGATCGTCACCACCCGCATCTGTCGCCCGGCAGGCCGCATCAAGGTGGTGCTGGTGGGCGAGGAGCTGGGTTTCTGAGAAATACACCGCAAAAGGGAAGGATCGCAGTGAAAACCATTCTATTCCATCCGGAGAGGGATGCAGATGCCATCCCGCAGGCCGCCGCTATCCTGCGGCGGGGCGGGCTGCTGGGCATCCCCACGGAGACGGTATACGGTCTGGGGGCGGACGCCCTCAACGAGACGGCGGTGCGCCATATTTTCGAGGCCAAGGGCCGTCCGCAGGATAATCCCCTCATCATCCATGTGCCGGATGCCTCGTGGCTGGAGCGGTACTGCCGGGAGGTACCGGAGACGGCCTACCGTCTGGCGGAGCGGTTCTGGCCGGGGCCGCTGACCATGATCCTGCCCCGGCGGGAGAACGTGCCCCTGCAAACCACCGGCGGGCTGGAGACGGTGGGCGTGCGCTGCCCGGACCATCCGGTGACACGGGCCATCATCGAGGCTGCCGGTGTGCCGGTGGCGGCCCCCAGCGGCAACACCTCCGGACGGCCCAGCCCCACCACGGCGGGCCACATGGCGGAGGACATGGACGGCAAGATCGACGGTATCGTGGACGGCGGGCCGTGTGCGGTGGGGGTGGAGTCCACCATCATCGACCTGACGGTGACGCCGCCCCGGCTGCTGCGCCCCGGCGGACTGCCGTTGGAGGCGCTGGAGGAGGTGCTGGGCACGGTGGCGGTAGATAAGGCCGTCACCGGGCTTCTGAAGGACGGGGAAAAGCCCCGTGCGCCGGGGATGAAGTACCGTCACTACGCACCCAAGGCGCCGGTGACGGCAGTGACCGGCGACCCGGCCCACAGCGCTCTGGTGATTCGGGGCTTGCTGCGGGAAAAGGCGGGAGTCATCTGCTTTGACGAGTTCGCCGGGTATTTTGAAGGTCATATCGTCCATCGGCTGGGGCCGTTCACGGACAAGCTGGCGCAGGCCCAGCGGGTGTTCGACGCTCTGCGCTCCTTCGACGGAACGGATGTGACGGAGATTTTCGCCCAGTGTCCCGATGATGCGGGGCTGGGTCTGGCGGTAGGGAATCGGCTGAAAAAAGCGGCGGGCTTCCACCTCATTGACGGAGATGCCCCGGTGGTCATCGGCATCACCGGCGGCACCGGGTCCGGAAAGACCAGCGCCCTGCAGGCGCTGGAGGCGCTGGGCGGCACGGTATTGGACTGCGACGCCGTGTACCATCAGGCCCTGCGGGAGGACGAGACCCTGCGCCGCCGCATCCGGGACGCCTTTGGCGAGGTGTTCCGGGGGACGGAACTGGACCGGCAGAAGCTGGGGAGTCTCGTCTTTTCCGATCCGCAGGCGCTGGAGCGGCTCAACGGCATCATTTTCGACTATCTCCCCGGCGTGCTGCGGAGGAAGATGGAGGGAAGGGTGCTGGTGGGGTTGGATGCCATCAACCTCATAGAGAGCGGCCTGGGGGAGTTGTGCTGCCGGACGGTGGCGGTGCTGGCCCCCGGCGAGCAGCGTGTTCAGCGGATCATGCAGCGGGACCATATCCCAGAGGAGTACGCACGGCTGCGTATTCAGGCCCAGAAGCCGGACAGCTATTATCGTGAGCACTGCACAGATGTGCTGGAAAATCAGGAGGAGACGCCGGAGGCGTTCCGGGAGAAGGCGGAGATTTTTTTCCGGGATCTGCTGCGGCAGCTCCACCATATCACCGAAGGAGGACATGAACAATGACCGATGAAATGAAGGCCAAAAGAGAGCTGCTGTTTTCCGGCAGCAAGAACGGCTATGACCGGGTGGACCAGCAGACGCTGGACGCCATGGAGGCCTATTGCCGGGACTACAAGAGCTTTTTGGACCACAGCAAGACCGAGCGGGAGTGCACGGCCCACACCGTGGCGCTGGCGGAGGCGGTGGGCTTTATCCCCTATGAGCGGGGCATGGCCCTGCAGCCCGGCGACCGGGTGTACCGGGTGAACCGGAAGAAGAGTGTGATGCTGGCCGTGATCGGCCGGGAGAGCCTGTCCGAGGGCACACAGATCGTGGCCTGCCACATCGACTCTCCCCGTCTGGATCTGAAGCCTCATCCCATTTATGAGGACAGCGAGCTGGCCTACGGCAAGACCCATTACTACGGCGGCATCCGCAAGTACCAGTGGGTGGCGATCCCCCTGCAGCTGCGGGGTGTGGTAGCCCTGAAGGACGGCACGGCGGTGTCCGTGGTGCTGGGCGAGGGCGACGAGCCCAAGTTCGTCATCAATGATCTGCTGCCCCATCTGGGCGGTGAGCAGGGGAAGAAGCCCCTCAACGAGGCCATTGCCGGTGAGACGCTGAACATCCTCATGGGCAGCCGTCCCTTGGGCGACAGCGAGGACAGCGACCGTGTGAAGCTGCGGGTGCTGGATCTGCTCCACGAGAAGTACGGCATCTGCGAGGATGACCTGACATCCGCCGAGCTGGAGGTGGTCCCGGCCTTTAATGCCACGGATATCGGTCTGGACGGCAGCCTCATCGGCGCCTACGGCCACGATGACCGGGTGTGCAGCTATGCGGCTCTGAAGGCTCTGTTGGAGCTGGAGACCCCCACCAAGACCGCCGTTTGTATGCTGGCGGACAAGGAGGAGATCGGCTCTATGGGCGTCACCGGTATGCAGTCCGCCTTCTTCGATACCTTCATGGAGGATCTGTGCGAGAGTCAGGGCGTTGCCCTGCGGGTGTGCTATGAGAGCGCCTTCTGCCTGTCCTCCGACGTGACGGCGGCCTATGACCCCAACTTCGCCGAGGTGTATGAGAAGCGCAACGACGCTCAGGTGAACCACGGTCTGGGGCTGTGCAAGTACACGGGCGCCCGTGGCAAGGGCGGCTCCTCCGACGCCGACGCCGAGACGGTGGCTTATGTCCGCCGGGTGATGGACGAGGCCGGCGTGGTGTGGCAGATCGGTGAGATGGGCAAGATCGACGCCGGCGGCGGCGGTACGGTGGCCCAGTACATGGCCAACCGCAACATCACCACCATTGATGCCGGTGTGCCGGTGCTGAGTATGCACGCTCCCTTCGAGACGGTGGGCAAGCTGGATTGCTACATGAACTATCTGGGCTGCAAGGCCGTCTATCTGGCATAAAGTGCAAATAAATACACAAAACAGGAACCGGCGTGACCTTTACGGGTCAAGCCGGTTCCTGTTTCATTAACATAAAAGGGAAGGCTCACTTGCTCCATTTTCCGACAGCGGCAGCCCCATATACTTTTTTGTCTCGCAAAACCCCAGCGACGCATACAGGCGCAGCGCATCTCTGTTACGGGACATCACCTTCAACTCAATGCTGGCAGCGCCGCAGCCCGACGCAAACTCCTGAAACTTGCGGAATAGATCTTTGGCGATTCCCTTCCCACGGTAGCCCTCTTCGACATACAGGGCATCGACGATGGCGATGGGCTGCAAGAGCACCTGCGGGATCCGGTATGTAAATCCATAGAGATATCCAACGATGATCCCATGGTCCTCTGCGACATAAGCCTTACAGCCTTCTGCGGCTATTTGCCCGGCGTAATTGTCCTCTATGACGACCTCTGGACTCAAATTAGGATCAAATCGGGCCTCATAACGGATCAGCTTCGTCAGGAGTGCATCCATATGCACACAGTCATTTTTTGTGGCTTCTCGGATGTTCATAATAAATTCCTTCCGTACTTCATCTACTGCCTGCGGGCGGTGAGATAGTCATCGCCGGGCCGCCAGTAGGGACAGCTGTCTGTCTGGGAGGAGAGGAAGCGCACCATCTCGTCCTCGTCCAAGTCCATGTCGCAGACATAATCGTCGTAGTTCTCATCGTACTGATAGAACACACAGCTCTCACACTTGGTCATTGGATGTCCTCCTTGCTGCCGTCCTCCGCCACCAGCCGGGTGGACAGGAAGGAGGTACGGCGATAGTAGATCAGCGTGGCGGCGCTGCATACCAGCCATCCGGCGGGATAGCCCATGACCAGCGGGATCAGCTCATGGGAGATGTAGTGGGACATAATGAACAGGTAGACCTGCCGGAACAGCACAAAGGAGCACAGCATGATGATCATGGTGGCCTTACTGTTTCCGGCGCCCCGCAGGGCAGCTGCGTAGACCTGATTAAAGCAGCACAGCACATAGAAGGGGGGAGATACACCGCAGCAGCAGAGCACCGTAGGCCACCACCTCCGGCTTCCGGTTGAAAAAGGCCGTCATCTGCGGGGCAAGGACCAGCACCGGAATCATCACCAGCACCGTGGCGGCCATGGCAATGGCCAGCGCACGGCGCACGCCCTGCCGAGCACGGGGCTCGTTGCCGCGGCCCAGATTCTGCCCCACAAAGGTGGTGGCGGACAGGGCCAGGGACTGCATCGGCAGCAGCATCAGCTGGTCGATCTTGGTATAGGCCGTCCAGCCGCCCATGCAGTCGGCGCCGAAGGAGTTGATGTAGGACTGGACAAAGACATTGGAGAAGGCGGTGATGGCCATTTGCAGAGCGGAGGGGACGCCCACCCGGATGATCTGCCGCAGCACAGGAAGATGGATGCGAAGGTCACGGGGGATCAGCCGCACCGCCTGCTGTGTCCGCAGCAGAACAACGATCACCAGAAGCGCCGAGACGGCCTGTGCAATGACCGTAGCCCAGGCCACGCCCTCCACACCCATACCGAACCGCAGCACGAACAGCAGGTCCAGCGCCGTGTTCAGTACGGCGGAGACCACCAGAAAATAGAAGGGGCGGCGGGAATCCCCCACGGCCCGGAGGATGCCGGAGCCCATGTTGTAGATCAGTAGGCCGCTGATGCCGCCGAAATAGATGGTCAGATAGGCGGAGGACTCCGGAAACACCTCGGCAGGGGTGTTCATCAAGTGCAGCATCAGGGGCGTAAAGCCGATGCCCAGCGCCGTGAATACTGCACACAGGATCACCGTCAGCACCAGCGCCGTGTGGACGGCGTCGTGGACCCTCTCCGTGCGTCGTGCGCCGTAGTACTGGCTGATGACCACGCCGGCGCCGCTGGAAAAGCCCAGAAAGCAGCCGATGAGCATATTGACGATGGGGCCCACTGTGCCTACGGCGGAGAAGGCCTCGTTGGAGACGAAATTGCCCACCACCCATGTATCCACCATGTTGTACAGCTGCTGGAAGATGTTGCCCGCCAGCAGCGGCAGCGCAAAGCGAATCAGATGGCCGGTGATATTGCCTTCGGTCATATCCACGCCGGAGCGGGGCGGATGAGGGTGCTGGATATGGTGCATAGTCTTGCGTTCCTTTACATAATTTTCGTATAGGTATAAGCATATCACGGTTTGGGCGGCGGTTCAATAGGCGTACCGCAAAATCCGGCAGCTACTCTACAAATTCCGACAGCTCTGCCGGACGCATGACGGACACCTCATAGGCCACTCGCTCCTGCGGCCCGGTCTCCAGATTCTTGGTGTAGGTGCGGCTCTGGATGCGGCCCTCCACCGTCAGACGGGCGCCCACCGCCAGAATGGACGTCTGACGGGCAACGGTACCCCATGCGATAAGGGGCAGGTAGTCCGCTCGGCCGTAGCGTCGGTTCACCGCCAGAATGATATCGCAGATCTCCCGTCCCAAGGGCGTGCAGCGCAGGGTAGGGGGCTTACAGAGCACGCCGGACAGCCGAATGCGATTCACCGGCCCCTCTCCACCGGGCTGGAGGGTCTGGGCAAAGACCGACACCACCAGCCGTGGCCCCTGTCCGCTGCGGTTGTTGAAGGAGCGAAGCTGGCCGGTGACGGTGACGGCTGCGCCGGGGGACAGGGGACACAGCTCCAGCAGCGGCTGGGGGACGATCACCGGCAGACAGTCCTCCTGCCCGGAGAGCCGGGGGACGGACAGCAGGAACCGGGAGAAGCTCTGGCCGTGGTTGACGTGGGACGGCTGCGGCTGGGTGAGAACCTGTCCGCACAGAAGAACGTGGTTGAAGTTCTGTTCCATAATCGGTCACCTCGTTGGTTGAAGTCAGCACACTATATGTACCGTCTGCGGAGAATATGTGCTTTTCAAACGGAAAGAAATCTGCTACAATGGAGCAAACGAGCAAAGGAGCGTGAGACCATGCGTTATAAGGGAAAGGTATACCGTCCGCCCAGTGAGGCTTACAGTCTCATCGTGCAGGTGACCTACGGATGCAGCCACAACGGCTGCGCCTTTTGCGATATGTACGACGACAAGCACTTCGCCATCCGACCCATGGAGGAGGTCCGGGAGGACTTCGAGATGGCCCGCCGGGTCTATAAAAAGGTGGAGCGGGTCTTTCTGGCGGACGGCGACGCCCTGATGCGGAAAACGGAGGAGCTGAGCCAGATCCTGGGCCTGATCTACGGTCTGTTCCCGGAGTGCCAGCGGGTGACGTGCTACGCCTCGCCCACCAGTCTCCAGATCAAAAGCGAGGAGGACTTGCGCCTGCTGCGGTCTCAGGGCCTGACCATGGTGTATATGGGGCTGGAGTCCGGCTGTGATGAGGTGCTGCGCCGGATGAACAAGGGCCACACGGCGGCGGCCATCGTGGCGGCGGGGCAGAAGGCCCGGCGCTGTGGACTGGCCCTGTCGGTAACGGCCATCTCAGGACTTGGGAGCCGGGAACTGATGCGGGAACACGCCATCGGTACGGCGGAGGCATTCAGCGCCATGAAGCCGGAGTACATCGGTCTGCTGACGCTGATGGTGGAGCCGGGTACGCCGCTGGAGAAATGGGTGCGTGAGGGCAGCTTCACCGTTCTTGGCCCGGAGGATATCCTGCGGGAGACGGAGCTGCTGCTCCAGCACATCGACAGCGAGGGCAGCGTTTTCCGGATGAACCACGCCTCCAACTACCTGACGCTGAAGGGGACGCTGAATCAGGACCGGGACGCCATGCTGGAGCGAGTGCGGAAGGGCCTGGAGGGCTACGGCCTGCGACCGGAGTACTTGCGTGCTCTGTGAGCGCTGCGAGCAAAGAACTGTAAAGTATTATTATTTCACAGAGGAAGCCGCCCCGGAGGGCGGCTTCCTCTGCACTCAGGCAGCGCCCGCCTGCGGGAGAAATGTTTTTCCCTGTTGCCTTTTCGCTGGGAATTTGCTATAATAAACTGATTTTATATCCTCTGCGGGTGAACGGGAAGGAGCGGCTATGCGTATTTTGGGCATTGATCCGGGAGTGGCCACCGTGGGCTTCGGCGTCATCGATTCCGAGGGCGGGCGGCAGCGGATGGTTCAGTACGGAGCCATCACCACCCCGGCAGGTATGCCGCTGGCAGCCCGGCTGGTGCAGATCGGAGGCGATCTGGAGCAGCTGATCCGGCAGTTCCAGCCGGATGAGATGTCCATCGAGGAGCTGTTTTTCAGCAAGAACATCACCACCGGTATTGCCGTAGCCCACGGGCGGGGGGTATTGCTGTACACGGCGGAGAAAATGCACTTGCCAGTATATGAATATACCCCCATGCAGATCAAGCAGGCGGTGGTAGGTTACGGTCTGGCGGAGAAGCGGCAGGTCATGGATATGACCCGGCGGCTGCTGAAGCTGAAGGCCGTCCCACGGCCTGACGATGCCGCCGATGCGCTGGCCATCGCCATCTGCCACGCCCGCAGCGCCACGTCCCTGCTGCGGCGAAAGGACCCCGATGTAAAGGAGACGGTCTGAATATGTTTTACTATCTCAACGGCACCGTGGCGGAGATCGCCGCCGGTCTGGCCGTCATCGACTGCGGCGGCGTGGGATATGCCTGCGCCACCACAAACTATACCCTGTCTCAGCTGAAAAAGGGGGAGAGGGCCAGGCTCTACACCTACCTCCATGTGCGGGAGGATATCTTCGAGCTGTACGGCTTCGCCAGCCAGCAGGAGCTCAACAGCTTCAAGATGCTCATCGGCGTGTCCGGCGTCGGCCCCAAGGCAGCACTGGCCATTCTGTCTGCCACCACGCCCCAGAATCTGGCCCTGTCCATCGTGACGGAGGACGAGAAGGCGCTGACGGCGGCTCAGGGTATCGGCAAGAAGATTGCTCAGCGCATCATTCTGGAGTTGAAGGATAAGCTGGCCAAGGAACAGAGCAGCTTCACGGTACCGAGCGGCGGCGGCAGCGCCCCCATGCCCTTGGGCGGCAGCAAGTCCGGTGAGGCGGCGGCGGCGCTGGCAGTGCTGGGCTACGGCTCTCAGGAGATCAGTACGGCCCTGAAGGGCATCGATATGGACGCTCTGCCGCTGGAGGAGATCATCCGGCAGGCGCTGAAGAAAATGGTGAAGTGACATGAAAAGCAGGAGAAGGGGGGAGACGTATGAGCATTGATTTCGGCACCGATATCTACGAGGAGCCGCTGGTAGCCAAGACGCTGCTGCCGGAGGACAATGCGGAGGTGAGCCTGCGCCCCCATACACTGGCGGAGTACATCGGCCAGACCAAGGCCAAGGAGAATCTCTCCGTCTTTATCGAGGCCGCCCGGCGGCGGACGGAGCCGCTGGACCATGTGCTGCTCCACGGCCCTCCGGGTCTGGGCAAGACCACGCTGGCGGGCATCATCGCCGCCGAGATGGGAGTCAACATCCGCATCACCTCCGGCCCGGCCATTGAAAAGCCCGGTGATCTGGCGGCCCTGCTGACGAATCTCAGCGAAAACGACATTCTCTTTGTGGACGAGATCCACCGGCTGAACCGCTCCGTGGAGGAGATTTTGTACCCCGCCATGGAGGACTATGCCATCGACATCATCATCGGCAAGGGCCCTTCCGCCAACTCCATTCGGCTGGATCTGCCCAAGTTCACCCTCATCGGCGCCACCACACGGGCCGGACAGCTGTCCGCTCCGCTGCGGGACCGGTTCGGCGTAACACTGCGGCTGGAGCTCTATACCCCGGAAGAACTGGCCCTGATCGTCACCCGCAGCGCCGGAATACTGAATGTCCCCATTCAACCGGAGGGCGCCATGGAGATCGCACGGCGCTCCCGTGGAACGCCCCGTATCGCCAACCGGATGCTGCGGCGGGTGCGGGACTTTGCTCAGGTGCGGGCGGACGGTGTTATTACCAAGGCCGTAGCGGATCACGCCCTGCAGGCGCTGGAGATCGACTATCTGGGGCTGGATCCAGTGGACCGGCGGATGCTGCGGGCCATCATCGAAAACTACGGCGGCGGCCCGGTGGGGCTGGAAACGCTGGCCGCTACCATCGGCGAGGAGTCCGTGACGCTGGAGGATGTGTATGAGCCGTACCTCATGCAGTTGGGCTTCCTGACCCGGACACCCCGTGGCCGCTGCGTCACCCGGAAGGCATATGAGCACCTGCACATAGCGTTTTTAGGACAGGAACAGCTGGAGATATAAGGAGTAGGAGGAACCTCTTATGGGCAAACTGTTTGGCACGGATGGCATCCGTGGTATCGTTGGTGAAAATCTCACCGTAGAACTGGCTTTTCATGTGGGGCAGGCAGTGGCTGCCGTCCTGACGGAGGAGAAGGGGAGCAAGCCCACCATTACCATCGGCAAGGACACCCGTATCTCCTCGGATATGCTGGAGGCGGCGCTGATGGCGGGCATCTGCTCTGTGGGCGGTGACGTGATGCCCCTTGGCACCATTCCCACACCGGCGGTGGCGTATCTGACGGTGCTGGAGCAGGCGGATGCGGGCATCGTCATCTCGGCATCCCACAACCCCTATGAGCACAACGGCATCAAGGTGTTCAACGCTCGGGGCTATAAGCTTTCCGACGAGAGTGAGGCCCGTGTGGAGGAGCTGATCCTCAGCGGCGCTCCCATGGACGTCAAGACCCACGGCGAGATCGGCAAGCGCCTTCACGGGATGCGGCAGATGAAGCGGGATTACATCGACCATCTGATTTCCAGCATCGACTGCGACCTGTCGGGCCTGCGGGTGCTGGTGGACTGCGCCAACGGCGCGGCCTCTGCCACAGCGCCGGATCTGTTTGACGGCCTGCCCCTGCACGCAGATTTCATCCACCGAGAGCCGGACGGCGTGAACATCAACGACGGCTGCGGCTCCACCCACCTGAAATCCCTGTCCGAGGGCGTGGTGGCCGGCGGCTACGACTTGGGCATCGCCTTCGACGGCGACGCCGACCGCTGCCTACTGGTGGACGAGACGGGCCATACCATCGACGGAGACAAGGTGATGGCTGTCTGCGGTGCCGATCTGCGGCGTCACGGAAAGCTCTCCGGCAACGCCATCGTGGCCACGGTGATGTCCAATCTCGGCCTGCACGAGTACTGCCGCAAGGAGGGTATCGAGCTGGTATGCACCGCCGTAGGCGACCGCCATGTGCTGGAGAAGATGCTGGAGTGCGGCTACGCCATCGGCGGCGAGCAGTCGGGCCACACGATCTTCCGGGAATACGCCACCACCGGCGACGGTGAGCTGACGGCTCTGCAATTCCTGCAGGCCCTGCGCCGCTCCGGAAAGCGGGCCTCCGAACTGGCATCCTGCTGCCCCCAGTATCCACAGGAGCTTATCAATGTGGCCGTATCCCACGTTCCCGGCGTCAAGGATGCGATCATGCAGGATCCCGCCCTCCGGCACGCTATCGCTCAGATGGAGCAGGAGTTGGCCGGAAAGGGACGTGTTCTGATCCGTCCCTCCGGTACGGAGGCCCTGATTCGGGTCATGGTGGAGGCGAAAACCACCGAAGTTGCCCGAAAAGTGGCGGAAGATTTAGCTGATCTCATAAAAATTCTGTCTGAAAAAATACAGTTTTGACAAATCGTCGTGGATGACTTGACAAATTCTTTAGTGAAAAGGTATAATAGACTATGACAAAGGATCAGGAATCCGGCGGCGCCCCTCTGGAACAGCTGCCGGACGAGGCGTTGTGCCGCCTTATCAGGGAGCAGGACCGTCCGGCGGAGGAGGTTCTGGCCGCCCGTTACCATCGGGTGGTTCGTTCCTGCGCCCGGCCCTATTTTCTGGCGGGCGGAGACAGCGAGGACCTGATGCAGGAGGGGATGTTCGGTCTCATCAAGGCCATGCGGGAGTATGACCCGGACCGGGATGCCTCCTTCCGAACCTTTGCCGAAACATGTATCCGCCACCGGCTCTATTCCGTTGTGAAGGCTGCGGCGGGGGGGAAGCACGCCCCATTGAATCAATCGGTTCCCTTGAATCCCTCACTCTTTGAAGCAAATGTTTCCTTTGCACAGCCCGGTCCCGAGGATCTGCTGATCGACAGGGAGAAGGCTGTCAGCCTGCTGGAGAATGTCCGCAAGCAGCTGTCCGAATTCGAGGTCATGATTTTAGGGTTTTATCTGGACGGTCTTACCTGCCGTGAGATCGCTGCGGCCGTCGGCCGGTCCCCCAAGTCGGTGGACAACGCCGTGCAGCGCATCCGGCGCAAGGTGGCTCGGCAACTTTCATCAGGCGATATCAGCAAGCGCTGAACGCAATATATTTTTCTCAAAGAGAGGGTAACATCATGTACGAAGACAAGACTTTGGTTTGCAAGGAGTGCGGTAAGGAGTTCGTTTTCACCGCCGGTGAGCAGGAGTTCTACGCTGAGCGTGGTTTCCAGAACGAGCCTCAGCGCTGCAAGGCCTGCCGTGACGCTCGCAAGAACGCCGCCCGTGGCCCCCGTGAGTACTTCACCGCTACCTGTGCAGCCTGCGGCGGCGAGGCGAAGGTTCCCTTCGAACCCAAGACCGACCGTCCCGTGTATTGCAGCGATTGCTTCGCTAAGATGCGTGAGAACGGCTGATCAGCCAGACTGACATATGATGCGGGAGTTGCCTATGCGGCGGCTCCCGCATTTTATATGCCCAGCCCGATACGGACTCTGCATTTTCTGTGGTTTTCACAGGCTGTTCATGATTTTCCTGTTGAAAAAGACGGAAACATGGGATATACTAACGATGTAAATATCAAACGGAGGTTTTGACACATGATCGAAATCAAAAAGGACACCATCATCGGTGATATTCTGGATGTTGCCCCTCAGACCGCTCCCATCTTCTTCTCCATCGGTATGCACTGCCTGGGTTGCCCCTCTTCCCGTGGCGAGACTGTGGAGGAGGCCTGCGCCGTTCACGGTGTGGACGTGGACAAGCTGCTGGAGCTGGTGAATCAGGAGGCCAACAAGGCCGCTGAGTAAAACGCAGCGAACGCATACGGTCATGGTGCCGTATGCGTTCCTTTCTGTCTGGAGGGAGGCCCCATGAAACGAATCACATTACAGCCAAGGCTGCGTCTGCTGGCGGAGATGACGCCGCATGGCGGCCGTCTGGCGGATATCGGCACCGACCACGGCTATTTGCCGGTTTGGCTGCTACAGGAAGGGCGTATCCCCTCCGCCATCGCCGCCGATGTGGGGGTGGAGCCGCTGGAACACGCCCGCCGCACGGCGGAGGAATACGAGACACAGGGGCTGGACTTCCGGCTCTGTGACGGCCTGTCCGGCATCGAGCCGGAGGAGACAGACACCGTGGTCATTGCCGGTATGGGCGGCGAGACCATCCGGGATATCCTCCGTGCCGCTCCATGGGCGGCGGACGGCCACCACACCCTGCTGCTGCAGCCCATGACCAAGGTGGAGCTGCTGCGGGGCTGGCTGCGGGAAAACGGATACCGCTGCACCGAGGAGCGTCTGGTGCAGGACAAGGGGAAATTGTATGTGATCCTGTCCGTCACTGGCGGCCCCTCCGGTCAGGCGTCGGATGCGGAGCGGTACGGCGGCTTCTGTCTGGAACACGACCCTCTGTATGGCCTGTATCTGGAGCAGCAGCTGCGGCGGCTTTATCTGCGGATGGACGGCCTGCACCGGGGCGGAGACGAGAGCGAGGCGGAGCCGCTGGCGGCTCTGGCGGATATTCTGGAAGAAAAGAAGGAGGCGTGGCAGCGTGGTAACGGTCAATGATGTAACGCAGATGATGTTCCGATGGGCTCCTCCGGAGCTGGCCATGGACTGGGATAATGTGGGTCTGCTGGTGGGCCGGGGCGACCGGGAGGTCCACCGGGTACTGGTGGCGCTGGATGTGTCTCCGGACGTAGCGGCAGAGGCAGCAGAGACGGGGACCGACCTGATCGTGTCCCACCACCCGGTGATGAACATCCGCTGGCACGCCCAGCAGATGCAGACGCTCCGGGAGGATACCCGGCTGGGCGGCCTGCTGACGGAGTTGGTGAAGCGGGATATCTCAGCCGTGTGTATGCACACCAATCTGGATGCGGCGGAGGGCGGTGTCAACGACTGTCTGGCCTGCACGCTGGGTCTGCAGGATACAAAACCGCTGAATGAGGAAAAAATCGGGCGGATCGGTACACTTTCTTGTGAAAAACCCCTTGAACAGTTCCTATCAGATGTGGTAAAATTATTAAGTTGCAATGGACTGCGATACAGAGACGGCGGCCGGCCCGTTCACAGGGTGGCCGTGGGCGGCGGAGCGTGTGGGGAATACATCCCTCAGGCCATCGCTCAGGGCTGCGACACCTTTGTGACATCTGACCTGCGGTACAATGACTTTCTGGATACGCAGGGGCTGAATCTCATCGATGCAGGACACTTCCCCACGGAGGATGTGGTGTGTCAGGAGATCGTCCGCCGGCTGCGGGAGACGTTCCCGGAGCTGGAGGTCACAAAGTCCGCCGTACATGGCGACGCAGTTAAATTTTACATGAGATAAGGAGAGAACGATACTATGTCCGGACATTCCAAGTGGCACAATATCCAAAAGACCAAGGGTGCGGCTGACGCCAAGCGCTCCGCCACCTTCACCAAGATCGCCAAGGAGATCATCGTGGCCGTCAAGCAGGGCGGCAGCGGCGATCCCGCCAACAATTCCCGTCTGGCCACGGTGGTGGCCAAGGCCAAGGCCGCCAATATGCCCAACGACAACATCAAGCGTACCATCGACAAGGCACTGGGCGCCGGAAACACCGATAACTACGAGTCCGTCACCTATGAGGGCTACGGCCCCTGCGGTGTGGCCGTGATCGTGGAGGCCCTGACCGATAATCGTCAGCGCACCGCCCCGGAGATCCGCCATTACTTCGATAAGTTCGGCAAGGGCATGGGCGCTCAGGGCTGCGTATCCTGGTCCTTCGACCGCAAGGGTGTCATTGTCATCGACAATGAGGATGGTGAGCTGGATGAGGATGCCGTCATGATGGATGCGCTGGATGCCGGCGCCGAGGACTTCTCTCCCGACGGCCCCGTGTTCGAGATCACCACCGACCCCGACAGCTTCAACGATGTGGTGAAGGCGCTGGAGGCCAAGGGCTATACCTTCGCCAGCGCTGAGCTGGAGATGGTGCCGCAGACCTACGTGACCATGACCGGCGAGGAAGATGTGAAGAACATGAACAAGCTCATCGATATGCTGGAGGACAACGAGGACGTGCAGAACGTGTGGCACAACTGGCAGCAGGACTAAGAAAGAGTCCTGCAAGAAAACGGCCCTTACATAAAAAAGCAGGCGGCGCTCAACTTCAGTTTGGTGCCGCCTGCTTTTGTGCATTTCACATTTTGTGTGTTCCACACCGGAAAAGGCTGAGATCCATTTGTATTCGCAGAAAGGTTACATTTTGGGAGATAACTTCCGTCACGCCTATTGAAAGCTAAATGATTGCTATGCTACACTGCGTATACACACGAACAGAAAAGGAACATAATGGAGAGAATCGAAACGGTTGAATTTACCAATATGTGCATGATCTGTGATGGCAACCGGGCCGTCGTGATCGACCGGAAAAAGCGGGACTGGCCGGGCGTCACCTTCCCCGGAGGTCATGTAGAGCCGGGAGAATCCTTTACGGATGCCGTGGTTCGGGAGGTGCAGGAGGAAACCGGACTGAATATCCGTTCCCCTCAGCTCTGCGGCATCAAGGACTGGTGTGAGAATCAGTGCCGGTTTGTTGTGCTGCTTTATAAGGCAACTTGTTTTGATGGCGAACTGCGCTCCAGCCCCGAAGGCAGGGTCTGGTGGGAGGATATTGCCGATCTGCCCAAGCTTAAGCTGTCTTTGGATATGCGTGATATGCTTCGGGTTTTCACAGAAGAAGCTTTGAGCGAGTTCTTCTACTATCAGAAAGGCAGTGCGTGGAAGTATGACCTGAAGTAGTAAAACGGTGATAAAGAGCAGGGAGCTTCATGCTGTCCTGCTTTGATGCATCTGTTTTACGCTAAAAGGCATCCCCCGGCGTTTACCGGGGGATGCCTTCGTATATCCGGATGCGCTTTACAGAGTCTCCTTGATCTTGGCTGCGATCTGGTCGGCGGTGAGGCCGTATTCCCGCAGCACATCCTTGGCCTTGCCGGACTGGCCGAAGCAGTCGTTGATGCCGATCTTGCGGAATTTACAGTTCACCTTGCCCATGAGGACGTCCGCCACGGCATCGCCCAGACCGCCGATGACGCTGTGTTCCTCCACCGTCACCACGTTGCCGCACTTCTGTGCGTACTTCGTGACGCAGGCGGCGTCGATGGGTTTGATGGTGTGAACGTTGATGACAGAGATATGAATGCCCTCTGCGGCCAGCAGCTCCGCCGCCTCCAGCGTCTCACTGACCATCAGGCCACAGGCGAACACCGCAGCATCCTTACCCTCCCGGAGGACGTTGGCCTTGCCGATCTCGAAGGGATAGTCCTGCTCGAAAACAGGGGAGGCCAGCCGGGCGGTCCGCAGATAGGCGGGACCCTCCATCTGAGCCAGAGCGAAGGTGGCCTTTCGGGCCTCGTTGCCGTCGGCAGGGACGATGACAGTCATGCCGGGGATCATCCGCATAAGGCCGATATCCTCGATGGACTGGTGGCTGCCGCCGTCCTCGCCCACGGACACGCCGGCGTGGGAGCAGCAGATCTTCACATTGAAACGGGGGTAGGCGATGGAGTTGCGGATCTGCTCATAGGCCCGGCCTGCACCGAACATAGCAAAGGTGGAGCAGAAGGGAATGAGCCCCATGGTGGACAGGCCCGCCGCCACATCCATCATGTTACACTCGGCAATGCCGCAGTCGAAGAAGCGATCGGGATAGGCCGCCTTGAAAAATTTGGTCATGGTAGCCCCGGCCAGATCGGCATCCAGCACCACAATCTTATCGTTGGAAGCGCCCAACTCTACCAGCGCCTTGCCGTAGGCTTCACGGGTGGCGATTTTTTCACTCATGCTCTCAGTCCTCCAATTCCTTCAAAGCCTGCTGGCGCTGCTCCTCGTTGGGAGCCTTGCCGTGCCAACCCACCTGATCCTCCATAAAGGAAACGCCCTTACCCTTCACGGTGTGGGCCAGGATGCACTTGGGCTTGCCGGAGGCCGCGGGAGCGTCCAGCGCTGCGGCAATGGCATCCAGATCGTGACCATCGATCTCGTGGAGATCGAAGCCGAAGGCCCGCAGCTTGGCGGGCAGATCGCCCAGAGACATGACCTCGTCGTTGCGCCCGTCGATCTGCAGCCCGTTGTTGTCGATAATGACCGTCAGGTTGTCCAGCTTATAGTGGGCAGCGGACATGAATGCCTCCCAGATCTGCCCCTCCTGACACTCGCCGTCGCCCAGCAGTGTGTAGACCTTCACGTCCTGCCCCTGATGCTTGGCACCCAGTGCCATACCAACAGCGATGGAGCAGCCCTGTCCCAGAGAGCCGGTGGAGGCGTCCACGCCCGGAACCTTTTTACAATCGGGATGCCCCTGCAGGATACTGTGGAGCTGGCGGAAGTTGGTGAACTCGTCCCGGCTGATGAAGCCACGCTCCGCCAGCACTGCATAATAGCAGGGGGCGGAATGGCCCTTGCTGAGAACGAAGCGATCACGGTTGGGGTCCTTGGGATTTTTGGGGTCGATACGCATCTGTCGGAAGAACAGGGTGGTCATCAGCTCTGTGGCGGACAGGGAGCCGCCGGGGTGGCCGCTGCCGGCGTTGGCCGTCATATTGATGATGTCCCGGCGCACCTGTTTGCAAATGCAGGAAAGTTCTGCCGTATTCATGGGTAACCTCCATCTCATCATATTTCTTTTAGCATATAGCATTTGGACGGTAAAGTCAATGAATCTGCGGGAAAAATCCGGCGGATCACTCGTCTATCTTGCCCTTGGGCTTCACCCGTGACAGGGGATTGGCACGGGCCGCCACCCGTAGGGCCTCGTTGTCGATGTGGGTGTAGATTTCGGTGGTGTTCAGGTGCTCATGGCCCAGCACCTCCTGCACGGCCTTGACATCCACGCCGTTTTGCAGCATCAGGGTCGCTGCCGTGTGGCGCAGCTTGTGGGAGGAGTAGTGGGTGCTGTCCAGCCCCGCCTCCAGCAGATGCCGCTTCACCAGCGCATGGACCATGGAGCGGCTGATGCGTCGGTTCTGCTGGGAGAGAAACAGGGCGTCCTCATCCCTGCCGGTGATGGGGCGCCGCACCGCCAGATACTGCTCCAGAGCCGCCTGACACGCCTCATTGAGGTAGACGATGCGGACCTTGTTGCCCTTGCCCAGCACGTGGAGGGCCTCTCCTTGAATGTCACTGCGGTTCAGGCCGATCAGCTCGGAGATCCGCAGACCGCAGTTGAGAAACAGCGTTAAAATACAGTAATCCCGCTCCCGATTAGGGCCGTCTACGCTGTCTAAAAGGGCCATGCTCTCCTCCAGTGTCAGATAGCGGGGCAGGGTCTTTTTCAGCTTGGGCGAGTCCATATCCTTCACGGGATTCTCCTCCAGCACATGGACCTTGTTGCAGAGATAGCCGTAAAAGGAGCGAATGGTGGCCAGCTTTCTGGCACGGGAGGCGGCGTTGAGTCCCTTTTCAGAGCGCTGGCTATTCTGGTGCAGCACCCGATCCCGACTGAGGTAGGTCATATAGCCGTAGATATCCGTCAGCGTTACCGAGGCGATGAGGTCCCGATCCACATCCCGGATGCTGACCTGATCCATAGGGACATCCCGCAGAGCCGGGTCACGGGTCTGCTTCAGGTAGCGGAAAAAATTCCGCAGATCCAGAAAATACTCGTCCACAGTCCGCTGGGAGTGGGCCTTAATGGTCTCATGGTAGGACAGAAAGTCCAGCAGCAGCTGGGGGGCCTCCTGCCGGTAGTCGATGGGCATGGTCTCACCTCGCAAAATGGCACGGCGTCGCCGCCGCTCTGCAGCTATTATACCATGCTGCGGGGATTTTGCAAGGCGCTGGGGTTTGCATCCTCGGCATGGGTATGGTATAATCCCAGCATAGAGCACCCCGGCGGCGCATAGAGTGTGCCGGAGGGGGTGAGGGCCATGGTACTGTGGCTGCGGCACAGGCGGCTCCTGTGGAGCATTCTGGTAGCGCTGGCGACCCTGCTGCTGACACTTCTGCTGACCGGACGGCAAACCCGGCCCACTGCGGTCGGCGGAGAGATATCCTCACCGGGGACGGTCATCGTGCTGGATGCCGGACACGGCGGGGAGGACGGCGGCGCCGTGTCCCCGGATGGCGTGCCGGAGAGCGGCATCAACCTGCAGATCGTCCGAAAGGCGGAGGGGCTGTTGGTGTTTCTGGGCCGCAGTGTCCGATTGACCCGAACAGGGGAGGAGGCCATCTATTCTCCGGAGGCCCAGACCCTGCGGGAGAAGAAAGTATCGGACCTGAAGAACCGTGTGGCGCTTATCAACGCCCTGCCCCATGCGGTGCTGCTCAGCATCCATCAGAACAGTATGCCCCAGCACCCCGCCGTCCACGGAGCGCAGGTCTTCAGTAATCCACAGGAGCCTGCCGCCGGGCTGGCGCAATCCATCCAGCAGGCGCTGAATCTGACAGTAAACACCGGAAACGAAAAGACCGCCAAGGCCATAGGGGACTCGGTGTACCTCATGAAGCACATCACGTGTCCGGGGGTGCTGGTGGAGTGCGGCTTCCTGTCCAACGCCGACGAGGCGCAGCTGCTCCGACAGCCGGAGCAGCAGAAGCGTCTGGTGGCGGCCATTGTGGCCGGATACTTGAATTTTGGGAATCATTGACAAAAAATAAGGGGATATCCATGAAAGCGAAGACTGTTTTTTTCTGCACGGAGTGCGGCAATGAGACGCCCAAGTGGTCGGGACGCTGTCCCGCCTGTGGTGCATGGAATACCATTGTGGAGCAGACGGATAAGCCGGTAAAAAGCGGAAGAAAGTCTGTTTTTTCCACAACTGTAAAGGCAGAACGCATCACAGAACTGGGTACCTCTGACGAGATCCGCTTCCTGACGGGTATGGGGGAGCTGGACCGGGTTTTGGGGGGCGGCGCCGTCAAGGGATCACTGGTCTTGGTGGGCGGTGCGCCGGGTATTGGCAAATCTACACTGATGCTCCAGATCTGTAAAAAATTGGGAGAGTTCTCCAAGGTGCTGTACGTTTCCGGCGAGGAATCCACCCACCAGCTGAAGCTGCGGGCGCAGCGGCTCCGGGTGGAGAGCGAAAATCTGTATGTTTTGTCGGAGACGTGTTTAGGGAATGTCATGGAATGTGTCCGGGAGGAAAAACCGGATGTGCTCATCGTGGACTCCATCCAGACACTGTATAATGAAGAGATGGATTCTCCCGCCGGCGGCGTGGGGCAGGTGAAGGACTGTACCATGGCCCTGATGCAACTGGCAAAGGGACAGGGCATTACGGTATTTGTCATCGGCCACGTCAACAAGGAGGGCTCTATCGCAGGTCCCAAGGTGTTGGAGCACATGGTGGACTGCGTGCTGTATTTCGAGGGCGATCAGCACATGACCTACCGCATCCTGCGGGCAGCCAAGAACCGTTTCGGCGCCACCAACGAGATCGGCGTCTTTGAAATGATGGACTGGGGCCTGAAGGAGGTGGAGAATCCCTCCGAAATGCTGCTGTCGGGCCGTCCCAAGGATGCACCGGGGACCTGCGTCACCTGCGCTATGGAGGGAGCCCGCCCGGTTTTGGCGGAGGTGCAGGCTCTCATCGCTCCGGCCAGCGCCGCCAATCCCCGGCGCATGAGCAACGGCTTTGACTACAACCGCTTTGCGATGCTGCTGGCGGTGCTGGAGAAGCGGGGGAATCTGAAGGTCTCCCAGTGTGATGCATACCTGAATATCATCGGTGGTCTAACGCTGGAGGAACCGGCGGCAGATCTGTCCGCTGTGGTGGCCATCGCCTCCAGCTATCTGGACAAGCCCGTTCCCAGCCATATGGCCGCCATCGGAGAGGTGGGACTGTCTGGGGAAATACGGTCTATCAATCACATGGAGCAGCGTCTATCTGAGGTGCAGCGACTGGGTTTCACGCAGTGCATCGTCCCGGAGCACCGGGTCAAAGAGATGAAAGAACTGCCGCATCTGGAGCTTCTGCCGGTACAGAACGTGGCGCAGGCTCTCCAGCTGCTGGTACAGGGAAAGCTGATGAAGTGATGCGAGAAAAAGGAAGAGGGCATATGCCCTCTTCCTTTTTTTGTAACGGATGTAAGATAGTAATACTTTACAGTGACTAATAGAAATTCCTGGTTTTCGGCGACCTGCTTTCGGGGGATAAGCACCATCCTTGACACGCTAAGAATTGCCAGATATTCTGTTATGTCTGCTGACAGCGAAGGGTAAGGGCGAATCTCAACAAAATATGTACCCACGTCAAAAGAGAGCGAGTATCCTGTAAATTATCCATTTGAAGGAGATTCTCTTCCTCACGACCTGTTCGGAAACTATATAGAGTGTTCCGGTAAACTGGTGGTAGGCGGCAATTCAATTGAATCGATCATTCTGATGATTGCGCCGTTTGCTACATCATGGGAGGAGGGGAGATTTTGCTGCTGCCTTTCATAGTCCAGCGGAAGAAAGTCCGTCATCGTCCCTCGATATCGCTTGGGCAGGAAGGTATTCTGGCAGCGGGGATTCTCCCGTTCCCTGATGGCCACCGTCTCATAAAACCGCTTCCATAGGGCTCGGAAGCAAAGCTCCTCCTCACCGGGCAGGGCCAACTGCAGGCTGTCTACCCGCACCATTCGGGATCGGCCGCCGCTGTATAGCAGTAGGTCCTTGTGTGTACTGTCGTAGATAAAAAAGGATTCGTTGGCATAGCGATTGCAGAAGTGGTTTCGCAGCAGGGGGAGGACTCGATTTTTTGGCTCGATTTCCGCTCCCAGCACGCCACTGTACTCGGAAAAACGGATGAAGCCACGCAGCTTCTCTAACTCGCCGCTCATGTGCCGCAGAGCTTTGGCCACGGGGTAGTAGGCCGCATCCGACTGGTTTCTCAGGAAATCCGGTCCTTCGTCCATCAGCTTGCGGACAAAGGTGTAAAGGTGCAACTCTTTATCCTCCATACAGGTGAGAAAGGCACGGTGCAGCAGCTCTGCGGCACGCTTGGAGCGCTTGAAGATGCCCCGGTACACCCGGCGGGCGTGCTCCGGCACCGTCAGGATGCTGCGGACGGAATACAGGGAAAAACACTCCTCATCGCTGTAAAAGGCGATGGGGAATTCTTTGTGTACATAGCTTTCAAACACGCAGCAAAGGAATCCGTCGAAGCTGCCGTCGTATTGAAAGACCACATCCTGCCATGCCATCGTATCACCCCGCCGAGTCAAACAGCGACAGCTGCCGGCACTCTTCCGGCGGCAGCTGCCCTCGCTCCATCGCCTCTAATTGCCGCTGAAGGGTCTGGGCGGTAAATTGCAGGCCCTGCCGCATCCGGCCGCCGCAGGTGATAAAGAACTGCGCCCTCTTCAGCACCACCCCCAGTTTTTTCAGATCCTCGAACCGCAGCGTACCATGGCGGCGGGCCGAGACGATACGCCGTGCGCTTATCGGACCGATGCCCGGCACCCGTAGCAGCGTCTCGTATTCGGCGTTCATGATCTCCAGCGGAAACTGTTCCAGATGTCCGATGGCCCAGTGGCACTTGGGGTCCACCAGCGGATTGAAGTCCGGGTGCTGCTCGTCCAACAGCTCCTCGGCCCGGAAGCCGTAAAACCGCAGCAGCCAGTCCGCCTGATACAGGCGGTGCTCCCGCAGCAGAGGGGGCTTCGTATCCTTGGAGGGCAGCAGACTGTTCTCGACTACCGGCACATAGGCAGAATAGAACACTCGTTTGAGACGGTACTTCTCGTACAGAGACTGGGTCAGGTGCAGGATATGGCGATCATTGTCCGCCGTGGCGCCCACAATGAGTTGGGTGCTCTGTCCGGCCGGGGCAAACACCGGGGCGTGGCGGGACTTCACCAGCTCTGCCTTGCTCTCTCTGGCCCGGTCCCGAATCTGTGCCATGGGCCGCAGAATGGCCTGTTTGCTTTTATCCGGAGCCAGCGTTTGCAAGCCCTTCTGAGAGGGCAGCTCGATGTTAACGCTGAGCCGGTCTGCCAGCAGCCCCAGCCGCTGCACCAGCTCCGGCGATGTGCCGGGGATGGCTTTGGCATGGATATACCCGTTGAAGCGATACTCCTCTCGCAGGATCCGCAGGCACTCGATCATCCGTTCGGTGGTATAATCCGGGCTTCGCAGCACGCCGGAGGAGAGGAACAGCCCCTCGATATAGTTGCGGCGGTAAAAGCCGATGGTCAGCTCCGCCAGCTCCCGTGGCGTGAAGGCCGCCCGGCGGGTATCGTTGCTGCGCCGGTTGACGCAGTACTTGCAGTCGAACACGCAGCTGTTGGTCATCAACACCTTCAGCAGGGTGATACATCGCCCGTCGGCGGAGAAGCTGTGGCAGCAGCCGGCGATAGAGGAGGTGGTGTTGCCGATCATCCCCGGCCGGGCGCTGCGTTTGACACCGCTGGACGTACAAGCCGCATCGTATTTGGCGGCGTCCGTCAGGATGGCCAGCTTATCCAGCAGCTCCATGCCGTTACACCGTGCGGCGGCGCTGCTGGGGGCGATCCAGCCGGTCGATGACATGAATGGCGCTGCCGGAGAAGAAAGCCACGCCCACCACCATCATAATAAATCCAAAGGTCGTCATAGTACATACCTCCTGTGAAACTTTTGTTCGACCCTCATTATAAGTCGAACATCCGTTTCTGTCAATAGGAAATCGAACAAAATTTCTATATTTCTGCAGAGAGGTTGACCGGCCCCGGATTTTGTATTAAAATAGGAGAAAACAACAAGCAGGGGATAAAAATACATGAATGAATTACAGCAGCGTTTTATTCGGGCAAGGCGGCAGGCCATCGCCCTGAACTATCAGCATCTCAACGACAAGCAGCGGGAGGCGGTGCTCTCCACGGAGGGGCCGCTTCTTCTGCTGGCCGGAGCCGGCAGCGGCAAGACCACGGTGCTTATCAACCGGGTGGCCAACCTTCTGCGCTATGGCCGGGGCAGCGACACGGAGGAGATCCCCATGCCCATCTCCGACGATGAGGTGGAGTTTCTGGAGCAGTATGTCCGGCACCCGGACCCGGAGCAGAAGCCCTTGGCGGATTATCTGTGTGCCGTGGAGCCCGCCCGCCCGTGGGAGGTACTGGCCATCACCTTTACCAACAAGGCTGCCAATGAGCTGAAGGATCGTCTGGAGCGGATGCTGGGGGAGGAGTCCCGTGATGTGTGGGCCGCCACCTTTCACTCCGCCTGCGTGCGGATTCTGCGGAGGGACATCGACAAGCTGGGCTTTGACCGCAGCTTTACCATCTACGATACCGATGACACCAAACGGGTCCTGAAGGAGATTCTCAAAGAACTGGAGCTGGATGAAAAGACATTTCCCGTCCGGGAGATCCAGACCATCATCTCCCGCTCCAAGGATGATATGATCCTGCCGGAGGAGTTTGCCGCTCAGGCAGAAAAAACTCAGGATTGGCGGCGTAAGCGCATCGGTAAAGTATACGCACTTTACAATCAGAAGCTACGGGACGCCAATGCGCTGGACTTCGACGATATCATCCTTCACACGGTGGATCTGCTGCGGACGGACAGGGAGACGCTGGCCTACTACCAGCGTAAGTTCCGCTACGTCCTCATCGACGAGTATCAGGACACCAACCATTTGCAGTATCTGCTGGCCAGTCTGCTGGCAGGGGGACACCGCAACATCTGCGTGGTAGGCGACGACGATCAGAGCATCTACCGCTTCCGGGGAGCCAACATCGAGAACATCCTGAATTTTGAAAAGCAGTATACCGGCGCCCGTACCATCCGTCTGGAGCAGAATTACCGCTCTACACAGAACATTCTGGACGGGGCCAACGCCGTCATCCGCCACAACACCGGCCGCAAGGGCAAGACTCTGTGGACGGAGAACGGAAAAGGGGAGATCATCACCGTCAAGACCTGCTTCAATGAGTCCGACGAGGCCAACTATGTAGTGGGGCAGATCATGATGAACTACCGTCGGGGCGTCAACTGGAAGGAACACGCCGTGCTCTACCGAACCAACGCCCAGTCCAACGCCATGGAGTATGCCTTTAAGCGCAACGGCGTACCCTATAAGATCATCGGCGGCATGAAGTTCTTCGACCGGGCCGAGGTCAAGGATATGCTGGCCTATCTGTGCGTTATCAACAACCCCACCGATGATCTGCGGCTGCGGCGCATCATCAACGTACCCTCCCGCAAGATCGGCACCGCCACGGTGGATAAGGCGCAGGTGATCGCTACGGAGGAGGGGAGGCCCCTCTATGAGATCCTCTGCCACGCATCCGACTATCCAGAACTGAAATCAAGCGCTGTAAAGCTTCTTACATTTACAGATATGATGGAGGAAATGCGCCGCCATGTGGCCGATCTGGGGTTGGTGGAGTTTTACGAATATGTGTGTGACCGCACCGGCTATGTGCGGATGCTGCAGGAGAAGGACGATATGGAGAGCCGGGGCCGGCTGGAGAACGTACAGGAGTTGGCCTCCAGCATCATGGGCTTTCTGGAGAACGAGCCGGAGAACCCCACTCTGGCGGGCTTTTTGGACGAGGTGGCTCTATATACGGATCTGGACAGTCAGGCGGACTCCGACAACTGCGTCACCCTCATGACCATGCACAGCGCCAAGGGGCTGGAGTTTCCATGCGTGTTCGTGGTGGGCATGGAGGACGGCCTGTTCCCCGGCAACCGGGCCATGGGGGATGAGGAGGAGATGGAGGAGGAGCGGCGACTGTGCTACGTGGCCATGACCCGTGCCAAGGAGAAGCTGACCCTCACCAATACCCGGCAGCGCACCCTGTACGGCCGTACCAGCCCCGCTATGCCCTCCCGCTTTCTCAAGGAGATCCCGGAGGAGAATATGGAGTGGCTGGGGAAGCCCGAACCCCAGCAGGCGGCGTCCCACTGGGAGGGGGAGTGGCAGCGTCCTGCCGCTGCGTCTCAGGTACGTACCCGTCGGGAGGAGCCGGTCCGATCTACAACGGCTCCGTCCGCTCCGTCGGTGCGGGCTCGCTCCGCAGCACCCTCTGCACCCCTGATGCAGCTGCGGGCCGGCGACAGCGTTCGCCACAATGCCTTCGGAGACGGTATGGTGCTCAGCGTCCGGCCCATGGGCGGCGATGCGCTGGTGGAAGTGGCCTTTGACAAGATCGGCACCAAAAAACTGATGCTCAAGGCCGCCGGGACCCATCTGACCAAGCTGTGAGAGGGATAGACTCCCTGCGTTGGCGCAAAAATGCACGGAATGTTCGGAATATTTGCTTAGAACTTCTTGAAATCTCTCCCGGCGTTTGCTATAATAGCCCCAAAGGATAAACCCATCCACAATGGTAAAAAATTCAGCACAGAAAGGAATCGTTACCATGATCTATACTGCGGAAGTACAGCATATGTGTCCGGTGGCCAAGGGTGCTTACCACGGCCCGGCTCCCATCCCTGAGGAGGGGAGGTGGGTGCAGGCCAAGGAAATCTCCGATATCTCCGGCTTTACCCACGGTGTCGGCTGGTGCGCCCCTCAGCAGGGCGCCTGCAAGCTGACCCTGAACATCAAAAATGGCATCATCGAGGAGGCGCTGGTGGAGACCATCGGCTGCTCCGGTATGACCCATTCTGCCGCCATGGCCTCCGAGATCCTCATCGGCAAGACCATTCTGGAGGCGCTGAACACAGATCTGGTGTGCGACGCCATCAACACCGCCATGCGTCAGCTGTTCGAGCAGATCGTATATGGCCGGTCTCAGTCTGCCTTCTCTGAGGGTGGCCTATCCGTGGGCGCTTCTCTGGAGGATCTGGGGAAGGGACTGCGCTCTCAGGTGGGTACCATGTTCGCTACTAAGGTCAAGGGACCCCGCTATCTGGAGATGGCCGAGGGCTATGTCACCCGGCTGGCGCTGAACAAGGACGACGAGATCGTGGGCTATGAGTTCATCAGTCTGGGTAAGATGATGGACTTCATCAAGAAGGGCGACGACGCCGCTGCGGCGCTGGAGAAGGCCAAGGGTCACTACGGCCAGTTCGAGAACGCCGCCAAGTACATTGACCCCCGGCAGGAATAAGAGGAGGACAAAAAATGGCACTGTTTGAAAGCTACGAAAGAAGAATCGACAAGATCAATGGCGTCCTCGCTCAGTATGGCATTGGCTCCGTGGAGGAGTGCCGGGAGATCTGCAAGGCCAAGGGCTTCGACCCCTATGAGATCGTCAAGGGCATCCAGCCCATCTGCTTTGAAAACGCATGTTGGGCGTATACCGTGGGCGCAGCTATCGCCCTGAAGTCCGGCGTCAAGACCGCTGCCGAGGCCGCCAAGATGATCGGTGTGGGCATGCAGTCCTTCTGCATCGACGGCTCCGTGGCCGAGGACCGGAAGGTGGGTCTGGGTCACGGCAATCTGGGGGCCATGCTCCTCAGCGATGAGAGCAAGTGCTTTGCCTTTCTGGCGGGCCACGAGTCCTTCGCTGCTGCCGAGGGCGCTATCGGTATCGTGAAGAACGCCAACAAGGCCCGTAAGGAGCCCCTGCGGGTGATCCTCAACGGTCTCGGTAAGGACGCTGCCCAGATCATCAGCCGCATCAACGGCTTCACCTATGTTCAGACGCAGTTTGACTACTATACCGGCAAGCTGAGCATCGTCCGGGAGATTCGTTACTCCGAGGGTGAGCGGGCTGACGTCCGCTGCTACGGTGCCGATGATGTCCGGGAGGGCGTGGCCATTATGCACCACGAGGGTGTAGATGTGTCCATCACCGGCAACTCCACCAACCCCACCCGGTTCCAGCATCCTGTGGCCGGTACCTATAAGAAGGAGTGCATCGAACAGGGGAAGAAGTACTTCTCCGTGGCCTCCGGCGGCGGCACCGGCCGTACCCTGCACCCGGACAACATGGGCGCCGGTCCCGCCAGCTACGGCATGACCGATACCATGGGCCGGATGCACTCCGATGCCCAGTTTGCCGGTTCCAGCTCCGTCCCCGCTCATGTGGAAATGATGGGCTTCCTGGGCATGGGCAACAACCCCATGGTCGGCGCTACCGTTTCCGTGGCTGTGGCTGTGGAAGAGGCTCTGAAGAAGTAAGGGTAAACCCCTGCTTTTGAACCTCAAAAGTTCAAACCCCACTTTTCGCAAATAATAAGCAAGGAAGCACGTCCTGCCGAAGAAATTCGGCAAGATGTGCTTCCTGTTTTTGCTGTTTTAGGGGTGTTTTTGATGAAGAAAATGAGGATGTGCTTTCCAAGAGAAAAGACGTTCAGCGACGGGTTCCAAGAATATATTCTGGACTGCAAGGCAAGGAATTTACGGGACGGAACCATCCACCATTATCAGGAATCCGTCAAACAGATTTACAAGAGAATTCCACCCAATACGCCGATATCCTCTTTGAATCAGCAGACCATGCAGAAGTTCTACATTGCTTTGCGTGATGACCCAAATTTGAATGAAGTTTCCATGGGGACGTATGCCAGAGACCTGAAAACCCTGATGCGCTTTTTTATGAAATGTGGGTATGTCCCCCATTTTGAAATTCCCCTTCCAAAAGCAGACAAAGCGCCCATTCAGACCTACACGGACGAAGAACTGCGGAAGCTCCTGAAAAAGCCTGATGTCCGTAAGTGCATCTTCTCCACCTATCGAAGCTGGGTGATTGTGAACTTTCTGCTTTCTACTGGCGTTCGACAGAACAGCTTGGTCAATATTAAAATCAGGGACGTGGATTTTGACAACGGTGTGGTCTACGTCAATACGACGAAGAACAGAAAGCCCTTGATTATTCCTCTGAACGAGGACATTGTGAAGATTTTACAGGAATACTTGCAGTATCGTGGCGGCGTGGCCGACGATTGGCTCTTTTGCTCGGTGTACGGAAAACAGCTCACCAGAAGCAGCTGCTACCATGCTATTTGGGACTATTGCCACGAAAGAGGGCTGGAACAGACAGGTGTTCACCGTTTTCGGCATACGTTCGCCAAAAAATGGGCAACCATGGGCGGCTCCGTGGTGACGCTCCAAAAGATATTAGGACATAGCAGCTTGGCAATTACAGAAAACTATCTGAATATTCTGACCAGCGACTTGAAAGAGGACGTGGACAAGGTAAACATCATCCGAAGTTTGAAGCAGGAGCGAGTTCGGATGAAAGCCTAGCATCTTCTATCATCTTTCATCCTCTATAAGCAAATGGGGAGGTGTTTTCACATCTCTCCATCATTTTTATACATTTCCAAGGATTTTTGCAGAAATTCCTGCATTTTTGCAACGACAGGTTCAGGAGAAAGAATTTTTACCCTTCTTCCAAAAGTGGCAATCCACGCAAAGAAAGTGGGGCTGACTTCGATGGGGGCGGTAATGGTGAAATGCTCGGCATCCACCGCAAACATCTGGATGTCCTTGCCGAATTGGTCAATGACGGCATCGGCAAGCTCATTGCGGAAGCGGATGCGAACATCGCAAGCCGTGCCCCCATACATATCAAACACCTTTGCCTTTTGGCTTGTGATGTCCTTCTCCTTATAAAGCTCTCTACCCTCTCGGGGCATTGCCAAAGGCTGACTGATGCGCTCCATCCTGTCCACTCGGTAATAGCGGAACTTTTTTCCGTCGTAGGCGTAAAGATAGTAGTTGCCGTTGTTCCAAAGAAGGGCGTAGGGACTGACAATCAGCTGTTGACCGTCCTTCACATAGTTTTTAGCGTTTCCTGTGGCGGGGGAATAGTGGAAATAGCGGAAGCCGATTTTTTTGTCTTTGCGGATGGCCTCGTGGATGCGGTCGGCATCCTTGACCACACTATCGTTCATGCTCCGCACTCGGTTGGCAACATGGTTTTCTCTGTTCAGGCTCTCCACGGTGTCCTTGTCCGCAAACCTTTTCAGTTTGGCAGTGATCTCCCTTGCTTTTTCCCTTGTGATGAACTTGGAGGACTGAACACTATCCACCAAAAGGCGAAGTTCGTAAGGCTCAAAGGGCGGGTTGAGAAGTCGGTAGCCTTTCTTGTGAACATCGTATTCCAACTGTAAGCCGCAGACATCCCCTAAGGCGGCGAAGTCCTGATACAAGGTTTTCTTTTCCACTGGCATATCATGTTTTCTCAAGAGGTCTTCCAGTTCCCGCCGCTGTACAATTCTGTTTCTGCCTGCGTTGGCTTCAAGATATTGTTTCAGCAGTAGCAGACGGACGGCGATGTAGTATTTTCCATAGTTCGCCATAGGCAGAACCTTCCTTTGCTGTTTTCTATTAGTATAACATGCCAAAGGGAAAGAGAAAAGCGATTTTCAAAAATATGAAATCCTATGCAGCCAGTTAATTGTTGTTCAAATTCCTATATGATAGAATTTTTATAGGAAGTATTGTACTGAACGCTTTGAAAATGTTCCGATTTGCCTTGATTTTTTTGGGCGGGTATGATATTATAATCTTGCGACACAACTTAATACCAATGCGCAGAAGGGCGACTCCTCATAAGGACATCTTGAAAACACCAGATTAAACCGATTGAGAGAATCTCTTGGTGTCGACCAAACGGGAATAGCCATCAACCATTTCATCGTGGTTGGTGGCTATTCCTGTTTAAAGGTATATTCATGTTGAAATCCGAACCGGAATCTTTGTAAAATTCCCTACCGCTCTTTAACCAGAAACAATGGGTAACCGCATGCCTAACCGGGAGAGCAGTTCGTTGGTAATCGTCCCACAGCATGCAGCCAGTTCCTCTGCCCGAATCACCTGACCGCCATCCCGGCCGATAATAGTCACTGTATCGCCAGGAGCGACCTCCGAAAGATCGCTGACGTCCACCAGCAACTGGTCCATGCACATCCGCCCCACCATAGGACAACGCCGGCCCTGAATCAGCACCTGGCCGCCCCGCTGAGGCAGATCCCGGGGCAGACCGTCCGCGTAGCCGATGGTGACCACCGCCAGTTTGGTTTCTTGCTCTGCCTGAAAGACCCGCCCGTACCCGGCGCTCTCTCCGGCTTGCACAGTGCGGATACTGGCCACTCTGGCCCGGAGAGACAGAACCGGTCGCAGATCAAGGCTTCGCTGAACAGGCGCATCATCGCTTCGAACTCCATAGAGTGCGATTCCAGCCCGGACATAGTCACAGGGCTGAGCTGGGAGGTTCCAAAGTCCATAGCTGGACTGGATATGAACTTTGCCGGGATCATATTCGGCAGTTCGGAGCCAGGCCACCGTATCATAGAACAAGGTCAGCTGCTCCTGGGTGTAGGCAACATCTTCGGCTTCCAGGCTGTCCGAGACGTATAGATGAGAAAAGACACCGTCCACTACCAGGTTCGGAAGCCGGAATGCCTCCAGGATCTCCTTCCGGTTTTCCGCCAGGATGCCCAGCCGGTGCATCCCCGTGTCCAGGGCCAGATGGACATGGACACGCCGCCCTCTGGCTGCCAAGGCCCGCCCGTGGTCAATATCCGCCACCGTCTGGGTCAGATGCCATCGTGTCAAGAGCGGAGTTTCCTCCGGGGAGGTATAAGCTAAGATCAAGATCGTCCCCCGGATGCCCGCCTTTCGCAGAGCAATCCCCTCGGCCAGGCAGGCCACGGCAAAGGCCCGGACGCCCGCTCGCTGTAAGGTGCGGGCGGTCACTGCCCCGCCGTGACCGTAGGCCTCCGCCTTTACCACCGCCATCAGCTCTGTCCCCGGGGCCAATGTGTTCCACAGCACCTGGGCGTTGTGCCCAAGGGCCGCCAGATCCACCTCTCGCCAGGCCCGAGCGGTGGGGCTGGGCTTCTTTTGAAGCCTCAGCAGGCAAGGGGCGGAGAGCAGCGCACTGAGCGCCAGCACCACAATAAAATGGAGAACACTGTTTTCAATGAGCATTTCTCCCAGTCCCAGTAGCTTTGCCGCTCCCCGGACCAGTACGATGCAGAGGGGATGGAGCACATACACGGCTGTGGAAAATTCCCGGACTTTCCTGGACTCGCCCTTGTTTCTGCCCAGCAGCAGAGAAAAAAGGCATACTATGCACAGGGGGAGGGCGAGGTACATGCTGTCGTGGCGCTGGACATCCATGCGATGGAGCCACAGCCCCTCGGCGCTCATGGCTGCCAGAGAGAGGAAGAAGCCCGCCAGAGACAGCTTTTGGTTCCACCGCCTTCCGGCGACCCCAAGCAGAAGGAACAGTGGCGCGAAGAACAGGCCATTGCGGGTATAGCCGCACAGTGTAAAAATGCCGTCGTAAAGGGTCCGAAGCAGCGGGATCTGGGAAACCAGTCCATAGTAACTGTCCCCGCCCAGACCGATGAGATAGAGTAGCGCCGCCACAGGCAGAGCCACCCGGTGGCCCAGCCGGCTGAGCCACCGGGCGATGACGATGCCCAGAATGGTCGCCGGGAAATACCACAGGTGGTAGAAGGTGCCGTCCACCAGCAGTTTCCGCAAAACATCCGCCGGACCGGTGAAGCTGCCGGCATAGAGATTCACTGGCAGATACAAAAGGATGCAGACGCCGTAGAGCAGGCAGAGCTTTTTCAGCTGCCGCCCCACACCAGCCCAGTGATTCCGGCTCAGGAAGTACCCAGTGGTCATCAGAAAGAATGGGACTGCCACCCGGGCCAGTACCCGGGTAAGCCAGAAATCAGCCATGGCAGACACATCCGCCAGGGGCGAGGTGTGGTTCATCACCACCAGCAGGACTGCCGCCAGACGAAAGAGGTCCAAAGTCGGGACGGTTTTCTTAGCCGTTCTCATGGGTATCCCCCCACCATGTCAGGATAAATCCCTCCACATTGTCGCCGGATATCTGGCAGCAGCCCTCCGGCACTTCCACCTCTGTGACGGCTCCGGCGGCGGGCACATAGAACACCTGGGCCATGCGGCCGTTTTCCAGAGCGACGCTCCGGGGACCCTGCCGCAAAAAGTCCCGGTACTCCTCCAGACACAGCCCGTTGGTTTCCATCAGCTGGGCGTGGGGCGCCCCCACATAGCGGAAGTGCCACGGCTCAGCCGAGATCCCGGTGACTTCCTCCTTGCCCCGCTGGTAGCGTTCGATAAAGCCGTACCGGGCCGCCAGACGCCTAAATCTTCCGCAGACGCCGTCATAGGGAAAGGCAGGCCGGATGAAGTCGATGTATCCGGCAGCCTTTCCCAGGTCGATGGCGAGGCCGGTCTGATGCTCACTGCATCCTGGAAGGGCCACATACTGGCGGGTAAATGTCTCCCCATGCTCCGCCATGGAGTCGTCCCAGATCCGCTGCTGTTCCTGCTGGCTCCGCCAGCCGGACACCGGCACGATCTCCCGCTGTCCCCCCGCCTTTTGGATACAGGCAGACAGTAGCTGCCGTGCCCGGCTTTCAAGAAGAATGTCGGGGTGGTGCGGGTCCACCGAGGTCAGCGCAGATCGCTCTTTTTCATGCAGGGGATGCGCCCGGTTGACCAGGACCAGCGGCCCCTGAAAAATCTGCTCCCGGGGAATCGACACGGTTCTCATCCCGCCACCCCCAACTCGATCAGGCGGGTCACCAGCTCCCCAAAGGAAATGCCGATGCCCTGCATCATGCTGGGGTAGCGGCTGTGGGCGGTGAAGCCGGGGATGGTGTTGACCTCATTGAAGACGATCTCCCCATCCGGGGTGAGGAACAGATCCACCCGGGCGAATACCCGGCAGTCCAGGGCACGGTAAATGGTTTTTGCCGCTGCCTGGATCTCTGCCGCCTTCTCCGGCGGGATGCGGGCGGGACAGTGGATGGCGGAGGTCTTTAAGGTGTACTTCTCCTCATAGTTGAAAAAGCCCTCCGACAGCGCAATCTCGTCCACCAGACCCACGGTCAGTTCCTCGTTGCCCATGACCGCGCAGCCCACCTCAAAGCCGGGGATCGTCTCCTCCAGGATCACGGCGCTGTCGTGGCGGAATGCCTCCTCCATGGCGGCGGGCAGCTCTTCCGGCCCGGAGACTTTGGTGATACCGAAGGAGGAACCGGCCCGGACCGGCTTGACAAACACCGGGTATCCCAGTTCCTCCGCTGCCTGGGCGATCCGGCTGAAATCATCGCTGGAATGAAAGACGTGGCTCCGGGGGACCCGGATGCCGGCCAGGGCCGCCAGCTGGTGGGCCCGGTCCTTGTCCATGCACAAGGCGCTGGACAATGTCCCGCAGCCGATGACCGGGACCCCGGCCAGTTCAAAGAGTCCCTGTACCGTACCGTCCTCGCCGTTCTTGCCGTGGAGGACTGGGAATACCGCGTCAAAGAGGAGACGGCGGCCGGAGCCGTCCAGCAGTAGTAAAGCGTGGGCCTCCCGTTCCACCAGCGGGGTGCAGGGGATACAGTCTGCCGCCTGCTGCCAAGTACCGTCCTCCAGCCGGGAGAGGTCGCCGGTATAGCAGAGCCACTGCCCCTCCCGTGTGATGCCCACAGCCAAAGGAGTATAGCGGGCGGGGTCCATGTGGGACAGCACCGCATAGGCGGAATGGAGAGAAACTTCGTACTCCGTGGAGCATCCGCCGAAGAGAACGAGAATGGTTTTCATGGGATAAGACCTCCTAATCAAAATAAAGCGCCTGGTTCTGATACTGAAATGGTACCAGAACCAGGCGTTTCATACTTGTCTATCTACCAACGGATGCCTTGCAAGTTTTCTGCGAAATTCTTGTGATTTTCTTACGGCGCTTCTGAATGGTCTGACGGAAGACAGATGGTGAAGGTGATCCGATCCTCGGTGCTGTCCGCCCGAATGGTCCCGCCGTGGAGCTCCACGATCTCCTTGGCGATGGCTAAGCCAAGGCCCGCACCACCTGTCCGGGTGGCGCAGGAGCTGTCCAGACGGAAGAACTGTTCAAAGATCCGGTCCAATTTCTCCTGGGGGATGTTCTTTCCCGCATTGGAGAAGGTGAGTACGATTTTCCCGGCCTCTATCCGTCCGGCAATTTCCACCGTGCTGTCCGGCAGGCTATAATAAGACGCGTTGCGCAGGAGATTATCAAAGACCCTTGCCAGCTTATCCGGGTCACAGGAATAGTGCAGCTTGGGCGGCAGATCCAGGCTGCATGACAGCCCCGATTCTGCGAAAATGGGGCGGAATTCGCTGGCGACCTGCTCCAGCATCCGCGTCAGGTCCACGCTCTGCCGCTCCAGCTCCAGGCGAGAGAGGTTGAAGCGGGTGATGTCGAAGAACTCGTTGATGAGGTCCTCCAGCCGCTCCGCCTTCTCCAGGGCGATGCCGGTGTACCTGGCCCGGATCTCCGGGGAGATCTGAGGCTCATCCCGCAGGAGGGTCAAGTAGCCGATGACGCTGGTCAGGGGCGTTTTCAGGTCGTGGGCCAGATAGACGATTAGGTCGTTTTTCCGCTGTTCTGCCTCCCGGGCTGCCCGGGCGTCCCGGAGAGCCTGCTCCCGGGCCAGATTCAGCTGGATGGAGATGTCCTCCAGGGAATCCGGCAGCTGGATGGGCTCCTCACTGGGGCGGGATAATTGCTCTGCCGCATTGGCCACCACGTCCAGCTGCTTGATGGGCTTGGAGATAAAATAGAAGCTGATGACCACCCAGCCCGCCAGCACTGTGACGATGCAGACCAGAACGATGTAGTCTCGAACCCAATTCAGGAAGTCGTAGAGCGGCGAGGGCTGCCAGGTGATGCTGGCGCAGATGATGAAGCCCAGGAATGCCAAGGCCATCACTGCGACCACCCAAGCCATGAGGACCAGCAGGTAGCCGCCCCAGATGCGCAAAGATCTCCGGCGGCTGCGGGTATTTCCTTTCTTACTCAATGGTGTACCCCACCCCCCAAACGGTCTTGATGAATTTGGGCTTTCGGCTGGGCTCGTGCATCTTTTCCCGTAGCCGGGCGATGTGACTCATGACGGTGTTGTTGCTGTCCATAAACGCCTCGCCCCAAACATGTTCAAACAGTTCCTCGCTGGACACCACATTCCCCCGGTGCTCACATAGATACCAGAGAATGGAGAATTCCAAGGGCGTCAGGGCCAGTTCCTCGCCGAACAGGACGCACTTGTGAGTGGCCTTGGAGATCTGAAGGCCTCGAAAGTCGTATTCGGTGACCTCCTGGACTGTCCCCTCCCTGGGGTTGTACCGGGTGTAGCGGCGCAGCTGAGTCTTGACCCGGGCCACCAGTTCCAGAGGATTGAAGGGCTTGGTGATGTAGTCGTCCGCTCCCAAGGTCAGCCCCATGATCTTGTCCATATCCTCCACCTTTGCGGTGAGCATGATGATGGGGAACAGGTGGTCCTCCCGGATGCGCTGGCAGAGGGTAAAGCCGTCCATGTCCGGCAGCATCACATCCAGCACCGCCAGATTCAAGCGTGTCGTCCGCACACAAGCCAGGGCGTCGGAGGCATTATAGAATTTGTGGATGGTGAAGCCTTCGTTTTTCAGATAGACCTCCACCAGATCTGCGATCGCAGTCTCGTCATCGACGACTAAAATATGTGTAGCCATAGTTGCCGGCCTTTCGTGTTTTTCTGCATTATAGCACGGAACGTATAAAAAAGCGAGTATGACTCTTGATTTTTCCTAAACATGTCCTAAAGGGGACTGTTGCGGTCTCCTGTCTGCGCAAAATTCTCACCAGACTGTATCGAAACTACGATCTTCCAGACTCCTGATTTCGTAGGGTCGAAGTCGTGAAGCTGCGCCGCAGTGCTCTGTCATCCTTCGCTGGCAGGATCGGTCTGCGTATCATACGATGAACATTCCTCCAGATCTGCAGCCTGCTACCCGGATAGGCTTTTTTCAGCTTTGTGACAGCACGCTCCTTTGCCTTTTCAACGGCGGACTCCTTCATCATGTGGTACATGCCGATTTCCTTCAGCGAAGTTTTTTCAAATCCGAATACGCCGTAGAATTTTCCGAGGATGTCCCTGTCCTTCTTCGGGAGAGCATCAAATAGTTCCTGCAGCAGCTCAATGCAGACTTTTCGATACACGACCTGCTCCGCAGAAACAGAGAGATTCCCAGGCATCAGCCGCTCAAAGGGATCACCGTCATAGCTCCCAGGGATAAGATCATTGACACCAACAAAATGGGTGTTGTAACGGATGTGCTTGACAGCCTGTTCCAGAAGGACATCCATTTTCTCCGCGATCTCTTCGATGCTGAACTGACCTGAATGATATAGCCTTTGTGCCTGCCGGACAGCATCCATCTCGTGCTTGCTCAGAGAAAGATTTCCGATATGTTGCTCCAGCCAACGGGTCATCCGGCCTTTCAGATGTGGGTACAGGTAGGTGGCAAGCACAGCACGGCTCTCATCGTATTCTCTGCTCTGGACCCGTGTCAGAAATTCCAACGCACCCTCGCCGCAAAGATCCTCCAGAATCGTTTTCGTATAGCCGGACAACTCTCCCGGTCTTTCCCTGTCCATATGCAGACAGTTGAACTCTCTGGCAGTCTCCCGGGCGATGCGCCGGATCAGCCCGAGATTCCTGCGGTACAACTCCTCCAGCGCGCGCTCATCACCGCCGTAATATCGGCGGACCAGTTCCTCATTGGTCATGGGTCCCACCCGCCTTTGCTTTCGGTGGACGCCCTCGGGGCTTGCTCACTCTGGTGATGCGGCAATATTCATACACTTGCGCAGTAGATATTTGTTCAGAAAACTCCTCAACAGAGATATCCGGCTGCGCAGCGCATCGTAGAACCGGTCTCGCACATGATCCTTGGCTCTTCTGGCATCCTCCTGAGAGATAGCTCTCCGCTGCATATCCTTCGTGATCCTGGAAAAGGCAGTCAGCTTGGCCTTCACCTTGGGGTTGTTCTTTGCCAGTTCCTTTTGAACTTCCACCGTGCCAAATTGCCGACAGGTGTAGCCAGGAGCGTGGGGACAGGCCCCTTCGCAGTACAAAGCGTGGACGCCGCTCTTCAGCATGAAGTATTTCCCGCAGATGATGCAGCGGCGGATGTTGTGTCCGCTATTCAGGGCCAGCATATAGTCTGCCTTCATCAGCGCCTGTAAGCTGTCCGTCACATGCTCCTGACAGATGGCCATGGAGCCGTCCGGCAGCTCCCGCGGGACATAGGAGAGCATATATTCATCGTGTCTCCTGTAGCAGTCCCCGTGGTAAGTGATGGGGTTGACGATCAGCTTCTCTGCGGTGCGATCATCGTTATAGAAACCATAGAGCGCTGCCGCATAACTTTCCGGCCCATTGGTCGTGAGTGTGGAGAGGATAAACTTGATGAAATTCCGGATGGTAGGAACAAAGGCACGGATGTCGTGAAGATACATCATGTAGCGGTCGATGTATTTCTTGTAGGCACTCCAGGTATCTTCGCACGCTCCCAGGAGGCGAAACATCTCGTAATAAAACAACTCGCCCTTTTCCTCGCTGCCCTCTCTGCGACGAAACAGATCCAGCAGTCCCAAGGAGATTTCAGGATCGCTGTCCCCATCATCGCTCTGGAAGAATTCTTCCGCTGAGGCGCTGAGAAGTTTTGTCTGATCATCCTCTGAAAGGCTGTGCTCCTCGGGAGGAAACAAGCTGAACTGTCCTGTGATCTCCCGTATCACCGAAAAGAAAGCGTCATAGCAATCGTCCGGTAGCAAGCGGAACACAGTATATCGGCGAAGTTCCTGACAGAGCTGCTCCATCTCATCATTCAGTTTCCACCAAAGTTCACTCTTGCGGACATACTCGTAGATGTCCATAAGGGTACGGATGCGCACCATCCGTTCGTGCAGGGGGTGGTAGTCATCCGGTGATAGATTCAGCAGATCTTCGGTCAGCCTGCCTGCCTCAAACTGCTGCCCGTTCAGCTCCAAGGTGCTGCCGTAGGTATAGAATATGATGCTCCCCTCCATTTCCGCTGGCCCCCTCCTCTGCAATAATTTGTCCTACTTGATTTTTAATCTGTCCATGCTTTTTATCAGGATACCATCTTTTCCACCACAATACAAGCAGAGGGGCAAGGGGATGCTCAAAAGTCCTGTGGGCACTGCTCCTCTAAAAGAATACTGCTCCCACTTCTTTCGAGGTGGGAGATTTTTGTATTCAGATATTTTGAATTGGAGGTACTGACTATGAGCAACAAAATGGACCGTCCCCTGGTCACGGTGGACGGTAGGACGCTGATGGACCGTCCGCTGGAGCCGCCCAATTTTGTGGTGGACACGCTGATCTCTCAGGGTCTGCATATCCTGGCGGGTTCACCCAAGGTGGGCAAGTCCTGGCTGCCCTGTGGCTGGCGGTGACGGTGGCCAAGGGAGAACCGGTCTGGGGAATGAGCGTGAAGCAGGGCACCACCCTCTATCTCTGCCTGGAGGACTCCGTCCTTCGCATCCAGAACCGCCTCTTCGAGATCACAGAGGACGCGCCGGACAGCGTCCATTTCTGTACGGAGTGTGCTCCCATCGGCCAGGGGCTGGAGGAGCAGGTGGAGGGCTTCCTCGTAGCTCACCCGGATACTGTTCTGGTCCTCGTCGATACGCTGCAGATGGTCCGCCCCGTCCACGATGCCACCTACGCCAATGACTACCGGGACCTGTCCGTGCTGAAGCGGCTGGCGGACAAGCACGGCATCGCCATCCTGCTGATCCATCATCTGCGAAAGGAAACTGCCGATGATGTGTTCAACCGTATCTCCGGTACGACAGCCATCAGCGGGGCGGTGGATTCCAGTTTTACTCTGGTGGAAGATCGGCGCGGCAGCGGTAAGGCGAAGCTCTCCTGCATCGGTCGTGACATTGAATACCGGGAGTTGTCTCTGGAACGCAACGTTGAAAACGTGTGGGAGATGGTAGCAGACAGCAGAACGCAGCCGGAGCTACTGGGCGACCGGATCACCTATCTGGTCTCTGAACTGATGCGCGACCGTACGAAATTTATCGGCACTCCCACAGAGCTGTCTGAAAAAATCGACCCTGTCGGTATGGAGCGTATCTCGCCTAAGAAAGTGTCCCGCCTAATCCTGCAAAGCCTTGACGCACTAAGCAAAATCGGAATTTTCGGTATGGTGCGCCGCAGCAACGGGAAGCGGCTCATCGAGCTGCGCCGTGCCGAAAGTGACGATGCACAGGGTGTACCTGTGGTCGCCCCTGTTGACCCTGTTGGGGCGCTGTGCGGCGATTTGCGGGAGATTGCCGGGCATGGCGAGTAAACACCCGCAAGGAAAAAGAAACGCCGTTTGTGGCCATTTGTGGCCGAAAGCGGAGCGCGGGTGTTCGGTGCAGGGAAATCACCTCCTTGGAGGTGGCCAGCATCGCGTTTGTCTGGTCTGCGGCAACGCCGCTGCCCGACTTCCGCATGAATTCCGGGCAGAAGCCCGGGCCCACTTTATCTACGATTTGGAGGAAACGACATGAAAAAAGATGTTAAATTCAGCACCCGCATGGCGTCCACAGACCGGGAGGCCATCAAGGAGTTGGCGAAGCAGTCCGGGATGTCCATGAGCGACTACGTCACTGCCTGCTGCCTGGGAAAGCAGGTGGTGGTCATCGACGGCCTGAAAGAAGTGCTGAAGGAGCTGAAGTCCATCGGCAGAAATCTGAACCAGCTCGTCACCCTGGCGCACATGGGACGAGTGACCGTGATCGATCTGGAAAGCGTATGTCGGGCGTTCTCTGAACTCTGTGGTGCCGTTCGGATGATCCTTGAACGAAAGCGCTGGTAAGCTATGGCTATCATCAGCTTCACAAACTACAAGCGGGGCCAGACCACCGGATGCATGAGCGCCGTGATGCGGTATACCATGCAGGATAAAAAGACCGAGTTCGAGGGGCAGCAGTTGGTCACAGGTATCAACTGTCAGCCGGAATCTGTCTACGCGGATTTCATGACCACCAAGCGGCTCTACCACAAGACGGACGGTGTACTGTTCTATCACATGGTACAGAGCTTCCCGAAAGGCGAAGCAGTCGACCCGGTCACCGCTCACGCGGCCGCGCTGAAGCTGGCCGAGTACTATGAGGGATACGAAGTTCTGGTCTGCACCCACACAGACCGTGAGCACATCCATTCCCACTTCCTCATCAACTCGGTCAATTTCGATACCGGACGGAAACTGCATATCGCAAAGGAGCAGCTCCAGGAACTGCGGCAACGCAACGACATGGTCTGCAAGGAGTTTTCACTTCCTGTATTTCAACCCATGGAACAAAAGCAGAAAACAAAGACTATGACCATCGGAGAGTATCACACGGCGGCCCGTGGTCAGAGCAAGAAGCTGCAGCTCATGAATATCATCAATGACTGTATGCGCCACGCTTCCAACCGCGAGGAGTTCATTGCGCTGATGGAGAGCGAGGGCTACAAGGTTCGCTGGGAAAAGTCCCGAAAGAATATCACCTATACCACGCCGAGTGGCTGGCAGTGTCGGGACCGTTTGCTGTTCGGTGACAAATATCTAAAGGAGAACATGGAATATGAATTCAGGATCAGAGAAGAAATTATCTATGGACGAGCTCATGGCCCTGAACCGGCCCGAGCCTTCACCGCAGCCGACAGCGCAGGAGTCGAGTTCACCGATCACGCCCATTGTCATCCAGTGTCCGTTGCCGGAGGCTCTGACGATGCTGACACAGAAGACAGAATCCATCGGGTGGGAAGTGCGTGGAATGCGGGAGTATATCCCGAACCTGAGATCACACACAGACCTGACAGCGGTGCAGAACAGCATGGCGGAGATCCAGAAATCGTTGACGGAGATGACCACTCTGCTGGAACAGGCTGGGAAGAAGAAAGAAAAGCATTCCTGCAAATGGCTGGACTGGCTTCCGGACTTCGACCTGATCGTAGTGGCCAAATGGATCGTACTGGTACTGCTCATCGTGGCGGCACTGCTGGGGATGGGGTATGGCACAGCGACAGTGGTCAGCAACATCCGCAACCTGTTTCTATGAAGCCGCTCCACGCTGGACTGTATGGTCTGGCGGTAACTGGAGCGTTACTGGATGATGGTAACGAAGATGTCGAGGAACGTTACCGCCGTATCCAGGCAGAACAGGAAGCCAAAAATATCGGCGCTGTCATCGGACTGGTGGCCGGCGTAGCCATGGTGCTCACACAGGATGAGCAATCATCTACAGAACAGCAGTGGACCGAAGATCAGCAGGCAGAACAAACACAGCAGCAGACCATGTAACGGTCTGCTATTTTTGTTGCCTGACTGTAGCGTCAGGGGAAAGGAACGATATGGCGTATAAATTCAAATACAATGAGCGTCCCCGCTCCTACAGTGAAGAAAAGCATGGAGATGAGGATATTCCCTCTGCCAAGGCAGTGCGGGATACCGCAGTGGAAGAAAGGGACGACAAGATTATAAAAAGCCGCCGACAGCATGTATGCGGCAGAGAGTACATTGTGTTCGCGGAATTCAGTTTCGGAGGAACGCAATCTACGGTCGATCTTATGAAACAGGTCATCGACCTGGAGCAGGACGCAAAAAATATTTCCGCCTGAAAAACAGGTTCGCATAGACAAACAAACCGATTGAGGGTATTGTATGGTTGCAATCTCTCAATCGGTTTGGCGTTTTATGAAGGAGGTCAATATGTTACAGCCAAACCAAAAGATCACGGCGCTCTATTGCCGTCTGTCCCGAGATGATAATCTGGAGGGCGACTCCAACAGTATCCAGAACCAAAAACTTATCCTGCAAAAGTACGCCGATGAGAATGGGTTCCAGAACACCAGATTTTATGTGGACGATGGCTATTCCGGCACGAATTTCAATCGCCCAGCCTTTGAACAGATGATGGATGACATGAGCAACGGCGACATCGCCATCATCATCACAAAGGATCTTTCCCGCCTTGGAAGAAACCAACTGCACACCGGTCTTTATATCGAGGAGATATTCCCTTCCAATGATGTGCGCTACATCGCTGTCAACGACAATGTTGACACCAAGTATGAAAACAGCAACGAGCTGATGCCTTTCAAGAATTTGTTCAATGAGTGGCACGTGCGGGACTGCAGCCGCAAGGTGCGGAATGTAGTGAACGCCAAGGCACAGCGGGGAATCCGGGTGGGGACACGAGCTCCTTACGGCTACCGCAAGGGTGCAACCAAGGACTCTCCTCTGTTGGTGGATGAGGAGGCGGCGGCTGTCGTCAAACGCATCTTCGCCATGTGCGCCGGCGGAATGGGACCAGCCCAGATTGCAAAGCAACTCAAGAAAGAATGCATCTACAGTCCATCCATGTACGCCTATACGAAATTCGGCACATCCCATTCCGGGCTGAATGCAGAGCGGCCCTACAACTGGACTGGCGACATGGTGGCGGATATGCTTCAGAACATGGTCTACCTTGGGCACACGGTCAACCTTCGCTACAGCACCAAGTCCTACAAGGACAAAAAACGATGTGAACGCCCGAAATCAGAGTGGCTTATCTTTGAGAATACTCATGAAGAGCTGGTGGATCAGGAAACCTGGGATATCGTACAGGAGGTGCGATCTCATAAGCGCCGCCGCACGAATATGGATGAGCAGAATATGTTCTCTGGATTGGTGTATTGTGCGGACTGCAGTAAGCCCATGGTATTGCACCGGGCGCACACCATGAAGCCGGAACAGAATCATTTCACCTGCCGCACCTACAAGAAGGACGGGGCAGAAGTGTGTAGCGCTCACTATATCCGGGAAGTGGCACTGAAGGAAATCGTGCTGGAAACAATCCGCAGAGCCACAGAGTTTGCCAGGAGCGACCCGGAGCGGTTCGCCGCATATATTCAGCAAAAGCAATCTACTGAGGTGGCAAAGGAGATCCGGGGGTTGGAACGGGAATTGTCCACGATGCGGAAACGGGATGGCGAACTGGATGTAGTGTTCAAGCGGATGTATGAGGACAGCGCCTTGGGACGGGTGAGCAATGAGCAGTTCCGTTTGCTGTCTGAGGCATACTCCAAGGAGAAAGCGCAGCTGGCCGAAGCCATCCCTGCCACGGAGGAGCGCCTGGAGAAACTACGCAGTAGCATGGCCAACGCCAAGAACTTCATCGCCAAGGCCAGAAAGTTCACCGACATGACGGAACTGACCCCGGAACTGCTCCGCACCTTTGTGGCGAAAATCATCGTGTATGAGAAAGAGGTCAAATACTCCAAGCACGCACCGCAGAAGATCCACATCTGTTTTCGGGACTTCAACCTCAACGAGACAGACGATATGCTTCTATGCGGAGAGACAACAGAAAAGGCAGACAGTACAATTGCACTGCCTGCCTAATCCGAGGACACGCTTCAAGGTACCCCTATCAGGAGTAGCGGAATGGTGTGCTGTTTTTACCTTGGTAAAAACGCATGCCCTATTTTCGCATGCCGTTTTGGGCGTTGGGAAAGTTGTGTCGCAGCAATCGGGGCTGCGTTTTTCGGTGCGTAGCTTCGGCTGCGCACTTTTTTATTTTATACGAAAGAAGGAACGCAAATGAAAAAGACAATTTCCCTACTCTTGGCGCTTGTGCTGTGCCTGTCCCTATGCGCTTGCGGAAGCAACTATCAAAAACAAGCAGAGGAAGTCGCTCCTAAATTGGATGGTAAGTGGGGACGAAGTTGGACTGCTCCAGTCGGAACAATGTATCAGGTTTATATCTTTGAATTTGAGGATGGAAACAGCGGAACTGCGGTACTTTATAATCAGGTAGATGACACACCAACGTCTGCTTGGAATGGTACATTCTCTGTCAGCACAAAGAAAGACGGTATCATTGATTTGTCTTTCCACACCTTTGTCGATAACAGTGGAACAGATGAGCTAGATGAGCCTAAGGAGATGGTGGTTCATTATACATACAAAGACGGAAACCTTTCTCTGACAGACGATGACGAGAACACACTTATTTTGCTTGGATAACGAATACACGAAAGGGTCAAACAAAAATGCCTACCGTACATTCCGTTTTTGAAATTGCTCGCAAAACCATACACGCCAAGAAGCGCATACTTCTAATTGCTTTGGTTTTACTCTTGGTTGTATCCGTTTTCATTGGCAGCAGCATCTATAAGCGTAATTATTTCTCCCATGTTGTCTCTCAAATGCTGCGCCAATATCCTTTTGCCGACAATGGGGTAGCACAAGATGGCAGTTATTTGGAAATAGACACAAACCCCAATAATGCTGACCCAGATTCTGTTTCTTACAATAGCCGCAAAGCCAGTGACTCTTTGGATGGAATCAAATTTGTGAATGAAAAACTCGGTTTTTCCAACTCTGTTTATCAAAAAATGGTATCTACTACTGCATTGATGGGACGGCAAACCGCAGAGAACAAGCATTTTCGTGTTTCTTGGACATATCATCCGAACAAAGGTCTGGAAGTAATGTACGAGCGAAAATAGCCTTTAATTTATTTCTTTGAAAAATGGAACGAAAAGGGCAGAGCGTTGTTGCGTTCTGCCCTTTTTGATTTTTATCTCTCCAACAGCTCAATATACTTATAAACCGTTGTCCTGCTCAAATCGCAAACCCTTGCCAATTCCGAAACATTCAGCGTTCCACTTTTGAATGCAGGATAATGTCTCAGGAAATTTGCAGGAATGTCCTCCTTGCCTACCTGCGGCCTGCCGATTCGCTTTCCCTTAGCTTTGGCATTCGCCATACCAGAGCGCACACGGCTCCGTATCATGGCAAGCTCCAACTGGCTGAACACGCCTGCCATTTGCAGAAATGCCTCGCTCATAGGGTCTGCTTTGCCCTCCCGACAGTCCAGCGTGATACTGCCAAGAATCACCAGCCGCAGGCGCTTTTCTCGGATGATCTCGATGATCTCACAAAGCTGCTGGGTGCTTCTGGCAAGTCTCGGGACCTCCAACACAAGAATGGTGTCGCCTGCCTCGGCGTCTGCGAACATCTGCGCCTGCTGGCTTTTCACCTTGGCGTCTCCGTGTTCGTACTCCATGTAGACGACCTCTGCGCCAGCGGCTTTCAGCTCCCGTACCTGTCTGCCAATGTCCTGCTTGGTTTCATTGGTGGAGCATCTGGAATATCCTCTTTTCATCCTGCTATTCCTCCTTCCCTCTCCATGAGCCTGCAAGCCCATGGAGAGGGGTTCTTTTTTAGGCGCTGATAGTGAAGCGACGGCTGGAAACCTGCTTGGTGTACGCCTTGTAGATTTCAGGCATCACCTTTTTGAATGCGGTGCTGTCAAATCGGTTGGAGAGGATAGCAGTGTATCGGACGATGTACTGTCCAGCAATCAGTTCCTCTACCTCTCTGGCTTCCATCTCTGCCTTGATGGTGTTGCGGATGGTGTCGGCCTCGGCTTTAAGTTCCTCCATCATGGCTTCGTATTTGTTCAGCAGTTCAATCTTGGCAAGCAGTTCGATTTTAGACATTTTCGGTTTCTCCTTTATTTTGTGGTTGCCGTCTCTCCGTGCTGTCGCTGCTCCTTTGTGGGTTGTTCAGGGGGCTTACAACAGGCAGTGTTGAAATTGGCTGCCCCTCAATTACAAGAAAATTATAGCACTAAATGCTGGTGCTGTCTATTGACATATTGCACTAATATTTGGTGCTTTATTTGTTCAAAATTAGCACTTGATTTTAGTGCATATCTGTGATAGAATAAGGACAATGGAAAAGGAGGCGCATTTTATGGCAATCCGTTACAAGGTGGACGTGTTGGCAGAGCTGAAAAAGAAAGGCTACACCTCTACCAAAATCCGTGAAGAAAAACTGATTGGTCAGTCCTACCTCCAACAGCTAAGGCATGGGGAACTGGTGTCGTGGAAAACGCTGGACACAATCTGCGCTCTGTTGGACTGTCAGCCTGCCGATCTGATTGAGTATGTAAAAGAGGACGATGTCAGCGAAAGGGGCTGACGTGTTTCCTGAACAGAAATTTTGCGTTTTGGGGTGCCTTCAGGGGCGTTTTTCAGGAACCAAAAGTGTCTGCGAAACCAAATGTTTGATTGTACAAGGGGCTGTATTTCAGGAAAGCCAGACGATTTCCCACCATACGGAAAAAGGCGTGGCCTGCGCTCCTACCAAGAGAGGGTTTGATTTCCGCAAACGGCTTTCAGGTCTGTTTGCGGACAGCCCTTTTTCACGCCACACGGCGCAGACGGCAGAAAACGAAAAAACGGCAAGCCAACCAAGGGTTTTCCTTGTGTCGGCTTGCCGTTTCTCTTAAAGTTTGATTTTGATTTCCTTGTTCCAGTCCTTCAGCAAATCGTCCACTGCCGCATCCAATGCCGTTTTCATGGACTTTTCCATAATGCTGAAAATCTCTTTTTCAAGGACGGACTGCTTCTTTTTCTTCTTGTCCTCTTTCTTTTCGCTCATCGTTTGATCTTCACCTCGCTCTTGATCTTGACAGAATCCACGGAATCCGCAAGTTCTTCCTGTTCTGCCTGCTGTCTGTTCATTTTCTTGTGGAGGGCGTATCTGATCTGCTCAGGGGTGTAACCGTCCATGCACATGGAATCGTAGTATTCAGGCACGTCCTTAAAATAATCATCAATTAGGCTCATTGATTTGCCTCCTTCTTTTTTCTTCTACTCTCTATGGGAAATGGAATGGATGGACTGTCCTGTTTTGCTTTTTTAATTCACACTATTAACACTGGATATAATTCTATATTTCCAATGTTAACAGTGTGGTTCAAATTTACCCGTATGCCCGTTCATAGCTTTCATTGGTGAGGGCAATCAGCGTTTGAATTGCCTCCTGCTCCATGGCATTGGCTTCGGGGACGGCCTGCTTTCTCGGAAAACCGTCGTATTTTTCCAGAATCATCGGACAGACGATTTTCAGCTCTCCGCCGAATTCCTCTTTCCAGCCCCAGTAGTCGTGCCATGCCTCCAAGTATTCCTGCTTGTCGGCTTCCCTGTAAACTCCACCGTGGGCAAAGTAGTAGACAAATTCCTGACTGCTTTTGGACCAGAGGCCCAAATCATAGAGCTTTTGCAGATAGACGGCGATACTCTGCCGTGAGACGTGATGGCCGCATTCCTCCAAGGCCGCAGCTTTTCGCTCATCGGGATAGGTGAAAAATTCCTCGTCATTGAAGCAGTAATAGAACAGGTTGCGGACCTTTTCAAAGTCGGAATTGGGGGCAAACTGCAATTCTCGGATGCAATAGGTTGGGAAACGATCTGGAATGGATTGAATCGTGATTTTCAGCTTTGCGCCTCGGCCCTCTGCGGTGTAGGCAATCCCTCGCCGTTGCAGCTTTTTCAGAACGCTCTGACGATCTGCTGCCCCTCCCAGCTCTTGGGCAAGCTGAGGGAGCGTGTAGGTCTTTTCTTCTAACATGGCTCCTCCTTCTGGAACATTCAAGTGGGCTGTTAACATCGGAAAATATGGTATTTTCCAATGTTAATAGTGTGATTCAAAATCAGGACGCTTTCTTTTCGGCTTTGGTTTCCTCGTCCAGAAAGGTCATTCCATTGACCACCTCGGGAGAATGGCTGAGGTAAAACAGCGGGTTCGTTCGGAACTCGGGGAACTGCGCCGTGAACCATTTCCGCACCAGAGAATAACCGTTGTGCTGGACGGCAGAAGCGAAGTCCTTCACGAAGCTGTACTCCCGCAGATAGCTTTCCTTCTTGGGAAGGGCAGAAAGGAACTTCTCCATGCGCTCATAGGTCAGATTTTTGAACTGGTTGCAGTTGAACTTCTCTCCACTCTTGGTTGTGTAGTGGGTGGCGGACTTGTGGGTTTTTCTCATAATCACCAGCGCAGGAAAATCGGCTCTGAATTTCTGCACCAGCTTATATTCCTCTCTCTCGGGATTGTTCATGGCCTCTGCAAACTTGGCGGTAATGGTCAGGGTCTGGGCAACAACATCAAACTTGAACTTTTCCATGGTAGATACCTTTCCTTTCTATGTGTGGGTGGATTAAGCTGCTTCCTTGGTTGCCTGCACAATGCGGAAGTCGGCAATGGTCTTTCTGGCGGCATCCATATCGAAACCGCTTTCCTCATCGCTGAACTTGCCAAGAAACCACTTCTTGGTCAGAGGGTAGGCCTTGGTTCCGCACTTTTTCGCCATTTCCTTGACGGATTCATATTCATGCGCCAAAGTAGCGTTCTCGAAGGTCGCAATGTAATCCTCCATGAACTTGAAGTCCATGCCCTCATAGGTTTTCTTGGCGCTTGTCGCCTTGTGCTTCTGCTCTTTGACCGTCAGCGTAAAGGTGGGATGCGCCGCCATTTTGGCAGTCAGTTCCTCGTACTCAGGGCCGAAGCCCTTTCCGGCCTTGGCAAAGCTGGCCTTGGTGCCGGTGATGGTCTGCTTGAAGAAGTCGATGGTGAAACGGACGGCGGAATTGGTAGAAGTAGTGGTGTTCATGGTAATGTCCTTTCTTGGCTCTTGGCCGTGGCGGTAGGTCGCAACCCTTATTTCTTTTGGAGAGGTTTTTGTTTTGTTTATCTCTCTCAATCTTTACACCCAGATTATACAAAAGAACCTATCCAATATAATAGGATAGGTTCAGAAAAGAAATCACTTATTTTTGATTGGCTTTTCCTTCTCTTGGCGACAGGATGATACAGAGATGATAAAAGATGATAGAGAAGGAAAGAAGATGGAAAAAGGTGTTTAATTAAGTCAAAAGGGCTTGTTTCGTGGACAGAAGATGTGATAAAATGCAGCCAGTTAAGAAAGCACATTCTATTGGAACGAGAAACGTGTTTCCTGATTTGTGAAAAATTGGGCTTGCTGCACGAAAAAGCCTTGCGCCGCAGGCACAAAGCCGCCGACAGGCGGATTTGACGTGGAAATGATGGGCTTTTTGGGCATGGGCAACAACCCCATGGTCGGTGCTACCGTGGCTGTGGCCGTGGCGGTGGAGGAGAGCCTGAAGGGCTAAGGCTATGCTGCTGAACTGCGTATTCGTTGGTTTGGGCGGCGCAGCCGGTTCCATCTGCCGCTATCTGCTGGGGCTGCTGCCCCTGAAACCGGTCAGCGGCTTTCCGGCTATTACCCTGTGCATCAATATCGCAGGTGCCTTTGCGCTGGGCCTAATCGGGGCGCTGGCGGGGAAGTATGCCAAGCTGAACCCGCAGCTGCTTCTGTTCCTTCGGGTGGGGGTGTGCGGCGGCTTCACCACCTTCTCTACCTTTTCCGTGGAGACGGCAGGTCTGCTGCAAAGCGGAAAGACCGGCCTTGCGATGCTGTATACGGCGCTGAGCCTGCTGTTGGGCGTGACGGTGGTGCTGCTGGGGCAGCGGTTGGTGCGGTAAAGCGGCAAAGAAGAGACATATACAAATGGCTCCTGACAAGCTGTCAGGAGCCATTTTTTGTTATTACGGGATGCCCGTTTCATTTCGATCATCTTCCGGCAAAGGACTGCACACCGCTGTTGATGAACTGCCCGGCGAAGCGGGCTATTTCCTCCGGGGATTCTCTGGTGCCGTCCTGAAGCCAGCGCAGGGCCAGCATCAGATTTCCCGGCACGATGAAGGCGCAGAAGTAGTGGATCTTCTCCCGGTCGCCGGGACATAGCAGGGACAGATACGCCTCGATGAAGTCATCCCGTAGGATGCGGCAGATGCGCTCTGTATAGGCCCGGTCACCGTAGCCCCCCAGCAGCACCTTGCACAGGTCAGCGTTCTCCTGAATGAAGGCGTAGAGGTCCGTCAGGAAGGGGTAGCCGCCGGTCATGGAGTCCTTGGGATCGTGCCGCCGACAGAGCTCTGACAGACGCTCCGCCATCTCATCCTCCAGATGCAGCAGCAGGTCGTTGACGTCCTTATAGTGGATATAGAAGGTGCTGCGGTTGATATCCGCCTGCTCCGCCAGCTCCCGGACCGAGATGCTCTTGGCGCTCTTCTGGGTCATCAGATGCATCAGCGCCAGCCGCAGCTGCTTCTTGGTCTTTTTTACCCGTCTGTCAATGGTCGTGCCATGCATAGTCAACACCTCCGTATGCTGTAGAATAAATTAACTTTATTCTACCATATTCGTCCCTGAATAATCAACATTTTGTTGGATAAAAGACAGAAAAATTTACATCTTCTTAAACCATATCCCTTCTAATGGGCCGTCCCGCCGCATATGCTGGGAGCAAAAGCTGATAGGATTCGGAGGAGAAGCATATGAATCGTTCCACATCCATGTATCAGGATATGGCATCCCGCACCGGCAGCAGCATCTATATCGGCGTGGTGGGACCGGTCCGCACAGGAAAATCCACCTTCATCAAACGGTTTATGGAGACGCAGGTGCTGCCCAATATTGAAAACGACTACCGACGGGAGCGGGCCAGAGACGAGTTGCCCCAGAGCGGCTCCGGCCGCACCATTATGACCGCCGAGCCAAAGTTCGTACCGGAGGAGGCCGCAGAGGTGCGTCTGCCGGACGGCACCTCCTTCTCCGTGCGGCTCATCGACTGCGTGGGGTACATGGTTCCCGGTGCCGTGGGGCAGTTCGAGGATCTGGCGCCCCGGATGGTCATGACCCCGTGGTATGACCATGAGATCCCCATGACGGAGGCGGCGGAGCTGGGGACCCGGAAGGTCATCTGCGACCACTCCACCGTGGGTATCGTGGTCACCACCGACGGCAGCGTCACGGACATTCCCCGCAGCGACTATCTGGAGGCGGAGGAGCGGGTCATCCGGGAACTGCAGGAGCTGGGGAAGCCCTTTGTGGTGCTGGTGAACTCCCTGCATCCGGAGGAAGCCCGTCCGCTGGCGGAGGAATTGCAGCAGAAATACAGTGTGCGGTGTCTTGCGGTGAACTGTCTGGAGCTGGGGGAAGGGGACCTGCAGGAGATTTTGCGGAGTCTACTGTATGAGTTCCCGGTGCAGGAATTGCAGCTGTTTTTCCCGGAATGGGTGGAGGCTCTGCCGCCGGAGCATCCCATCCCAGCAGGCCTTTATCATGCGGTGGGGCAGGAGGCCAGGCGGCTGGAGCATGTCCGACAGCTGGAGAGCTGCATGGCGGCGCTGGAGCAGTCGGAGCAGATCCGATCCGCAACACTGCGGCAGATGGATCTGGGGACCGGCGTGGGGCAGGTGGAGGTGCAGCTGCCCCGAAGCCTGTTCTACGATACGGTGAACCAGCAGACGGGGCTGAGCATCACCGACGACGGCGATCTGATGGAGCAGCTGGTGACGTTGGCGGGCCTACGAAAGGAGTATGACCGGGTGGCGCAGGCGGTGTCCAGTGCCCGATCTACCGGCTATGGCGTGGTGATGCCGTCGGTGGAGGAGCTGGAGCTGGAGGACCCGGAGATCGTGCGGCAGGGGGGACGGTACGGTGTGCGGATGCGGGCCAGCGCTCCGTCTATCCATATGCTGCGGGCGGATGTGAGCACCACGGTGTCTCCCATTGTGGGGAACGAGAAGCAGTCGCAGGACATGGTAAACTATCTCCTACAGGAGTTCGAGGGGGAGCCGGGGAAGCTGTGGGAGTCCAACATCTTTGGCCGCAGCTTCCACGAGATCGTGGGGGAGGATTTGCAGGCGAAGCTAAAGCGGATGCCGGAGGATTCTCAGAAAAAGCTGCGGGAGGCGCTGGAACGCATCCTCAACGAGGGAAGCGGCGGTCTGATCTGTATTATCCTGTGAGGGGACGCATCCATAACGAAGAGAGGCAAGGCCGATGGCCTTGCCTCTCTTCGTTATGGTATCCTTACTTGCGGAGAATCAGCAGATAGTCCTCGCCCTGCGGGGCGGAGGTGATTTGGTAGCCGTTGTTTCCGGCAAAGCGGGTGATGTTGTCCACGGCGCAGGGATCGTCCACCAGGACCTGGATCTCGGCGGGGTTCTCCTTGGCGGCCTTCTGGACCATGATCACCGGCATGGGGCAGAGCTGTCCACGGGCGTCGATCATGCCTTAGTCGCCTCCTTCCGGGAATTCAGCAGGGAGATGGCCAGCAACACCACAAAGCCGATGGCCACGGCCACCTTGCCGGCGTTGGCGATGCCGCCTACCACCAGCTCACCGGCATCATTGGTGCTGTCGGGATTGCCGGCCAGAGCGAAGTTATGGGCAAAGGCTGCGCCCACGATCATACCGAACACGGTGACGGCACTGTCGCCGTTGCCGGAGCCGGCCAGAATCAGCTGACGCAGGGGGCAGCCACCCAGCAGCACGCTGCCCCAGCCCACCAGAACCATGCCCAGCAGGTTCCACAGGTGGCTGCTATGGGCGATGGGCTGCAGGTCGAAGCCCAGCTTGAAGCTGCCCTGAACCAGATTGCCGATGAGAACGGTGAGGAAGATGGCGATGAAGCCATACAGCAGGTGATTGTCCTTCACCAGAATGGAATCACGGATGCCGCCCACCATGCACAGGCGGGACTTCTGGGCCAGAGCGCCCACCACCAAAGCGATGAGCAGGGCGACGATGGCGGGGGCGTGCATGGAGCCGGGGCCTGCCTCGCTGGCGTGGAAGATGGCGGGGACTGCCAGCACCAGCACCAGCAGCACAAACATCACCACGGGAAGGGTGGTGCCCTCCACCAGCTTGGCGGGATAGGAGCGCTTGAGGCTGAAGCCACGCTTGAGGAACAGGATACCGATGACAATGCCGATGACGAAGCCGGCCAGACCAACCAGAGCATTCAGGTCGCCGCCACCCATACGCAGAACCATCCGCAGGGGGCAGCCGAGAAACACCAGTGCGCCGATCATAACGAAGGCACCCAGCACGAACCGGGTGGCGGGGGAGGAACCGGCCTGCGGACGGAACTCCTTACCGGCCAGAGCCATGATGAAGGCACCCAGTACCAGCCCGATGATCTCAGGGCGGACGTACTGCACCTTGGCAGCACTGTGCAGGCCCACGGCACCGGCGATATCACGCTCGAAGCAGGCGATGCAAAAGCCCATGTTAGCGGGGTTGCCCAGCTTGGTCAGCACCAGAGCCGCCACGCCCACCAGAACGCCGGCAATGATGACCAGCCAATTCTCTTTTTTCATTACAAAACTCCTCTCTCTTTTAACATTTTGTTCATATATCATACGATAGAATACAATTTTTGTCCAACAAATGGTTCCTATAGAAAAGAGCTGTTATCGAATCATTCGATAACAGCTCTTTTTCGACTTTTGAATGGATCAGAGATTCCGGCGAATGGCCATCTGGCGGCAGAAGCGGACAAAGGCCTGCTCCGACTGGGAGAGGATCGTCTCTCTGGGGTAGACCAGATAGATACTGCGGTGCAGCCCCTGCGGGTCCATGGGGAAGGTCAGCAGGCGGCCGTCATCTACCTCAGACGCCACAGAAAGGGCTGATAGCACCGAGACGCCTACGCCTTGGGCGGTCATGCGCTTGATGGCCTCCGGATCATCCACTCTGGCCACGATGTGCAGGTCCTGATCGGCAAGGCCCATATTCCGCATATAGGACTGCACGGTGCGGTCCGTGCCGGAACCCTCTTCACGGGCTACCGTCGGCTCCCGCAGCAAATCACGGCCATAGACATTCTGCCTTTTCAAAGCCTGATAGTGAGGATTGTTGGCGGTACACATCACCAGATGATCCTCCAGCATGGGGAAGTAGGTCATGGAATCCGGCTCCAGCATAGCTCCCACGAAGCCCAACCGCACGGAGCCGCTGTGGAGCAGCTTGTGGATCTGGGCCGAGTCGCCCCGGCGCAGATGGTAGCGAACGCCCGTAATCTGCTTCATATACTGAGCCAGCAGCTCCGGCAGCAGATACTGCGCCGGTACCGTGGAGGCTCCCAGCAGCAGGGGAAGGCCTGCGCCATCCTGATTCTGGAGGACCTCCTCCAATGCAGCGCAGTCCGCCAAGATTTTTTTGGCTGCCGGATAGACCCGCTCGCCCTCCGGTGTCAGCCGCACCCGGCGGCGTGCGTCACGGTCCAGCAGGCGGGTGGACAGAGCCGTCTCCAGTGCCGCCAGATGTGCGCTGACGGTGGACTGGCTGAGGAACAGGGCCTGCGCTGCCTGTGTAAAGCTCCCCAATTCCGCCACGGCCACGAATACCTGGATCTGTTTCAAGCTGAATTCGCTCATGTCTGCCTCCTTGCTGCGTGATACTTATAGAAATATAACACATTTTTCTATGTCTCGTCAAGTCGTGGGGCTCCGGCTGGCGAGTTTTGTAAAATCGCCGCCGACCGTTGCCAAGTCGGCTCGTGCGTGCTACAATAGAAAAAACGATGATGAACAGGGAGGAGACTTGCCATGCTGCTGGCGATCGACATCGGAAATTCCAACATATCTGTGGGGCTGTTTGACAAGGCGGGGGAGCTCCTGTTTCTCTCCTCCATCGACACCGACAGCCGCAAAACGGCGGATCAGATCAGCATCGACCTGATGAATCTGTTTGCACTGTACCGCTATGATCTGAAGGACGTCACCGGTGCCATCTTTTCCAGCGTGGTGCCGCCTATCAACTTTATGATGACCAAAGCCCTGACCCGGCTGCTGGGCGAGCCGCCCATGGTGGTGGGCCCCGGTGTCAAGACAGGGTTGAATATCCGCATGGAGGTCCACAACCAACTGGGGGCCGATTTGGTGGCCAACGCCGTAGCGGCGCTGGAGAAGTACGCTCCGCCCATCATTATGATCGACATGGGGACGGCCACCACCATCTCCTATATCTCCGCCAAGCGCAGCTATGAGGGCGGTCTGATGTTTCCCGGCGTGCGGCTGAGTCTGGATGCGCTGTCCGACCACACGGCCCAACTGCCGGATATCTCCTTGCAGCATCCCAAACAGTTGATTGGGAAAAATACAGAGGACTGTATGCGCTCTGGCATCGTCTACGGCACGGCGGGAATGCTGGACGGCATTATCGACCGCATCAGGGAGATGTTGCCGGGTGAGCAGCCCACCATTGTGGCCACCGGCAGCAATGCGCCGGTGATCGTACGGTATTGCCGCAACAAGGTGTATTATGACAAATATCTTCTGATGAACGGCCTGTGGGCCATCTATCAGAAGAATCACTGAACCGCAAAAGTCTCCGCACATAGATGCGGAGACTTTTGCGGTTCCATCGGATCAGCACAGCGATGACGAGAGGGATGACCGTATTTCAATCCACTCAATCCACGCATTCCATGAGGAGTGCGACGAGGAGTGCGACAATTTGTCCGGAGTGATGCGATTGTCAGAAGTGAACCGAGGTTATCCGGAGCCAACACGAGCGCAGATGCCGCAAAACGGGGAAAAGCTTGTTTTCCCCTCTTCCCGATTGAACAAAATTTTTATTTTGTTCAATCTCGCATATCGTCTCAAAGCCTCTCCTTCCTGCGGGTAGCGGGAGCAAGTCAAGATTGAACAAAATAATTGTTATTGTTCAATCCGTGCGGTTAATGTGGTCTACGGAGCTGGTGCGACTAAGTTGCCAGTTGCTTGATGATGACAACGTACAACGAAACCAGCGTGTGTGACTACTGTTCACACACGCTGGTTTTTCTTACCGCGAAGAAGTCTGACCGGGGCGCCTCTTTTCAGAAGTCCCCTACCCTGCAACACGCAAGATAGCAAAAGCACCGGCCAAACGGTCGGTGCCTTTACGGTATTTCAATGCGAAAGGGTATTGCCATGCATGACTGAGCTTTGTTAAAAAATTTGCAAAAATCTGCGAATCAGCGGAAGTTGCAGGGGGTAATACTGAACCCCCTGCCCTTGTGAGACATACACAAAACAACGGGAAAGAAATTGTGCAGTCTCACGAAGATTGTGAAATCGTAAACTAAGATTCTCAAATTCTCAGAGATTACAGGGGTAATACTAAATATATTATACCAGATAGGCGAAAAAGTGTCAACCAGAATTTTTTGAAAGTGCATTTACAAAAAACCGCAGTCCGCAGGAACCACGGCGGGGTCGGCTTCGGAGACGAGCGCCGCAAGCGGCGAAGCCTGAGGATAGCACCGGTGCAGCCGTTCCAATGCCCTGCTGCATGAACGCCGCAAGCGGCACACGCAGTCGCAGGGCGAACGGCACCACCGGCACGATCCTCACCCGCCTGCCTACGAACTGCGGCAAAAATAAAAAAGATTTTACCATGGGTAAAAACAACGGGAAAGGCTATGGGGATAAGAAAGGACACGGGGAACCGCCCGCAAGGAGCACAGAGGTGCCTCAAAATAGCAGCAAACAGGGTCGGCAGCGTCTACCGAGGTGCGGCGGACTATCCTACTTGCACTGAGTTGAACAAAACATCATCCATTTTGTTCAATCTTGTGTGCCGAAGAAAAGGCTCCCCCGCTGGAGCCGAGATGCCGTTTTGCGTATCATAACAGACGAACAAATGTTTGCCAAGTAAGTCATCATGTCGTACGGCTCAATCAACCCCTCCCTCTTTAGCCGGAGGGGTTGATTGAGTCTATAAGAACCTATTACGGATTAGAAACTTGAAGCTTGCGTGATATCTTTGATACTCCGGCAGCGATATCGTTAAATACTTCCCAAATACTTCTAAATCCCGTCACGCTTCTAAAATTTCCCGGAGCTTTGCCAGTCCCTTGCGCTCCAAGCGGGACACCTGTACCTGAGATACCTTCAGGATACGGGCAGTTTGCTCCTGTGTCATTCCCCGAAAAAAACGCAGAAGTATGGTGATTCTTTCCCGCTCCGGCAGGCTGTCGATGGCTTCCCGCAGCGCTATTTTTTCTACCATCCCCTCCTCCGGGCTGTCTGTCCCCAAGGTGGATTCCAGCGTCAGGCCGTCGATGGTCTCCTGCTGGAGGGATTCCAGCGGCCCGTTGGCCAACTCTACGGCGGCGACCTCCTCCACAGTCATTCCCGTCTCCTGCGCCAATTCTGACAGCTGCGGTTCCCTCCCCAGTGTATGGCGCAATCGTTCACGTGTATAAAACAGGGTCTGGCCCTTTTCCCGGAGGCTGCGGCCCACCTTGACGGAGCCGTCATCCCGGAGAAAACGGCGGATCTCACCGGCAATTTTGGGGACGGCGTAGGTGGAAAACTGCGTTCCATATGTGAGGTCAAATCCCTTTACAGCCTTGATAAAACCAATACATCCCAGCTGGTAGAGGTCGTCTGTATCCACGCCGCAGCCGCTGTATCGCTTGACGATGCTCCAGATAAGCCCCACATTTTCCGTCAACACCTGCTGACAGGCGTCATTGTCGCCATTCTGCGCCCGATCCAACAGCGTCAGCAGCTCGCTCATCGCTTCGCCGGGACACGGGAGGCGATACGCTTACGCATGGTGACGGTGGTTCCTTTGCCGGGGGCAGACTTTACCGCCAGTTGATTCATAAAGCTCTCCATGATGGTGAAGCCCATACCGCTGCGCTCCTCGCCGCCGGTGGTGAACAGCGGCTGCCGGGCCTGCTCCACGTCCTCCATGCCGCAGCCCCAGTCACGAATTACCAACTCCAGCGTCTGATTTTCCAGCAGCCGCAACTTCATGACGATCTTCCCCAGCTGATTTGGATAGGCGTGGACGATGGCGTTAGTCACTGCCTCGCTGACGGCGGTTTTGATGTCTCCCAGCTCGTCCAGCGTAGGATCCAGCTGGGCGGCAAAGGCCGCTGCGGCCAGACGGGCAAAACCCTCGTTGCTGCTGCGGCTCAAAAATTCCAATGTCACATAGTTCTCCGGTCTCCGCTTCATATGTACTCCCCTCTCATCGTATGGTCAGATAACGTTGGAGCCCCGCCGCATCCAGCACTCGGCGGGCCTGTGCTGCGGCACCGCAGACATCTGCCGTGCCGCCCAGCTCCTGCATCCGCTGCCGGGCCCGGATCAGCAGGGCGATGCCGGAGCTGTCCATAAAGGTCACGCCGGAGAGATCCAGCGTCAGCTGTGTAGGCAGGGCCTTCTCAATCTCCTGATCCAGCCGCCGCAGGAGCCCCTTAGCGCTGTGGTGGTCCAGCTCACCTGAGAGGCGGATGCAGATATGGCGGGCCTCGCATTTTACAGAAACTTCCATTGGGATCGCTCCTTCGTGCAAAAAATAAAATCACCGCAGATCCTTCGATCTGCGGTGATTATACATGATGAAGCGGTTATTTTCTGTCAAAAACGGGGGCTTGGAAAAATTAGCCACGCATGGCCGCCGCGGACTCCCCCAGCTTGGCGATCAGCGCACGGGCCTTGTCAGCCTTCTCCCGCTCGGCATTGACCACGGCCTCCGGGGCCTTGGACACGAAGCTCTCGTTTTGCAGCTTCTTCTCGATGCGGGCCAGATTCTCCTCTGCCTTGGTTTTCTCCTTGGCGATGCGCTCCAACTCCTGCCGGATGTCCACCAGCTCCGCCAGAGGCAGATAGAGGGTGGCGTTGTGGGTGGCCACGGTGACCATACCCTTCAGATCCTCCGGAGACTGCGCCTGAACCTCCACCTCGCTGGCGTAGGCCAGCCGCATGATGAAGTCCCGGCCGCCGGCATAGATATCCGGGGTCTGGGTGACGATAAGGATCTTGGCCTTCCGGGAGGGCGGCACGTTCATCTCGGAGCGCCGGGCTCGGACGGCGGAAATGGCGTCCTTCACCGCCTCCATGGCGTTTTCCTCCTGAGTGAAGGCGAAGCGCTCCTGATACTCCGGCCACTGGGCCTGGATCAGGAAGTCGCCCTCGTGGGGCAGCGCCTGCCAGATCTCCTCGGTGATGAAGGGCATGAAGGGATGCAGCAGCTCCAGCACCCGCAGCAGCACATAGCACAGCACGTTCTGAGCCGCCAGCTTGGCCTCCTCGTCCTCGCCGTACAACCGGGCCTTGGTAAGCTCGATGTACCAGTCGCAGTAGGTGTCCCAAATGAAGTCGTAGATCTTGGCGGAGGCCACGCCCAGTTCATAGGCCTCCATATTATCCGTGACCTCCCGGATGAGGGTATTCAGCTTGCTGAGAACCCACTTGTCCTCCAGCTCCAGCTGCTCCGGTAGCTGTACATGGTCGATGGTGAGGTTCATCATCACATAGCGGGAGGCATTCCAGATCTTATTGGCAAAGTTCCGCATGGCCTCACACTTCTCCACAAAGAAGCGCATATCGTTGCCGGGGCTATTGCCGGTGATGAGGTTGAAGCGCAGGGCATCGGCACCGAACTTGTCCGCCATCTCCAGCGGGTCAATGCCGTTGCCGAGAGACTTGGACATCTTGCGGCCCTTGTCATCCCGGACCAGACCGTGGATGAACACCGTCTTGAAGGGCTCCTGCTTCATCTGCTCCATGCCGGAGAAGATCATACGGGCCACCCAGAAGAAGATGATATCGTAGCCGGTGACCAGCACGGAGGTGGGGTACCAGTACCTCAGGTCCTCGGAGTCCTTGTTGGGCCAGCCCAGCGTGGAGAAGGGCCACAGGGCGGAGCTGAACCATGTATCCAGCACGTCCTCCTCACGGGTCAGGTGGGTGCAGCCGCACTTTTCGCACCGGGTGGGATCCTGACGGCTGACGTTGATGTGTCCGCACTCGTCGCAGTACCATGCGGGAATCTGGTGGCCCCACCACAGCTGACGGGAGATGCACCAGTCATGGACGTTCTCCATCCAGTTGGTATAGGTTTTGGTAAAGCGCTCCGGCACAAACTTGATGGTGCCGTCCTTCACCACCCGGATGGCCTCCTTGGCCAGAGGCTCCATCTTCACGAACCACTGGGCGGAGATCAGGGGCTCCACGTCGTTGTGGCAGCGGTAGCAAGTGCCGACGTTGTGGGAATAGGGCTCGGTCTTGACCAGATATCCCTGCTCCTCCAGATCCTTGACGATGGCTTTGCGGCACTCGTAGCGGTCCATGCCGTTGTACTTGCCGCCGTTTTCGTTGATGGTGCCGTCGTCGTTGATGACACGGATCACCTCCAGATTGTGGCGCAGACCCACCTCGAAGTCGTTGGGATCGTGGGCAGGGGTCATCTTCACAGCACCGGTACCGAAGCCGATCTCGCAGTAATCATCACCCACAATGGGGATCTCACGGTTCATGATGGGCAGGATGCAGGTCTTGCCGATGAGGTGCTTGAAGTGCTCGTCCTCCGGGTTTACCGCCACACCGGTGTCGCCCATCATGGTCTCAGGCCGGGTGGTGGCCACCACGATATCGCCGCTGCCGTCGGCCAACGGGTAGCGGATATGCCACAGGTGGCCGGGCTTGTCGGTATACTCCACCTCGGCGTCGGACAGCGCCGTCAGGCAGTGGGGGCACCAGTTGATGATGCGGCTTCCCTTGTAGATGAGGCCCTTGTCATACAGCTCGCAGAAGGCCTCACGCACCGCCTGAGAGCAGCCCTCGTCCATGGTGAACCGGGAGCGGGACCAGTCACAGGAGGCACCCATCTTCTTCTGCTGCTCCACGATACGGTTGCCGTACTTCTCCTTCCAGGCCCAGACACGCTCCAGGAACTTTTCACGACCCAGATCATAGCGGGTCAGGTGCTCCTCCTCCCGCAGTCGCTCCTCCACCTTGATCTGGGTGGCGATACCGGCGTGGTCGGTGCCGGGAAGCCACAGGGCGGAATAGCCCTGCATCCGCTTAAAGCGGGTGAGGATATCCTGCAGCGTGGAGTCCATGGCGTGGCCCATGTGCAGCTGGCCGGTGACGTTGGGGGGAGGCATGACAATGGAAAAAGGCTTCTTCTTCGGGTCGGGGTCCGCCTTGAAGCAGCCGTTGTCCATCCACATCTGATAGATCTGCGGCTCCACCTCACGGGGATCGTATACCTTCGGCAATTCTTTACGCATATGTTCTCTCCTTCTGATTTGGATTTTATCATCAAAAAAACCGCCCCGCTCCGCCGATGCGGAACAGGACGGACTGTGATCCGTGGTACCACCTGTTGTTCGGGATGACTCCCGCACTCATGGGGCAAGCGCCCCGCCCCGATAACGGAGGGCAAACCGTTGGGACCTACTGCCGTGTTCAGTCCAAGGCTCCGGGACGACTTGGGCGGCGCATCACGGGAGCTTACACCCACCGCTCCCTCTCTTGGCTTCCGCACTCCGCTTACTGCTTCCCTTCTGTGCCGTTACACAATATATATGCAGTATAATACACTCCCGGAAAAAAGTCAAGTTCCCCTTTCCCTTTGGGCGGGGCGGTGTTATAATAGGGAGTATCTAAGAGAGGGGGCGCCGCCTTGCATATTCTGGAGCATTTGCGTACCGTGAACCGACACCGCCATCTGGTGCGGAAATACTGCTTCCGGTTGGGACTGTACTGGCAGGGACTGACCCATGATCTCAGCAAATACAGCCCCACGGAGTTCTGGCGCAGCGCCAAATACTATCAGGGCTACCGCAGTCCCAACGATCAGGAGCGGCTGGTCAACGGCGTCAGCCTGTCATGGCTCCACCACAAGGGCCGCAACCGCCACCATTTTGAATATTGGATCGACTACTGCCGGGGCGAGGACGGAACGCCCTTCATCGGTGGCTGCAAGATGCCGGTGAAGTATGTGGCGGAGATGTTCTGTGACCGCATCGCCGCCTGCCGGGTGTATCAGAAGGAGAAATACACCGATGCCTCTCCCTACGACTATTTCCAGCACTCCAAGGGGCATCTGTGCCGGTCGGAGCACGGTCACGGCTTCATCCATCCGGAGACCAGCGAGCTGCTGACCCGGTGGCTGCTGCTTCTGAAGGAGCAGGGCGAGGATGCCGCCTTCCTTCAGATCCGGCAGGAGCTGAGGACGCTGCGAAGGTCATAAATGCCGGGCAAAAGCTGCTGCCGACCCAATAGATCGGGGTGGCTTTTCCTTTTCGGTGTTTTTCACAGGCTTTCCTTTGATTTATACAGCATATTGCACAATTTCTATGTAGGGAATCCCATTAAAAAATGGCAGCAGCAGGGGTTGTGGAAGGATGTGCGCCGTGATATACTGTATGGTCGTGAGAGGAAAAATGGTGAAAAAGAGGAACATATGATGGAGAAAAACGGGAAAAAAAGTTTATTTTCGATTGAAATAACCACAGGGTCCCTGTGGAAAAATATTCTGCTGTTCAGCCTGCCGCTGATGATGACGCAGGTGCTGGAGGTGCTGTTCAACCTCAGCGACGTGGCCATTGCCGGTAAATTTGCCGACTATCTGGCGCTGGGCGCTGTGGGCTCCACCACTCTGCTGGTATCCCTGTTTACGGGACTGCTCATTGGCATCGGCAGCGGTGTCAACGTGGTCGTGGCCCGTGGACTGGGGCTGGGCAGTCATGAGGACGTGGAGAAGACCATCCACACCTCCCTGCTCATCTGCAGCGGTATCGGTATCGTGGTGTGCCTGGTCTGTCTGCTGCTGGCGAAGCCCATGCTGCTGCTGCTGAATACCAAGGAGGAGTTGCTGCCCGGCGCCGTGGGGTATCTGCGGATCTACGCTCTGGGTATGCCGGCCATGGCGGTATACAACTTCGGCAATGGTGTCCTCAGTGCCGCCGGGGACACAAAGCGGCCTCTGCTGTATCTGAGCATTGCCGGCGTGGTGAATGTGGCCCTGAACCTGTTCTTTGTGATCCAGTGCCACATGGCCGCCCTCGGTGTGGCCACCGCCAGCGCCATCGCCCAGTGGCTGTCCGCTCTGCTGATCATGCGGCATCTGATGAGCCAAAAGGATGCCTGCAGAGTGCATCTGAAAAAGCTGTGCATCGACAAGGCCGCCGCCAAGCGGGTGCTGATGATCGGCATCCCCTCCGGCCTGCAAAACGCCATCTTTGCCGTTGCAAACCTCTTCGTACAGATCGGCGTCAACAGCTTCGATTCGGTGATGGTATCCGGTAGCTCGGCAGCTGCCAACGCCGATACGCTGATCTTCAATATGATGTCTGCCTTCTATACCGGCTGTGCCACCTTTGTCAGCCGCAACTGGGGTGCCGGAAAGACGGATCGTATCCTCAAGAGCTACCGTATCGTTCTGCTGTATTCCTTTCTGGTGGGCAGCATCTGCGGCGGACTGCTGCTGCTGTTCGGAGACAAGTTCCTTGGACTTTTCGCCAATGAGGCGGACGTGATCGCCGCCGGTATGCAGCGGCTGAAGATCATGGGCTTCTCCTTCGGCGTCAGCGCCCTGATGGACGCCAGCATTGCCGCCTCCCGTGGAATTGGGCGCAGCATCATCCCCACCATCATCGTCATCATGGGCTCCTGCGTGTTCCGGGTCATCTGGGTGTACACGGTGTTCGCCTACTTCGGCACCATCCCCTCCCTGTTCCTGCTGTACATCTTCTCCTGGGCCATCACGGGTATTGCCGAGTGGGCCTACTTCCGGCACAGCTACAAGAAATACATCCTGCACGGACAAATATGGTAAACGAACGCCCCGGTCAGTCAACTGGCCGGGACGTCTTTTTTCGGTTCTGGTTGCACATACAAACAACTGGCCCTCCGGCATACTCGGAGGGCCAGTTTTACAGCTTATTCAGGATACGCTTACTCGGCGTCCTCGTCCCCGTCGTTCAGCAGAGCACGGATGGACAGGGAGATCTTCTGCTTCTCCTCATCCACAGCGGTGATCTTGGCATCCACGATCTGGCCCTCGGACAGAACGTCACCGGGCTTCTCGATGCGGCGATCGGCGATCTGGGAGATGTGGATCAGGCCATCCACACCGGGAACGACCTCAGCGAAAGCACCGAAGGTCATCAGCTTCACGATACGGACGGAAGCCACGTCGCCCACCTTGTAGGTCTCCATGAACTTGTCCCAAGGATTGCAGGAACGGTCCTTCACACCCAGAGAGATCTTGTGCTTCTCAGGATCGAAGGAGATGACGTACACATCCAGCGTGTCGCCCACAGAAACCACCTCAGCGGGGTTCTTGATGCGGGACCAGGACAGCTCGGAGATATGTACCATGCCGTCCACGCCGCCGATGTCCACAAACACGCCATAGCTGGTCATGGACTTGACGGTGCCGGTATAGTGCTTACCCACCTCGATGCTCTCCCAGATGGCGGCCTGAGCAGCCTGACGCTCCTCATACTGCACGGCACGGATGGAACCCACCACACGGCGGCGGGCGCGATTGACCTCGGTGATCCGCAGGGAGACGGTCTGGCCGATCATCTGGCTCAGATCGGCACCACGGGGCTGACCGCTCTGAGAGGCGGGAACGAACACACGCACGCCCTTGACGTTGACGACGATACCGCCCTTGTTCTCCTCGGTGACCTTGCCCTCAAGAGTGGTTTTGTTCTCGCAGGCCTCAGCGATATCCTCCCAGACCTTCACGGCGTCCAGACGCTTCTTGGAGAGCATAGCGTAGCCCTCCACGTCGTTGACACGGATGATGTAGGTCTCGATCTCGTCACCCACCTTCACCACGTCCTCAGGCTTCACGCTGGAATCGGCGGACAACTCTTCCGCGGAAATATAGCCTGCCTGCTTGCAGCCCAGATCCACCTGAACCTCGGTGGGACCCACGGCCGTCACGATACCGGTTACCTTCTCTCCTGTATTTAAAGTCTTAAAGGATTTGTCCAGCAGTTCCTCAAAGCTCTCTTCCTGGGGTTCCATGTTCTTGATTTCTTCGCTCATTGTTGTATATACCTCCTTAATGATGCCCGCCGGGGTGGACGCGCCGGCCGTAAGCCCCGCCATTGTGCATCCGGAAAGAAAGCCCGTCGTCAGCTCCCCCGCCTGTTCGATCTGATACACGACAGGGCAAGCCTTACGGCAGATCTCCGCTAAATGCTTCGTGTTGGCACTTTTACGATCTCCGACCACGACCATTACGTCAGCCTGAGCTGCCAATTCGGCTGCCTCCAACTGACGCCTATGCGTAGCGCTACATATTGTATCAAAGATTTTTGCGTTTGTACACAGTTTTTTTAAAATTTCTTTGGAAGTTTCCCAAATTGTTCGGATGCAGGTGGTCTGAGCCACCGCCGTCAGGGACAGAGACTGCCGGGAAGGCTCCTGCAGGAGCCATTTTTCAAGCTCCTCCGGCCCCGGGAATATGACGCTGCGATCCGACCAGCTGGCCACACCCATGACCTCCGGATGCCGAGGCTCCCCAATGATAAGGGGGATACGCCCCTCCCGGTCGGCCTGCGCCACCAGCTGCTGGATCCGCAGTACGTTGGGACAGGTGGCGTTGACACACACCGATCCCAGTTGCTCCAGACGGTCAAAGACCTCCTTGCGCTCCCCGTGGGAGCGGATAATCACCGTCTCGCCGGGGCGGACCTCCTCCACGGAGTCCACCTGTCTGGCCCCCAGCGCCTCCAGCTCTGCCACCACATGGACGTTGTGGATGATGCTGCCCAGCATGGCGCAGCCGCCCTTTTCACGGGCTGTCTCCTCCGCCAGCTTCACAGCCCGCTCCACGCCGTAACAGAAACCGGCGCTTTTAGCTACTCTTACCTCTGCCATTGGATTCCTCCCAGCGCATAGGCCCGACGCATGATCTCCTCGGCGTTGGACTGATACTCCTCCGCCGTTCCCTTCCGACCAGTATATACCGGGTCGTAGGGCTTTCCGATGATGATGGACACCCGGTGAAACAGGCGCTTGTCCCGGCCGATGAACACCGGCACCAGCGGCACGCCGGAGCGAATGGCCATCATGCCTACGCCGCCTTTGACATCCACGCTGCCGGGCTCCTTGACCCGTGTCCCCTCCGGGAATACCAGCAGATTCCAGCCGTCCCGCAAACTCTGGATGGAGGTCTTGACGGCGGCGATGTCGGAGTTTCCCCGATCCACACCGAATACGCCGATGGCCCGCAGAAAGGCTCCCACCACGGGAATTTTCATCAGCTGCTTCTTGGCCATGATCCGCAGGGGGAAGTCCTGCCGCATGGCGCATATCAGCAGGATGGGGTCCACGGCGCTGGAGTGATTGGCGCACAGCAGTACCGGCTGATCCTTGGGGAGATTTTCCAGTCCCTCCACCCGCAGCGGGTGAAGAAACGTGGCAAAGGGCCGCCATGTGGCCCGGATAAAGCGGTAAAAGCGATTTTTTACCATCCGATCCTCTCCTTTATCATGTGCAGCAGGGCCTCCCGGCTCTGGTCAAAGTCCAAATGGCTGGTATCCAGCAGCAAAGCGTCCTCCGCCTGCCGCAGGGGTGCCGTCTCCCGGTGGCTGTCTGCCCAGTCCCGCTGGAGGATATCCGAGAGCACCTGATTGTAGGGCTGCGGCGTTCCCCGCTGCTCCAGCTCCTTCATGCGGCGCTGGGCCCGAATCTCCGGCGAGGCCGTCAGGAAGATCTTTACCTCCGCCTGCGGCAGCACTACCGTGCCAATGTCACGACCGTCCATCACCACACTGTGGCTGCGGGCCAGCTCCCGCTGCATCTCCAGCAGAAAGGCCCGTACCTCCGGGATGGCGGAGACCACCGAGGCCCAGCGGGAGATTTCCGGACGGCGGATGACGTCCGTCACGTCCTCCCCGTTGAGCAGCATATGCTGCAGGCCGTCCTCACCGTAGGCCATGCTCACCTGAATGTCCGGCAGCATGGCGATGATGGCCGCCAAATCATGCGGGTCTGCCTCCCGGCGGCAGGCGTACAGGCCGATGGTGCGGTAGATGGCCCCGGTATCCACGTAGAGGATGCCCAGCTCTGCCGCTGCGGCCTTGGCCAGTGTGCTTTTCCCTGCGCCGGAGGGGCCGTCAATGGCCACGGCGTATCTCTTGTTGTCCATGCGATTCGCTCCTTATTCCTCTGCGGCACTGACCCCGGCACAATGGCCGGTGGCCCATGCGATCTGCAAATTAAAACCGCCCGTATAGGCGTCTACATCCAGAATTTCCCCGGCAAAATACAGCCCCTGTACCAGCTTGGAGGCCATGGTGGCAGGCTGCACCTGCCCTACCTTCACGCCACCGGAGGTGATGATGGCCTCCGCCACAGGCCGTGGCCCAGTGACGGGCATGGTGAAGTGCTTCAGCAGCTGCACCAGCGCACGGCGCTGCTCTCTGGTCACGGCGTTGGCCTGCTGCTGGGGGTCCATCCCCAGACGGTTCAGTATCACCGGCACCATGCTGTGGGGAACCAGACCGGAAAAGATGCGCTCCACGCTGCGGTTGGGGGCCTCACCCAGATCCCGCAGGATGCGGCTCTCCAGCTTCTGTTCGTCCAGCGCAGGCTTTAAGTCGATGCTGAGACGGTAGGTCTCCTTCTCCCAATTCCGCAGATGGGCGCTGGCCGACAGCACCAGCGGCCCGGAGACGCCGAAGTGGGTGAACAGCATCTCGCCAAATTCCCGGAAGATGGCTTTCCCTTTCCGGTTCAGCACCGTCAGCTCTACGTTTTTCAGAGCCAGCCCCTGCATCTGCCGGCAGGCCTCGTCCTCACTGACCAGCGGAACCAGTGAACCGTGGGGCGGGACGATCTCATGCCCCAGCTGCGCCGCCATGCGGTAGCCGTCGCCGGTGGATCCGGTGGCGGGATAGCTGACGCCGCCGGTGGCCAGCACCACCGCCTCCGCCGGGTAGGTATCCTTCTCACCACGGACGCCGGTGACAGCGCCTTCCTCTGTCTCGATGGAAACCGCCCGGTCGTGCGACCAGTGCACCTTCAGGCGATCCAGCCGACGCTTTAAAGCGCCGGACACGTCGAAGGAACGGTCAGACTGGGGAAAGACCCGGTTGCCCCGCTCTGTCTTTAAGGGAACACCCAGCTCCTCAAAAAAGGCCATGGCATCTTGGCTATTAAAGGCGGAAAAAGAACTGTAAAGGAATTTTCCATTACGGGGGATATTTTGCAGAAGCTCCTCCTCCGTGCAGTTGTTGGTGACGTTGCAGCGTCCTTTTCCCGTGATATTCAGTTTTTTTCCCAGCCGCTCGTTGGGCTCGATCAGCGTGACCTGCGCCCCACGGCCGGCAGCGGCAATGGCCGCCATCATTCCGGCGGCTCCCCCGCCGATAACTACCACTCTTTTACTCATCTTCCGTTTTCCCGAACACACTGTATTGTGACCAGACCCGCTCCAGCTCGGAGAAGGTCTCCGGCACCTCTTCGTTTTTCCGCTGACCCACTGTGACGATCAGGGCATTCAGCAGACTCAGCGGCGCTGTGATGGAGTCCACAAAGGAGATCATGTCGCTGCGGACCAGCAGCGCTGCCGAGGCCAGCGGATACAGGGGGGCCAGCGTACTGTCGGTGATGGCCACCACATCTGCCCCCTTTTCTCTGGCGTACTGCACGGCATTGACGGTCATTTTGGAGTACCGGGGAAAGCTGATAGCCAGCAGCACATCACCGGGCTGCACCTGCACCAGCTGCTCGAAGGTCTCCCCTGCCACGGCGTTCTGCACCAGTGTCACATTTTTGAAGATCAGGCGGAAATAGAAGTTCAGATACCCCGTCAGAAACGATGACGAGCGCATCCCCAGCAGGTAGATGTGCTGTGCCTTCAGCAGCTTGTCCACCATCTGCTCGAACTGCCCCCGGTCCACCTGCTCGATGGCGGTACGGAGACTGTCCATATCCCGCTGCATGACGCTGGTCAGCAGATCCCCCTGCATCTGGTCGTTGGACACCTGAATGCGCTGGATGGAGGTGAGCTTTCCACGGATCAGCTCCCGCAGATCCCGCTGCATCTCCGGATAGCCCTCGTAGCCCAGCTGGGCGGCGAAGCGCACCACCGTGGACTCGCTGACCTCCACCATCTGTCCCAGCCGGCTGGCGGTCATAAAGGCCGCTTTGTCATAGTGCTCCAGAATGTAGGCGGCAATGCGCTTTTGTCCCTTGGAAAACTGTGGCATTTGCTGGCGAATGGTATGCAGCACGTTGTTATTCAACCCCATCGCTTCCCTTCAAGTCTTGTAATTCCTCATCTGTTAAGTATCTCCACTTGCCAGATGGAAGGTTCCCCAAATGCAGGGTATGCTCCTGCACCCGCCGCAGCCGCAGCACGGAAAGCCCCGCCTGACGGCACATCCGGCGGATCTGCCGGTTCTTGCCCTGATGGATGATCACCTCCAGCACCGCCGTCTCCCCTTTTTGGGACAGACGGCGCACCTGTGCCGGTTGAATGGGCTCCCCCTCCAGCATCCGCATCCGGGAGAGCCGTTCCTCGGCCCCCTCCAGAGCGCCGGATACCGTCACCTGATAGACTTTGTCCACCTGATGCCGGGGGTGCAGCAGCTGTTGGGCCAGAGTCCCGTCATTGGTGAACAACAGCAGCCCCTCGGAATCCTTATCCAGCCGTCCCACGGGGAACACTCTCCGGCCGCAGTCCGCCACCAGTTCCGCCGCCGTTTTGCGGCCCCGCTCGTCGGAAAGGGTGGTGACGTACCCTCTGGGCTTGTTCAGCATCAGATACACCGGCTCCGGTGCCGCAGCCACAGACCTTCCGTCCACCAGCAGGGTATCCCGCTCCGGGTCGCCGCTCTCCCCCAGTCCGGCCACCCGGCCATTGAGGGTCACACGCCCCTGCCGCAGCAGTTCCTCTGCCGCACGGCGGGAGCAGACACCGCAGCGGGCGATCCATTTTTGCAGACGTTCCTCCACGGGATCCCTCCTTACGGCCCGAAGCCAAATTCATACAGGGCGGCGTGATCCGCCCAGTCGTTGCCGTCCTGTAACGTGACGGCAACCAGAGTTCGCCCGTTTCGCCGGACGCAGCTCACCAGCGTCCGCCCCGCCGCACGGGTGTAGCCAGTCTTGAGACCGATGCACCCGTCGATGCTGCGGAGCAGCCGGTTATGATTGGTCATGGTGCGGCCGCCCACCGTAACGCTGCGGGTGGAGCACAGCCGCACAAGTGTTTCGTTTTTTACGGCGCAGGCCGCCAGACGGGCCATGTCCCGTGCCGTGGAATAGTGGCCCTCCTGATCCAAACCGTTGGGATTTGCAAAGGAGGTACCGGTCATGCCCAGCTCCGCCGCCTTGCGGTTCATCTCCGCCACAAAGCGCTCCAGACCGCCGCAGTGGTCCGCCAGAGCCAGCGCCGCATCGTTGCCGGAGCACAGCAGCAGACCGTACAGAAGCTCCTCCACCGTCACCCGGTCGCCGGGCTTCAGATACATGGAGGAGCCCTCCGCTATGTGCTGCTGGGTCACCGTGACCACATCCCCCAGACCGCCACGCTCCAGCACCACCAAGGTTGTCATCAGCTTGGTGGTGCTGGCAATGAGCATCTGCCGGTCGGGATTCTTTTCGTACAGGACCTCCCCCGTATCGCCGTCCATGAGAATGGCCGCTGTAGCGGAAGTATCCGCCGCCCACGCCGTGGGCAGGCACAGCAGCACGATTGCCGTCACTGCCGTCAGGATTCGCTTGTACACAGGATCACCCTCTTCCCTCAGGTGATCCTATTCTATTCCGTCAGAAGCTCTCTTTTTCCTCTTTTCTCTTGTCGATAAAGTGCTCCACCCGGTCCATGACCTCCGGGACCATCTCCACCATGCGGGCCGCCGTGGTCACGGCAGGCACGCCCACCGGCAGCACACGGGTCACACCGTCCTTCACCACCAGAAACGCCACCGGCTCCACCTTCACACCAGCAGTGCTGGCGCCGCCGAACATAGCGGGGGTCTGCTTGCCGTAGTCCCCGCCACCGCAGCCAAAGCCGAAGCTCAGCCGGGACACGGGGATCAGGGTCACGCCGTCCGGCGTCTGGATGGGCTCACCGATAATGGTGTTGGAGTCCACCATCTCCCGAATTTTGCTCATGGAGGCATCCATCAGATCAATAAGGGAGTGATTCTTCTTCTCGTTGTTTTCCATAGTATAGCTTCCTTTCTTTATGATGCGGTCTGCTCCTGTGCCGGCGGCGGAGCCGCTTTCACAGATTGTTCGATTTCCTTTTTCCGTTTCCGCAGCCATTTCAGCAGCGGGATGCCGAAGCCCAAGCCGATGATGAGCAGATCACCGATGCGGAAAGCGACACCTGCCTCTCCCTCTATTTGGGTGCGGGCTGCACCGAAATCCGTTCCCAGATGGATGTGCGGGTCCGGTATCTTCAGCAGCCGTTCCAGCTGGGGCATCAGCGTCCACATGGCGCTGCTGGCCCAGCCATAGGTCTGCGCCACGGCGGCGGGGTCCTCTCCGGCAAAAATCACGGATAGACGCAAGGGATCGATTCGCATCCGCCGCCGGGTCCGAGCCAGTGCCCGCTTCAGCCCCTCCCACAGATATGGCAGCGCCGAGCGGATATCCTCGAAGCTCAGGGAGAGCTTTTCCCGCTGCTTGGCAGGCTCCTTCTCCTCCTGTGCTTCTCCCTTGGCTTTTTTCTTCTGCTTGGTCTTTTGCTCTGTCTCCGTCTTTTCCGGCCGGGGCAGCAGCCGGATGCGGGCCGGACCGGCTATGACCGTCAGCTCCAGCTGTTCACCGAAGCGGAGGTGTACTCCCACCCGCAGCAGCAGAAGCAGGATAAGCAGCAGCAAAATGCCGCCGATGATCCACAGTGCCACCAAGCCGATCCCCCCCTTCGCCGTTTATACGGCAGTTTTACGCATTTGCATCATCCAGCACGGAGCCGTCCTCCGCCAGACGCAGCTGGCCGTCGGCCTCCATCCCCGGCATCTCCGGCAGATCCTCCAGCGAGTTCAGGTGGAACGCCCGGAGGAACGCTTTGGTGGTGCGGTACAGCCGTGGCCTTCCCGGAACCTGCAGCCGCCCGCACTCCTCGATAAGGTGCCGGTCCAGCAGCAGCCCCACGGTATAGGAGCTGTCCACGCCACGGATCTGGTCCACATAGGCCCGTGTGGTGGGCTGGTAGTAGGCGATGATGGTCAGCACCTCCAGCGCCGGCTGGGACAGCTTGGCGGGCTTGCGTATCTCAAAGGCCCGACGGATAACGTCGGCATACTCCGGGGCGGAGCACAGCTGCCAGCTGTCCTCCAGACGCAGCAGCCGCATCCCACGCCGCTCAAAGCTGTAATAGTCCATAAGCTTTTGCAGCACAAGCTCCGCCGTTGGTCGATCCAGTTCCGCCGCCAGACAGATGCGGTCGATATGCACCGGTTCGCCGGAGGCAAACAGGATGCCCTCCACGGCGGCCTCGATCTCTTTCATTTCCCGTGTTTCCACGCTCATTCCTCCTCCGTCTCCTGACAGGTCACCGTGCAGTCGGCGGCAGAGCCCGCCAACCGGATGATATGGTTCCGGCACAGCTCCAGCACCGCCATGAATGTAGCCACCAACTCGCTGCGGCTGCGGCTGCCACGGAACAGCAGCAAAAACCGGGTGATGCCGTTCCTTTTCAGCCGCTCCACCAACTCCTTGGCCTTCCGCTCCACCGGATACGGCTCCCGCTTGACGATCTCGTCAAAGGCCCGCAGCGGCGGTGTCTCCGCCTGACCCCGGCGATCCAGCACCTCCTGCATGGCGATGACCAGATCCCCCGGCTCCTGATCGTACTCGTATACCTTGCCCCGCTTCATGGGCTCCGGCCCACGGGTCAGGATGCTGCGGCCAAATTCACTCATGGGTCCCATGCGCTCCGTCAGCTTCCGGATGCGGGCGTAGGCATCCCCACGCTGCCGCTCCGCCAGAGACTGGATCAGGGCGTCCATCTCGCTCTGGGCCTCTTCATCCTCAATGCTCAGCAGCATCCGGGTCTTGATGTACATAAGGTGAGCCGCCATGGTGACAAATTCGCTGGCCACCTCTAAATCCATCTGCTTGCGCTGCTCCAGATACGCCAGATACTGGTCCAGAATCAGTGCAATGGGGATATCCTGTATCTCGATCTTATTCTTGTTCAGCAGAAACAGAATGAGATCCAGAGGCCCCTCGAAGTCCTCCAGTGTCTCCCCTGTTTTGGGCTGTACCACTTTTTCCAGTTTGAAAATGGGATGATCCAATGTTGACACCTCAAGAAAGGCCGACGATCCGGCAGAATATCCGAAATACCCACGCAATGGCGCTGTTCAGCGCCCCGCTGCCCACGTCCAGCAGCACCAGACCCCACAGCACGAACATTCCGATGCGCTCATACCGCAGCATCGTGTCGTACATCCGATCCGGCAGCAGGGAGAACAGCACCTTGGCACCGTCCAGCGGCGGGATTGGCACCAGATTGAAAAGGCCCAGACCGATGGAGAGCACCGCCGTAGACACTAGAAAGTCCAGTATCCCCTGATTCAGCGCCGAATAGGCGGCGTGGTCCACCATGATCCGGGCGCCCACCAGCAGCACGAGTGCCAGAAGAAAGTTGGACACCGGCCCCGCCAGCGCCGTCAGCGCCATGCCCTGCTTGGGCTTTCTGAAGTAGCGGGGATCCACCGGCACCGGCTTGGCCCAGCCGAAGCCCAGCGTCACCATCATCAGAAGACCCATCCAGTCGATGTGCCGCAGTGGATTCAGACTCAGCCGGTGCATCCGCTTGGCGGTGGGGTCTCCCAGGGCATAGGCCGCCAGCCCGTGGCAGGTCTCGTGGGTGGTCAGACACAGGAACACCGATGCCAGCCGCAGTAAAATATTTCGAAGGGAGCCGAAGTCCAGCGCTGCCCATAGTTCTTGCAAATAGTTCAAAGAAGTTTTCTCCTATCGGCATAAGATCATGTCGATTATACCAGATACTATCTCCAAATACAAGGTAAAATAACCAACTCCTTTCCCATTGTTTCACAAAATGAAACTTTCAGTTGACTTGTCATAAAACGCCTGCTATAATCAGTACGAATATATACAAGGAGGCTATCTATGGGTTCCTTTTCCTATCATGTGGGCCAGCGGATCAAGAAGTACCGCAAGAGCCGTGGCTACACCATCGAGCAGTTTTCGGCCATGATCAACAAGAGCAAGGCCACCCTTTCCAAGTACGAAAACGGCACCATCACCATCGACATCGAGACCCTCTACGACATTGCTCAGGCGCTGAATATCGACCTGAAGTGCTTTATCGACTATCAGCCGCCGGTATTTCATCAGGAGCAGGTGCTGACGGGCAATTTCTATTTCAACACCCCGCAGGCCTATATGTACTACTTTGACGGGCGCATCCATCAGCTGGTGCGCTCTCTGCTGCGCTTTTCCCCTGCCGTCGACGGCGAGGGCATCGACGTGATCCTCTATATGGGAGTGGAGAGCTTCGACGATCCGGATCAATGTCAGCACCTCTTTACCGGCGAGATGAAGCCCTATGACACCATCACCCATATGGTTCTCCACAACCAGATCAATGCGGCGGAAAAAATGTACATCTGTATGCTCAACCCCATGCAAACCCGCACCCCGGCGGTTGGGATGCTTTCCGGCATCGGCAGCTCCCCCTTCTTCGCCCCCGTGGCCCTGAAGGTGCTGATTTCCAAGGAGCTGCTGGAGGAGAACGACCGGCTGCTGGACACCGTGAAGCTGGATAAGGACGACTATCATCTGCTGAAATACTACAACATGATGGTTATCAACCGGCCCGCCTCCCTGTTTCTGGAGCCATGAGAACCCCGATATGGGTAAAAAGAGCTGTAAGGCTAAGTTGCCTTACAGCTCTTTTATTCAGCTCATTTTCACGATCTCACGCCGCAGACGCAGGATGATGCGTTTTTCCAGACGGGAGATGTAGGACTGGGAGATGCCCAAGCGGTCGGCCACCTCCTTCTGTGTCAGTTCCTTCTGCCCCCACAGGCCGAAGCGCATGGTGATGATAGCCCGCTCCCGCTGGGACAGCATCCCTACGGCGTCGCTGAGCAGCTTGCGGTCTGCATCTGCCTCAATGGGCCGCAGCACCACGTCCCCCTCCGTCCCCAGTACGTCGCTGAGCAGCAGCTCCTTGCCGTCCCAGTCGGTGTTTAGTGGCTCGTCGAAGCTCACCTCCGTCCGCTGGCTGCTGTTTTTCCGCAGGAACATCAGAATTTCGTTTTCGATGCAGCGGGAGGCATAGGTGGCCAGCTTGATGTTCTTATCCGCCCGGAAGGTGTTGATGGCCTTGATGAGTCCGATGGTGCCAATGGAGATCAGGTCCTCGATGTTGATGCCGGTGTTTTCAAACCGGCGGGCGATATACACCACCAGCCGCAGATTCCGCTCGATGAGCGTCTGCCGGGCCTGTGGGTCCCCCTGCTCCAGGCGGGCGATGACCTCCGTCTCCTCCTCTCTGGGCAGAGGCGGCGGCAAGGTGTCGCTGCCGCCGATGTACATGATCTTATCCCGCCTGCGCAGACTGTGCAGCCACGCCAGCAGCCGCTTGAACAGCTTTTTCATGCTTCCTCCCCTCCGTTCCGCCCCACAGGGCCTGATACCCACCGCCGTCGCTGACCGGCCCCGGCGACAGGGCCACCAGCGTCCGGGGATATGTAGTGCCGCCGATCTGCACGCTGTCACTACAAACCGCCAGCAGCAGTCCCTCCGGGGTTCCTATGCTGCAAAAGGGCAGCAGACTGAACCGTCTGCCCAAGTCCGTGGCGTGGAGTTGGGCCATGCGCTCCTCCGGCGGGGCCCGCCGGGTCACGATTCGTTCCACCTCCGGCGGCAGAAGCCCGCCCAGCGACGTCTGCTCCAGCACCAGCACCGGCTGTCCGGTGACGGGGCTTCGCAGGGTGTTTCCCGTGTCGTGCAGCACCCGCACGGCACGACTCTGTCCTCCGATGGATATGGTTGCGTCCATGATCTCTCCTCCCCCATGTCTGGCCGCCTGCCGGAATACCAGATGCAGCAGCGCATAAAATCCCAGCGCTGCACCCAGCAGCACCGGCCAGCTGATCTCCGCCCGATACAGTCTCCCTACATATGCCGCCACAGAGCCGGAGGCCAGCCCCAGCGCCAGTATCAGGCCGCCCAGCCCTCCGGCCAGCAGGAAAAACAGCGCCGTCAGTCGCCACGGATGGGCCTCCCGCCGCCACGCCGTCAGCGCCATGGCAACTCCCATAGCCGCCCGACACAGGGGGTGCGCCAGCCAGCCAAGTCCCGGCAGGAATACCGCACCGGCGTACAGTGCCCCACCGGCAGCGCACAGGGCCAGCCTTCCCCGCCGTAGGGGAAGGCCCGCCAGCCGGGCCGTGGTCAGGAGCAGCAGATAGTCTACCAACAGATTCAGCAGGAGCACCCGGTCCAGATACACCACCGTCACGCCGCTTCCCCCCTTCCGCTGGACACATTATACCGTCCGCCGCCGGAAAAAAGCGTCAAAAAAAGAGAGGACCCCATCGGTCCTCTCCCCATGTACCGCATACGCCGATCCCCGGCCATGGGTTCACAGGCTCAGGTATGGCACAATGAGCGTTGCCAGCATCAAGACAGCCAGCAGCAGAGCCACGCCCATGGCCAGATAACGGGTCCATTTGGGTCTCATATCGATTCCTCCTCTGTGATCATGCGTTTGATACTTTTCTCCAGCTTTCGGCGGGGGGCCATGACCTCGTGTCCGCAGCCGCAGCAGCGGAGCTTCAGGTCCATCCCTACCCGCAGCACCTCCCAGCGGCGGCTGCCGCAAGGGTGCTCTTTTTTCATCTCTACGATATCGTGCAGCTTCAGATCCATAGGCGCTCCTTTCGTTCAAGCACGCCTGTACCGGCGCATAGTATGGGATATCTGAATGTAAGGGTGTGTCATGATGGAAGAATATAAATGGCCGCTGCCGGAGGGATTCCGGAAGCCCTGTACGCTCCGGCAGCTGCAGGATGCACTGGCGTCCCACGAAACACTCGCCTCTCCCGTCCTGCGGTGCGATGCCCAGCGCAATCTGCACCTTCGGCCGGGAGGCTGCGGCGGCATCATCCCACAGGATCAGGTGGCGGCACCGTTTCTCTCCGGCGCTCAGCGGGATATCGCTGCGCTGTCCTGCGTGGGGCGCAGCGTCTGTTTTCAGGTAACGGGTCAGCGCATAGCAGCCGACGGCAGCACGGAATTTCTTCTCTCCCGCCGTCTGGCGCAGGAGGAGGCCATGGAGCACATCCTGCGCCACGGGACGCCCGGCATGGTGATTCGGGGGCAGGTAACGCATCTGGCACCCTTCGGGGCCTTCGTGGATGTAGGCTGTGGCCTTGTGGCCCTGCTGCCGCTGGCGAATATCTCCGTGGCACGCATCCGCCATCCGGCGGAGCGCTTCGCCCTGCACCAGCGCATCCGTGCCGTGGTGCAGAGCATCGACCCACAGCAAAAGCGCATCGTCCTCAGTCACAGGGAGCTGCTGGGAACGTGGCTGGAGAACGCCGCCCGCTTCCGGGTGGGCGAGACGGTGCCGGGCATTGTCCGCAGCTGCAAGCCCTATGGCTGCTTCGTGGAGCTGACGCCCAACCTGTCGGGCTTGGCGGACAGCCGGGAGGATATCCCGGAGGGACGGCTGGTGTCGGTCTACATCCGCTCCATCCAGCCTCAGACCGGCAAGATCAAGCTGCAGATGGTGCAGGAGCTGGGGCAGCCTGACTTCCCCACGCCGCTGCACTATCAAATCACCGGCGGCAGCGTCAGCGGCTGGCGCTATCGCCCTTGATCTCGTCCCAGTAGCGCTTGGCGGCCTGCTCTGTTTTGTTGGGACCGTATTCGTAGTAAACAGCGTCCTTTACAAGGTCTGGCAAGTATTGCTGCTTTACATAGTGATTGGGGTAAACGTGGGGATATTTGTAGGTCGGGACCTTTCCCGTTCCGGCGCTGTCGGCGTGGACATTCTGCAAGTGCCGTGGCACCGGCCCCACCTTGCCGCGGTCGATGTCCTGCATGGCGGCAATGATGGCATTGTGGGCGGAATTGGACTTGGGAGCTGTGGCCAGCAGCACCGCCGCCTCTGCCAGCGGGAGCCGTCCCTCCGGCAGGCCCAGCTGCAGGGCAGCGTCCACGCAGGCCTTCGTTACCACGATGGCCTGTGGATAGGCCAGCCCCACGTCCTCCGCTGCGATGACCAGCAGCCGGCGGCAGGGGCTCAGCAGATCTCCCGCCGCCAGCAGCCGCCCCAGATAGTACACCGCCGCATCCGGATCCGAGCCACGGATGGATTTTTGCAGCGCCGACAGCAGGTCGTAGTGCTGATCCCCCTCCCGGTCATATCGCATGGCGCTGCGCTGGGCCAGCACCTGTGCATCCTCCGTCGTCAGGAGCAGCCCTCCGTTCCTAGGCTTGGCGGACTGATACAGCAGCTCCACAGCGTTGACAGCCTTGCGGACATCCCCGCCGCACCCGGCGGCGATGAGCCGGGGAACCTCCTCCTCCCACGAGAGGGGCAGGCTGCTGCGCTGCTGCTGGAGCGCCAGCGCCCGCTCCACGGCAGGTACCGTCTCCTCCGGTGTCAGGGCCTTGAACTCGAACACCGTGCTCCGGGAAAGGAGGGCATTATACACATAGAAAAAAGGGTTCTCCGTGGTGGAGGCGATGAGGGTGATCTTTCCGTTCTCCATGAACTCCAGCAGGCTCTGCTGCTGCTTTTTGTTGAAGTACTGGATCTCGTCCAGATACAGCAGTACCCCGTTAGGAGCCAGCATGGTGTCCACGTCGCTGATGACCGCCTTTACGTCCTGCAGGGACGCCGTGGTGGCATTGAGGTGGTACAGGGTCTTTTTCGTCCGGTGGGCGATGATGTTGGCAATGGTGGTCTTCCCCGTGCCGGATGGGCCGTAGAAAATCAGGTTGGCCTCCGCCCCGCTCTCAATCAGGCGGCGCAGCAGTGCTCCCTCCCCCAGCAGGTGCTTCTGTCCTGCTACCTCGTCCAGTGTCTGAGGTCGTATTTCATCTGCCAGCGGCCGCATCACGGCACCTCCTCTTCGCTGCGGCCGGAAGCTCCGTGTCCGCAAAATCAGTTGGATTATACCACATTCTTTTCCGATTTGCACCCCCTATTTGCATTTTTCCCGCCGGTCTGGTACAATGGGTGAGAGGTGATGCACAGATGAAAACCAAACAGGAGGTCTCCGCCATCATCACGGCGCTGAAGGCCTTGTATCCCGACGCACAATGCTCGCTGGACTATGGCAAGGACTATGAGCTGCTGTTTTCCGTTCGGCTGGCGGCCCAATGTACCGACGCACGGGTGAATCTGGTGACCCCGGCACTTTTTGCCCGCTACCCCACGCTGGAGGCCTTTGCGGAGGCGGACGTGGATGAGGTGGGACAGTACATCCACTCCTGCGGCTTCTGGCGTGCCAAGGCACGGGATATCGTAGCCTCGGCCCGTATGCTGCGGGAGGCGTTCGGCGGCAGAGTGCCGGACACTATGGAGCAGCTGCTGCGGCTCCCCGGCGTGGGGCGCAAGACCGCCAACCTCGTTCTGGGGGATATCTACGGGCAGGAGGGATATGTCTGCGACACCCACTGCATCCGCATCACCGGCCGTCTTGGCCTTACCGACGGCAGCAAGGACCCGCTGAAGGTAGAGCGGCAGCTGCGGCAGTGCATCCCGCCGGAGGAGTCCAACAACTTCTGCCACCGGATGGTGCTCCATGGACGGGCCGTCTGCACCGCCCGCTCTCCCAGGTGCGGGGAGTGTACCCTGCGGCCCTATTGTGACTTTGGGCAGGGCGCAGAAAACTGAATACTTATATCAGACTGCCGGAAGTACGCATTGCTTCCGGCAGCTTTTTGCATGAGGAGCAGGCACTTTTCCCGCTGCCGCCACATATATTGGCAGTATCAAGACCTATCCAAGGAGGCAGCTTATGGATCAGAAGGAACTTATCGACCGACTGCGCCGGGACCCTAAGGCCGTGCAGTCGCTGATGACCTCCGCCGACGGTCAGCGGCTGATGCAGCTTCTATCTGGCGGGGACGGTGGGCGCACCCTTCAGCAGGCCGCCGGAGAGGCTGCGGCGGGCAACACCTTGCAGATGACGCAGATGCTCAAGAGCGTCATGTCTACCCCGGAGGGGACCGCCCTGCTGCGGCGCATCCGGGACAGTCTGCAGGGATAGAGAGGAGGACGGCAGTGTGTCGGAGATGGACGAGAAACTGAATACACTGCTGTCAGACCCCGGCAGCATGGCCCGGATCATGCAGCTGGCTCAGCAGCTCTCCGGAACTATGGGCGGTGCAGAGAAGAGCACACCGGAGCCGCCACCTCCTCCGCCCGCCGATCCTGAGGATCAGACGGGCAGAGGGACGGCAGGCTTTGGCGGATTGGGCGGACTGGACCCGGCGCTGCTGGGGAAGCTTCTGCCGCTGGCACAGGAATACGGCCGCAGCAACAGCGCCTCCATGCAGCTGCTGAACGCCCTGCGGCCGTTTTTGAAGCCGGAAAAGCAGGGCAAGGTGGAACGGGCGGCACATCTGGCAAGGCTCATCCATCTGGGGAAAAAATTCCTGTCGGAATGGGAGGGATAGCGTGTATAACCGGTACATCCGCAACGAGCAGGGGGCATACAGCCGCATCCCCCAACAGGAACCGGCTCCGGGGCCCGTTTCCGGGCGACCGCCCCCTCCCCCGCCGTCGGAGCCCCCGCCGCCGGGCGGCGACTCGTCACCGGGCAGTCCTCCGCCGGGAGGGCCGCCGCCCAAGCCGCAGGAGCCATCTCCCCGTCCGCCGGAGGGACGTTTTCTGGACCGGCTGCTGTCCCGGCTCCATCTGGGGGACATCGACTCCGGGGATCTGCTGCTTCTATTGATCCTCTTTTTCCTGTTCCGGGAGGAGGCCGATGAGGAGGTCCTGATCGCCATCGGACTGCTGCTGATTTTGTAAAAAAGGACCGAGCGGCACAGCCGTTCGGTCCTTTTTTACGTTGTAAGAATCATCACCTGCCACGACGGAAGATCTTGCCCAGCATACTGCTGACCAGTCCCCGCTCATAGCGGTTCATACCGAAGAGCCACAGGCTTCCGGCATAGACGGCTATGAATACGCAGCCCCACAGACCAATCTGTGAGTAGCTGCCCACCTGAGCAAAGCGAGCAATCAGCACCGCTACGATAGCCGGCACCAGCATGGAGGGCAGCAGCTGGGCGATACGCCGCCAGAAGCGGCTCACATCCAGTCCGATCTTCCTGCGGTAGTACCAGTTGATGGGCAGGACATTTCCCAGCAGTGTGACGATGAGGATACTGCTGGCAACGCCCAGCAGGCCCCACCTCCGGCACAGGGGGATCATCAGCACCACGTTGACGCCTGCCGCCGCCAGATAGACCCAGGCCCGGAACTTGTGCATCCCCTTGGCCCGCAGGATCTCCAGCCCCACGAACTGGATGGAGGACATGATGGTGGAGAGAAACAGCAAAATCGCCACGGGATAGTCGATGGCAAAGCTGGCGTCGCCCTTGGCCCACAGCACCACGAAGGGGCGGCCCACCGCCACAAAGCCCAGAAACACGCACATGAGCATGATGAATTGCAAACGGCCTGCACGGGTCATCAGCCGCCCCAACTCACGGGTGGGGGTGTTGGAGGCCACCATGCGGTGCACTCGGGGGGCCAGCACATTGGAGATGGCCATGGCGAAGGACAGATAGTACACGTTCAGCTGATTGGCGTTATAGTATACGGCGCTGAGCTCCGTGCCGTGGATCCATGTGGTCATCAGGGTACCGATACCGTAGTTCACCTGATCCACCACCACGGCGATGAACACATAGAAGGTAAAGCCCATCATGCTCTTCATGAGGGCGAAGTCGTAGCCACGGAAGCTGATGGGCATCCGCAGACGGATGAGACAGTAGAAGGCCTCCACCACGCCGCTGACGATGGTCAGCATCAGACTCAGGATAGCGATGGCCGGCGAGTGATACCCCAACAGCAGCAGCGGGATGGAGAACAGAGGGCTCAGCACCGACTTGGCCATGGCCACCAGCTTCAAAAACAGATACCGCTCGTTGATATTGACATTGGACTCGAACACGCTGATGGGGAACGACAGAGCCGCATTGACGGACATGATCCGCAGCAGCTCGGCACCCAGCGCCAGCTCCTCCTCCGTCCACTTGGCACCGAACACGTTCTGCGGATGCGCCGCCAGTGTGAAGCCCAGCACCAGCAGCACCAGACCCAGCACCGTGTAGGTCACAAGGAACATTCCGTTCAGTTTGGCCATGGTCCGGCGGTCCTGCGCCACCTTGGCCTGAGAGTAATACCGCATATAGGCGCTGCCCAGTCCCATACTCAGCAGCAGAAGATATGCAATGATGGGGCCTACGGAGCCGTATACGCCGTATTCACTGGTCCCCAGCTGCCCCTTCATGATGGGGGCATATACCAGCGAGAGGATGGTGCTCACTGCCATGGAGACATAGGAGAGGATCGCACCCGCCCGCACTTGATTTACCTGCAAAAAGTCATCTCCTTCCGGGCAGTCATGCCGTCTGCCGAAAATATGATATCAGTTTATTATACCGTATTTGTCACCCCCTGTAAAGCGCCAAGTTTTGCACACAGCGGCAAAAACATTAGAGATGACGGCGGCCCTTCAGGGGACGCAAAACTGGCGGAGAGGTATCTCTCCGCCAGTCTCTCATGCTCTGGGATGAGCCTTGTTGTAGATATCCTTCAGTTGCTTTTGAATGACATGAGTGTATATCTGTGTGGAGGAGATATCCGCATGGCCCAGCATCTCCTGAATAGCTCGCAGGTCTGCTCCGTTCTCCAGCAGGTGGGCTGCAAAGGAGTGCCGTAGGGTGTGGGGCGTGATGTCCTTTTCGATGCCCGCCGTCTCCTGATAGTGCTTGATGATCTTCCAAAAGCCCTGACGGCTCATGCGCTCGCCATTCATGTTGACGAACAGGGCCGTCTCCGTCTCGTTGGCGATGATCCGGGGCCGGATGTCCCGTATGTAGTCCTGAAGGGCCTTCACCGCACCGTGGTACAGTGGGATGATGCGCTCTTTGCCCCGGCTGCTGCACCGGATGAAGCCCGCTGTCAGGTTCACATCCGTCACGTTCAGGCCGATGAGCTCCGATACCCGGATGCCGGTGGCGTACAGCAGCTCCAGCATGGCATGATCCCGGAAGCCCTTCTCGTCCACGCAGCGGGGCTGCTCCAGAAACAGCTCCACCTCTTTGTTGGTCAGTATCTCCGGGTACTTCCGCTCTGCCCGGTGGGTCACCACCGCCTTGGCGGGGTTGGCCTTCATGACCCCGGAGGCCTGCATATACCCATAAAAGGATTTCAGCGAGGCGGCGCTGCGTGTCACGGTGGCCGGGGACTTCCCCCGCCGCTCCAGATACCTCAGGTACTCGTTGATGGTATCGGTCTTGACCCGCCGCAGATCGGCTGCCCCGTTTTCCAGCAGCCAACTGCGGAACTGGTTCAGATCCCGCAAATAGGAGCTGACGGTGTTGACGGAGGCGTGCTTCTCCTGCTCCAGATAGCTGCCGTATGCCGCAATATGATCCGCCAATGTCCTCAACTCCTCTCATGATAATGTTCCCAGTGCCAACTGCACTAGCCTCGGTACCAGCGTCAGCTCCAGCGCCATACCCAGAAGCAGCAGCGCCCCGCAGACGGCCAGCTTCCTCCAGCGGTTCCTCTCCCCTACCAGCATGGCCGGGTAAATGCTGCACGGCAGCACGATCAGGCACCGCACGCCGAAGGCTGCCAAGGCCAGTAAAACGCCGCTGCGCCCCAGCGCAGCAGCGAAGCAGCCCGCAGAAAAGGAAAGAAAAAATCCCTCCGCCGCCAGAACCGGCAGGATCAGCGCCGCCCCGGCGGCGCCGCAAAAGCCCAGCACCGTCACCAGCAGCGGATAGCGCAGGTACACCCCTGCCACCCGCAGCAGCGAGGCGGTGCGATCCGTTGTCTCACCCCATACGGCGGCGTACTGCCGCAGATAGGCGGCCAGCTCCGTCCGGGATGCCTCCGGCACGCTCCGGGCCGCCAGCTGCCCCAGCAGAATACCCCCGCAGAAGCAGAGTCCCAGCAGCGCCAGCCGCCATAGGCCGGTGTGCCGTCCGGGCCATCTGTGAAAATGTGATGCTCGTCTCATGCGGCCAGTCACCTCGTCTCATCCTATGAGACAAGCCGGCCGGATAGAAGCGCAAGTTCTGCGGTCTTTCCGCAGCCGCAGCACGACATAACTCACGAGGTTGCCATAACATATGATAGGGCAAACGCTGCATTTTCGCAAGAGCTTTTTGCTGGCGCTGCTGTTTTTTGTAAATTATGTTAAATAGTTATGTAAAGTGTGTTATGTGAATCTCAAAAACCTCAAAAACTATCCTCCTCCCCCACGCAAAGGAAGGACAAGATATGGGGCGGGATTTTTTTAGACCGCCACCACATCTTGCCCTCCCCCGTCCCGGCGGCGCAGGGATACTTCATCCGCTGCCGCCGTCATGGCCCGTCAAGCAAAAAATGTCTCACAGAGAGATTTTCGTGATTTTCACCATGGAACACTCTATATCGTCCCTCGATGTTGCCGTCCCCGCCGAACAGGCTTCTTTTTTCGATGCCGTCTCCCCTGCCCCAGCACGGCTCCCAGCAGCGCACCAGCCACCACCGCCAGCGTGATCCCCAGACCGTGATGGGCAAAGGCCGCCGTACCGAACACCGTCAGACCCACCAGCCAGATCAACACATAAGCCCCTGCCGCCAGCAGCAGCGAAGCCTGCACGGTGCCGCTGCGCCCCCGCACCGCCACCCGCACGCCCAGAAATGCGCCCAGCGCCCAACCGCCATAAACCCACGCAGCCACGCTCCCCATGGGCAGGATACCCTTCACCGCCAGCAGCGCCCCGATCACATCCGCCGCAATGCTGGAAAGAAACAGCACCATCAACCCCAGCCAGTCCCGCCGACCCCACGTCAGTTTCCCTGCGGACATAAAAATACCTCCCCTGAATCGCTCTTACTGCAAGCATATTCAGGGGAGGGTGCTTTATTCGCTTTTATTCCTCGGTCTTATCCTCGGTGGTCTCCTCGACCTTCTCCTCTACCACAGGCTCACCCTTGGACTTCTTGGCAGGGCGCTGGGCAGCGGCCATCTGCTGATCCAGCGTACCCACAGAACCGATGGCGGACTTGACGAACTCCATGCGGACCCGATCCTCGCTGGTCTCGATGACCACGGTGCGGTCGGTGATACTCACCACACGGCCATAGATGCCGCCGATGGTGGTCAGCCAGTCGCCCTTCTTCAGGCTGTTGCGCATTTCCTCCGCCTGCTTCTTCCGCTTATTCTCGGGACGGATCAGAAGGAAATAGAAAATAGCGATCATCACGACGATCATAATGATCGTGGAGGTCATGTTGCCGGCACCGGCGGCTGTCGTGCCGTCTGCGGCATATGCGAACTGAATCATGGGACAAAACTCCTTTTTTCACAATATGGTATGTATTATACTGGATTCTGTGTCCGTTTGCAAGAGGGACAGGCCAGTTTTTTGGAAATCCGCTGCGGAATGAACAGATCAGAGCTTTTCACCGAGTTTTTGGCTATATTCCGCCCGGAAGTCCGCAAAGCAGTCGGCGTCAAGGCTCTCCCGGATGCGCCGGGTCAGCTTGTTATAAAAGTACAGATTGTGCATCACCGCCAGACGCATCCCCAGCATCTCCTCCGCCGTGAACAGATGACGGAGATAGGCCCGGCTGAACCGGCGGCACACCGGGCAGTCGCACGTCGGGTCGATGGGTTTGTCATCCAGCTTGTACTTGGCATTTTTGATGTTCAGGGAGCCCTGCCACGTAAAGAGCTTTCCGTGACGGGCGTTGCGGGCCGGCATGACGCAGTCAAAGAAATCCACACCACGAGCCACGCCCTCGATGATGTTGCTGGGGGTCCCCACACCCATGAGATACCGGGGCTTGTCCTTGGGCATATAGGGCTCCACCGCCTCGATGATGTCGTACATCACCTCCGTGGGCTCCCCCACCGCCAGGCCGCCGATGGCGTAGCCGTCGCAGTTCAGCTTGGCGATCTGCTGCATATGCCAGATCCGCAGATCCCGATAGGTAGCACCCTGATTGATGCCGAACAGCATCTGGCGGGGGTTCACCGTATCCGGCAGGGCATTCAGTCGGTCGTGCTCCGCCTTGCACCGCTCCAGCCACCGCAGGGTCCGCTCACAGCTGGCCTTGGCATAGTCGTACTGGGCCGGATTTTCCACGCACTCGTCAAAGGCCATGGCGATATCCGATCCCAGATGGGACTGGATCTGCATACTCTCCTCCGGTCCCATGAAGATGCGGTGGCCGTCCAGATGGCTGGCGAAGGTAACGCCCTCCTCCGTGATCTTCCGCAGACCCGCCAGAGAGAACACCTGAAAGCCGCCGGAGTCCGTCAGGATGGGGCCGTCCCACCGCATGAACCGGTGCAGTCCACCCATCTGCCGCACTACGTCATCGCCGGGGCGCAGGTGCAGGTGGTAGGTATTGGACAGCTCGATCTGGCATCCCAGCTCCTTCAAGTCGAAAGCATCTATGCCCCCCTTGATGGCCCCCTGTGTTCCCACGTTCATGAACACCGGCGTCTGCACCTCGCCGCCGTGGGCGCACCGGAAACGGCCCCGACGGGCGGTACCCTCCGTTTTAATGACCTCAAACATGGAATTTCTCCTTTATCATCGTGGTTATACTCCCCCTATCTTACCAGATTGCGCCGTCAAGTCAAGAGAGAGATAAAAAGGTTGAAGCGGCGGGAAACGTATAGTATAATATATGTCACGGAATTTTCCCGGAAACTACGGAAGAAACAGGTCATTTTCTATGAAAACCAGTGATTTTAATTTTGAACTCCCCCAAGAGCTTATTGCCCAGACCCCCATTCCCCGGCGGGATGCCTCCCGCCTGCTGGTGCTGGACAAGGATACCGGCGCATGGGTACATCGCCACTTCTACGATCTGCCGGACTATCTGCGGCCCGGCGACTGTCTGATCCTCAACAACTCCCGTGTCCTTCCGGCCCGGCTGCTGGGTCATCGGCTCCCCGGCGGCGGAGCCTGTGAGATCCTGCTGCTCATTGACCGGGGTGAGAACACGTGGGAATGTCTGGTGCGGCCCGGTAAGAAGCTGCGCACCGGCGCCCGTGTCTCCTTCGGAGATGGGCAGCTCACCGCCGAGATCACCGAGGAGCTGCCCGGCGGCAACCGGCTGGTGCATTTCGAGTACGAGGGCATTTTTCTGGAGGTGCTGGACCGACTGGGGAAAATGCCCTTACCCCCCTACATCAAGGAGGAGCTGCAGGACCGGGAGCGCTACCAGACCGTCTACTCCAAGGTCAACGGCAGCGCCGCCGCCCCCACCGCCGGACTTCACTTCACTCCGGAGCTTCTGGAGCGTGTGCAGGCAATGGGTGTAAAGGTTGGATACGTGACACTCCATGTAGGGCTCGGCACCTTCCGGCCCGTGAAGGAAGACACCATTGAGGGCCACGAGATGCACAGCGAATACTGCGTCATCCCACAGGAGACGGCGGATCTTATCAACGAGACCAAGCGCAGCGGCGGACGGGTCATCTGCGTCGGCACCACCTCCTGCCGCACCGTCGAAAGCTGGGCCGCCGAGGACGGCACCATGACCGCCTCCGCCGGTTGGACGGACATTTTCATCTATCCCGGCTATCGGTTCAAGGTGTTGGACGGGCTGATCACCAACTTCCACCTGCCGGAGTCCACCCTCATCATGCTGGTATCGGCGCTGGCGGGACGAGAGCACGTTCTGGCCGCCTATGAGGAGGCCGTCCGGCAGCGCTACCGGTTCTTCAGCTTTGGCGACGCCATGTTCATCGCCAGCGGTGCGGTGCCGCAGGCTTGAGTATATCCCCTTTGATACGCATAAAAAATCTCCCTTCGATAGAAGGGTGTATGTAAGACAGTATTGCGCTAAGATTGACGAAGCGGCACGAAACCGCATAGAGCTGATCGTGCGGTCACTGGCAGAGCAAAACGGCGTGACCGA